>Ga0209154_1000620_pt1 | contig 22828 bp, 19 predicted proteins | sample GraSoiAngelo_121_FD_185878 | JGI IMG/M metagenome (GOLD analysis project Ga0209154, IMG submission 185878) | Grasslands soil microbial communities from the Angelo Coastal Reserve, California, USA - 14_0919_12_20cm (SPAdes) (version 2) | ecosystem: Environmental > Terrestrial > Soil > Grasslands ... | reverse complement strand
CGGAGCACAGCCCATCCCCGGCGAAGGGCCGCTGGTTAGTTTGCTGTTTGCCGGGCTCGCGCTGACCTTTGCGACCCTGGCCATCCCCATTCGTCTCGACGGCAAATGGATCACGATGGCCTGGGCGGTCGAGGGAACCATTCTAGTCTGGAGTGGCCAGCAAGCTCGACAGTGGGCCCTGCGCGCAGCCGGCTTGCTGCTGTTTGCGATTGTCGCCGTGCGCCTGGCCGTGCTTCCCATCCCGGCCCAGCAGTTTCTGCTGAACGCTCGCTTCGCCGCTTTTGCCGTGGCGGTGGCCTCGTTTGCGGCGGCGGGTTACTTCGTCGGGCGCGCGCCCACCGAGTTGCAGGATACCGAGAAGACGCTTTTCGCCGTATTGGGCGTCGGTGTCAACATTTATGCGCTTGCCGCACTGTCACTCGAAGCCTGGGACCTGTTCGGCCGGATGGGAACACTGGGTATCGAGCGCGGTCTGGCACAGCAACTCGCGCTTTCCGTAGTCTGGACGGTTTATGCCACCGTGCTGATCCTAGCAGGCGTGAAGCGCAGGGTGGCGGCATTGCGGTGGCAGGCGCTGGCGCTATTCGGCCTGGTGGCAGGAAAGGTCTTCCTATTTGACCTGTCGTTTCTCGAGCGGTTCTACCGCATCCTGTCGTTTCTGTTGCTGGGACTGGTTTTGCTGGTGGTGTCGTTTCTCTATCAGCACAAAGTGGCGGCGGAAGAGGTGGAGAAGGAAAATTGAGAAAGGCCATCTACGCTTCCGGTACGACTGCGGCGCTATTCTTGGTTCTCAACTGGGCCCTGGCGAATTCGCTGCCGGAAGCTTGGCGGAACTGGGGGTATTCGCGCGCGATAGAGCTGGACCCCACCAATCAGCCCCGTCTGGTGAGCTTCCCGGTCACACCGGAGGTGTACCCCCACGCGCAAACGGACCTCCAGGACCTCCGCCTGATTGACAACTACGGCAGTCAGGTGCCCTACCTGCTCCACGCGCGCACGGGCTCCAGCCGCAGCGAGCAGCGCGGCACCCGCTTGCTGGAATCCAGCTTTACTCCCGGACGGTTCACTCAGGTGGTTCTGGACATCGGCGAGAAAGCGCCCTTTCACAACGCCGTTCAGGTAGTGACGCCCGAGCAGGACTTCATCGCCTGGGTGGAAGTGGCCGTCAGCGACAACGCCAAGAGCTGGCGAATCGTGGGTGACCGCGCGCCGATCTTTCGTTTCCGGAAAGAACAGCGCGAGGGCAACCAAACAGTTCCTTACTCAGAGAGCAATGCGCGCTACATCCGCTTGCGGATCCTCGACGCCGGCAAGCGGTTTCCGGTGACGAGCGCAGAGGCTTCTTATCATGTCACCGAGGAGGCTGAGCGCGCACCTGTACCGGTGCCCATGGCGCCCGAGGCTCAGGTTGGACCGCAGACAAGCGTATGGCGCGCCGACTTGGGTGCAGCGACGCGTCCCATTTCAGAAGTGCGCCTTGAAGTCGAGCAGGCGGAGTTTCATCGTGCTGTGCGTGTCCACTCCAGCAAGGACGGCCAGGAATGGGGGCTCAACGCTTCGGGAGAGATCTATCGCTTTCGCCAGGGCGACAAATTGCAGGAGTGGCTCCGCATAGATTTCCCGCAAACACGGGAGCGGCGCTACTGGCGCGTCGAAGTGCTCAACGGCAGCGATCTCCCACTTGAGGGCGCGCGCCCGGCGCTTTACACCACGCCGCAGCGCGTCATCTTCTGGCAGAAGCCTGGGCGCAGCTACCGTCTGCTTTACGGCCAAAGCCAAGCGAAGGCGCCACAATACGAGATGGCTCGTCTGACTGACCGCAAAACCATAGAAAGTGCCCTCCCTAGCCGGCTCGGAACTGAGGAAGTCAACACCGCTTATGCTGACCCGCGACCGTGGACCGAGCGGCACCCAGGGGTGATCTGGGTGGCGCTGGGCATTGCCGTGGCGTTGCTGGGCCTGTCTGCGCTGCAAGCAATGCGAAGATAGCTGCCGATAATCAGCCATGTTGAAATCATTTTTTGGATTCCCACACTCTTCACGGTGGCAAGGGCGCCTGCGGAAGGACACGGCCCGCTGCAGCGCGGCGGCGAACAGGTCTGATCCTTTTGCCCATTTCAGTTTCCGCTTCCATGTCCGCAGCCAATGCGAGTGCAGTGCCTTGGACGACTTATTTGGAAAATGCAGCGCGCCGCGAACACTATAATTCTCTGATCAGTTAGTTTATCGGAGTGAAATAACACTTGCTCTTCCCACGACCTGCAAGATCTTGTCAAGTGCATTTTTCGGGCTACGGGGAACTGTTCGAGCGGTCCTCTCTCGCTAAGTCAAACGATTCCAATGAGTTAGATAGGATGCGAAACGGCTTTCTCACTTTGGAAAAAGTTTGCACAGTTTTGGGGCATTTTATGGTATGAGAGGCCCCGGTACGGGTTTTTAGGCACTTTTAGCCGGGCATCCATTGCCAATCTGCAGTTGTTTGAGTGCGTTTGATGGCACCAAAGTCCGTGGAGGGCGTCATCGGCAGTGTCAAAATGAATCATCAGACTTCATTTCAGGCCTGGATAGGGAGCGGCAGTGCACATTTTGGGAAGCCTGCAAATCTTTGCACTGATGTGGAACATAGATTGCTTTTGGTATTTGTCCGATGGCTCGGTGGGGCCCACCAGGGGAGTACGCACAAGGCCCACCAAGGAGGTAGTAACTACTACCATGCTCGAACCCAGCCCAAATGTAATCACCTTGCCGGTTTCCACCGGCTCACTGCAGAACTATTGCGGTGCACCTGGATGCAGGGCCCCTGTCCCGTCGGATTTGGCTTCAGAGGGTCTTTGCGTCATGCACCTAACCTTCAACATGGAGCAGGCTTGCGCCCGCCTGCGCAACGAGATCAACCAAGGTACGGTCAGCACCGAGCGTCGGGCAGAGATCGGCGGCTACGTTGTTGGCCTGAGCGTCATGTTGGCACGGGTCGCCAGCAGCATTAGCCTGCCGGATGACAAGAAAAAGCGCGTGCTGAACACTTTTCTTACGCTGATGATCCTGCGCGAGACCCTCGACCGCACAGTGCCAATCCGGGGCACGCGCGCGCGAGAAAGCAGTACTCAGGCCGTTCTTGGTTAACAGCTATAAGTTGTCGGTGGTCGACCTCCGAGAGTCCCCCCACGGCGGAGCATGCCCCAAGGCTGCGCCCCTCCCCTCTTCGTTCACGCCCAAGTCAAAACTCACAGCCAGCTGAAACATCCTGACTGAGGCCCAGCAACGAAGTTCCCCTTCGGTCCTGGTCGGATTTTCGCTCCTCGGTCACCTCTCCCGAGTGCCGCGGTAGCGCGCGCCGGTGTGGCGCCCAAATCGCAGCTTGTCGGGTTCAATGAACTGCCACACTCTTTGCAACGGAACACAAGAACGACTTGCGCTGACTATTAAAAGTCTTCTAAAACTAACTCTAAAATTTTCCTTGACACACGTTTCCTGGTGAAGTAAGAAGACGCCCGCCCAGGCCCATCAGGCCAACAATTTACACTACAACCTGTAGATTGATCCCCTGGAGTCGCATGTCCGACTCCCGGGAGAGGGGGGAGTGGAAGATGAGAACTCTGAAGGTTCTCCTTTTGCTTTCCCACGCGACGGGGGTTGGTGTATCCCTCGTCATTTCCACCAGTTCCTTAAGGATTGTGCCCCCACCTCTGCCCCAACGAGCCGCGACAACTCTAATCAACTATCCCAACTTCCTTATCCAAGCCACGTTCGATATCGACAGAACCACTCTCGAAACGGTGGAAAAGCGCTGCCGATGGACTGGGCCGGCCCCCGAGGTACAACCTAGCTCGTAAAAGGAGGAACTATGTTCCAGCAGTTAAAGGTACGCCGTACTTTGAGCAGGAGACACCTCAGCAAGGTGCTCGTGCTGCCTTCCGTTTTTGTGCTCCTGGGGTTTGCCAGCGCCCTGGCTCTGTATGGGCAACTTGGCGTACACGACCCCGGAGTGCGCGGTGGACAAGCGGGCGCCGGTGACGCGATTCCTGGCTTGAGCGGTGCCGAAGGGAATTCCTTCACCGATGCAAAGGCCACGTTCATGGAAGTGGATACCGTCAGCGGAGGATTGGGACCAAGGTTCAACCTAGACAGTTGTGCTGGGTGTCACGCCCAGCCCGCTGTGGGCGGAACGAGCCCATTCACAAACCCTCAGTCTACAGTTGCTACTGCCCCTAACCAAGTTCCATTTTTCATTACGAGTGATGGCCCGGTCCGCGAAGCACGTTTCAAGTTCAACTCTAACGGCACACGCGATGGCGGTGTGCACGACCTTTTCACGATCACTGGTCGACCGGACGCGCCTGGCTGCAACATTTCCCAGCCTGACTTTAACGCCGCCGCCGCAAACAATAACCTGATCTTCCGTATCCCCACTCCCCTTTTTGGCGGGGGTCTAATCGAAACCATCCCGGACGCCACCATCCTCGCGAACAGGAATTCCAACGCGGCCGCGAAGCAAGCCCTGGGCATTAATGGTCACCCAAACTTCAACGGCAACGACGGCACGATCGCTCGAATCGGGTGGAAGGCGCAAAACAAATCGTTGGAGCTTTTTGCGGGTGAAGCGTACAACGTTGAACAGGGTGTAACCAACGAGATCTTTAACACGGAGCGCGATGAAACTCCTGGGTGCATTTTCAACGGAACTCCTGAAGATCACACCAAGTTCGAAACGTCCACGCCCAGCGATGTGGTGAAGTTTGCGATCTTCATGCGCTTCTTGGCTCCGCCCACGCCTGCTCCTGCCACGCTCTCCACTTCCAACGGTTCCAATCTGTTTAACCAGATTGGCTGCGCACTATGCCATACGCCGACGCTCATGACGGGGAAATCGTCAAGCGGAGCGCTCGACAACAAGCCGGTCAACCTATTCTCCGATCTGTTGGTGCATCACATGGGTCCCGGGCTGGGCGACAATATTATTCAGGGCGGTGCCGGGCCCGATGAATTTCGCACGGCTCCTCTGTGGGGTCTAGGAAAACGAATCTTCTTCCTGCACGACGGGAGAACTAAAGACCTGTTGCAGGCTATCAGGGCTCACGCCAGCAGCAGCCAGAATTGCCAGGGCGCGCAGCCTGCTAACGGTACCACCCCTGAGGGTTTCGCATGTAATTCGGAGGCCAACGCTGTGATTAACACGTTCAATGCGCTCTCCCAGGGCCAGCAGCAGGACATCCTTAATTTCCTACGCTCATTGTGAGCAGAACTATGAGCCTCTGACCCCCGTGGAGCCGACCCCAGCGACCGGGGCGGCATCGCTCTCAGCCTGTTCGACGGGGGTCAGGGGTCCTCCCCAGCCGTTCAGCTGTCCCGGGGGATTCTCAAGTTTCACTTTAGGTTCTGATGGCACGGACGAAAAGCTGCCAGTGAATGGCTGGGCTTTCCGCGAAATCTAGAGCGCGGTGGCTTCCTTGGGCACCAGCGAGCGGATCTTCTGGATCACCAGGTCGATTCCAACTTCGTTGTAGCCGCCCTCAGGGATGATCACATCGGCGTAGCGCTTCGACGGCTCGATGAATTCCATGTGCATCGGCCGCACAGTCGCCAGGTATTGCTGCACCACGGACTCGACGGTGCGCCCGCGCTCGCGAATGTCGCGCTCCAGCCGCCGGATGAATCGCAGATCGGCGTCGGTGTCGACGAAAATCTTGATGTCCATCAGCTCGCGCAGCGCTTTGTTCTCGAAGATCAGAATGCCTTCGATAATCAATGCCAGCCTGGGCTCGAGCCGCACCGTCTTGCCCAGCCGCCGATGTTGCGTGAAGTCATAGACGGGACGGTCGATCGCCTGGCCCTCGCGCATTCGGCGAACGTGTTCGGTCAGCAGAGGGGTGTCGATCGAGTCCGGGTGGTCGAAGTTTTGCTTGGCGCGCTCATCAAGCGGCAGGTGCGGCAAGTCCTTGTAGTAGTGGTCCTGTTGAAGAACTAGAACGCTTTCCCCGGGAAGCGAAGCGATGATGCGGTCGGTGATGGTGGTCTTCCCTGACCCGGTTCCCCCGCAGATGCCGATCACCAGTCGTCGAGTGGCCACCAGGCCTCCGGCTGAAAAGTTCAGTTTCTCAGTTCCAAGTCGACTGTTCTGAGGGGTAGTGCTCAATCTGAACAGGCAGCATTCAGCCGTTGCCACCAGCTTTCCTCCAGTTCGCTGCCAATCTTTTTCTTGCGCAGTTTACTTCTTCCTCTTGCCCTTTGCCTTGCTCCGGCCCGCCGCGCGCTCTTCAATTACCGCCTGCGCCGCGGCCAGCCGCGCAATGGGTACTCCGAAGGGCGAGGGGCTGACGTAGTCCATCCCCACCTGATGGCAGAATTTCACGCTCGCCGCGTCTCCAGCGTGCTCTCCGCAGATTCCAATCTTCAGTTTGGGCTTCGTCTTCCGCCCCCGGTCAATCGCCCATTTGATCAGCATGCCTACCCCAGGCAGATCGAGCGTCTGGAAGGGGTCGGCCGGAAAAATGCCGGCCTTCTTCTCGTCCACGTAATCTGGGAGGAAACGGCCCGCATCATCGCGCGAAAGACCCATGACCGTCTGCGTCAGGTCATTTGTGCCGAAGGAGAAGAACTCGGCCACCTCTGCTACCTGGTCGGCTAACAGTGCCGCCCGCGGCAACTCGATCATGGTGCCCACTGAATATTCCAGCTTCACGCCTGCTTTCTTGATGATCTGGTCGGCCACACGGCGAGTCGCATCCGTAAGAATCTGCAACTCCTTCTTATCCAGAGTAAGGGGATGCATGATCTCAGGTAATACTTTAATTCCCTGTGACTGGCAATCTACGGCCGCCTCGATGATCGCCCGGACCTGCATCTCCAAAATCTCCGGGTAGGTGATCGCCAGGCGGCAGCCGCGATGCCCGAGCATGGGGTTCGCCTCGCGCAACTGCTCGACCCGTCGTATCACTACCTGGGGATCCACGCCGATCTTGCGCGCCACTTCTTCCTGTTGGGCGCGATCGTGCGGCACGAACTCGTGCAGCGGTGGGTCAATTAAGCGGATAGTGACCGGGCAACCATCCATAGCTTTGAAGAGGCCAACAAAATCGCGCCGCTGAAACGGCAGGAGTTTCTCGAGCGCCTTGCGGCGCGCATCCCCGCCTTCGGCCACGATCATTTCCTGGATGGCAAGCTGTCGCTCGTGGCTGCGTTCGGGCTGTTCGAAATCCTTGAAGAACATATGTTCGGTGCGGCAGAGGCCGATGCCTTCGGCTCCCATTTCGCGAGCTTTTCGCGCGTCCTGCGGCGTATCAGCGTTGGTGCGCACGCCCAACCGCCGCACGGCGTCGGCCCATTTCATCACGGTGGTGTAAGCGGGAGGCAGTTCGGGCATGATCAGCGCGACCTCGCCCTCATACACCGCGCCCTCACTCCCATCGAGCGTGATCCAGTCGCCTTGGCGCACGACGCGCCCATTGACGCGCAAGCGCTTCTCGGCGTAGTCGATGTCGAGTTGCTCGCAGCCCACGACGCAGCATTTGCCCCAACCGCGCGCGACTACCGCGGCATGACTGGTTTTCCCGCCGGTGGCGGTCAGGATACCCTGCGCGACAAACATTCCGCCTACATCTTCGGGGCTCGTTTCGCGTCGCACCAGAATCACTTTCTGCCCGCCCTGCGCCCACTCCTCGGCTTCGTGCGCGGTAAACACTGCCTTGCCGACCGCGGCCCCCGGAACAGCGCTGATCCCTGTTGCCAGGCGGCGCTTGTTGAGGTCAGTGCGGGGTAACGATGCATCAATGACGGGATAGAAGAGGCGTTCAATGTCCTCCGGCTTGACGCGCATGAGCGCCTCTTCCTTGCTGATCAGTCTCTCGGACACCATGTCCACAGCCATCTTGAACGTGGCCGCCGGCGTGCGCTTGCCACCGCGTGTTTGCAACATGTAGAGCTTGCCGTCCTCAACGGTGAACTCCATGTCCTGCATGTCGCGGTAGTGGGTTTCGAGCAGCCGGCGCGCGCTCTCCAGTTGCTCGTAAATCTCGGGCATGCGCCGCTGCAGTTCCTTCAGGTGCATGGGCGTGCGGATGCCGGCCACAACGTCCTCGCCCTGCGCGTTGATCAGGAAGTCGCCGTAGAAGGTCTTCTCGCCAGTCGAAGGGTCGCGCGTGAAGCAAACGCCGGTGCCGGAGTTCTCGCCCGTATTGCCGAACACCATCTGCACCACGCTGACAGCAGTGCCCAGCAGACCGGTGATCTTTTCCACCCGGCGATAGGTGACCGCCTTTTCCGCCATCCACGACTCGAACACCGCGCCGATGGCGTCCCAAAGTTGCTCCTGCGGATCTTCGGGAAAATCCCTGCCGGTCTTGCTGCGGAAGTGCTCTTTATATTCGCTCACCAATTGCTTCCAGGCCTCCGCAGGCACCTTTGTATCGTCCTTGACCTTCAAGCGTTCCTTCATGGCACGAAGTTTGGCTTCGAGCTCATCCTTTGCCAGCCCGATGACGACCGTCGAATACATCTGCACAAAGCGACGATAAGCGTCATAGGCAAAGCGTTCGTTCCCTGTCGTTCGCGCCAAGCCGGTGACCGAGCGGCTATTCAAGCCCAGGTTGAGAATCGTCTCCATCATCCCGGGCATAGACCGAGCCGAGCCCGAGCGCACGCTGACCAGCAGCGGATCTTTTGCGTCTCCGAGCTTTTTGCCGGTCACCCGCTCGAGGCGCTTCAGATTTGCGGCAACCTGCCCCGCCAGTTCCCGCGGATGCTTGCGATCATGCTTGAAGTAATAGTCGCAGGCTACGGTCGTGATGGTAAACCCGGCCGGGACCGGCAAGCCGATGCGCGTCATCTCTGCGAGACCGGCGCCCTTGCCCCCGAGCAGGTCCTTCATTTCACCGCTGCCCTCCGCCTTTCTCGCGCCAAAGAAATAAATGTATTTCATGGCCCCTCATCCTTTCGCACAATCCATCGTAGAGTAGGGTAGCCCATGCCCCGAGAGACCCCCAACGAAAAACTTTGTCGGCGCGCCGACACTCCGACGACCATACGCCTTTGCCCGCCAGAACCGCCCGCCGTGCGATAAACCTCGCAATTCATTCCACCGATAATCTTTTAATCTTTCACCACGCCACACCCTATACGTTCAGGTTCAATCGCCCAGTGTTCCCTCACTCGCAATCCTTCGCGGGGTTTACGCAAGGTGAAGGGCTCGCGACGATTAATCACACTACTGCCCGCGAAATCATTCAGACTACCGATTCTTGATTTCTGTATTGTTAAAGTAAAACTTGAGACTGCCCTTCAATGCTGCGTCTCGCAAACTTTTAGACTTTGGAACTCACCGTGTGGGCCTTTCAGATCTCGCCAGCCGCAAGTTCCGCAAAGTCGGCAATCGTGGAAAACTCCGCCAGCAATTCCGCCAGAAGCGTGAGCCGGTTCTTGCGAACCTGCTCGTCTTCGGTCATCACCATCACATCGTCGAAGAATTGATCCACTGCCGGGCGCAGTCCCGCAATCACTTGCAGTGCCTCGCGGTAACTGCCCGTACGCTTTAGCTCGGCGGACTGCCGGGCCGCAATCGCTGCCTCAGCATGCAGCCGCTTCTCAGCCTCTTCGGCGAAAAGCTCCGGCTGCACGGCTGGCAAGCGCCACACCGTTGCCGGCCCGGCCTTTTCCAGGATCTTTCGAATGCGTTTGAATGAAATGGCGAGCGGCTCGAAGTTCTTCGTTCGCCGGATGAGCTTCAGGGCTTCCAGCCGCCGCACCGCATCCACCAGGTCGTCGGCCCCGGCGGCCAGGGCTGCATTCACCTCGTCGTAGGCGAAGCCAGCGCGTTCGCGGAGGATGTACCGCGCGCGGTCCAAGATGAATTCAAGCACTAGCTTTTCAATTGCCCCGCGCTTGTCTTCTTTGTCCAGTTTCAGGTGCGGGGGGTAACTCACCAGCGTAGCCACAGCCTGGGCCACGCCGCGAGAAAGCGAGACGGGAAGCTTGCGCTCCAGGATGACTCGCACGACTCCGAGTGCAGCGCGACGCAGACCAAACGGGTCGCTCGAACCCGAGGGCACCAGCCCCACGGCGAAGCATCCGGCCAACGAGTCGAGCTTATCCGCCAGCGCCACGGCACAACCGGTCAGGTTGCGTGGGATCGCATCCTCAGGGCTGGCGGGCCGATAATGGTCGTAGATGGCCCAAGCAACTTCTTCAAGTTCTCCTTGAGCTTTGGCATAGAGCCCGCCAACGATTCCCTGTAGCTCAGGGAACTCGCGGACCATCTCCGTGGCGAGGTCACACTTGGCGAGCTCTGCGGCGCGATCAGCCTCGGCAGCGTGAGCCTGTAGAACGCCGCTGTCAAACCACTGGGTGGCCAGCCAGCCCGCCAGCTTGCGCATGCGCTCGACCTTATCGCCGTAGCTACCGAGACGCGACTCGTAAGTGACGTGCGCCAGCTTCGGCAGATAGTCGGCGAGCCGACATTTCTGATCCGTCTCCCAAAAAAAACGCGCGTCAGCAAAGCGAGCGCCCAGCACCCGCTCATGCCCGGCTCCGATCAGACCTTTAGGATCGCGCTCCAGGTTGATCACGGCAAGGAAATGCGGCGCCAGTCGGCCCTCACGGTTCTCGACGGCAAAGTACTTCTGGTGATCGCGCATCACCGTGATGAGAATCTCCTGGGGCAGGTCGAGGTACCCCCGGTCGAAATTGCCGAGAATCACGCTCGGGTATTCGTTCAGGTAGGTCACCAGGTCCAGCAAGGCGGGGTCCTCGTGGGCGCGCAAGTCCCTCTTCGCCGTCAGAGCCTGAATCTCACGCGCGATTTTCTTGCGCCGTTCCTCGGGGCGAGCGAGAACGAAATTCGCCCGCAGCTTCTGCTCGTAGTCCTGAGCGCCGCGGAGCGCAATTTTGGATGCCCCAAGGAAGCGGTGCCCAGCGGAGTGTTTGCCGGGCGCAATTCCGGCGAACTGGAACTGGACAGCACTTCCGCCCAGCAGGGCCACAATCCAGCGGATGGGCCGGATAAATCGCGGCCCGTCAATGCCAGTCCAATACATGCTCCGCGGCCAAGGAATTTCAGCTATTGCCCGCGGCAGCACCTCGGCAAGAACCTCCATTGCCGGCCGGCCTTGCACGACCTGCTTTGCAGCCAGGTAATCTCCTCGCGGAGTTGAGACAGTGTAGAGTTTCGCCAAAGGGAGCCCCTGCTTGGCAGCAAAGCTCTCCGCGGCTCTTGTCGGCCGCCCGACCGCATCGTAGGCCACTGATTTCGGAGGCCCGGTGACTTCTTTGGCCAGGTCAGGCTGGCGGAGGCGAACTGCGGGGGCGATGGCGACCAGACGTCGTGGTGCGCCAAATGCCTCAACCGGGGCACCCTCCAGTAGATTGGAGGAGGTTAGGTATTTCTCAAGTATGACTTGAAGTTCGGAAGCCGCCCGCGCGATCATTCCCGCGGGGATTTCTTCACAGCCAATTTCAAATAGCAGGTCTGCGGCATTGGAGGATGTCTTCACGCGAACTCCCGCGCAAGAACTTTAACCGGCTGCGCCTCCGAGGCTGCAAGGCTGGTGCGCTGGTCGAGGTAATATTCCGCGACGCGACACGCCAATTGTCGTACACGCCCGATCAAAGCGGCGCGTTCGGTGGTCGAGATCACTCCTCGCGCATCGAGCAGGTTGAAAAGATGCGAGCACTTCAAGCACAAGTCATAGGCGGGCAAGATCGGAAACCGCCGCTTGGCTTCTGTGTTCAGCCCCTTGTAGGAGCCGAGCAGCCGCTCGGCTTCCTTCTCGGCCAATTCAAAGAGCTTCCTGGTGGCTACTGGATCGGCGCGCTCGAAGCTGTACACGGAGAACTGTTGCTCCTCCGCCAGACGGATTTGCCCGTACGTATAGTCGTCAGACCAGCGAAGGTCGAACACGTTGTCCACGCCCTGCAGGAAGGCGGCGATGCGCTCTAGACCGTAGGTCAACTCGACTGAAACCGGGTCTAGGTCCACGCCGCCACACTGTTGAAAATAGGTGAACTGGGTGATCTCCAATCCATCGAGCAGCACCTGCCAGCCGATACCCCAAGCGCCGAGCGTGGGCGACTCCCAGTTATCTTCCTCGAAGCGAATGTCATGCTCCTTAAGATCGATCCCGATGGCGCGCAGACTGTCCAGATAGACGTCCTGCACGTCAGCCGGTGAAGGCTTGAGGATCACTTGTAGCTGGGAATGTTTGTACAAGCGGTTGGGATTCTCGCCGTAGCGACCGTCGGCGGGCCGACGGCTGGGCTGGACGTAGGCCACGCGATAAGGCTCTTTCCCCAAGACGCGGAGGAAGGTCTCCGGATGCATCGTGCCCGCACCGACCTCGACGTCGTACGGTTGCTGCAGGACGCAGTGGCGGTCGGACCAAAACTTTTGCAGGTCGAAGATTAGCTGCTGAAAGGTGGGGGCCTTGGGATCGGGACGCTCTCGCCTTCGAACCTCACGTTTTACTTTAGCTTTCACGTATTCGACTCCAGATTTTTCTCCAGCAGGCGCCGTGTGGTCAGCTTGCGCTCGATCTGGTGCTCAATCAGATCGAGCGAGTAGGCGTTTAATTCATTCACCGGCGCCGACGGCCAATCCTCCTCCGCGAGGCGCTCGAGCTTCTCGGTCAGTATCCTCCGAGCAAGGGTCAATCCGCGTGGTGAGATCACCCTCATTCCCGGATGCCGGCAGTTGTTGCACAGCAGCCCCGGCCGCATCGGCGACGCAAACACCCCTTCGACGCCGAACTCTATGCCGCAGCTCGCGCAGTGGTCCAGCGGCGGCAGCCAACCACCCAGCCGCACGGTCCAGAGGTTGAAATAGGCGAGGGGCAGAGCGATCTGGCCGGAACGCTCGATCGCACCGGCAGTCACAAGGAGCAGCCGAAACGCGGCATCGGAGGGTTCATGCTCAGGCAGCACCGCCTCAGTGACCTCACTGATGACGGCCAGTCCCAACCCGGCGGCGTAATCGCGTTGCGTGGCCAGAAAAGAGCGGATCAGCTCGCACTGATTGATGCGGACCAAATCGCGCGTCTCGCGCTCGTAAAACCAAATGCGAATGTGAGAGAGCGGCTCAAGCGTGGATCCGAACCGGCTCTTGGGACGCCTTGCCCCCCTCGCCACACCGCGAAGCCGGCCGGTGGACCGGCTGAGAAAACTTACCAGGCGATCCCCCTCGCCCAGCGGATAACTGCGAAGGATGATTGCCTCCGATTCCTTCAGTGGCATCTCCGTGTCGGCGCGCCTACCTTCCCTGTTAACTCGTCGCACAAATGGCGCGTCAAAGACTCAAACAAACTTACTTACCACAGCGAAGCTGTGGAAGCAAACCCTAAACGAATCGCAAATCAAGTTCGCTCAAATCTGCGCGCCCACAAATCCTTAAACTCCGCCTATACTGGTACGGAGGACAAGCATCCTCCCTGGCACGGTCGGCCCCCCATTCCGCAGCGGCCGTCGGAAGCAGGGTGGCCGAGGATGCGACTCGAGGCGAGGTAGGACAGGCGAGAATGCCAGCTCTACGCCTGTGGGAATGGGCCTCTCGCGAAGCCGAAAGAATATGTTAACTTGCCGACGCCTGCCTCAGAATTATCGGACCCACCCTAGGTCTTTTGGCGCTTGAAAATCCTCACGCCTGGTTTACAGTGCTACTACTTTGCTGCCCGTGGAAAAACAGGCGGTACCCGTCGTGGACGTGGTCGGCGTCGGATTAAACGCTACCGACACTCTGATTCAACTGCCGCACTTCCCTGCCTTCAACACAAAAATGGAGTTCATCTCGGCCGAGGTCCTCCCTGGGGGCCAAGTAGCCAGTGCTTTGACCGCCTGCCAGCACTGGGGGCTCAAGACCCGTTATGTGGGCAAGGTAGGCGACGACGCCGCGGCCGATCTGCAACGCCGCGAGCTGGCGCAGGCTGGTGTGGAAGCGCACTTATTGTCTGTCCCTGGCTGCTGCAGCCAGGTCGCCTTCATTCTGGTGGACCAGTCCTGCGGCGAGCGGACAATCCTTTGGAAGCGCGACCCGCGCCTGACTCAACCTCCAGAAGAGCTGGAGCGTGAATGGATCGTGCGTGCACGAGCTCTACTCGTGGACGGACACGACACGGCGGCCGCGGCCACAGCGGCGCGTTGGGCGAGGGAAGCGGGCATCCCAGTGACCGCTGATATCGACAATCTCTACTCAGGCGTTGAAGCTCTACTCGAGAATGTTGATTACCTCGTGGCATCCCGTGACTTTCCCGCCCGGCTGACGGGGGACGAGAATTTGCTGCAGTCCCTTCCCCTAATTCATCGGCGCTACGGATGCCGGGTGGCAGGGGCCACTCTGGGGCCCGAAGGTGTGCTGGTATGGGATGGAGTGCGGTTCCACTATGCCGCGGCCTACAAAGTGAATGCCGTGGATACCACTGGGGCGGGGGACATTTTCCACGGCGCTTTCGTGTATGCGCTGCTGCAAGAATGGCCTCTGGGGCGCGCTCTCGATTTCAGTTGCGCGGCGGCGGGTCTAAACTGCACGGCGCTGGGCGCGCGAGGCGGTATCCGGCCGCTGACCGAGATTGAACAGCTGATGTGCGAAGGCTCGCGGCACGCACCGGCGTATGATCAGAAAGTGTTGGGGCGCTCGGCCGCGTCTTGAATTGGGGGGCGAATTGACATCCGCCTCCCGCGACCTCAAGTCCTTCTCAGGGGGCAAATAATCTCAAGGGAGATCTTTCGCATCGCCCAACCTGACAAATTGCTTTTGCATGGAGTGTCTGGAATCGCGACGGGATCTCAAGGACTACTTCAATGCTACCGCTGCGAGATGACAACCCGCGCCTGACAACGCCCTTCTTTACCGTCCTGCTGATCCTCTCGAACGTGGGCGTATTCCTCTACCAGCTTTCGTTGAGCCCGCCCGCCGAGCAGCAATTCGTCTATTCCTTCGCCATGATTCCCGCACGCATCCCACTGGCTTTCACCAGCCACTCAATCACGCTGGGCCAGGCCTTCGCCCCGCTGGTTACCAGCATTTTCCTCCACGGAAGCTGGCTGCACCTGCTCGGCAACATGTGGTTCCTGTGGGTGTTTGGCGACAACATCGAAGATAGCTTCGGCCATTTCAACTACCTGCTGTTCTACTTGGTTTGCGGCGTCGGCGCGAGCCTCGTACACACGGTGGCGAATTTGTACTCGCGAGAACCTGCAGTGGGAGCCAGTGGTGCCATCTCAGGGGTTATGGGGGCTTACATCGTGCTCTTCCCCCGCGCTCGGGTCATCACCTGGGTGCCACCATTCTTCATCCTGCCCCTTCCCTCTGTCATCGTCCTGGCTATCTGGTTTGTGGAACAGTTTTTGAGCGGGATTAGCACCCTTGGCGGGCACGGCGCCGGGGGAGTGGCCTGGTGGGCCCACATCGGCGGATTCATCATCGGGGCGCTGCTGGCCTGGGGTTCCCGGCGGCGACGGTAAGAATGCTCGAGAGACTTGCCTGCTGAACGCTGCTTACTTTCTGGCTCTTTGGTCGGTTCCTCCAAGATGGCATTGCCAAGTCCGACATGGCCGGTAGTGAAAACCCGCGCTACTTATGTAGGCCGTCGGAGCCCACCCTCGCTTCGCGAGGATGGGGCACACCTTTAGACCGTTATGGACGACGTAACGAGAATTCTGTTCTCGTTCTGTTGTAAGCCCTTTGAATCGTCCGTCTCAAGGGGATATCAAGGGCGAAGCCCTTGGCTAGATAGGAGGGCCTGGACCCTCATCTTTTGGGCAGCAAAGGGTGGGTCTCCTTGAATGGCACTCGCGGCCCACCGGAAAAAAGCACAGATGGCGGTCACCGGACGAAAGGCGGGTAGTGTGGTGAGGGACGGAAGCTATTGTTGCACCCGGACTGGCGCGACGCCTTGCTTGGAGATCTGGTTTGCCAGCCAGTCACCGACCTCACGGGTGCCAAGCGAGCCACCCAGGTCCGGGGTGGTTTGCTTTTCGCGCACCGAGGCACGCACCGCCGCGTTGATGGCCGCCGCCTCGTCCGCCCAGCCCAAGTGGTCAAGCATCATGGATGCAGCCAGGATCGCAGCAAGAGGGTTGGCGATATTTTTCCCTGCATATTTCGGTGCCGAGCCGTGCACAGGCTCGAACAGCGACACACTCTCCGGATTGATGTTACCCGAGGGCGCCAATCCCATCCCCCCGGCCAATTGCGCGCCCAGGTCGCTGATGATGTCCCCAAACATGTTGCAGGTAACGATGACCTGGAATTGACCGGGGTCCTTGACCATCTGCATGGCGAGCGCGTCAATGTACCAGTGGCTGGACTCGATGTCGGCGTACTCTTCTTTCACCTGGGCGAAAACGCGCTGCCAAAGGTCGTGGCCGTAGGTCAGCGCGTTCGACTTGTCGCTCATGCACAGACGGCGCAGCTGGTGCTGGCGGGCGTACTCGAAGGCATAGCGGATGATCCGTTCAACTCCCTTGCGCGTATTCACGTCCTCTTGAATGGCGATCTCGTCCGGGGTGCCCTTCTTGAAGATTCCTCCCATGCCGACGTAGAGCCCTTCGGTGTTTTCGCGGAAGACGATGAAGTGGATGTCCCGCTCCGTGCGGTCACGCAGCGGGGTCAGGGCGGTGTCGAGCAACTCGATCGGGCGCGCATTGACGAAGAGATCGAGTTTAAAGCGGAGCCCCAGCAGGATATCGGCGGCGTGCTTCATCGAGGGGACGCGGGGGTCCCCCAACGCGCCGACCAGGATGGCATCAAACTCGCGCCGCAGCATCTCCTCGGCACCCTGCGGCAGCGTGACGCCGTCGCGCAGGTAGCGGTCAGCGCCCCAATCGAATTCGACCAGCTCAAGCGATCTCCCTGCCGCCGCGGCCACGGCGCGGAGCACCTTGGTGGCCTCGGCGGTGACATCCACGCCAATGCCGTCGCCAGGGATGACCGCGATGCGCTTGATTCCATTGGCGCCTTTGAGTTTGGCTGGATTCATTCGGCTGGACTCTCCTGCCGGGCAGCGATGGGGGTGCAAGCCTGAAGGGCCAAGCTAGCACGCGGAGGGTGACGAGTCAACGCGCGAGGTTGCCATCCTGAGTGCCTATTACGACTCCGGGTAAATTCCCCGCGCGAACCTTCTGTGGGTGTTTGAAGTTGAGATCCTACGTCTCGCCCGGAACGCCGGTGAAATCGAGTGGTTAGCTAAAAGATATATATTGCTAGGGAGAGTTTGCTTCGCGTTGATTCTCCCGCGGCCCGCTTTCGATCAGCGCCACTCCGGCCAGCACCAGGCCCCCGCCCAGCAACAAGCTGCGGCTCAGCTTTTCCCCGAGCAGGACAACGCCTAGCAGCGTGGTCATCACGGGATGTAGATAACTCAAAGCGCCCAGCCGGGAGGCGGTCATGTGGCGCAGAACCCAGAAGTAGATTACGTAAGCTAGCACCGAGGCAAACGCAGCCATATAACCCAACGCCGCCCAGCCCTTCCACCCCACCGCTGCCCAGCCACCTGCACGGCCCAGACGCAGGGCTTCGTATACCGCCAGCGGCAAGACCAGAATGCCCCCAGCCAAGTAGTTATATGCGTTCATGGAAACCGAATCGTACACCGCTGCCACCTTCTTCCCCAGCACGGTATAAAGCGCAAAGGCAAACGAGCCGGTGAAGGTGATCAGGTCGCCCAGGAGAGTTCCCGAACGAAGGCTGAGGCCGTGTTCGGCAGCGAGAACCACCACTCCGCCGAAAGCAAGCGCCATGCCCAATGCCTTCTTCGCCGTGAGGAACTCCAGGCCCTGGGCACAGGCCAGCAGCAAGACGAGGATCGGCCCCATGCCAATGATCAGCGCTGAGTGGCCCACGGTCGTGTAGTTGAGGCCGACTGTGAAGCACACTTGATTCAGGACTACGCCAAGCAGTCCCAGCAGGGCAAAGGTTCGCCACTCGCGCCGCGTCGAGGGTGATGTCCGCTGCCTCGCTGGCGTGGAGCGAGGCCGCCGCAGGAAGTAAATCGGGGCCATGATGATCCCGGCAAGCACCACGCGAAATGACGCCAGCGTTAACGGACTCAGGTGCTCGAGGCCAACCTTCCCGACGATGAAGTTGAGCGACCAGCACGCCACCATGACGGCGATCGCGCTCCCGAACAGCAGCGGAGGGGGACGTTTCTGCGCTGGGGAAGTTTCGCTCACCGGGCTAGGCGAGAATCTCTTTGCGCACGGTGAGTTTCTCAATCAAGTCCAGACGCGGCGAGAAGCCGATGCCGGGGCCGGTGGGCATGCGGATGGTCCCCTGCGGCGTGACTTCGACTTCGGGTTCGATGATGTCGGCTTCCCAGTAGCGGCGGCTGGCGGCAACGTCACCGGGAAGCGAAAAATTGGGCAGCGAAGAGAGCGCAATATTGTGCGCGCGACCGATGCCGGATTCCAGCATCCCGCCGCACCAGACCGGTATCTGGCGTTGCTGGCAGAGGTCGTGGATGCGGCGCGCCGGGGTGTATCCGCCCACGCGCCCAAGCTTAACGTTGATGATCCGGCAGGCGCCCAGTTCGATTGCCGCGCGCGCCTGCTCTTCGCTGTGGATGCACTCGTCTAGGCAGATCGGTGTCTCCAATTTTTTCTGCAGCTCGACGTGGCCGTAGATGTCGTCCCAGCCGAGCGGCTGCTCGATCATCATCAGGTAGTAGGCTTCGAGCTGCTTCAGCAGCGGCCAGTCCTCCTGGCGATAGGCCGAGTTGGCATCCACCATCAGCCGGATGCGCGGAAACTTCTCGCGCAACCGCTGGACGGGCTCGACGTCCCAGCCCGGCTTGATTTTGATCTTGATGCGCTGGTAGCCAGCCGAAAGCGCCCGCTGCACAGCCTCAGTCAGCTCCTCGAGCGTGTTCTTGATGCCGATGGATACGCCGCAGGGGGTCGCCTCGCGCGTGCCACCGAGAATTTTCCACAACGGCAGGCCCTTGCTTCGCGCCTCGGCGTCCCACACGGCCGCCTCGATGCCGCCCTTAGCCATGTTGTGGCCGCGGATCCGCGCCAGTAACCCCCAGACCTCGGATGCGCACTGCAATTCCCTGCCCTTCAGGGTTGGCCAGATAAAATCGCGCAGGATATGCCAGGCGGTCTCAGTGGTTTCAGGGGCGTAGTAAGGGGTCTCTCCGGCGACGGCTTCGCCCCAGCCGATCACGCCGTCCAGGTCCGCCTCCACCAGCAGGATGCGCCGTTGGGTCGAGACACCAAAGCTGGTTTCGAATGGCGCGATCAGCATCATGCGGATTTCGCGCAATGTGATTTGCCTGACCTGCATTTATGGCTGTGCCCAGGGGGCCAGGAGATAATTGCCGCCGTCTGCCTTGAGTGCGATGGCCGTAGCTGCGTAGCCGCGCCCCAGCCAGTGCTGGAACTGTTCCCGAATCTCGCTTTGCACCCGCAACGCCCGCGCCGAGTCATGTTGTCTGAGCTCGCCGATATTCGCGGGCACGCGAATAGACACGACCGATTCTGCCCGGGGCAGATACATGGCTACGGCGTTCCCTGTCCCCTCACCGAGTGGAGGCGGCTCGGCCAAGATCTCCACCCGGTGGGAGGCGAGCCACCACTCGGCCACTAACCGGTCGGTGGGCAAGCCGCCATGCAGCGGGCTGGAGGTAATCCCATAACAGTTGGGCAGAAACCTCCGGACGATGGCGCCCAATCGCATCAGGTTGAAGTGAGCGTTCTTCAGCTCCAGCGGGTCGAAGGTCCACTCCACCAGTGTGATCCCGCGCCCTAGCGCATCTTGGCGCTGGAAAAGTTTCAATTTGCGGCCGATGCCGCGGTCGCGATGGCCTTCGAGCACCGCGGTCATGTGCGAATGCAAATACGGTTTGCCTTCCCGGACTCCGGCGAGGGCCATGGTGAACCCGATCATCTTCTCGCCCGCCCCGGCCGGCCCGGCGCCGGCGAACGCACCAAGGACTTGCCCGCCGGTCTCGGCCGCGACGACAAATAATGGTAGCGGCACGACATCGATGTCCGCTCCGCTCCAGACGCGCTTCTGCAATTCGACGCAGGTCTCGAACTCACTAAGGCCATGACAATGGCGAACCAGGATTTCCGCGCTGGCTGCCTGAGGTATCATGATCAGGCGCCCGATTCGTGGCTTGGCAGGCGCTGGGCTTTGGCCTGTTCCCAGAGGCGCTCCAACTCGTCTCTGGAGACATCGGCCAAGCGCCGGCCCGATCGCGCGGCCTGGTGTTCCATTTCTTTGAACCGCGCGATGAATTTTCGATTGGCTTTTTTCAGGGCAATCTCGGGGTCAGCGTCCAAGAATCGCGCCACATTGACTGCCACGAAGAGCAGATCGCCGATCTCCTCCTCGAGGCGAGCATCGGGTGTCCGCGAAGTGTCCCGCAGACGTGAAGCGCCCCGCGGTCCGAGTGCCGCGCGTAATTCCGCAATTTCCTCCGCCAGCTTTTCGAACAACCCTTGGATATTGTCCCAATCAAAACCGATGCGCGACGCTCGCCGGGTCAGTTGGTAAGCCTCGAGCACCGCCGGCAGGGTCCGCGGGACGCCGTCCAGGAGGGAAGCGTAAGGTTTCTTCCCGGGCGTCGCGCCATGCTCTTTGCTCCGCTCCTGTTCGGCCTGGCGCTCATCGGATTTGAGCTGCTCCCAATTTTTCAGCACCTGCGCGGAAGTCTTGGCTCTGACGCGGCCGAACACATGCGGGTGCCGCCGAACCAACTTCGTGTGGATGCGTTCGATGACCTCGGCAATGTCAAAACGCCCCGCCTCGCGAGCCAGTTGGGAATGAAACACGATTTGTAGGAGGAGATCGCCCAGTTCATCGGCAATCTTAGTGTCGTCGCCAGAGTCGAGCGCTTCGAGCACCTCGTAGGTTTCTTCCACCAGGTAGGTACGCAAGGAGTCGTGTGTCTGCTCGCGGTCCCAAGGACACCCGTTTGGCGCGCGCAAACGCGCCTGCAGCGCGACCAGCGCCTCAAACAGCTCTCCAATGCGTTTCGCGCGTTCACGAGCGGGGCGTTTGCCGGGCGGCTTGCTGCCGGCCTGACCCTCGCTGCTCGGGAGAGACTTGGCGCGAGGCTTGCGGTGCTGGTAAAGATTACCCCGACGCGGCGACACTGTGGCTTGATTCCACTCTCGGGTAGAGTGCCCACTCTAAGGCAGGCTCAAGCAATTGACAAGCCTCATCTGGCCTGGGAGTGTGCCGCGCCCGGAGTTTCGGCCCTGGCCGCGGGTGGCACCGGCATTCTTGCTAGTCCGTCTGGCGACCAGACTCCGTCACAACAAAAGCTGAAACCCATCTTTCCCCAGATCAGTAAGAGATGTTAGAGAAGAGCAAATGGAACTCCTGGAGCGGCTCGCGCAGGGGGAGCTCGAAGCTTTCGAAACACTGTTTCGACAGTTCCAGGGGCAAGTTTACGGTTGGATTCTTCGGATCGTCCGGGACACGGGGGCGGCGGAGGACCTGACGGTGGAAACGTTTTGGCGGATTTATCGCAGTCGCGCGCGATTCAATCCCGCGGGCAACTTCGGGGCCTGGACCCGGCGGATCGCGACGAATGTAGCGCTCGACCATTTGAAAAGCGTCCGGCGAGAGGTCGAGCTTCCGGATGAGGTGTCACAAGGCGTACCGCCGGACCGGCTGTCCGGCGCGAGCTCCGGGACGGGATTGCATCTGCCTTCCGCCAGCTCCCCGCAAGATTCCAGACGGTCGCGACCTTGGCGCTCATCGAAGAGGAACCCTACGATGAGATTGCGGGGGCGCTGGGAATCTCGATCAGCGCCGTGAAGTTGCGCGTGTTTCGTGCCGTCCGCCTGCTGCGAAAAAAACTAAAGCGCCTGGGTATAGAGCCATGAACACACAGAACGACCAAAAATTGCGAGAACTTCTCAGAAGGGCCATTACACCGGTAGCGGATCTTGAATTGAAACGCGACCTGTGGCCGCAGATGCTTCGCAAGCTGGACGAGCGGGCCTTTCAGGTGCCCTGGTTAGATTGGGTGCTGGTGGCGCTCCTTGCTGTCTTGTTCTTCCTGTTCCCGAAAACGATTCTAGGAGTGCTCTACCACTTGTGACGCGGGAGGGTTTGATGAGCAAATACACCTATCTTCGGGCTTATATGGCGGGCATCGTGGTGCCGACGATTTTTCTGCTGGTGATAATGGCCGTGTTTTCCGTAGCCCGTTTCATTTATCACGTTCCGATTCCGATCGAACGTGTCATCGTCTTCCCGATGGCCATGGTTCCGAACCTGTGGGGTGCCTGGAACATGTTATACGTTGCGCTCCGCTCGCGCCCCCACCTGCCGGTGGGATTTCACGGTGCTGCGCTACTGTTTGTAATCGCGCCTGTCGGATTGACCCTGGCCAGGACCTTAGATCTTCAGTTCCCTACCCCGGCCTTCGCGGCGACTGTCTTTCCTATCGGGCTGGTTGCTTACTACCTCGCTTGGAAGTACCTGGTGGGTTTCTTCAACGAACTGTTGGGAATAGCGTAAGGGGACATTACTTCTGCGATTCCCAGCAGCTTTGGGTTTAGGCAGCGCATTGAATCCCGATCGTCGGCATCGAGACGTTGCCCATCTTTCTGGCAACGGGCGCACGCACAATGCTTTGGGCTTGATGCCAGCCAGCACTACTCCGTCCGAGGTTTATGGCTGATGGATTGAGGATGTTTCACTTCACCGTTAGGCGCCTTGGCCCCGTGCGGCCACCAGAGATGGAAGATAATCCCGTCTGTCTGTGCAGCCACCTCGGCGATCTTTTTGGCCTCAGCCTCGGGCCGATCCAAGACCTGGACGCGCCCGCTGGCAATCTCCACGGCATGGTCGTGATAATATTTGTTCCAAGTGGATAACGGTACGTTGCGCCGG
>Ga0209154_1000619_pt1 | contig 22845 bp, 17 predicted proteins | sample GraSoiAngelo_121_FD_185878 | JGI IMG/M metagenome (GOLD analysis project Ga0209154, IMG submission 185878) | Grasslands soil microbial communities from the Angelo Coastal Reserve, California, USA - 14_0919_12_20cm (SPAdes) (version 2) | ecosystem: Environmental > Terrestrial > Soil > Grasslands ... | reverse complement strand
GAGCTGGAGAGAAAAGGGTATGTAGGAAACGATCTGCGACAGCACCTGGCCCGAGAAGCATTTGTTCTAACAGCAGACTATGACAAGGCAATACGGGACTACTTGATGGGTCAGGCTCGATGAGCAAGCAGGAGATTCGCAAAATCTATCGGACCGCTCTGAAGGAGGATTTTCCAGAGGTTCTCAGACTGGAACTCGGGGGAAAGGTGTTCGAGTATTCCAAGGTTCACTGGACGATTGGTGGGCAGGATCGTGGGCTGCGCTATGGGACGAATCCACACCAAAAAGCCGCATTGTACAGGGCTGAACATTCCCAGGGAGGGATTGGGAATGTGGAATGGATCAAATGGGGAAAGGACGGACCGTCAGCGACGAATATCGAGGATGGAAGTCATGGGCTGCGAATCGTCGGATATTTCGACGAGCCGGCGGTGGCGGTGATGAAGCATCTCAATCCATCCGGAGTTTCTGTTGGGCATAAGGGCGAGGTGTTGTCCTCTGTTTATGCGCGGGCCCGAGATGCGGATCCGAGGGCCTCGTTTGGCAGCGTTGTTGTTCTCAACCGAAGGGTCGACGAGTTGACGGCCGAAGAATTGACGAAGACCTTTGTCGAAGTGGTTTATGCGCCTGACTATGAGGAGTCGGCGATTTCAGTCTTCCAGGCGAAGAAGGACATTCGGATTGGAAGGGTCCCAGTCCCCGATCATTGGTCGAACTCGCCTGACGTTGTGGTGTTGGATGATGGGTCGCTAATACTCGAGGATTCCTACCGAACTGGATTGCAGTCGTTGGAACAGCTGAAAAAGTTTTCAGTAGCTACGAAGCGCTCACCATCGGAAACCGAGTACCATGCTCTGCTGCATTCCTGGTGGGCAGCATGCGAGATTCGATCTAACGCCGTCGTGTTCTGGAAGAACGACACGTCTCTGGCGATCGGGACGGGACAACAAGATAGAATCGGCGCAATCGAATCCTGTATCGAGAAAGCCCACAAGTTCGGTCACGATCTCAAAGGCAGCGTAATGGCCTCTGACGGATTCTTGCCGAACATCGATAATGTGGAAGCAGTTGCAAAAGAAGGCGTCTCGGCAATTGTTCAGCCCGGAGGTTCAGTCGAAGACCAAGAGCTGGTCAGAGCGTGCGATCAGCATGGAATCGCTATGGTCATGACAGGAGAACGTTCCTTCCGTCACTTCTAAGAAAAGTAGCCGGCTTGACCTTTTGGGATAGACCCGCTTCTTCTGCGCTCAGATGAAGCGTTTTCCATTTACTTTAACCTCTAAAACCCTTTTACGGACGAATTCTAGTTTCGGTTGTCTTCGAATTGCAGGTCAGACGATTCGGCAGCGTCCGTGCATATTACGAGTTGATGAAGCCGAAGATCGTCTACCTGCTGGATTTTACAGCGCTCATTGCGTTTCTAGTTGCCGTTCCCAGTGTCAACTTCCTCCGACTCGTTGCAGTCGTTGTTGCGGGAACGCTGGCCTCTGGGGGAGCGGGAGCACTGAACAGCTATGTCGACCGGGACTTCGACCGCGTAATGGGGCGGACAAGCTGGAGACCTATTCCTCGAGGAGAGATATCTCCTGCCCGTGCTCTCCTCTTCGGCCTATCGCTCATCGGCATTAGCGGAGTCGTCTCCGCGTTGTTCCTGCCTTGGCTTGCTGGCTTGTTCATCATCCTAGGCGCACCCATCTACGTCTTATTCTACACCAAGTATCTGAAGCCTAGAACCGCGCTGAACATTGTCTTGGGAGGGTTCGCCGGGAGCTGTGCTCCCCTCGCGGGATGGGCAGCGGCGACGGGAGAGTTGACCGCTGCAGCTCCGTGGCTGATGGCTCTCCTGGTCTTCGTCTGGACCCCCAGCCATTTCTGGGCACTGGCTATGAGGGCCGTAGGCGACTATACGAAGGCAGGAATCCCCATGCTGCCCGTTGTGGTGGGCGAGAAGAAAACGGCGCAATACATTGCGCTGAATACGTTCCTGTTAGTTCCACTATCTCTAGCTTTTGTGCTTCCTGCCTTGGGGGGATTTGGAATCATCTATCTAGTTACCGCCGCTTTACTGGGTCTCGGCATGATTCTTGTCGATCTCAAACTCGTCGCCAATCCGACCAAAGCTCAGGCTTGGACAGCCTTCAAGTTCTCCAGTCCCTATCTGGCGATCGTGTTTCTTGCGATGGTTCTGGACGTGAAGCTTCTTCCACACTATCTTCCAATATAGACAATTCAGAATTTCGCGGCGAGCCTCAAAAAGTTCTGAATGATGGTGCGTCCATGGGGATGCTTCTCATCAGACCTTTCTGGATGGAACTGGAGACCGTAGATTGGACGTGTCTGATGGCCTATGGCCTCAACCTGTGACGTTGCCGACTCAGCTAGATGACGGAATCCTTCAGGGACGCGGTCTAGAGCTTGACGATGTGACTCGGACACTCTGATCGAGCCGGGCAGTCCGTCGAATATGGGATCGTTTCCTAATAGTTCGATTTCTTTGAACTCTCGAATTGTATGGCCGAGGTCCACGACTTCTGACCCGTAGGCGGTGCCAATAAGCTGGTGCCCAAAGCAAATGCCGAGAACCGGCTGGTCTAACTTTCTGACCAGGTCGATCTCAGGCTGGAATACCATTCGTGTGTCGGGCTTTGAAAGCATGAAGTTGGAACCAGTAAGAATTACAAGATCGGGATCTTTCTGCATGGCAGTATCGTGTAAGTTGGCGGTATTGTGGTCCAGCATCTGTGCGTTTTGTCCTGTGCAGAGTGTTATGTTGTGAAGCGCTTGTTTTGCTTTTTCGGGTTCTTTGTAGTTGTTGATTACGAGTATTCGCAATCTATGAGGTCACAGGGCTGCGAGGAGTTTGTCTATTTCCTCCTCGGTGTTGTAGTAGTGGGGGGATACGCGTATAGCCTTGACTCTACTCGCGACGGTGATGTTCAGTGACTTTAGCTTGTTGAACGTGGCCTGAGGGTCCTCGTCTTCGAAGACTACGATTCCGCTACGGCGTTCAGACTGTAGAGGGGTGAGTATTTTCCGTCCTTTCTTCTTCAAACCATCGATGAGATGATCGGTGACCTTGAGAATTCGATGGTATCTTTCCTGTTGGTCTTGCTTGAGCGCGTATTCAAGGGCGGCCTTTGCCCCGACGATCGAGACTACTCCCCAACTCCCTCCTTCGAAACGGGTCGCGTCCAAGGCAGGCTCTGCAATGTCGATGTTGAAGGGCTTGCCGAACAAGTCTTCCTGCTTGGACATTCTTCTGACTACTGAGTCTTCCACTCCGTGCCAGCCGATGTAGTTCGGGTCGAGTTCGCTCAGCCGTTCACGGTCTGTGTACAGGTAGGCTGCGCCGTGGGGTCCCTGCATCCACTTGTACATTCCACAAGCCAACGCATCGACCCCGTCTTGTTTGGCATTTATCGGGAAGACTCCTAGTCCATGGAAGGAGTCCGCTATCACAAACGCGTTGTGCTCATGAGCGATCTTTGCGATCTCCCTGATCTTTTCTCTGCAGCCATTCGTCCAGGACACATAGTCGACCGAGACGATAGAGGTGTTGTCATCGATCGCCTTCTCCCACTCTTCTAGAGGAACGATGCCATTCTGGTCCTTTCTTAGTATCCGAACATCATTGGTGCGGCCGTGCTTCTTCTGAAGATGCCAGAGGTAGATGTTCGTGGGAAAGTTCAGTTCGCTGATAACAATGTTACCGTTAGGTTTGTACTTGACACTACTCGCCAGCGCGGTGAGAGCTGAGCTGACGTTCGGGACACTCGCGACCTCCTCTAGGCTTGCTCCGATCATCTTTCCGAAGAGTCGGCGGGATTCGATGATCATGGGTAGCCATTCTTCCCAGTTTTCGCCATAGTCGCGCCAGTCCGTTAGGTATTCGTGGATCGCGTTGAGAACATTGATCGAGGGCGGGCCCGTCCCGGCGTTATCCAAGTATGCTCGTCGAGAGGTTACTGGGATTTCCTTTCTGACAAGGTCAATATTCAAGGGGGACAGCGCCTGGTGAGGTTCCAAGTTTTCCGTTCGAAGTATAAAGGGAGTGCTAGTTGGAGTGGAAAGCTTCAACGCCAGCTTCTGAGATGCAGTTCTTGCACCAGAACTGGTTTTTCTCGGGACTGTATTCTGCATAGGAGTCGGTGACAACGTTTCCGCAACGGCTGCATCGTAGAATCATGACACGCCGCATCTTGTGATGCGGAAGATCTTTCTTGTGGATAGAGATGTCAGCATCTCCAAGTTCAACGATGACGTTGCACGTCTCGCAGTAGTAGACCGTGTTTAGTACTGCTTTGTCTCTCGCCTCTACCCAGTCTTCAGACATGAACTAGTATGTGCACTCTCCTTGAAAAATCTGCAAGACTAGCCGGTCATGGTCCGTGGATGCGGTCTTCCACGGCAGGCTAGAGGTGTTAGGTCAAGGCCGATAACCTTATCCTTCAAGTCGAGAGATTAGTGATAATTCGAGTAGTATGCTCGCCGTCAGGCTTCTACTCACGTTCGCCATCGTCTTTTCACTGGTTTCTCTTCCCAGTGCACTTTCCAGCAACTTCAATCTCCCGAGTATTCATGTTGTGAAAGCCACTTCCGAGACAGGAGTCGGCAGCTGGTTTCCTGCGGGTGCTCAGGAGCAGACCATGTCAATAAGCCAGGGTTACGGTATTAGCTCTACCTGTCTAGGCTGGCTATCAACAAACCAGGTAGATGCTTGCGATTGGCCACTCACGGCCACCGAGCAGAATAGCTGTGCTGGGAACACTGCTATTTTCTGCAGTCTCCCGGTGCCTGACCATGGATACTTCGAGATCGAATTCAACCTAGCCGGCGTCATCTGGGGAATCCCGATGGACTATGGTAACAGTGCTGCTGGTATCGAGCTTCGCCAGGGCTTTGCCCACCTCTTCAACAAGCAGAGCTTCATCACCAACAGCGCTGCATGCGCGGGAACGGGATTAGTCTGTGTTCCAAACGACTCACCCGTCCCCATTTGCACAACCACTGCAGGTTGCACGAACGGTGGTCTTCCTGCTGCAAATCCGTGTGGGTGGGATACGAAATACACAGAGACTAGCCCCGGCAACTGTGTTGTCGGTGCTCCGGGTGGTACAGCCTACAACTGCAGCTTCAGCACTGCCTGTCCTACAGGCACCGTCGTGGGAGCCACAACCTTTCCGTGGCAGGCAGCCATCGGCAGCCCAGACTTTTGCGCGGCTGCACAGCACTTCATCCAGGCCTTTTCCGACGCAAACATTACCGGCGTGACGACTAATGCGAATTGTGAGCTCTTACCTCCGAACGGAGGCTGGCCGTCGGTCGTCACGGCCATCAACACTGCAAACAACTGTGTCGCAGGAACAGCGTCCACGGCGAACTCCTGCGCATTCGTCCGCACGACTGAGCCGAGGAAGAGTCTAGGTGAGGGTCTCACTCAGGACGTTTGTGCGCTATTCTCGCCCGCCTGGGGCACGTGGACAACCCTAGCGGGCAATCCATTCTCATGCGATAACTCGAACACCGGCACTGCCAACGTTGCTTGTGGCGGTGGTTCTTGTCCATTCCTCCAGGAAACGGAGGGAAACATCGCACAGTTCTGCGGATTCACTACTAGTGCTACGGGTATTCCGGATAACTGCTGGGGATTCGGAACCTTCGGCTTCGGTCAAGCGTTCCCATTTGACAGCACCCTCTACTTCCTCTACAGTAGTCTGTTCGTCAGCAGGACAGATGTAACCTGCACTCAGGCGAACTGTCAATTCCCGACCCCGGGTTCACCATGCGCTAGTAACGTGTTATCTAGCGCCTCGGCTAACTACATGTACGTCTGCAGTCCAACCTACGACAGTCTCAGTTCCGCAATGGAGTTCTCCACATGTCTCTCCTCGCCAGGACCAGCAACTGACCCGTCATTCAACCAAGCTTCACCAACGTTTGCTGGTTGTACTGGCACGGCTGTCTCAGGCGGGACCGGAGCAACCACGTGCATCGGCGCTTCTCCAGTCTGCAGCGCTGTCAGCGCCGGATACCAGGCTGAAGACTACTTCGGAAAGCATGCCTTCACAGTACCGGTCTGGACAGGCAACGATGTCCAGGCTCGGCTTAGCAACTGGCCTCTCGGCGGATCGTCACCCGGCTTCATCACAGCCTTCGGCGGTGGCTACTCGGCGTCTGCAAGCATCTGGGAATGGCTAGACGCGTACAGTTCGACTCCCGCTGTGGCTGGAACGTTCCGGCAAGGCTTCTTGACGACAGTTGACAGTTTGAACCCCTTTGCCGCTTCTACTCTATGGGACTTTTATGTGCTCAGTAACATCTACGGTAGTCTCTTCGTTCAGAACCCCCAGTGCGATAGCACTCCAGGTCCCCTCGCTGCGGGGCCTGGACCGTGCGCCTCGGTCGTTCAAGTCATTGACTGGATGACTACCAGTCACAGCTTCCTCTGCTACCCTGGTGGTCCTGGGTGTACCTCTGCAACACTGGGCTATGGAAACTCGACATATTTCACTGGAACAACAGCGGATCTTCGTCTCTCATTGAATCGTAACAACCATTGGCAGGATGGCGGTCCTGTAACGGCGTGGGACGTTAAGTACAGTTTCATCAACTTGAATGCTACGGCCGCGTTTCAGGCAACGTCGCTTGCCAACGTTGCGCACATCAACGTCCTTGACGAGTTTACTCTGGACCTGAATCTCAAGGCGAAAGGTCCGTTCACCGAGCAGTTCATTGGTGGTGTTACCGTAATCCCGGCCCACGTCTGGTCTAATTGCGGAACGCACGGGACGAACACGTGGAATAATGGTTTAACTGGCAAGAACATTGCAGGGAACAATATTGTCAACGCACTCCAAGACAGTTGCGTCGGAACATTCAGCTCGCCCAACATCGTCACTTTGAATAATATTCCGGCTGCCAGTGTGCTCTTCGACCCCGTCACAAATGGCTTCTTGATAGGATCAGGACCCTATACTTGCGAGAGCATTGGTGGTATTGGTCATCCTCCTGTCGGAACAGTTGGTGGGGGCTGCAGTATCGATAATACTCAGGATCCAAATGCGGGGCTCGATGACTTCACGCTGACCAGGACAGGCTGCACTCTAACATCGACCGGGACTATCTGCGGTGTTGCAGGCTCCAGTAGCGACTATTTCCGAAGCAGCGGCGCACTCGCATCATACATCTGGACAGGCGATATTGGATCAGGTAGCGCTGACTTTTCGAACGTGTTGACTGTCAACAGTTGCCACTCTTCGATGCCGTCGTCGAATTGTCCTCACTGGGCTCAGGGAATCGGCAACCCCGGAGGAACAGGGGCTAACCCCGTCGGGTTGACTCAGCGTCTGAAAGTGAACTTGTACAGAGGAGTCAGTTGGATAAACTATGCAACCCCCAAGTCCAATGGGTCACTCGGTATTCTCGCATGCGCTCCAGGATATACGTTGCCAGGAACGACAATTACCCCATGCACCGCAACCAACGCTGGCTGGTCTGAAAATGTACTACCGGGACTCGGAGCATACGCATCGACACTCTACGAGGTGGGTAGCCAAATTACGTTAGGGACAACAACGACCAGCACCTCTACACTATCACCAGCCAGCGTTGTTGGTTGCGTAACAACCTATCCTAATGGAGGATATGACTGCTAGCCATGCCCGTCATTAGGACCCTGATCATCTTCGCCATCGCATTCTCACTCGTAAGTCTCCCCAGCGTTCTGACAAGCAGCGTTTTTCTTCCGAAGATCCCGGTTGTGAGGGCGCAACAGGAAACAAGTGCTGGGTCATGGTATCCTGCGGGCGCTCAGGAGCAGACCCTGTCTATCAGCCAAGGTGACGGTGCTGTCAGTACCCAGGTCAGCTGGTTGCTGACAAACCAGGTCGACAGCGAAGACTGGCCACTAACCGCGACCCAACAAGGAGCGAGCACAGTAAACTGTTCCGGCAACGCGAATGTTCTCTGCAGCCTCCCGATCCCTGACCATGGATACTTCGAGATCCAGTTCAACCTTGCAAACGTTCTCTGGGGCATGCCGATGCAGTACGGTAACAGTGCGGCAGGTATTGAGCTACGTCAAGGAATAGCCCATCTTCTCAACAAAGCAAGCTTCGTGGCGAACAACCCCGCATGCCTTAGCACAGTATGCAATCCCAACGATTCTCCTATCCCGGTCTGTACTATCACTGTTGGTTGTGATAACGGTGGATTGCCGGCGGCCAACCCGTGCGGCTGGGACACCAAGTACGCAGAGTCAAGCACGACTAACTGTGTCGTTGGTGCTCCTGGCGGTTCTGCCTACAACTGTAGCTTCAGCGCAGCTTGTCCCACCGGCACCCCTACAGGGACGACATCTTTCGCTTGGCAGGCTCCGATAGGTAGTCCAGACTTTTGCGCCGCTGCCCAACACTTCATTACCGCTTTCGCCGATGCCAACATAACAGGTGTAACGACCAACGCGAATTGTGAACTCGTCGCTCTTCCGGTCGGCTGGCCTTCAGCCGTTACCGCTATCAACACATCAGGAAACTGTGTATCCGCTGGAATCGCCGCCAATGCGAACACTTGCGCTTTCGTCCGCACCACTGAACCCCGGAAGAGTCTGGGTGAAGGAATCACCCAGGACATTTGCGCACTCTTCTCGCCCGCATGGGGCGCATGGACAACCCTTGCCGGTCAACCATTCTCATGCGACAATTCGAACACCGGTACAGGCAATGCTGCTTGTGGGGGTGGATCATGTCCATTCCTCCAGGAAGTGGAGGGATCGATAGGCCAATTCTGCGGATTCAACCCACCTCCCCAAGGTGTCCCTAACAAGTGTTGGGGATTCGGAACATTCGGCTTTGGACAAGTCTTCCCATTCGACAGCACACTATATTTCGAATATAACAGCAACTTCGCTTCTTACATTTCAGGCTCGCCGTGCACCGGCACCACGATGTTCCCCTACTCGGGGGCCAACTACATGTCTGTCTGCAGTCCCATCTACGATAGTTTGAGTTCGGCGATGGAGTTTGCAACATGCCTATCCTCGCCGGGACCCGCAACAGACCCCACGTTCAGTCAAGGCACACCCACATTCGCCAACTGTTCGGGTGCAGCGGTCTCGGGGGGCACGGGTGCGACGACATGCATCGGGGCTAGTCCAAGCTGCGGCTCCATCAGCGCCGGTTATCAGGCAGAGGATTACTTCGGTAGCCGCGCTTTCACGATACCTGTCTGGACTGGCGTTGACATTGAAGCTCGCTCCAGTAACTGGCCGCTAGGCAACGCGACATCACCGGGCTTTATCACAGCATTCGGCGGCGGCTATTCACCGCAAGCAAACATCTGGGAATGGCTCGACGCTTATAGTCCCAATCCAGCGGTTGCAGGTACGTTACGTCAGAGCTTCCTGACGACAGTCGGTAACCTCAACCCGTTCGACTTCAACACCATCTGGGAATCCTATCTTCTAAGCACGATTTACGACGGGCTCTTCGTTCAAAACCCGATGTGCGTCGCTCCACATAACTTTGTTGGAGCTGCTATCGATCAGTGCGCTTCGAATTTCCAGTACATTGACTGGATGACGACCAGCCACAGCTTCCTCTGCTACCCTGGAGGACCTGGTTGCTCCTCAACAAACATTGGCTACGGGAATTCTACCTACTTTGCGAACACTGCTGCAGTCGTTCGTCTAACCCTGAATCGAAGCAATCATTGGCAGGACGGCGGTCCCGTCACTGCTTGGGACGTAAAGTACAGCTACATCAACCTCAACGCTACAGGCGCATTCCAAGCGACATCGCTCGCCAACGTTGCTCACATTAACGTCTTGGACGAGTTCACTCTGGACCTTAACCTCAAGGCTAAGGGTCCGTTCACTGAGCTCTTCCTCGGCGGTATCACCATAATGCCAGGCCACATCTGGTCTGCTTGTGGTGCGAGCACGTGGAACGGCGGCGTTACTGGCAAGGATATCTCTGGAACTAACATCGTTAGTGCTCCAGAGGATGCTTGCATCGGAGCTTTCGGCGCGCCCAACATCGTCACCGTTGGCGGTGTTCGCGCTGACAGCCCGACCTTCGACCCCGTCACAAATGGCTTCTTGCTCGGGTCAGGACCCTACACGTGCGAGAGCATCGGCGGCATGGGTCACCCGACAGTCGGCATGATCGGAGAAGGCTGTAGTGTGGACAATACTCAGTCTCCGGCCTTCGGGCTCAACGACTTCACACTGACTAGGACAGGTTGTACTCTGACATCGACCGGGACTACGTGTGGTGTTGCAGGCTCAAGTACCGACTACTTCCGGAGTAGCGGAGCACTAGCATCATACGTCTGGACGGGCGATATCGGATCGGGCAGTGCTGACTTTTCGAAGGTGTTGACCGTGAATAGCTGCCATTCCTCGACTCCATCAGCTAACTGTCCGCACTGGGCACAGGGCATCGGAAACGCAGGCGGAACAGGCAGTAACCCTGTAAGCCTCAGCCAGCGATTAAGAGTCAACTTGTACAAGGGAATAAGCTGGATAGGCTTCAGCACAGAGAAGACCGCTGGAACACAACTCTTTCTCTCCTGCAGGGCGGGATACACGATTCCGGGAACAACAATCACGCCATGCACGGCAACCAACGCGGGATGGACGGGCGTTGTCTTACCGGGCATCGGAGGATACGCTTCGACGCTCTATGAAGTAGGCAGCACAGTCCTGAGCACAAACACCTCGACACTATCGCCGGCTAGCCCTGCAGGTGGACCTTACGCGAACTGTGCAGCGCCGATCGGGACAGGCTCAGCTTATCCCAACGGCGGATACGACTGCTAGAGGACTACCGAGGAAAGGCTGCAAATCCTCTGTTTCTTGGGATTCTACGTAATAGGATTGCCACGTTCTTGGGAGAGTGAACGGGGGCAAGCACCAAATAAACGATGAATGTCGATCTTCTCGGTGTGAAAGACGACTCTTCGCTCTTTTCTGCTGAAAAGACTCGCATACACTGTAGTTCTGATCTTTGCAATCATGATGGTAAACTGGATTATTTTCGAGGGGATTCCAGGACAGAACGGTGCACAGGCGTTTCTTACGGGCAGTCCCCGGATAGCTCAAAACCCGCAGGCAGTCGCGAATCTCTGTGCGTTGTGGCAGTGTCACGCCTCACGCACTGATCAGTTTGTCTCCTACATTCATAATATGCTCACTTTCCAGTTTGGAGACTCTTACCAGAACGGCCAGCCCATCTCTACGCAGGTCATAGCACAAGGAAGACTTCAGAATACTCTGTTGCTGCTCGGAGTGTCTACCATTCTCGGTATCATCATCGGTGCAGTCCTTGGAATTGTCTCGGCCAGTAGACGAAGCTCGATTCTAGACAAGCTTAACGTATCCGCGTCGATCACAACCTCTGCCCTTCCGACGTTCTGGATTGGTCTGTTATTCATTCTCGTCTTCGCCTTGGGTCTGGGCTGGTTTCCCTCAGGCGGCCTTCAGCCGGCGTCATGGACTGTCCCAGGCAATCTGCCAAACATTCTCACACAGGTCCTTGTACGTATACAGTTCTTCTTCCTACCGGCGGTTACGTTGACGCTGATCTCCTACGGCGGCTTTGTGCTCTTGACGAGAGCCACGATGATGGAGGTGCTAACCGAAGATTACATTCTAACAGCCAGAGCGAAGGGGCTGTCTCAAAGAGTGATACTCTTCCGTCATGCGTTCAAGAACGCTTCACTCCCAGTGATAACTGCTAGCGCGCTCGCATTCGGGGGTATTCTTTCCGGTGCGATCATAACTGAGACTGTCTTCGCATGGCCTGGACTCGGCTTCTGGCTCTTTCAAGCCGTAGAGGTGAAGGACTATCCTGTCATGCAGGCGATGTTCTACCTCATATCGCTCACTGTTGTCGCTGCTAACTTCATCTCGGATGTTGTCTACGGGATTGTTGATCCTCGCATCAGGTATGAGTAGGAGAATCGGTCAAAAACCGGACATGAGGCTAACCAGTGATCGAGGGCAAATTCGTTATTGGGAATTAGCTGAAATAAATTCGAAGTAACTCACCTCCCCCCATACTTACCCTGCTGTCTCGGGGCTTTTCGACCCATCATCTCAGTGGTCGGGATGAATAGTTCGTCGAGAGGACTCAAGCCGATAAACTTATCATGCGAATGTGAGAGGCTAAGCTTTGAGTAGCATGCCCGCTTTGAGGCTCCTACTCACTTTTGCCATCGTTTTCTCACTGGTAAGCCTTCCCAGTGTCCTGTCGAACAACTTCATTCTTCCAAACATTCCGGTTGCGAGGGCTCAACAAGAGACAACGTACGGATCATGGTATCCTGCCGGCGCTCAAGAACAGACCCTGTCTATCAGCCAGGGTGACGGTGCTGTCAGTACCCAGGTCAATTGGCTGTTGACAAACCAGGTCGACAGCGAAGACTGGCCACTAACAGCGAACCAATATGGGGCAAGCACAGTAAACTGTGGAGGTAGCACCACAATAGTCTGCAGTGCGCCTGTTCCTGACCATGGATACTTTGAGATCGAGTTCAACCTTGCTAACGTCCTTTGGGGTGTCCCCATGCAGTACGGTAACAGCGCAGCAGGGGTCGAGCTTCGCCAGGGGATAGCTCACCTAATCAACAAACAAAGCTTCACCGCGAACAACCCCGCGTGCTTGGGCGTAGCATGCGTCCCTAATGATCAACCGATACCAGTCTGTACAATATCAGTCGGCTGTACAAACGGTGGGCTCTACGCAGCCAACCCGTGCGGCTGGGATACAAAGTACACCGAGTCCAGCTCGACGAACTGCATCGTGGGTGCTCCAGGTGGTACCTCCTACAACTGTAACTTCAGTACCACATGTCCCACCGGAACTGTCACTGGCACTACCACCTTCCCGTGGCAAGCTCAGATCGGCAGCCCCGACTTTTGTGCCGCCGCGCAGCACTTTATCACAGCATTCACTTATGCTGGCATTGGTGGCGTGACAACGAATGCGAACTGCGAACTCGTCGCGCCCTCTGGCAGCTGGCCATCCGTCGTTACAGCTATCAACACGGCAGGCTGTGCCGGTGGAGCACCGATTGCTACGGCGAACACGTGCATGTTTGTCCGCACGACGGAACCGCGCGTCGACTTGGGTTATGGGATGGCGCAGGAGATCTGTGCACTCTTCTCACCCGCGTGGGGCGCATGGACCACAATTGCGGGCAAGCCCATCGGCTGTGACAATTCGAATACTGGCTCGGGGAACGCTGCTTGTGGCGGCGGGTCATGCCCGTTCCTCGAAGTTGCGAACGCCGACCAGTTCTGCGGATTCAACACTAGCACTAGCGGCGTCCCGAACAACTGCTGGGGACTAGGAACATTCGGCTTTGGACAGGCCTTCCCGTTCGACAGCACCGCCTACTTCGAGTACAACAGTCTCTTTGCCACAAAGACCACGGTTACCTGCACCAGCGCGGACTGTTCCACCAATGTTCCGGGCTCACCCTGCGCCAGCCCCACATTTTCCGGCGGTGCGTCCGACTACCAATACGTCTGTAGTCCCACTTATGACAATCTGAGCTCGGCGATGGAGTTTTCGCCATGTCTCAGCGCGACCGGGGATCCGGCACCTAATGCTGCCGCGCCGACTTTCATAAATTGTTCGGGTGGTGTTGTGGGTTCTGGTACAGGGCCTACATCGTGCATTGGCGCATCTCCGGCCTGTACGGCGATCAGTGCTGGCTACCAGGCTGAGGACTACTATGGCAGCCACGTTCTCACGATACCTGTCTGGTCTGGCCTAGACACTCAGGCTCGTCTCTCCTGTTGGCATCTGGGCGGCTCGTCACCGGGCATAGTTACTGCCTTCGGTGGCGGTTACTTGGGATCAGCGAACTACTTCAGCTGGCTTAACGCATACTGTGGTGCTCCTGCCGTGGCCGCGACATACCGACAGAGCCTCGTGACAACCGTTAACAGCCTCAACCCGTTCGACTTCAACACCATCTGGGACAGTTACGTGATGAGCAATATCTATGACAGTCTCTTCGTGCAGAACCCTCTCTGTAGCCAGATTCCTCCCGCGGGCTCCGGTGTCAACCAGTGTTCTTCGATATTGCAGAACATCGACTGGATGACTACCAGTCACAGCTTCCTCTGCTACCCAGGCGGTCCCGCGTGCACCTCTACAACACTGGGCTATGGAAACTCGACATATTTCACTGGAACAATAGCGGATCTTCGTCTCTCGTTGAATCGTAGTAACCACTGGCATGATGGTGGACCCGTAACAGCGTGGGACGTGAAGTACAGCTTCATCAACCTCAACGCTACAGGAGCATACCAGGCAACATCGCTCGCCAACGTCTCCCACATCAACGTGCTTGACGAATATACTCTCGACCTGAATCTCAAGGCTGAGGGTCCATTCACTGAGCTCCTCATCGGCGGCGTCACCATCATCCCGGGCCATATTTGGTCTGCTTGTGGCGCTAGCACCTGGAACATTGGTGTGACAGGCAAGAACGTTGCGGGCACAAACATAGTGAACGCTTCGGAGGACAATTGCGTAGGGCTCTTCGGTGCACCAAACGTTGCCTCAGTCGGTGGTGTACGTGCCGACAGTCCGATCTTCGATCCCATGAAGAACAACTTCCTGATTGGATCTGGACTATACACTTGCCAGAGTATCGGTGGTACGGGTCATCCTGCTGTGGGTACGCTTGGTGGAGGCTGCAGTGTCGATAATACTCAAGACCCCGCTTTCGGTCTAGGTGATTTCACCCTGTCTAGGACTGGCTGCACTCTAACATCGTCTGGCACCATTTGTGGTATTGCTGGTTCGAGCACTGACTACTTCCGAAGCAGCGGTGCTCTAGCAAGCTACGTCTGGTCTGGTGATATCGGTTCTGGTAGCGCTGACTTTTCGAAGGTGTTGACTGTGAACAGTTGCCATTCTTCGACTCCATCAGCCAACTGTCCACACTGGGCCCAAGGAATCGGTAACCCGAGTCTCACAGGCACTAACAATCCTGTCGGTCTAGGCCAGCGTTTGAAGGTCAACTCGTTCAAGGGCATTAGCTGGATAGGCTTCTCGACAGAAAAGACCACGGGCACACAATTGATCCTTTCCTGCGCAGCGGGATACACTCTCCCTGGGACGACAATCACCCCGTGTACGTCAATGAACGAAGGATGGACGACAACCGTCCTGCCCGGAATAGGAGTATACGCTGGTACGCTCTACGAGGTCGGCAGCACCGTCCTAAGCACTAGCACCTCGACGCTGTCACCTGCTAGTGCCATCGGATGCACATCAGATTATCCAAACGGCGGATACGACTGCTAGTGCAGAACTTTGTTGCGACTCTAGTTTTGACCGACCCAGAAACTGTCTCACGAGCAGAAGCTCTTCAGCAATCCCCGAGGCTGTGGGCAATACTCCTATATCTCAGCTCCAGCAAGACCAGGTCTCGCGGAATAAACGATCTGCCGGTGAGCTGACAGAGCTCGAAGGCAATCCGGTAGGAGTCCTGAATGGGCCAAAAGATCAAGAGAGAGAACAGCTTTGATACGCTTCTCGATCAATCACTTGGCAAGCAGGGGCACAGTAGGCCTGCGGCAGGATATGCTAAGAAGGCCGCTAGTAGGATTTGGCCGCGGCGTCATGTCCGTCTCACTCTCTCGCTAACCATTCTCCTAATAATTGGACTGGGAGCATCTGTCTGGGCCTGGCAGAACGGCATCTGGTTCTCCACGGCTGGTCCCAACGGCTTGAGGGCCGTGCTGATCGACGGGCTCTCAGTGAACAACCCCGACCCGTCATTCACCGACAATGTGACGAGGACACTCTCTTCAGGCGGGTATACGGTTGACTACATCGGTCCAGACAAGTTCACAGTAGATACTCTTGCAAATCTTCCCTCTCAAGGGTACGGTCTCGTGATCATACGAGCCCATACCGCACACTCAGCCATCATCACCTCCGAGCCCTACACCAGCTCCAAGTACGTCTTCGCACAGCTCGCTGGCCACGTATCTCCCGCCACGATAGGGACCCCAGTAGAATATTTCGCAGTCGCGGCGCAGTTCATTAGCAGCGAATCTCACGGACGGTTCCAGAATTCGATCATCGTATTGATGGGCTGCGGCGATCCTGGTGACCGGGAGACTTTTGCCGCGGCCTTCGCGGACAAAGGAGCTGGCTACCTGATAGGGTTCGACAATTCAGTGAGCGCCCAGTTCACGGACTCTGAGACCTCCACCCTCGTGTCCGCCCTTGCTCATGGAAATACCGTACAGGAATCCGTCAGTCTAGCCTCCAGCGCTGACCCGGTATACCGGGGGCAGTTCGGGTTTGTTGTAGCGAGCAGTATCTTGCAACAGAGGACGGTCAATCTTCTCTCCGAAATATCCCTATTCGCGATTTTCTTCATCATACTTGTGTTCGGCCCACTATCCGTATTCCTAGTTCCAAAACTGCTTGCCAGACGTTAGCAATCCCGACTTTTATCGGAAGCGGAGAATTTCGATGGAAAGTGTCTCTCGGCAGCCGTCGCTAGCCTCTACCACTTTCGGGACAACCGCTGATCTACTCTGGCGTAACAGTTCTGGGCCGTTTCTCTTCTCCGCCTAGTATTACTAGCACCAGGCTGAGGAAGATGATCTCACTACTTTCTGTCCTGAAATTTCTCTGGAGTCTGGGTGTCTCCCGCACGCTTTGAGCGAGGGAGCAAGGTTGACTTTATCCAACTCCGCATCACCTTGGGTATGAAGGTAGGACAGTATGGGTCTTCCTGAAAAGATCAAGCAGATAGAGGAGGAGATGAAGAAGACCCAGATCAATAAGCACACCGAGCATCATATCGGACTATTGAAGGCGAAGCTCGCCAGAGTACGGGCAGAGCTCGAAGCTTCCACCTCAAAGGGTGGGGGGCCAGCTTTCGAGATTCGCAAAGGCGGAGACGCCACTGTAGTCCTGATCGGTCTCCCCAGCGTTGGTAAGTCTACCATCCTCAATCGTCTGACGAATGCGAAGTCGAAGGTCGCTGCCTACGCGTTTACGACGCTAACTGTAGTCCCAGGAATATTGAGATACAACGGCGCTGACATTCAGATTCTCGACCTCCCGGGAATTATCAGCGGTGCCTCCTCTGGAAGAGGGAGAGGGCGCAGAGTCCTCTCTGTCGCTCGTAACGCTGACCTTGTCCTGTTAGTCTTGGACGTCTTTCAGCCAGGCCAGGTAGAACTGCTGAAACGTGAGCTTCACGAGATGGGTATTCGAATCAACCAGAAGCCACCCGATGTGGTGATAACAAAGTCCGGCAAAGGAGGGCTAGCCCTAACAACCAGCGTCAAACTCACCAAGCTCTCTCAGGCGACAGTCAAAGGGATAGCTGAAGCATACGGGCTAACCAATGGCAGTATTCTGATCCGTGAAGACATCACGGACGACCAGCTCATCGATGTCTTAACTGGGAACAGAAGATATGCTTCAGCACTCGTCGTCCTAAACAAGGTGGACCTCGTCAATGAGCAATATCTCGCCATTGTGAAGAAACAAGTTGGAACTGATTTCGTGCCCATATCTGCCGAGAAGGGTCTGAACATGGACATGCTTACGGAACGGATCTGGGAGACACTGGATTTCATACGAATCTACTTGAAGCGTCCAGATGGAGAACCTGATTTCGACAAGCCTTTGATCCTTCCGGCTAGTTCGACATTAAGGGACGTTTGTAAGAAGATCCATCCTAGATTCAGTGAAGGCGCAAAGTATGCCCTCGTCTCGGGCCAGAGCGTGAAGTATGCAGGACAGAGAGTCGGGTTGGACCATGTCCCGTTGGACAAGGACGTAGTAACAATCATGAGATGAGCTGCCTGAAGATTCTTCCTCTCTATTCTAAGAACAGGTAGACTTTAGTAGCGAAAGTTTGAAGGGCCTTCATAGATCGTATCTGCGAACACTTCGCGGAAGGTCTTGTGATAATGTCAAGATCGATCATCAAGTCCAGCGTCGCCGTTACCATAGCAGTATTGGTCGGGATATCAGGCTGGTCGGCCGGCTGGATTCCGTCTCTGCTACCTGTCCATGCGCAGGGCGTTGAGGAGGTCGACCTAAATCCTTCCAGCATAGCCAGCTTGACCAGTATTCCGGGCAGCACGGTAACCTTCGAAGTCGATACAGCAAACTCATCCCCGTTTGCCGGCTTCGAAGTAGGAATCTTCTACAATTCTTCGGTTCTGCTAAACCCGCAAGTGGACTTTACACGGAACGTCTTAGGGAATGATGCGATATTAAGTTCAGAGTGCATAGACGGCTTCGGAAGCCTGTGCACACCCGATGCAACCTTCGATGGACGAGGCGTTGTAAGCCTCGTACTTTTTACAAACTCCGGTCTTAACACGACCACGCCGAATGGGAAACTCTTCAGTGCCACCTTCACCGTGGCAGCCATAGGGTTCTCGCCAATTCACATTGTCAAGTCCGTCCTGGGCACCGAACCCAACGGGAACCTTCTGCCCATCGTTGCTCATGACAGCTATTTCACAAATATGGACTGCCCCAGCGGCAGTGGTATACTCTGTCGGCCCCCGATAGTGAGTCTCAGCGCCCCTCAGAGCGTAACGATCGGGAATCCTGTCCTTTTCGATGCGTCAGCCAGTCTGTCTCAAAACCAGAACGGTATGATCACACAGTACGTCTGGGTCTGGGGCTCCGGTTTGGACGTTCATCTCTTAAGCACATCTTCGCCTCTCACGACCCTCACCTTTACCGTCCTCGGGATGAACACAGTTACGCTGACGGTCAAGGATAGTTATGGCGCTTCAGCTATTGAAACCCTACTTGTCAAAGCGATAAATCCACTCTTAGTCACTATCCGTGGTTCTATGTTCTTGACCGATACGGATCTGAACTATCTTCCCATCTACCATCAGGTCGATGCATGGAGAGAGATCAACGTTACTATTTCGGACGGGGTCGTCAGAACCGTGAACCCTAGACACGTCCTGGAGTGGGTCTATATCACAAATTCTGGGTACATACCAGTACAGTCTGTGAAGGTTAACGAGCACCTTCCTCTGGACTGGAAAATCAGTCCTGCCTCGAGGCCCGAAATGGGGGTTCATGTCTACTTCGGCAATACTTCGAGCCTTGCAACGAATAAGGACATAACACAGCTCTCCGCCATCTCGGTTTCAACTGGAAATCCAGAATCGATTCAAGTAGCAATACCGAACTTTAACACAACTGAGATAGGCCATCCACTAATGCCCGGCCAGAGCTTCTTGGTATCTGTAACTCTAACTTACGCCCTAATTGGAACATCACAATCAGTCGCGACGTATCCTAGGTACTTTTCCTCCACAGCTCACATAGAGGCATGGACAATGACGGGATTTGTGGGCAACAATCCGGGCGACATCAATTTGTTTGGTGCTGAATTTTTTGCTCTCGCAAGGGCTGTTAGCAAATCGAATCCATGAGCCCACGATAGTCTGAGGTAGCATTCGGAACCGTCAATTGGGTGGACTTCTCCGGCTTGCATTGTGAGACTTGACAAATGTCGCGAGGAGCCGAGTTTTGTTGTGTCAAGTTCGGATTGTGAGGCATTTCGTGATGAGCGTTCATTTGATACTTGCTCAGTCTGCTCTTGCCATGCCGCCGCCACCTGCGACCGGCACACAATAGCCCGAAGCTGTGTACGCGCACATCCACGTAGAACCAGTTGGACCGAACGTTGTCCAACCATAACCGTCCATCGAGACCTTCTGAGGCTCAGAACTTTGTTGTTCGCGCGGATACATGGACACGCCGACAGCGACGACACTTGCAAGCATAACCAACAGAATTAGTCTTCTTCTCGTAACTTCACCCCCGCAACATATTCATCCAGTGCGACTTTTTGTCGCTCGAACGAAACACCCGCATATTTTTTCTTCTTGCGCCCGTGCCGAATATAGTCTTGAGCAAACCACCCGATCCAAAGAAAAGCCACGAACGGAATCCAAGTACGAAAGTAGAGAGTAGAAAAAGCCATCAATGAGATACCAATGAACAGAAGACCCATTGCAGTAATCCAGAAGATTATTGAAAGTACAGGATAGCGGCGCATAGTTACTACTTTGCGCCGTAGACGTGCAAGTATAAAGGGATGCCGGACACACCCGAAATGATGTGGGGTTTCGGGGGATGCGGGACCATTGGGGGACGACTATCCTTGCACGGACTTTTCACGGGGCAATCACTTGCGCGCTATGCCGAATCTCAACTCAATTGCGCCAAAGTGAATTTTGAGGTGTGAAAGATACCATGCTCCGTAGGGCATATACGCGAGACGATGCGTTCGCCATACCCGACCCTCGAATCTAACACGTCCATAAACCCCACCGAGATTGTTACGATGTTGTCTTCCCCCGCGTCCAAATCAAACAACCGTTATCATCAGTCGCAAATTGTTGCCAAAACTTTTCGGCATTCAACCGTTCCTTACCGAATAATTACGCGGGTCGTGCATCCTTAAGTCGTCGGCTTTGCGGACGCGTCGGACCTTGGTTCCCATCCCGATTCAATACCAGACTCGCTAACTATGGCCAATGTGAGGTCGATGCGAAGCTGAAAATAGATGCCCTGGAAGACAACTGACGTCGTCTTTCCCTAGATTTTCCATGCCAAAGCAGGCGTGTCAGATCATTTTGAAGTCTGTCTGTGGAATATCCGCTTGGATCACGCTGCCCGTGCTGCCATCGATAATGGCACTGTAGTTCTTTCCCTTGTACTCGTAATGCACGAACCAAAGCGGCGCGTGTAGGTAGGTGGGCTTCTCAACACTGAAACTCGTATTGAGCCGTGTCACCTGGTCTACCTCCTGTTTCAAGAGGAACCGCTGGTTCTCCTCAACTTCATCTTTCGCTCGAATAACAGCTTCATCGCTGTCTAGTTCGCTGTTCAGAAATTTCGCCTGAGGCTCTATCTTGGTGAAGTCGAAGGGTATCTTTCCTTCAGCCGGGACTCTATAGTCTCTTGTCGGGAATTCTGCAGCCTTTCTTCCCAGGACCAGCCAGTCGTACTCGTTCTGAATCGTTCCTTTTCGTGTTGTTACCGGTGAGATTCTCTCGAGCATTCCTTCGTATGTGCTGGTGGCAGTGACGGGCACCAGCCAAAAGGGAAGGTATCTGAGTTCTAGCATTGTGAGCTTGCTCTTCTTGGCCAGGTCTCCTGGTTTCATGAATCCGGACCTCATCCAGTCCTGTAGGTCCTGAGCAATTCGTGCGTTGTTGAGGTTGTTGACTATGAGGCTGTGCTGGAGCTGAAATGGAGCGTTCGCGCCAACAACAGATGTGTAGCCGCAATATCTACAAGTAGCCACTAGCTCGCCCGGAGATAGGTTGAGCTGGGCTCCGCAGTTCGGACATTTGATCTCTGAAACAATCTGAGACATGGCCAGGATTTTCCTCTTCTTCTGGGATAGAATTAAAGAAGGGCCGGATTAAGTTCTCTAGGATCGGAGATGGATCATGGCGGGACTTGGGGCCTTGAAGCGTACGATGGGCTTCACGATCATCCTGGTATTCGCCATATTTCTGGGTCTTATCACTCTGATCTCCGTCTTCTTCATCTCAGATCCCGTCACAACACTGGTTCTGAGTCTGACTGGTGCCTTCTTCATAATTCTGCTGCAATATCTGATCGGTCCTGTCATAGTCAAAGCTACTAGCCGGCTCCACTATCTCGCTCCTGGTGAGAACCGATGGCTGGAGACGAAGGTTTCCCAGATGGCGTCAACGTCTGGCATTCCAATGCCACGATTAGCCATTTCGCCGGACCCTACGCCGAATGCGTTCGTGTTTGGCCGGACCCAGAAGAGCGCTACGCTGGCGGTCCATCAGGGATTGCTCCAGCGCTTGGATGAGGACGAGATCGAGGGTGTTATTGCTCACGAGCTTGGTCATGTCAAGCATCGTGACTTTATCGTTGTTACAATGATCTCAGCCATACCGTTGGTCGCGTATCTTATCGCACGGTCTGTCCTCTGGGGAGGCTACGTCAGCGGGTATGGCGGTCGGGGGTCTAACCGGAACAATAGTGCCGGGGCGCTGATAATCATCGCCGTCGTTGCTTACGTCGTCTATATCCTGACAACATTGCTGGCTTTGAGGCTGACGCGTCTGCGCGAGAGCTACGCCGACGCCTACTCCGCCTACCTGACAAAACAGCCCAGAGAATTAGAGAGCGCTCTGACCAAGATAGCTTACGGATTGTCCTTGGCTCCAGGCGAGCCGCATGGTGCTAGAGCCTTCTTCATTGAAGACCCGGCGCAAGCAAAACAGGATGTGGCACAGATAATGGATCAGAAGTCAAAGTACGATTTGGACCATGACGGTGTTCTGAGTGAACGCGAGTTGGAGATGGCTATGGAGGCTGAAGCTAAGTCGAACTGGCGGAAGGCGGCTCAACTCTTCATGACCCACCCGCCCACCTACAAGCGGATTCTCATGTTACGAGAGATTGAAGAAGAAATGAACACAGGAACTTTTCAAGAGTCAAACATCTACAATCATGTCTGACCGGGGTTTCGCCTCCGCTTACCAGTCCAACTACAATAGTACTATAAACAAGGGATAGTCTGAGGTTTGTTGAATCTGCAATGAATCGTGTTCCCTGGGCGCCTCTCAACGGCAGCGTTTTCCTAATAATTCTCGGGGGGCTCATCCTGGCATCACTCCTCACCGGGCTAACCATTTTCGCAGTCTTTCCCTTGGTCTTTACGTTCTTCGGAGCGTGGATGATCGTTGAAGCATTTGTTTTTCCTCCAGCGAACTCGTATGCTCCGCCCAGGATAATGGTGGTAGGCTGGGGTGCTCTG
>Ga0209154_1000613_pt1 | contig 23061 bp, 18 predicted proteins | sample GraSoiAngelo_121_FD_185878 | JGI IMG/M metagenome (GOLD analysis project Ga0209154, IMG submission 185878) | Grasslands soil microbial communities from the Angelo Coastal Reserve, California, USA - 14_0919_12_20cm (SPAdes) (version 2) | ecosystem: Environmental > Terrestrial > Soil > Grasslands ... | reverse complement strand
CTTGCAGCACCTCTGCGTTAAATGCGCCCACATGCATGAGCAACACATAAGGGATATCCCGCTGATAAAGAGTGTGCGAGATGCCCCGATAGTAGTGGATGCTTTCATCGGGGGCGGCAAGGTAGCCGTTCTCCAAGGTCGCGACCGCTGCCTCATCACCGTTTCGTTTTGCACCGCGCGTAAGGCTCGTTCCACAAATAGTTACCGAAGCTCATGCTGAACGCCGCAATTTTGTAGCCACGCTCTCCCAAGAAAGTGCGAAAGCCTGCCCTTTTCTCAGGGGTGTCTCCTTCTGCCAGAAACGGATATCGGGACCAGTGCCAATCTTCATCTTTCATCACCTGTGCCAGCACGGGCTCATCGCGAGCGACGTCTTGCTTGAAATCCTCCAACGAATGCTGGTTCAGATTCATGTGCGACCAGCCAGGGTTGCCGAGAGGGTTTCCCGCTGCGTGCCGCACGCGCAGTACGGCGGCGTCGGTTGGTTGTTCTTTTATGCGTAATCCATTGACGAAACCATACGTCGGCGGCAGATTGGCTTCGCGTAATGCCGCAATGATCTTTGAGATCACTTCCTTTCGTGTTTCTCCGGGAGGCGAGGGGCCATCTGCCGGCGGATCGTCAAAGGTGATCGCAATTTTCGGCACCGGTTGCGCGGACGGCGCAAACAACGAGAGCGGTACGGCTTGAGCCATTGCGGCGTAGCCTGCGGGCGAGGGATGAAGATGATCGCCAGAATCAAACGCAGGCAAGAGGCGCTCGGGATGCGCAGGGTCACGGGTGATCTTGTCCAAGTCGATGATCGCACCGAAGTGGCCGCCAGCGCGGATCCATTCATTGACGGACTGCCGATCTGATTCGCTGCCCGAGCCGGGATGATAGTAGTTCGATCCGACAAACGGCATTATCGTCGCGCCGATGACCTTGATGTCATGAGCGTGAGCGCGCGCGATTACTTGCTCGTATGCCGCTATAATCCGCCGAACCAGTGCATCGTGCGCAGCGCGGGGAACCTCGCCACTGCGCGTCAGCATACCGATATCGTTGATTCCCTCAAGAACGATTAAGTAGCGGACCCCGGGCTGTGCGATCACATCGTGATCGAAGCGCGCCAAAGCATTGGGTCCCAAACCATCTGTCAGCAGACGGTTCCCTCCGATCCCCTGATTCAGGACGGCTATATTGCGTGTAGTTGGTGATGTTTGAAGGCGCTGCGCCAGAACATCCGTCCACCGATCATTGCCGTTGGTTGTGGCGCCGTGCCCATCGGTAATCGAATCCCCGAGGACTACGACTGCTCTAGCTTCAGGCGGAGCAGTCACGTCAATTCCGGCGATGAAGTACCAGTGATCAACTGCTTTAGCGCCGGAAAGTTCAGCCGCAGAAGTTAAATTTCGATGTGCGAGATAAGATGTTGCCCGTGACCCCGGATGCCCGGTCTGTTCGTCCGGCGGCACATCGATATGCAGTGTGATAGCCACATCGGAGAGCGCGTTTACCGGAAACGAGACTGGATCAGAAAGGTAGTCAGCGTGCGCGGGAATTGTGACGTCCGCCAACCCGGAAAATGTGAGCGCCTTATCACTGGCAGGCACGATCTTGTCGGAACTTCGAGCGATTGGTCTGGCCACGTGTACAGCCGTCACATGCAGTGGTGTAGCTCCAAAACGATTTGACAGGCGGAGCCGAATTTCGGCTCCGCCGAGAGATAAATGCACGATTTGGCGCAGGGTGGCATCGCGCAGGTCTTCTGCCTCTAGCGCATGGCCTGGCTCAACGAGCTGCTGAGATGCTGCCCAAGAGCCAATCCAGCGTGCTCCGGGTTTGCTGGTATCCCGGCCATACTTTGAACCTGCGAGCAAGAAAAGAGCGGCGAACATTAGAGTCGAGCCCATGCGCGCGGAGATGCACAAACGTTCCATAGATAAGCACCCTGTTCCGGAAGGATGGCGTACAACCGCACAGGATAATTTGTCGCCCGTGCGGTCCATACTAACTGCCAGCCTGGTCTTTCAGGCCAACGTCGAGTCGGTTGTCGCTGTCGAATCCTGCAACTTCGAACTCGAACTCGCTTTGCTTGCCCAAGGCTAGGGCCCAGACTGGTGCCCGAGCACATCCTGACGCGTAGCCGCTTTCGCGTCCGACTGCGAACACTCCGACCGGTCCGGCTTAGATTTTCCCTTGGCCGTCTGGACGGTATTCCGCGAACCATTTCTCCGGATTTAACGTCTTTATTGCAGACTTGTGCCGTGTACTGATCCGGAAACTGTGAAATCAGCATCTGCGCACCGCAATCGAGCGCGCTGAACAAAAAGTCGCAGTGTGGATGGGGCCAGCTGGTTCGAGTAATGGAATCGAAGCCTCTATTGTCTGCCCAAGGGCTCGATCGCAAAAGATGAGATCGTCAATCCTCGTGAAGCCCCCATTTTTACCACCCTTACTGATACTGAGAATTGCCGTGAAACAAATTCTTCCCCTCCCCTCCGCGAAGACATGGATGTTGTCGCTTGCATCCAGCCCGGTCTCAGTCCTGGAGGGGTTTTGGTCTTGGCTCGACGGTTTCATGACGCGATGGTGCTCGACGCCTTCGGCTCCGGAAGTTACGCAAGCAAAGCGTTGGCTAAAGTGCCAACCATGATCCTGGCCTGCGGCTTTTTTGGGTCGTGCGAGGGGCATAGAATTGAAACGGAGACTCGGTGCTGAACTCCCTCGAACCCAAGCCTCACAAGAACCGATGAGCTACCGCCGGGCATGAACTCTGGGAATTGGCCTGGGTTTCTCTTCCCGACGCTCAAGCTGCCTGCGGTTTCAGATGTTCTGCGTCGAAACTTCCTCCCTTTTTCCAAAGTATCAAGGTAATGGCCGCGATCTTGCGTTCACGATCGACGTGGCAAGGCCTGACCGAGTCGCAGAAGGCCAAGCAGCGGTATGTTCTGGAGGACGTTGAGAACTTCTTCGCGCTCGCGAAGAATGACAAGGCCAAAGCTCAGCTTCGGCGCGGACCTCGTCAGCGCATCGGATACCAGACTGCGCACGAAAGAACTCGTCATGCGACCGAAGTCGTTTACGCCCTACGGCCGCGCGGGGCGGCCTCGACGGTTAGTAAGGTTCAGCCCTTCCGCAAGCGCTCGGAGGCTCATTGAGACGGCCAGAAGGCAGATCGTGGAAGGTCGTGCTGTTCCGGTGAGAGGGGTGAACGCGCGCGCCAGTGCAGGCAACGGCAGCGGCAGTCCCACTCTTTCGCGCTCACTTCGCGGGTCCTCTGACGTCGAGACGATAGCCCAGGCTCACGTACCACTGATCGTAATTCAATTGAGCACCCCGTTCAACGGTGTAACCACTCTGTAGAAAAGAATGACCACCCAGATTCGTGTCCAAGGAGGTATCCACAAATAGCGACCTGTTGTTCATTGTTGACGGTGACATAAGACTTCGGTTACCGACCTGGGCATCCCAGAGCATCCGATCGGTTAAGTGTCGCGAAAGGGACATGAGCCAGTAGTCGCCCCGTGCGAAGGAGCTGTCAAATTTCGAATAGTGGAGATCGGCACGAAGGCCTGTGTGCCCGATCTCACTCCAGGTGAGCCCGTACGTCTGGTTTAGGCTACGCCTGGTGTCTCCTGTGCGATAACTCTGTCCAACCGCAGTGTAGACGGAAATGTGCCGCACAGGTTCCGCGCGCACACCCACATTCAAACCCTGATAAAGCGACTTATCTACCAGGCCGGTACCAATTAGCTGTGTAACAGCGGTCGGAACATCGCGGAAGTAGTTGTGATAGAGATCGAACGAGACCCGTCGGTTCGGCTGAATGTGCAGGGTGAGGTAACTACGGCTAATTCCGGCGCCCGGTCTCAATCCATCTCTGGTGACACCCTGAGGAGAGTCAACTATGAGCGAGTGATAGAAAGAGAAGTATTTTTCAGAAGAAAGCGCGTTTTCAAGAAAGATGTACGGTCGATCGAGTTTCCATTTCAGTGTGCTCAATGCGACACCGACGGTGCCGGTGTAATGAAAAGGATCGTAACTGCCGCCTTCGACGTTGACGAAAGACCCTCCAATTCGCCGATCAGGGTTATAGTGCCATGAGGCGGGATCGGGCGTGGAGCCGGCAAAGACTGCGGCAGTTACCCCCGTCGCAACCCGACGTCCAACGTATCCGCCATCAATCGTGTCGAGGCTGGCAGCCCCAGGCAAGTAAAGGCGACCAAATCCGCCAACCCATTTCGAATTCGGATTGTCGTAGTACAACTGTATCGTGTAGGTCTTGTCGAGGTAATCTCGCACGGTCTCCTCGGCAGGCTGCGAGTTCTTGGTGAGTCTCCTTCGCCAGTAGCCTTGCAGGTTCCAGTAAGTTCCACCAATCCGGGTGATATCGCTCCGGAATGCCAAACCGCGCTGAGTGCTGCTGCCATGTGTCGAGCCCCTGCTGCGAATGCCGCTATAGTCCAATCCAATTCGTATTCGCACCCGGCTGTCCTCCGGCGAAGGTGAGCCTGACCCGGCACCCCGTCCCTGGTCGATTGGAGAGTTACCTTCCGTAAACGTACTCATTAGGGGACGCATGCCAGTAGCGTTTAAAGCGCGCTCCGCTTCGAGCCTCTCGATCTCTTCGGCGGGGACGTAGGCACAGTCGCCAGGTTTTATGGCGCGCTTGGCGGTGCGAATCTCTGCCACCGCGGACGTTTGTGCGACCGCAATTATTCTAAGTTCAGCAACAACCGAGCCCTCCGCCATTGAGGTGGCAGAACGTGCGCAAGACGGACTGGAGTTCCATACCAGCAGCGTCATGCCTTCCGCGAGGCCGGCACTGCGTCCGCCATTCAAGTAAGCAACGCCCTCCGCCACGTGTTTCACTCTAAAGTTGATGCGTAGACCTTCTGGCGAGGAGCTCAATACCGTGGTGCTGCCGTGCGTCGCAGGAGTGTCCGTCCGCTGTCGATGAAACAACCTCCCAATCACCGAACTGGATGCTGTCAGAAGGGGCGCTTCGCTCCGCTGGCGGGACCCCTCTACAATCCGGGCCGCAAGCACGGTTAGAGTGATCGTGTTGCCTGTCATTGCGAGTTCATAGGGATGGGCCCTGTCTAGGTCCACTACCACCCGCGTGACTGGTGGATCAGCGCAGTTCAACCCGACGCGTATTGCCTTGACGCCGTTCTGATTCACGGCTGCGCGTTGCTGCTTTGCGGGGGAGGCGGTATTGGGCAGTTGCAGGACTAAGCGGTCAGGGCGCGTCGCAAGGATCACGCTGGGAATTACGGAAGCAGTCAGAGTCACCTCGATTTGTATTCTGTCAACGCTTCCTTTGACCTGCACCTTTCGGATTTCAGCCGCATTGCTGTCGCTCGCCGCAGCGACTGCAGATACCAGCAGCAGGAAAAGATTCACCTGTAATATGCCCTTCATTACTCACCTTCACTCGCGGCTGCTCCACCTGGCCCCATCTTGCCTTTTAGCGCCGTAATTTTCTGCGGAAGGATGGCGCAATCCTCCAGCTATCCATGCTGGTGTGGCACTGGCGGCAATCCATAGAAAATCCAAACGCCTGATGGTTGGGCGCCGTCGTCTTCTGAAACGCTCTTAGGTGGCAGCTGACACAATCAGTCGACAGTCCCTGGCGGTTGAATTGCCCGACGCCCCCGCCCTGGTGACAGGAGTAGCAATCCACGGCAGCGTGCGCACCGATCAGGGGAAAACGGTCCTGGTGCTCGTTGATATTGTGGATCGAAACCTGCCAGCCAGTAACTCTGTGGCACAGGTCACACTGAGCCCCGTTTTTCCGGCGGTGGATGTCGGCGTGACAATCCTGGCAGGCGTTGCCAACCTTGGCGAAAACCCGCTCGATGTGGCATTCCTGGCAAGGCACCTTCGTGTGCATGCCACGGAGAGGGAAGCCGGTCTTTTGGTGATCAAATTCGGGATTGCTGCGAATGGGCATCCATGCATTTGTGGTGTGACAGTTCTCACAGGGCAGGTTCAGTGGACCATGGGGATTCCGAGTGGAGGCGGCAGGGGTGGTCTCCGGCGCGGCCGGAGTAGCAAACGCCGTGAGGAAAATAAATACCGCCTGCAACAGCACCTGAGTCCCCAGCAAGACTCCCCCCTGTACTACTCGGTGATCATCCGGAACTAACAACGGGCGATACACGGCTGCTCTCGCGTGAGAGCATATTTGCTCGGCCAGACGGAAGTCTCTCGAGCGTCCACGGCAGGGGAGGCCAAGGGACATACCGCGTCCCCTGGAATGCCGTAGCTTAGTATCTTCAGTGGCGCCGTTAAATCTCGCTACTCTGTTGCTGCCGCCGCTTTGCCGGCATCGTCGACTGAATCATCCTGCCGCTCGCAAGCCGCAAGATCCTCTTGGTGCCTTCTGTAAGTGATCCGATCAACCTTGGCGCGGGTTACCACACCTTGCGCATCCATAGTAATTGTCACTGGATCGGGTCTCTGTAATAGCTTGGTGCATCCCAGGATGCTGTACGTGGCTACAAAGCGTTGCGCCAGGAAGGTGAATAGGGAATTTGCAACCGCGGTATCCGGCGATAGGCCTCGAGTCGGATGGGTGGCATCAGGAGTAAACAAAAGTTGGTCCAGCAGGAGTCTCGCGGGTGCTCGTCTGTAGATGTGCCGGCAATAACGAGCCGTATCGGCCTGCCAACCGTTGCCGACCGGGGGCTGGTCAACGCCTCGACGATAGGCATTGACCTTTTCAAGGTCAATTGCCCCATTGTTGAGGACCATGGGATCGCCCGCAGGAACCAGTGCAACCGGAGACTTTTGATGGGCTCGCGCCTGCAGTTCGTTGAGCGCTAAGGCCGGCACCATCCGGCCCGGATCGGCCAAATCAGGCGCTTTCCATGGCGTGCAACCAAGATTTCCATCCAGGGCTACGTCCACCAGGCGGTTATCGCTAGGGTTACCGAGTTTAGTTGCCTCCGGAAATGCGACCAGGTTTGACTGATTATTCTGGGCTAACCCGATAGCGGTCACCAGATAGGTCGTCGGTAAATTGTCGCTTTGATCCTGGTCGACAACCGCGAAGTCACGAACCGAAGGACAAGGCTGGCCATCGCTGGCGATTCCCAAAGCCGGAACATGCAGCTTCCCGCCACGAATGACGTGGTGAGCCGCTCTAAAGAAAGCCGGCGCATTGCAATACGCGAACTGTCCGAAGTTGCTGTTCTTGACACCATTCACACAACCAGCGCCTGCCAAGACGCCATCTTCAGCCTGAAGCGTCAGAACATCACCGTTGTATCCAAACCAAAGAGCGACAATCGCTTTGCTTGGGAGCACTGGGACCACAGGGGGTATCGCCGGCACTGTGTTTCGGTCAATCACCAACGGGTTATAGATCGAGATTTGGCCGGTCGCCCAATCTAAGATCGCCGCTTGGACAAATGCCGATTGGTTTGTGTTCGTTTCATGACACTCGCCCTGAAGCGGATCCGTGGCCATCAGCTCATAAGGGGTTGCGAGCCCCTCAGCCGTTAGCGGGTTGCTGGGCACAGTGAGTGTACAGTTGGGATTGGGCGCCGGATCACTTTGAGCGACCAGCACTCTAGGCGAGACTACAAACAGGATCAGACATAAGGCTACAACCAGTACATTCCAGCGCTTCATGACACACTCCCCCTGCGCGCGAAGCTAGATACACTCGGGCGGCGGCAAATTAGAATTGATTTACTGAAAGGACCACAGGAAGTTCGTCCCAACGCTCGGCTGGAACCAACCTACGTCCATGCTGGTTCACGAAGTGGGCTGGATGTGCCAGCCAGGTATTGCGAGGATCTAGGTGGATCTGATCTTCTAGGTCGATCCGCTCTTGTGACCACAAACAGTAAGAGCAATGTAGAGTCGTAACCAATTCGCAGTCAAGTACGGAAGGTGAATACTGCGTTCTCCAAGAAGTTCACTTGTAGAGTCGGCATTAGTACATCACTAAGGGGCAAAAATTTCGGTTATTTCCTGCCTTCACTCGCCGGATGGCCAGTTATGCCGCTGTACTTTTCAGGTCGGTCAGATTGCCGATGATACCTGAGTGTTTGTTGCCGCATCCGGCCGGTGGTGCTTTCAACTGCGCATAAGTTGAGCGGCTGCTGTTCGATACCGGTCAGGCGGCACAGACCTTGCTCCTGGGTGGCGGATCGTGGGGACTCATAACGTAATAATGACGTATTGGAGCCCAGTCTTCGGCGCCGGACAACGGGGATGAAAATCTATTGTTGTGATGCCTCAAGTACCCGCGTTCCCTTTCCGAGCAAGACGACTCTCTGGGTACCGGCCTCGTCAGTGATGGTCAGCTGACCCGCGCGAACTCCCTCCGATGAAGGCTTAAATGACACCCATATTCTACATCCTTCTCCAGCCGCAAGCCGATCGGGGCAATCGTGTGTAGCCGCAAAATCGCCCCTTAGGGTAATTCGGGTAACCGGCAGATCATCCGATCCGGGGTTGATCAACAGGATCACGCGCCTCTCGCTTGTCGTGCCTGAAACCTGTGGCCCGAAATCTACCCGGCTTGGCCCCACAGCCGCCACGCTAATGCTCTGGCCGACTGCGCTTGAAGGGGAGAGGATAGTCGCACAAATCACAATCAGAAGAATCGCCAACAGTGGCTCTGGACTCACTTTTTCTGGGCGTTCAATAGCAAGCGTAGTTGTGTTCTTCATAGGCGTGACGGCCATGCAAAACTTAAAGGGGACGCGGAATGCGCATCGCATTCTGAGGGGGAAGGGGCAGCTAAGTCGACATCGAGTTTCTCACGTCTTTTGAGACACCGCAAATGCCCAAGGTTTAGTTACTTCTGTGCCCTGCGATCTCGTGTAAGCAAGATCCCGGCGCCGGGTTCCGGCGGATATTGCCAGTGGAAAGGCATTCCGGTCATGTGCGGCCGCGCGGGCTGCCTGCCGGACGTAATCTGCCGTTTCATAACGATGGGCACGGCAAATTCACTGACGTTTCCGAGGTCAGCGGTGTAGGGAAACCGACTGGCTGTTAAAGCCAACCAGATCGTTCTGTTAAAGCAAGGCACCGGTTCTGTGGTGCAGGCGCCATCGCCTCTCAGGCACCCAAAAGACTAGAACCTCTCCAGTAAGTAGGTGACGACTGGTTTTCTCTTTATTTACTACGAACTTGGGGCATATCTACTACGAACTTGGAGCATATCGAATGGTAGCTTTCGTCTCCAAAATCTGATGTATGAACGCCGGGAAGTGAGCGATGCGGAATGGTCCATCTTGGAGCCGGTTCTGCAGCCGGCACGACGCGGGGCGGCCGACTCATCGCGGCATTGGTCAGGAGGTCAGAAATTCTAACCATCATATTAATAATATTGAGCGCTCACATCGCGGCAGGCATGATATGTTCCCGCTCGGATCATTTGGGCCGGCCAGCCGCCCGAACTAGATGCCGACCCAATCGATAGGAGAGCCAATGCCGATCACAAAACGTGAGGTTTGTGCCCTTCTTCCGGCGCTTCTGCCGCTGCTCTCTGACCTGAAGGTTTTCGCGGCTGTGGGTCAGTCGCTTTCCTCCGGAGCTTTTAGTTTTGAGAACGCACCCATGCACGTGGCCAACAACAACGCGCAAGTGCGCCTGATGTTTCGGGGAAAGCTGACGAACGGGGAAGGGGTGGAGGTGCACCAGACCATTCTGCCGCCGGGCGGATCTCCCACTCCCGGCACCCACTATCATCCTCATTCCGAGATGTGGTTGATTCGCGAAGGTGGCATTGAATTAACAGTCAATGACAAGAAATTCCACATTGGAACCAGGCTCGGTCGGCTTCGTTCGCTCCAACGAAGAGCATGGAATTCGCAACGCCGGACGAGTTCCAGCAGTTGGACCGGGCGCGGAACTCCAGACTTAGCCCCATGACTGTCCACGTAGGTCTGATCGGGGGCGGGAACATCACCGACACTCACGCCCGGGCCACCCGCGCTATCCCGGAACTAGACATCGCTGCCGTATATGGGACGAACCCGGAACGAGTGGGCCTCCTCTGTTCTGAGTATGGTGGGAAACCCTATCGGGATTTCGAATCCTTTCTTGCGCACCGCCCAATGGACATTGTGATTATCGGGAGCCCCTCCGGGGTACACGCTGCTCAAGGCATTGCGGTCGCGGGTCGCGGGCTTCATGTATTAACGGAAAAGCCTATCGACATTACAACTCGCGGCGCAGATCAGCTGATCGCCGCGACCGACCGGGCTGGAGTCAAACTGGGTGTCATGTTTCAAGACCGCGTGAAGCCCGGAATCCGGCGGCTTAAAGACTGGATCTCGGCGGGACTTTTGGGCAAGCTACTGCTGGCTGATGCGCGCGTGAAGTGGTACCGTCCGCCCGAGTATTACGCTACTTCTCGCTGGCGCGGGACCCTGGCCTTGGATGGTGGCGGCGCGGTGATGAATCAGGCTATCCACACGCTCGATTTGATTCTGTGGTTGCTGGGAGATGTGGTGCGAGTCGAGGCGCGCAAGGCAACCGCTCTGCATCGAATCGAAGCCGAAGATACAGCGCTGGCGCTCCTCGAGTTTGCCGGCGGCGCGCTCGGCGTTTTTCTGGCGACGACAGCAGCTTATCCCGGGTATGATCGGCGTCTGGAAATTACCGGGTCAGAGGGGACCATTATTCTCGAGCATGACCGTGTGGTGTCCGTCGATCTCCGCAAAGTTCCCGACGGATTCACGCATGAAGTCACACGGGATCAAAACCAGAGTGCTTCCTCGGCGGCGGTCAGCGATTTCCGCGGACACCAAGCGCTCATCAAGGACTTCATCGACGCGATCAAGAACGACAGATCGCCGGTTTGCGACGGAAGGGAAGGTCGAAGAAGTCTGGCCCTGGTAGAAGCAATTTATCGTGCTGCAGATCAGGTGCGCCCGCAGTTGCTGGTTAACCCGTAGCCTGCGCGAGACCCAAACGGCGGGTGCAGTCGCGCAATGTTCCTTTCTCCCATATCGACTCTTTCGGATTCCTGGGATGTACCAGATCGCGGGGCTGGTGACCTCACCTGTGACCTCTACAACGAGCAGATCTGGGTAGAGTTGTTGTGCATGGTCACCATGGAGGGGTTCCGGTCTTGGAGACTTTCGCCGTACCAGTCAAAGAGACCGGATTTTCCGGCTGCGGGCGGGTCTGACACTTCGAACTTCTTCCCGAAACCCGAGGCAGAGCCCAGCAGAACTGTCAGTATGGTTGCTCGTTTCATTTTCAGCCCACTAGCTTGCTCCCGCCCGGCAAGGGTTTCAACGGGAGCAGAGAAACGAGGAATCAAACTGGGGCGGTTTGTGAGTGCAACCGCGATTTACCAGCACTTATGAACGTCTTCCCGCAACTTCTCAAGCTTTGCGACGCCGACGATAAAGCAGCTCGATTGGTGCAAGCTGTTCCTCGCGTCGTATCTGTTCAGTAAGGATCTGGCCACCGGTTTTATAAACTCGGTAGGCGCGCGCGGAGTCTTTAGAAGTGATCACTCTGTAGAACCGGCGGTCTATGAACTCTATCGCACAGTTATTCTCGATAGCGATGCCGATGCCTCCGGTTCGGCGGATCATGTCTCGGAAGTCTTTTCTCCGCGGAACTCCTCGTGTCCTGCTGTTGTAATGCGGACAGTGGATTCCCCTTATGAGCCCCAGGCCTCTCACATTGATGTAATTCCAGTTTCTTGGATTGGAGAAGGACATCGAATCAGAATGTCCAGAATCAAACCAGCAGATGGAACCCGCACTGATGCCGGAAAGCAAAGTCCCGTTCTCATAGGCTGATTTCAGGGATTTATCCACGCCCAAACGCCGCCACACCCGCATCATTTGCAGCGTATTTCCGCCGCCGACATAGATGATGTCAGCCCAACGGATCTTTCTGTCTATCGTCTCTTTGGACACGCGCTCGCTCATAAGGAAGAGCACGTCAGTTTTACATTTGAGGAATCCGCCAAAATATTCCTGCACGTATTTCCAATATCGCTTTGAATCGGAACTTGCAGTGGGAAGGAAGAGGATCCTCGGACACTTCTTGTTCGTGAGACGAATAATCTCTCGGTCAATCGGGGCGGTTCCTCTTGTGCGTATCTCTCCGCCCCCGATTGCAACAATCGCCTTTGGCATGTCTTCATCTTAGTCAAAAAGGTCGGGGCGCCGGCGCGAATACTGGTGAGCGAGCGCCTCACACGATTGGCGAAACTGCGGTCGATAATAGGCAATTTCGCTCATCCCGTCGTGAGTTTGCCATGGGCCTGCGGCCCACCCATGGGGATGAAAGCTCTTTGCTAAGGTTCATTGATTTCAAACGGGTTACCCCCGACTTTCGACGGAGTGCAATGGCGACATTAGTGCGCCGGGATAAAACCGGCATGAAGCGGAGAATGCAAGATTCTCACAAGAAAGGAGTAGCGACCCACTTGGCCCCGAGTCTTGCGCTGCTACCGTGAGGGCTCCAGCGAAGCGCAGACAGGGGCGGGGTGGGCGATTGAGCTGCGAAAACATACAACCCGACGCCGACGCGGTTAATATGCGCGGAAGGCAACATGTTCGGGGCGATAGCGCGAGTCCCCGATCGGTCCGGCGTAGTCGAAGACCCCAGGCACGCCTAGAAACTTCATGCACGAGAACCGGGAGACCACGGAGACACCTGCGGTCCAACCAGGCAGCAGGTCGGTGGGCGAAGGCAAGAGCCACACGGCCCGCATGTACGTCCCCGAGGAGTCACACGGCGGCATATTACCGATGAATCATTCGAACAAAGACTGAGGATCGTCCACGGAGAATGAGGAGGGAGGCCGTCGATCAAGGAGAACGCTCGCCAACCTAACACGTACCCGACAGAGAGCGGGAAGGACGTGTCCCAGGGGCTGGCGGTCGTGCGGAAAGCAGCTAAAAGTGATAGTCACTGCCATACTGGAAGCGGAGCCCGCCGCCGTATCCACCAAAGAATGCGGTTTGCAGTGAGGTCGCGCCGGAACAATCAGTGTTCCGCTAAACGCTCCTGCGACGCTGGAGCGACTGCCAGGGCCAGCCGCTTAGGTACCTTACCTACCTTGACTCGGGTAACTTCGCGCCTGCTCTTAGTGTCAATGATGGAGACATCGTCGGTATCCGAGTTGCTGACACAAACGAACTTTCCATCGGGCGTGATCACAATCCAGTTCGGCCCTTCGCCGGTTGCCACCCGGCCTGTGATTTTCTTGCTGCTTGCGTCGTAAATATACACGCAATCGTCGAGCAGACTGGAGACCCAGAGCTCACGGCCGTCCGGCGTTAAGGCCAGCCCGTGAGTGTACGTATCCTGAGTCTCGAACTTCAACGGGCGTAGATTCGGGTGCTCGGAGGGCATTACCACTCTGTCCAAGACTTTTTGAGAAGGGATGTCTACGATCGTGAAGCCGTGCAGATTGGCCAGGGCGACGTACATCGTCTTTCCGTCGGGTGAGATAACATACGGACGCGGCCGACCGCCAACCGGGATGTGCGCAGCAAACTCCAGCTTTTCCAAGTCGATCAGATCGACCTCGTTGGAGCCCATGGAACTCACATACACGTAGCGATTACTTCCTGTGTTGAGCGCGTTGTGGGGCTCTTTGATGGGCAGCGACCTAAGAATCTTTTGCTGAGCAACGTCCACGATCTCCACGCTGTCCCCGTCGCGAATAGGCACGACAACCAGCTTTCCGTTGGGCGTAACGGCGCACTGGTTCGGTCTCCCGCCTAATTTCACTTCTCCGACGGTGGCCTGTGTCGCGGTATCCACGATTCTCAGAGTGTGATCGGATTCAACCGTCAGGAAGAGCCGCAGTCCGCTCGCATCAGCACATACACCATGAACTCGCTCGCCGGCCTTGATATCGCCGACTACCTTGAATGAGTTCATATCAACTATGCTGGCATCATCACCCCGGCTGCTGCCGACGTAGAGCCGCAAGTGCTCTTGCGCAGCGCTGGATAAGTTGCAAAGCAGAATGCAGGTATACAGGGTCACTACTGTCACATGAATGCGCGATGGCAACATTTTTGTCTCCGCTTAAGCGGGGCGAGGATCGGTCGTCAAGACCTAGTCTCCTATATTTGGAGGCAAAAGTATGAAATTAATCTGAAAACTGGATGAAAGTTTCTTCAGCGACAGACTGCCCGGAAGGTGAAAAGCAAGCAGGGAACGGGATGAAGTCCTGTCGATCCACGTTACCTTTGAACGAATTCTCTGAACAGATTTTCATCTGACCTTCGTGAACTCTTAATGCCGCCTGAGCGACTATGTTCCGGCACCCAAACAGCGGTTCATGTTAGACGAAGGGGACACATGAAGAGGCGCTTTGTGATCGCCGCCATCCTCGCATTTCCGGTATCGTTCGATCGCAGACAGCCCCGAGCAGGCCTATACAACTTAAGGCCAGCGTGCCGATCCCGGGCGTTAAGGGGCCTTCGACCATTTTGCCGCCAATATGAAAGGCAACCGGCTATTTCTTGCCGCCGAGGACAACAAGACAGTCGAAATATTTGACCTGCAGACGGGCAAGCGCCTGCACAGCGTCAGCGGTTTCGATGCTCCGCATGCCATCGTGTACTTTCCGGAGAACAACACTCTGCTGGTTCCCGATAGCGGGTGCGAGGATGGCCTGGGAGGCTACATCCGCGTGGTCTCTCTCGAATCGAATAAGATCACGAATTCCATCAAGGTCTTGGCCGCCGCCGATTCGGCGGGCTACGACCCTGACACTCACCTGATGTTCACAGACACAGGTGGTCTGGAAGCCAAGATGAATTACACGGTGATCGCCGCCATTGATGTGAGACAAGCCAAGAAGGTGAACGAGATCAAAGTCGACAGCGGACGCGTCGAGGCAATTCAATTCGAACCCTCCGGATCGAAGATGTGCGCGAATTTAGGCACCAAAGCGCAGGTGGGGGTGTTCGACAAGAAAGACTACAAGCTGCTGACAACTTGGCCTGTGCCGGAGGCGGCCGAAAATGTCCCCATGGCTCTTGATGAAGGCAGTCACCGGCTGTTCGTTGTCACTCGAAAGCCGGGAAAGTTTTAGGTTTTTGACACCGAGTCGGGAAAGGTCGTGGCAACTCTGCCAGCGGTGAGCCGAGCCGATGATATGGCTTACGACACTCAACGTAAGCAGATTTACGTGTCCGGCGGCGATGGGTTCGTCTCCGTCCACGCACAGAAAGATCCCGATCACTACGAACAGATCGGCCATGTGCCTTCTGGGCCGGGCGGGAAGATTTCCATCTTTGTTCCAGAATTGAGCCGGCTGTATGTAGCGGCGTCGGCGGAAGGCGCGAACCCGGCTAAGATTTTGATCTTTGATGTGAAGTGAGGCACTGCTTCTAGCCTTTCTCTACAGCCACCCGAATTGCCTCTCCTAACTCGCGCGTGCTGGCTTTTCCGCCCAGGTCTGGCGTCTTTGGGCCTGAATCAGCCAGCACGCAGCGAATCGCCTTTTCGATCACGCCGGCGGCCTGGGTTTCCCCTAGATGCTCCAGCATCATCGCGCCGGACCAGATTTGAGCCACAGGATTTGCAATTCCGCTACCCGCGATGTCAGGGGCGGATCCGTGCACCGGTTCGAACATGGATGGATAGGTATGGTCTGGATTTAGGTTTGCCGCGGGCGCAAGGCCCAGAGAGCCGACCACGGCGGCGCCCAAATCCGACAAAATGTCCCCGAATAGGTTCGAGCCGACCACCACATCGAACCAGTCGGGGTGACGGACAAAATGGGCGCTCAAGATATCGATGTGAAACTGATCGGTCTTGACGTCGGTATACTCCTTCGAGATCGCCGCGAAACGCTCATCCCAGAACGGCATGGTGAATGCGATACCGTTTGACTTGGTGGCCGAGGTGACATGCTTCTTGCGTTTGCGGGCGAGTTCGAAAGCGTAGCGCAATACGCGGTCACAACCGCGTCGGGTAAACACAGACTCCTGAATAACTAACTCGGCATCCGTGTTGCGGAACAGGCGGCCACCGATCTCGGAATACTCTCCTTCGTTGTTTTCACGAACAATGCAAAAATCAATTTCGTCGGCACGGTAGTTCTTGAGCGGTGTTTCAATACCCGGCAATAAGCGGGCTGGCCTGAGGTTCACATACTGCTGAAAAGTGCGCCGAATCGGGATCAGCAATCCCCACAGCGAAATGTGGTCGGCGACTTTGGGGCTGCCGATGGCGCCAAGATAGATGGCATCGAAGGCCCGTAATTGGTCGAGCCCATCCTCGGGCATCATTTTGCCCGTTTTCAGATAACGATCGCAGCTCCAGTCAAAATGGGTCCAAGCGACGCCGATGTCGAACCGCCGGCCTGCCGCCTCGAGTACCCGGATGCCCTCCGGAACAACCTCACGGCCAATGCCGTCCCCTTCAATCACTGCGATCTTGTATTTTTTCAAAACGCCCCCAGGAGAAGTGTCTGACTACTTGCTGCAAAGCGCGGCGAGCGAACGAATGTCCGGCGCGCGCTCGAGATTGCGGACGGCGTCGACGATAGAATTGGTCTTCGCTGCCGGCCAACCCGCGAATTCGGCGCAACTGCGGAACTTTTCGGCAACCTCATCGAAGCTCATGGGATTCGTGGGACTGCCTTTGCCAAAATCTGCCCGTCCCGAAATTGTGCGCCCGTTCTTCAGGTGAATTTTGATAATGGTCGTCATCCTGTCATAGCCGGCGGCTTCGGCTTCCCTGTCCACATAGAAGCGGACACGCCTGATCATCTGCTGAACGTCAGGACGATTCACGACAGCCTCGGTGAACTGGCCAAGCCCGGCCTTGCCGTCAACCAGAAGAATCGCCATGCAGAATTCCATGCTGAACTTGGCTTGCAGCCCATCTTTTGGCTGATGCCGGATGAGCGCGTTCGGCAAATTGTGATTGGTTCCCACTTCGACCTGCTCCACGTCCGCTGCCTTGATGTGTTCGGCGCGAATCAGGCGAAGCATTTCAGTCATCCCGGGATGGGTGAGCGATCCCGAAGGAAAAGGCTTGATCGAAATGCCGGGCCTGGCGAACGTCCAAGGATTGCCTAGTTTGTTTTGAATGGCTGCAGGATCGTAAGTTCCACCGTAAGCATGGAAAAAACCGCGAGGAGCCTCCAGTATTTGATCAGCTCCGGTCCAACCCAAGGCGGCAAAATCGGTGGCAACCACTCCGCTTTCCGCAGCGTGGCCTGCCTGGAAGGACTTCATCATCGTCCCAAAATTTTCGCGCAGCCCAGCTGAGTGGCTGGCAGCGATCGCGAAGGAAGTCACAATATGTGCCGTATCGAAGCCGCGCAGCTTGGCACACGCCACTGTCCCTCCAAAAACTCCACAGGTGCCGGTGGAGTGGAAACCGTCCTCGTAGTGGCGGGGCGAAATCGCTTCCGCGATTTTGGTTTCGACCTCCACGCCGAGGTGGTAAGCAAGCATAAAGTCTTTTCCGCCCTTGCCAGTGGTTTCGGCCAGTCCGAAAGCGGCCGGCAGCACGGGAACCGTCGGATGAACCAGAAGCCCGTAAACGCGGTCCTTGGCCGCCGCGAGTTGCGTGTCGTCGAAATCATCGACGTGAATCGCCACACCATTCGCCAGTGCGGCAAACCGAAGAGGCAACTTGAACGATGTGCCGATCACCGTACTGCCGCCAGTCGCGCAGGCGAACTCGTTTCCATAGCTCTGGATTAGGCCAGCGGTTTCCGCTTTCGAGCCGCTTAGCGCCAGTCCTATTCCGTCCAGGATTGATTTCTTCCCGAGTTCAATGACGTCGGCCGGGATGTCTTCGTACTTTGTGTTAGAAACAAATTCGGCGACGTACTTGGTTAGTCCCGGGGTTTGCGGAAACGGTTGTGCACTGGGTTGCCCGGTTTCTGCCGCGTACAAAGCCAGCGGAGTTGTCAACAACCCACAAGCGGCTCCTGCTCCGGCCGTTGATTTCAGAAAATCTCGCCTCTTCGTCATCATGACCCTTTTATTGATAAGGTGCTGAAGCCAGCCTGCGAGTTCAATGAAGTTGGTTCTTCACTACTTGCCCACCCTTCATCACAAACTTCACTCGTTCGAGCTCGGTGATGTCGGCCAGGGGATCTCCCGAGACCGCCACCAGATCGGCGAATCGTCCGGGGGCGATCGAGCCAACGCGATCTTCCCAGCCCATCAACCTGGCGGCCTCCGAAGTTGCAGCCCGGATCGCTTGCGCGGGCTTCATGCCAAACTGCACCAGGTATTCGAATTCTTTGGCCTGGGTGCCATGAGGAAACGGGCCGACCCCTGATCCGAACGCGACTTTCACGCCTTGCGCGACCGCGCGCCGAAAATTCTTTTCGGAAACCTCTGCCACGCTGTGCCCGTTGAATCGCTGCAAGTCACGTTCCTTGTCGAGTTGATAATGGTAGAGGGTGGGTACCAGATAAATGCCTTTTTCGATCATCTTGCTGATCATGGCATCATCCAGCTGAACGCCATGTTCAATGGATTCGACACCCGCTTCGAGGCAGTTATTCAGCCCCTCGCCACCGAAAGCGTGGCAAGAAACGCGCCGGCCTTTTTTGTGCGCTTCGTCCACAATCGCTTTCACTTCTTCCAACGTGAAAGTCGGAGGAACCACCATTTCCCCACCAGGAGTAAAGCTGAAATCGTAAGCCGCGTAAAGCTTGATGAGGTCGGCGCCGTGGGCAACTTGATCGCGCACCGCCTCACGCGCAGCCCAGGGGGAGTCGACGACTGCGAGTGCGCTCGGAACCGGCACCTCCGTCGAGTAGCCCCGCATGATAAAGCCGCCTGTAGACTGAATACCTCGGGTTGCAACCTGCATGCGTGGACCCTGTACTACACCGCGATTGATGGCATCGCGCAGATCCACATCGCTGTACATGGCGCCCAGTGTCTTCAGATCACGGAGGGTCGTGAACCCGATCATCAGGTCTTTTTGCGCATTGGCCAAAGCGGTGAGAGTCCGGTACTGATAGGAGTCGCGCAGAATCTGCATTTCCAGATCCGGGCCATTGCCGAACACGTGTGTGTGAGCGTCGATCAGACCCGGAAGAACGGTGGCGTGGCTCAGATCGATTACCTCGGCGTGGGGTGGAATTTTGACCTGGTCGGCGGCTCCGACCTCGACGATCTTCTCGCCGTTGATCAGTACCACCTGGTTGACAGTTAACGAGTCGGATGTACCCTCGAACAAATGTCCGGCGCGAACTGCAATCCAGTGCTCGTCCGGACGTGGACTCTGCGCCACCAGCGGACTTAGGGACAACGACAGAATGGCGAGGATCAGCGTCTTCCGTCTCATGGCAGCAGGCCATACTGGCCGAGGGTAATTAACTCAACATGAAAAGGAAATGAAAGTTCCTTCACACAGAATGCAGTTCTACCAATGGAGTTCCGGCATCGACCACTGGGTTGCCGGCTGATTGGCATCCCGGTCCGCTGTCACAGAGCGAGACATCTCCACGGTGAAGCGACTGCCCTGGCCTTCTGTGCTTGCGATCCGTATCTCCGCCCCGTGCGCGGTGCAAATGGCCTTCACGATGGCGAGCCCCAGTCCTACTCCGCCAGACTCGCGCGAACGCGCCCTGTCAGCGCGATAGAAACGTTCGAAGACGTGGGGGAGCACTTCAGCCGGGATTCCAACCCCGTTGTCGATGACCTCCAGACAGGCGCTTTCGGAATCCGCAGAAACCTTGATTTCAACCTTTCCGCCTGCGGGCGTGTACTTGATGGCGTTGTCGAGAAGATTCACGATAACTTGCTTGAGACGGGAGCGGTCACCATCCACGTACACCGCCACGGCCGCTTCGCAACGCATCTCAACAAATTTCTCTTCCGCCAGCAGTTTCATCTGTTCGGCTGTCGAAGAAGCCAGTTCCCCCAGATCGAGCGCGACCCGCTCGATTTGCATATCGCCGGCATCCAAGCGCGAAATGACGAGTAGGCTTTCCACGATACTCGACAAACGCTGCGTCTCCTCAAGCGCACTACCGATCTGGTCCACCACAACGGGACTGAGTTGGTGGTTCTGAATAATGCCTTCCAGTTCCAGATGCAGGATGGTCAGGGGAGTGCGCAATTCGTGAGAGGCGTCGGCCGAGAACCGGTTGATGTGCTGGAAGGCGTCTTCCAGACGCGCGATCATGCCATTCAGCGAACGAGAGAGGCGCTCGAGTTCGTCTCCCGTTTTGATCACCGGCAGCCTTTCGCTCAAGTTGGTTGAAGTTATGCCCTCTGCTCGCGAGGTGATTTCGTCGACCGGTCGCAGGGACCGCCGCATCAGCCAGTAACCGCCAACCCCAGCCAGAAACACGATAAAAGGCATGTAAATGGCCAGCGTGATCAGCAAGCCGTGAAGCACGCTCTCAATCTCCAGATAAGGAAGACCACTTTCAACAACAATCCGGCTTCCATCGGATCGGGTAAGAACCAGTCCCTCCACGAGCAAGGACTGTCCTGCGGCCAATTCGATTTTCCGGGAGTAATCTTTCTCCATGCCCACGCGAGGCAGAGGTATCTGGGAGGGATCGAAGCTTGCGTCCTTCGGCATACTCGAGACATAAAGAATCGTGCCATTCTCTTGGGTGACCCGGATGAAATGACCGTTCGCGTCCGGCGCATAGGCTTCGTTAATTTCACGGGCCAGCCACTCGGGCCCCTTCGCGGAAAACTCCGCAAGCAGTTCCGTCCCTATGGTACGAGACTGCTCCGCTAGAGCGCGCTTCGCGTTCCAGTCGAGATAACGCTGCAAGCCAAGATAGACCGAAACGCCAAACAGAAGGAGAGCTCCGGCCAGGAAGCCTGCATACCAGGCAGTCAGCCGGAAGCGCAGCGAGTGCACGTTCACGATTGTGCTCCGCTGCTTATGGTGTATCCGACGCCCCGAACGGTGCGAATCAACTTGTGCTCGTGCCCATCATCCACCTTGCTGCGCAGATGGCGGACGTAAACATCAACAATGTTGGTGATGCCGTCGAAGCTTTGGTCCCAGACATGTTCGATGATCATCGTTCGCGACAAAACCCGGCCGGCATTGGACATCAAGTATTCAAGGAGAGCGTATTCTTTAAGTGTGAGTTCAATGCGTCTGCCTGCGCGCTTCACTTGCTGCGACAGACGATCGAGTTCAAGGTCGTCCACCCGAACCACGCTGCTGCGAGTTGCAGGGCCGCGCCTCAACAGCGCTTTCGCGCGTACCAGTAATTCCGCAAAGGCAAAAGGTTTGGTCAGGTAATCATCCGCTCCCGCTTCGAAAGTACCGACCTTGTCCGCTACGCCATCCCGGGCAGTCAAGATCAGCACCGGAACACTCGAATTCTCGCGCCGGATGCGTCGAAGGACCTCGGAGCCGTCCATGACCGGCAGCATGAGATCCAGGATGATGAGATCATATTGATAAGTTGTGGCGAGTTCGAAACCGCTTTTCCCGTCTGCAGCGACATCAACGGCAAATCGCTCCGCGGTCAAGCCACGCGCCACAAAGTTGGAAACTTTAGCCTCATCTTCGACCAGCAAAACACGCATGGCGGCCTCTACTCTTCTAATCTATGGCGGCACATTATGAACCAGAAATCAAGAGGCAATAACATTTTATTCGGAAACCCCGCAAAAACTTCAGCCTGAGTCCGCTCAAAATGCCTGAAACCTGAAAGCAATTTTATCTTAGTAGTTCAGAAGTCATTAACCCAGGCGCACGAGCGTGATACGGTTTCAAATTCCCGATGCTTCCCCTCGAGCTTCCGAAAGCGGTCAGTACGGGCTTGTGTCCGCTTTCGGTTCGCTTGCTTCATGCTTCCTGAAACTGGTCGATAACCCGCGCTGCCTTTCTATCGTGTTCCGATGAAATACGCGCGTCAGGATCTGCCTGGACAAATGAACAGAAATTAATTTGTTTGATTCTTGCATGTTGAGTTAAGCTCCCTCCGCCAAACAGGGGGTGACCATGGCTTACGGCTCACATAGAAAACTTATTTGTGCCAGTCTTACGGCTTTGGTGCTCATCTACGGAACTTCATTAGCAAGCAAACTCCTGGCTCAGGTAGCCGGTGGGACAATCACCGGAACGGTCACTGACAGTAGTGGTCGAGTGATCGCGAATGCTCACATTGCGATCACGAACGTGGCAACGGGTGTGGTTCGAGCCACTACCAGCAACGATGAGGGCCTCTATACAGCTCCCAACCTGCTGCCGGGTACTTATGACGTGAAATTTACCGCGCAAGGATTTAAGTCCGAACTCAGAAAAGAAATCGAGCTCACGGTAGGCGCGACGCTGACCCTCGATCTGACCATGCAAATCGGAACGATCACCGAGAAGGTTGAAGTCAGCGGAGAAGCTCCCGCCGTGCAGTTGACCACCTCGGACATCAACGCGGTCGTGGATGCGACTACGGTGCGCGAGTTGCCTCTTAACGGACGCAGCTGGACCGATCTGGCCACGTTGCAGCCCGGTGTGAATGCTATTCAGACGCAGCCCTCGTTCGCGCAGGGCACGGACCGCGGCAATCGCGGGTTTGGACAACAATTAACGATTTCCGGCGCTCGCCCCCAGCAGAACAATTACCGTCTCGACGGCGTAAGTCTCAATGACTACGCGAATGGAGCACCAGGAAGCGTGCTGGGAGGAAACCTGGGCGTCGACGCCATTCAGGAGTTTTCCGTTCTCACCAGCAACTACTCTGCCGAATATGGCAAGACTTCGGGCGGAGTGGTCAACGCGATTACACGCTCGGGGACGAATGCATGGCACGGCAGCGCGTACGAATTTATTCGCAACAGCCACCTTGACGCCAAAAACTATTTCGACGATCCGACCCTTCCCATTCCTCCTTTCAGACGTAACCAATTCGGCGGCGCTCTGGGCGGTCCAATTGTGAAGAATCACACTTTCTTCTTTACGGACTATGAAGGAGTCCGGCAGTCGACAGGAATTACCTCGGTGACCACAGTACCTTCGGCCGCGGCTCGCAATGGAAATCTGTGCTCGGCACCGGATACAGGCGGGTGTATACCGTTCAGCGTGAGTGTGGATCCTGCGGCCGAAGCCTATCTCACCTTCTATCACCTGCCTCAGCACCCTCTTCCCCTTAGC
>Ga0209154_1000611_pt1 | contig 23095 bp, 18 predicted proteins | sample GraSoiAngelo_121_FD_185878 | JGI IMG/M metagenome (GOLD analysis project Ga0209154, IMG submission 185878) | Grasslands soil microbial communities from the Angelo Coastal Reserve, California, USA - 14_0919_12_20cm (SPAdes) (version 2) | ecosystem: Environmental > Terrestrial > Soil > Grasslands ... | reverse complement strand
CTAAGGTCCACGAGCTCGCCATCGCTGGCGGCGCCCGAAGCTACCCCCGCCGGTGGCGGGTTGGAGGAACTGACGCGCGCCACCAGCGCTTCTTCAGCCAGCCGGGGCGAGATCTGCCGGGCAATCTCGGCCGGGGTGATCCCCCGGGGCGCTTGGCGGCTCGAGCCGTCCGGCAAGGTGATTTGGATGGTGCCCATACGAGCCTTGCTGCCGTGGTGAGTGAAGCCAAACCACGCAGAGAAACTCTTACGCTAGCAGATGGCTCTTGCCAGGGTCAAGGCAGGTTAAACGAGGGTGACACCAGGCAAGCTCTGGAAGTGGGGATCGGAAGTGATCAATTGCGCCTGAAACCTTTGCGCGGTGGCATAGATGATGGCATCCGCCATAGCCAGCCGGCAGTCCAAACTTACTCTTGCTGCGCTAAGAGCGAGGTCTTCATCGAGTGGGACCACTCGCTTGCGCAGTGCCTGCGAAGCGAACCGATCCGCCACGGTCTTACCTTGCGCTAGCCACAGCCTCTTATAGACCTCATACAGCACGATGGTGGGGACGAGCACCAGATTCTGCCTCTCGATGTACGGCGCGAAATCTTCTGCCTTGGTATCATCCGTAACGTACTCCAGCCAACCTGAAGAGTCCACCAGGATGACTTTAGAAGCGCTCGGTGTGGTCACGGTAGTCGTCTTTCCACTTCATGCCTCTGGCCATCCCGCGCAGTTCGGAAATCGGCCGAGGCGGCTCGATCCGAATGCCCCCATCGCGCTCATAGATGAGCAACTTTTGTCCGGGCCGGAGTTTTAGCTTCTCGCGGACTTCCTTGGGAATCACGATTTGGTATTTTGGCGATACTTTTACGGTTTGCATGGCGCGCTCCTATCCACTAGCCTACGCAGGCGAGCGTCGTATGTCAATACAGCGATCGATGCCGATATCGTCATACGAGTAATCGGACAGCCATTCCGAGTCCAGAAAAAGCCATCAGATTCGGCAGGGAGGTGCTGGCCACGGCATGGAGCGCCAGCGTCCCGCTGGCAGTGCTTGATATTCGACGCCGGCTGATGGCGGCCACCGTAGACTTTGGCCCGGCTCAGCGCGTAGAGTTTGGGCAGGCGGTGGTACCCTCGGTACTCTCGGCTATCCTCACTTGAGACTATCGCTCTATTCTTCCGAACGGATTCCTTCCATAGAGTGGTGGCAGATAGAACAGCGTGGGTTGCGAAACCCCGAGCAAGGAATACCGGCCTCATGCAAGATAGCAAACCACGAGCAGCGACAGCAGTTCTGCTCTTCGCTGCGGCCTTGGTAGCGCTTTTGGTATTTTCTCCTGTTTCGCCTCTGGCCCAAAAAGTCAGCCAACCCGGCAGCGAAGGTAACCTTCTGCCTTCTCGAACCGGCGAGCCTCTAACCCTGAAGCCGATAGACCTCCCTGACATCCAATGCTCGGTGGCCGACTGGAAGAACACCGCGCCGAAGCCCGTCCTCACGCTGCTCTGCCCACCTCAAGAAGTATTCGCTCCGCTGCGCGTGTATCTCAAGCTTTCGTGGCTCAAGCCGGAGGACGTTCCCAGCAACTCTGCCAACATACTGGCACCGCCCAAGACACCTACCAAGCTGCGCACAAACAAAGGCGGGGCGCTGGTGTGGCTGAACGTTGATCCACCGGCAAAGGAAAAGCCGCAAGCGCAGTGGGTGCAATTCAACGGCGTCGTGGATGTGGCACTTCTCGCCGAACCTCGAAACCGATAAGATCTTTACCTTCTGTCCGTTTCCTGGCTGTCCAGTGCTGCTGTCTCGCGCACAACGGCCATGGATTCTCGTGTCCAAACAAGTCCCGGCTCGATCCCTAAGAGGTAGGCGCTGTCAAGGTGCAACGTCGTTTTGCTGTTGAAACGCGGCGTTAGGGGTAGAATCGCGGCTTGCGCGTTCCATTTGAGGTGATCGAGCATCCGGCCGACGTGGGTTTTGTGGCCTATGGCGACACACCGGAAGAATTGTTCGCAAACGCCGCGCTGGCCATGCTTTCACTGGGCTGTGAGCTTGCCGGCGTCGAAGAGCGCGAGTGCCGCGACGTAGAAGCCACGGGGGAGGACGCCGAGGCGCTGCTGTTTGCCTGGCTAGCCGAGATCCTCGCCGTGGCCGACGCTGAAAAGCTCGTCTTCCGTCGCGTGGAGGTTACCGCGCTCGCCTTCCCGGATCGTCAGGGCAACTCGCCGCGCACTCCTGGGCGCGTGCGCGGGATCGCCTACGGCGAGCCGTTCGACAAGGCACGGCACCGCGCCGGCACCTACATCAAGGCAGTCACCTATCACCAGCTTCAAGTGGCTCGCACGCCGCAGGGCTGGCTCGCCCAGGTCTATCTCGATGTGTGAGGCGAGGTCGCATCGGCGCTGAAAGAAAGAGCCCAGGGTTTGGAGAAATCAAAAGCATGTCGTCGAGGAGGCGAACGGTGAAGAGAGTCGTGGTCGCAATTCTCATTCTGGGCCTGCTGGCCGTGAATCCCGTGGTTAAGCTGGTTGCGGGCGACGAGGCATTGCAACCGAAGCGGTCGAACCAACTGAGCGACGCGCGCACTGGACCCTGGCCGGGCCGGCCAGTTCACACCTACTCCATCGTGGCGCGCGACCCAGCGACCGGGGAGCTGGGCGTGGCGGTGCAGTCGCACTGGTTCTCGGTTGGTGCCGCCGTGCCGTGGGCCGAAGCCGGCGTCGGCGCTGTGGCCACACAATCGTTCGTCGATGCCAGTTACGGCCCGCTCGGCTTGGAGTTGATGCGCGCCGGCCGCTCGGCTCCGGAGGCGCTCCGAGGCTTGCTCGCTGCCGACGACGGCCGCGATGTTCGCCAAGTGGCCATGATTGATGCGCAGGGCCGCGTTGCGGCGCACACCGGCAGTAAATGCATCGCCGCCGCGGGGGACCTGGTCGGCGCGAATTACTCCGTGCAGGCGAACCTGATGGAAAAGCCCAGTGTGTGGCCGGCCATGGCGCGCGCGTTTGAAGCCGCTACCGGCGACCTGACCGACCGTCTGCTGGCGGCGCTTGAGGCGGCGCAGCGCGAAGGCGGGGATATCCGCGGGCAGCAGTCGGCCGCCATCTTGGTGGTGCGAGGGCAGGTCACCGGGAGGCCCTGGGTCGACCGGGAGGTGGACTTGCGCGTTGAAGATCACCCGGATCCGTTGGGCGAGCTCAAGCGCCTGGTGCGCTTCCACCGCGCCTACCAGCACATGGACGCTGGCGACAACTGCGCGGCGAAGAAAGACTGGGACTGCGCAATGCGCGAATACGGCGCCGCAGAAAAGCTCCTGCCCGAGCAGATGGAGGTCGTCTTCTGGCACGCCGTGACGTTGGTCACGGGTGGGCGCGTCGAGCAGGCGCTGCCGCTATTCAAAAAAATCTTTGCACGCGAACCCAAGTGGGCGGAGCTTGTGGACCGCCTACCGGCGGCGGGACTGCTTCCCGCGGACGAAAAGCTTCTTGCGCAAATCAAGTTACAGCTCGCCAGCGCGCGCTGAAGTTTCGAAGAGTTATCTCATGAATGTCAAGCCCAGGGGCCAGACTGAACAACCAGGGCCTCAGAGCTTGAAAGTCCTTCCTATTGCCTGCCTTCTTTTGTCGGAACTAAGCTCCGACCCTTTAGAGGTCTAAGATGCGGGTTCTATTGCGGTATGGGCGTGGAATTAGGACCGGCGGCCCCACCGACCGCGTAGCGGATCACGTTGGTCTGGTCGACGTAAAAATAGCGCTGGCCAGTCTGCCCAACTGCGACTGGGTTGGCATTGACTGTGTACCTGTCCGGCGCGCCCAGCCCGCTCGTATCGATCGGCACGTAAACGAAAGTGTAACCGTTGCGGATACTACTGGCCAGCACCTCATCGACTAGGCCTGCCTGGTTGGCGTTGGCCTGATTGCCTGGCGGCGGCGGGCCGAGTGCGGCGAGACTGGGCGCGAAGCCCTGCTGGTAGGTAAAGCTGTAAGTCACCTGAACGGTGGCAATCGTGCGCAGCGCAGCCACCGCGCCCGCTTCGTTGGCCGCCATTCGGGACTGCAGCAGTCGGGGAATGGCGATGGCCGCGATAATCAGAATGATGGCAATGACCACGAGGACTTCGATCAATGAAAAGCCGACGTCGCGCGACCGCCGGGTGACGCTTCGAGCCTCGAGTTTCGAGCGTGTCTTCATTTAAGCTGCCTCGCTGCGAAGTCCGAAGGGGCCAGCAATCTTTTTCTCATCTTAGCACGCGCTGCGCCTGGCTGGTTCGCGCGCAGGCAAGTGTTACTACGAAAGAAGTACTAGGGATCGCGCCAGGTTTCTCTGCGCATGTCTTCTCACAGGTGAGGCTTTGAGCGGGGCTCCAAGCGGGTTGGCGGACTGTGGTTTCAGCGGGGCTTTCGCGCTTGCTCCATCTTCTCCCACATCGCGTCGGGGAGTTCCACCAGATCATTGAACTCGCCCGCGCCGCGCAGCCACTGGCCTCCGTCAATCACCATGCACTCACCGTTGATATAGGCGGACTGCTCGCTCAGCAGATACGCGGCGAGATTGGCGAGCTCCTCGTGGCGGCCAAAGCGTTTCATGGGATGATAGTTTCGCAGGCGCTCCTCGTACTCCTTGGTTGGGATCAGCCGCGACCAGGCGCCTTCGGTGGGGAATGGACCGGGGGCGATGGCGTTCAGGCGAATGTTGTAGCGCGCCCACTCGACCGCTAGCGACCTCGTCATCGCCAGGACTCCCGCCTTGGCGCAAGCCGAAGGCACCACGAAACCTGAACCCGAGCCCGCCGCCGCGTAGTTAGTGACGATGTTCAGCACCGTGCCAGGCTGCCGGGCCGCAATCCAGCGCCGGCCCAGCGCCAGCGTGCAATGAAACGTGCCGTGCAGCACGATGCCTACTACGGCCGCGAACGCATTGGGCGAGAGTTTTTCCGTGCGCGCGATGAAGTTGCCCGCGGCGCTGTTCACCAGCGTGTCCACGCGGCCAAACTGGGTTTCAGCCGCGGTGATGGCCGCTTCGACCGCGGCCGGGTCGCGCACGTCGCAAGTGGCGTAGCCGCACTCGCCGCCGGCTTTGCGGATCTTTTCGGCGGCTTGGCGCAGCGGCTCTTCGCGCCGCCCGGCCAGGAAAAGCTTCGCTCCCAATTCGGCCAGGCGCACCGCCATGGAGAGCCCAAGGCCCGTCCCGCCGCCGGTGATAAAGATCGCCCGCCCCTTCAGCAAATCGCTCTGAAACATCGTCTGGCTCCTTGAACACTCACGTCGTGCCCCTGTGTTTGTACGCACAGCGGAGCGACAGCGCAAGGAAAGAGTTGCAGCGGCGATCGCGGGCGGGAGTCACAGCCAGGGAGTTGAGCCGGGGCGCACGGTGCTGTGCCTCGGCCTGTGGAGGTGGACGGCCGCGCCGCCACTGAGTGGGCGGCGCGGCAGCTCCAACGGGCTAGAACAACAACTTCAGAGCGAACTGCACCTGCCGGGCGCTGCCCGAATCCCCGGTCGGGAAGCGCGTACTGACAATGTGGCCGAAGGACGCGCTACCGGGCGAGGCCACGCGGCCAGGCTGGCCGAAGTTCGGGTGGTTGAATAGGTCGAAGAACTCGGTGCGGAACTGGAGCCTTATGCTCTCGGTGATGCTGGTCGTCTTGATCACGGAGAAGTCCACATTGACGAACCTCGGGCCGATGATGGCGTTGCGGCCCAGATTGCCGACGTGGAAGACGCCCGTTGGCGAAACCGGCAAGGCAAAAACAGTTCCTGCGGGGCAGGGGTTGGTCACCCGTGGGTCGCACACCGAATTGTTGAACCACAGCGCCGGATCGTTCAGGTACTGGACGGAGCCAACCAGGTCCGGCCGCAGCGTAGCGATGCCGTTCAAAGTGGTCCCGGTGAAGTTGCTGACACTGGTGGCCACATACAACGGGTTGCCGCTCTGCGCCTGGGTGATGGTGGAAAGCTGCCAGCCCTCGATCCAGCGGTTGCCGCGGAAGGGCAACTCGTAGAGTGTGTTGATCACGAAGCGGTGGCGGGCGTCGAAGTCCGAAAGGCCGCGGTCGTTGCGGATATTGAAGCTGTCCTGGACGGTGGTGCCTTGCGAGTTGAGCGAATTGTTGTCGATGGATTTCGAGAAGGTGTACGACGCGTTGAACTGAAGCCCGTGGGAGAGCCGCTTATTGGCGGTGATCCACAGAGCGTTATAGCTGGAATTGGCCTCGCTCGAGACCTGGATGATGTTGCGCAGCGCCACGCCGGGGTCGATAGCGCTCGACGGCGAAACCTTGGTGAACGGCCGGTTGGACGCGCTCGACAGGCAGCCGTTGCCGGTGAGGTTGCACTGATTGGTATTCCGCGCGATGCGCAGGTGCGTGCCCTTGGAGCCGAAGTAGCCGATCATGACGGCCAGCGAAGGCGTGATCTCGCGCTCCACGTTCAGGTTCCAGGACTGCGCGTACGCGTTGTTGAAGTTGGGATCAATGCTCGCCGGTGACACCGTGGTCGGGTTCGTGGTGCTGACGGGCGGCGAAAACGAAATGCTGCCGGTCAGGTTGATGGGCGTGGCGAACGGCGGATTGGTCGTCAATGGAGTCACGGTGTTGGTGACAGGCTGATCGTACTGGATGGCGTAGCCACCGCGTACGGAAGTTTTTCCGTTCTTGAACGGGTCCCAGGCGAATCCTACCCGCGGCTGAAAATTCTTGTCGTTGGTGTGATAGGGCTGCTCGATGCCGTTGCCCGTCTGCACCAGCGAGCCCGTCCCGGGGACAAACACGACAAAGCGGTTTAGGGCCTCGGTGGGCGATAGGTTGACGTCGTAACGGAAGCCCAGCTCGAGGGTGAGGTTCGCCCGCAACTTGTAGCTGTCCATGGCAAAGAACCCGAAGGCGCTTTGCACGATTCTGCTGGCGCCGTTGCCCAGCGTGATGGAGAACTGGTTGGCGTTGCCGTTAATGAAGCTGTTGACGTCGGCGAAGTTGAACCGGCCGATGTCGAGGTTGAAGTTGTTGTTGTAGAAGCGGCGGCCTTCGCCGCCGAACTTGAAGGAGTGTTTCCCGAGCAGCCAGCTCAGCGTGTCGGAAAAGACCCCGGTGGTATCGCCGCGGCCCTGTGGGAACCCTGCCGGACCGCCGAAGTTCAGGCCGATGGCGGTGATGTTGATCTGCGGCAGCCCGATGGGCAAGGTGATGCCGTCGTTGATGTTGAAATCCGTCGGATTCAACTGGGCATTGGGCGTGAAGGTGATGTGGATGCGGTTGAAGCCCAGGCGCGCCTCGTTCACCAGGGTGGAGCCAAAAATGTGCGTCTCGTTCAGCGTGAAGATCTGGCGGTGGGATTGGCGCGTGTCGCCGAAGCCGGGGATCGAGTTACCCTGCAAGATGGGCTCCTGCCGCAGGTCTCGCTGAAAGACATAGTAGCCGTGCAAGTGGTCGTCTTTGCCGATACTGTGGCTTACATCTCCGGTCCATTGGTCAATGTTCACCGGTGCCGTGGCCGATCCCACGAAAATCGCGTTGCCTTGCGCGTTGGTGGCATTGGACTTAGGGATGAGGTCCAGCAGCTTGACGACAGTGGGATTGCCTGTCGTCTGCGCCGTGGCGCGCTGGGCGTCGCTCAGCACTCCGTTATTGATAGTGATCCCCTGGCGCTGGCGCAGGCCTTCATAGCTGAAGAAGAAAAACGTGTGGTCCTTCCAGATCGGGCCGCCCAGCGCGGTGCCGAACTGATTCCGCTTGAAGGGTCCCTTGGGAATAAACTGCCCGCTCGCGCCGAGGCGGGGGTTAAAGAAATTGCGGGCGTCAAGCGCTTCGTTGCGCAGAAACTCGAACGCCTCGCCGTGGAACTGATTTGAGCCGGAGCGCGTAGCAATATTGACGATGGCCCCGGAGTTGCGCCCGTACTCGGCGCTGTAGGTGGAGTTGTCCACTTTGAATTCCTGCACCGTGTTGATCGACGGCTGGAAGGTGATCTGGTTCTGAACCATGTCGTTCAGGTTGATGCCGTTGATCATGAAGTTGACGCTGTCTTCGCGGTTCCCGGCGGTGTTGAATGCGAACGATCCCTGGCCGCGCAGCGGGGCGGTCAGGAAGCCGCTCTGCGGCGGGGTGACCGAGCCCGGGATTAGCAGGCCAAGGTCCACGAAGTGCCGGCCGTTGAGCGGAATCTCCTGCACCGTCTTGCTGTTGATCACCTGACCGACGCTCATCGTGGCTGTCTCCACGACGGCAGCTTCGCCAGTCACCTCAGTCGTTTGGCTCAGTTCGCCCACCTTCAGCTCGAAGTTCTGCGACACGATCGTGGCCACGTCGAGATCAATCTGCTTGACCACCAGCGTCTGGAAGCCTTCGTGACGGATTTCGATGCGGTAAGCGCCCACCGGCAGTGAAGGCAGTTGGAAGTAGCCGGCGCTGTCGGTCTGCGTGTTTCGCTCGACGCCCGTGGCCACGTTCCGCACCGTCACTTTTGCATCGGGCACGGCTCCACCCTGCGGATCGATCACGGTGCCCTGGAGCGTAGCCGTGGACTGCGCCAACGCCGTCGCGCCCGTGAAGAACATCAACAAGGCCGCAAACAGGAGAATAAGACCTGCGCGAGCCAGAATTTTGTTTCTCATGGGTTCACCTCAAATGGCGAAAGATTGGGGCTCCTCTAGACTTGCTGGCCTATGCTTCTTTAAGAGCTGCTGTCAAGGATGATTCGAATTGCCGCCCCGGCCCCACTTCACGCGGCAAGCAGACTGCCACTGCGGCAGCTCTCAGCCGTGTGTAATAACTCCTGTGATATCAGCGTGTGGCGGAGCCATCAGCACGCAGAAGAGAGCTCGCAGCGTCGCCGCGCCCCCCTTTTTTCATAGATGACTACCAATTCTGGAAGAAAGGGCCGGAGCAGACCATCGGTTTACGACCCCAGGTGCCTGGTTGACAGGCCCCCAAGTGAGCCTCAGAGCTCAAGATGGAGGCGCATCGCGGGCACCAGCACAGGGCCGCGGTCGCGATTGTAGCCGGGATTGTTGATGTGCTGCAGGACGAAAGATCCGAAGAGGCCACGCCAGAAGTGGACCGTGTAATATCCCTCGGCGATGAGTTCCCGCCTGTAATTCAGCCGGCCGTCGCCCAACAAGAAGCCGCGCCCGCCAAGCGCAAGGTAGCGGCGGTGGTCGCCCGAAATAGCATTTGAAGCCAGAGCCGCGCCCGCGCGGTCCTGTTTGCGCCGCCAAATCCTTCCGCTGGCCCCGGCACCCACCGCGACCGATTGGTTCACCTCCGTATAGGCGAACGATTCGTGGCGGCCCTCGTTCCAGCCGAACCGCGCGTACGCGGTAAGCCAGCGATTGACAGCCTGTTCGAGATTTACGCCGAAGCCGTACTTCCTGGTGGTCCGCCGCGGATGCGCAGCGATGTCGGGCAGCGGCATGCGCCCGGCGAGGAAGTCATTGATCGCATCGCGATAGCTGCCCATGTTGGCGTGGTTTACGTAGCCTAGCAGGCGGACCACACCGTCACGATGCGGCAAGAGGGAACGGCGCAGCTCGAACTCGACGTTCTCGGCATGCGCGCGGCGCAGATTCCACTCCAAATCGATGCCGTTGGCCACCTTGGGCATTAGCGCCTCGGCGAACCGCACCCCCCAGCGGCGATCTTGATACTCAACAATCGCCCCCCAGGTGTAGCCGCGGGTGTCGGCAGCGTAGTCGTAGCCGCCGTTGTTATCCACCGTCCAATTCAAAAACTGCAGGTGGCTGTCGTTGCCCACGGAGTTCAGGTCGAAGAAATCCACCATGCCGAACTTGCCGAAGCGCAGCTCCAGACGCCGTGCCGGAGTCGAGGTGACCAACCCCAGCGGCCCACGCGTGGCGGCGATGCGCTCTCGGCTGAGCGGGATGAGCTGGCGAAGCATCACGCGCGCCAGGTAAGGTTTGTCGCCGAGGTCAGGGTTGCGCACCACGTCGAGATTGGTGAAGCCCGCCAGGCCAAATGCTTGGCTGATGCCGCGCCCTCCTGCGCTTTCGACATCGAATAGAATTTCCGTGTTACGCGCCAGTTGCAGCCCCGTGTAGAGCGTCAGCACGCGCGAGGTAGCATGCTCAGCCTCGGGGCGGAGGCTGTTGGCGCCGGTGTAGGGGGCCGGGAAGCGCGGATGCCATTGAAATATGATGTTGATCTGCCCGGAGAGCCACCAGCGGCTTGATTCCGAGTGTGGAAGCAGCGTCGCTGGCGCGGCTCCCTCTGCCGCCGACCCATCGCTCTGTGAAGCCGCTGGTGGGGACGGCTCGGGCGGCGCGGGCGTTTGCGCGCGCGCCGGTCTGACGAGATCACAGAGCACAAGAAAGACTAATGGCAGCAGACGCAGCGGAGGCATTGTGCCGAGCGCCATAACCCAGGCCCCGGATCTAGCTATAGCTAGTGAACCTTGTAGCATCGCATGGGTACCGCAAGGATGGCAGAGCCAGCGGTGTTCCGTCCAGCAGAACCCTGCCAATTACTGCTTTGTAGAAGCAGGGGAGCGCCCCTGGTGGCGCAACTCGTCCCACATTTTCAGGACGGCGGCGCGCAGGGCTTCCGCGGCGGAGGCGTAGTGCGCTTCGGCTTGGGAGATTGAGACCCCACGCGGCAACTCGTCGGGCGGCGGAATGGGAGCGCCGAAGCGTAAGGCGATGCGGCCGAAAGCCCCAGGCAGCATGGCGCGCCAGCGCGGCGAGAAACCCCGCGGCCAGAAATCCTGCACGCCGTCGAGCGCCACGGGCACAATTGGGGCCCGCAAGTGCAGGGAAAGGATGGGCGCGCCCTTCTTGAATTTTTTTGGCGCGCCGTCTATCGAGCGCTCGCCCTCAGGAAAGAGAATCAGCACTTTGCCATGGCGCAGGCCGAACGCGCTGGCCTGCATGGCGCGCAGCAGGTTGGTGTCCGGGTCCACCGGGACCAGGTTAATCTTCCGCGCGAACCAGCGCATGAATGGCGTGACGAAGTACTCGCTCGCGCCGATGAAGAAGATGTTGCGGAAGAGACGGAAGGGCAGCGCACTCACTACGAAAATGGGGTCAATGTAACTTTGGTGGTTGGGGCAGAGCAGGAATGCGCCCTGCCGCGAGAGGTTCTCCCGTCCGGCAACGCGGAAACCGAACAATACACGTGCCAGAAAGTAGCAGAACTTCACGGCGACAAACGTTCCGGCGGCGAAGACCAGACGCGGTTTCAGGAGCGCAGCAAGTTCGGGATCGTTTTCATTCACCCCGCCGAGCAGCACCCCCCAGGCATCGGCGTCCCGCGCGGGCAAAGTCGCTGGCGAGTCGCCGGCGTTCCGCGGGAGCACGGCCTCGACCAGCTCGCGCACGGTGTAGATGCGGTGCGCGACATCGTCGGGCACAGTCGTGCCGAACAAGAGCTGCAGGCCGGCAAGCAGCTCGACGCGCTCGATCGAATCGAGCCCCAGCTCGAGGTCGATGTTGGAGTCAGGCCGGATGACGGCACCGGGCCGCGCGGCTTCGCGGATGCGCTCGAGCGCGCGCGCGACATCGGGCTGCGCCATCCAGGCGATCTCTTCTTCGATTAGCGGGCGCGCTTCAGCGGCGTGGGCTATCTCCCCTGCGGCTGGCTCGGCCTGCTGCGCCTGTTGCTGCACGCGTCGCTCGATCTCAAATCGCTTGAGCTTGCGGGTGGTGGTGCGCGGCAACTCCTCAGTCCAGATTTCGTAGCTGAGGATGCGTTTGTGGCTGGGCAGTTGGACGGAAAGGGCCTCCATTTCAAAGCGGAGGATTTCGCGTGCGATGAGCACCTTGCGCTCGCGCAGCGCCTCAAAATTGGGAACTATAACTGCGTGCAGCCGCTCGGCCGCCGGTTCGTTGGGCCGCGCCAGACCCACCACACATAGCTCCCTGATGTAGGGTGATTGCAGATAGTGCGCTTCGATCTCCTCAGGGTAGATGTTTTTGCCCGAACTCAGCACGATGATTTCTTTGCTGCGGCCGGTGATGTGAAGCTGACCTTGCTCGTCGAGAAAACCCAGGTCGCCGGTGTGCAACCAGCCATCCACCAGGGCGGTGGCGGTGGCGTCGGGGCGGTTGAAGTAGCCCTGCATCACGATGGGGCCGCGGATGAGCACTTCGCCGTCCCGGACCCCTTCTGTGAAGGGTTCATCCCGAGGAAGAATCTTCACCTCGACCCCGGGCAGCGGAGGCCCGACCGAATCAGAGTACTTGCTGCCGGGGCGAACGACCGTAGCGGCGCCGGAAGTTTCGGTCAAGCCATAGGCTTGTACCAGATTGAGGCCCAGCCGATGAAGCGCCTGGCCGATGGCCGGGTCGAAGTGGGAACCGCCGGTGACCAGAAGTCGCATCTTGCGGCCGAAGACGTCATGCACGCGGCGAAACAGCCTCGGACCGAGGTTGACGCCCACGGTGTCGCGAAGCAAGCCATTCATCCGAAGCAGCGCGCGAAAGGCCAGGCGTTTGGACGGGCCCGCCGCGGCAACCTGCTGGGTGATGCGCTGGTAGAGGAGGTAGAAGAACTGCGGCACGCAGCAGAACAGCGTGACGTTGCGCTCGGCGAGCGCTCGCAGCAACTCGGTCGAGTTCAGCGACTCCAGGAAGACAACTCCGGCTCCGCGCGAGAATGGCAGCAGCAGATTGGCCATTTGCGCGAGGGCGTGGAACAGCGGGAGCACGCCGAGGATCGAGTCGCGCTCGTCCACGCGCACTACCTGGAAGACAGCCTCCATCTCGGCGAGCAGGTTGCCGTGTGTCAGCACGACGCCCTTGGGGTCGCTGGTGGTGCCGGAGGTGTAGAGGATCACGGCGGGATCTGCACGGGTCGCTGGGCAAGGCGGCATGGGCATAACAGCCTGGGGCGAGCGCCCGGCGGAGACCATTTCGGCCTGCGCTAGTGTCTCGTCAAGGCTCGCCACGCGCGTCTCCGCGGCACCGCCCCCGTCCGGTGCGGGGCCCTGGAGGAGCACAAGTTCGGTCGGTGTGCCGGCCAGTGTCACGGCCTCGCGCGCCGCGGGGAGATACTTCGGTGCCGTGAACAGGACCCTCGCGCCGCTGTCGCGCAGCAACGCCGCGATCTGCGGCCCCTTGTACGCCGTGTCAAGGGGCACTGCGACGCAGCCGAGCTGCAGCACGCCGAGATAGGCGGCGCACCAGCGCGCATCGTTATCGGCCAGAATGGCGCAGCCGTCGCCACGTCCTAGTCGGGGAGCATCTGGAGAGCCGTGCGCGGCGAGAAATCCTGCGACGTGGTCGGCCATCGAGCGCAAATCGGCGTAGGTGAAGCGGTCGAGCGAGTCGCGGCGTTGCACTTCGACGGCGGGCCGAGTTGGGAAACGCTCGGCGGTGGTCGCAAACTGCTCATAGAAATTGTTCCTCCGCTCAGCGTGCATGAACCTGCTCCTGATAAACCGCCGCCGCGGCCGTGTCAAGGGGGAGTACGAGGGCTAAAGGCGAAAGAGAAAAGGCAAAAGGCGCAGGCGAGGATTCGACCCAGAGGACACAGAAAGGCGCAGAGCATCACAGAGACAATGAGTCTACGGTCTGGAGGCGATTGCGGTGGCGGGTTTCGGGAGCTTGGCGAGTTCCCGCGCAAACAGCGGGTTTTGCGGGAACTCCGCCGTGAGTTCGGTGAGCTGTTTGCGGGCCAACTCGATCTGCTTTTCGCGCAAGGCCGCCAGGGCGAGCAGCAGTTTCGCAAACGGCCTCAGATAGTGGCCGCCCGTCGCAGCCATCTGTACTTGCTGCATGCCCCTGGCCTTGTCGCCATGGATCCCGCCAAACCGCAGGAAGAACCGCTTGTATCCGGGCAGGCAGCCGATAATGTAGTTGGCTGCGCCGAGTGCGACGTAGGCGTCGGCCGAGTCGGGTGCGAGCGCCAGCAGATTCTTCGCGTGGTCTTCAGCCTCCCGAACCAGGCGCAGGCTGTCCAATTGTTTCTTCTCGATCAAGCTCGCGTAATCAGCTTGCATGCCAATTGAGATCGTGAGCGCGAACAGCGCGTCCGCGTCCTTCGGGTTCGTTTTCAGGTGGCGCCGGGCCAGATCCTGTGCCCGCCGGTTCGCGGCCATAAATGCCGCGCCCTGGGTTGTGTCGGCCTTGCCCGCGATGCCGCCGAGCAACCGCTTGTCGTCGAGGAAAAATTCGGATGTCAGCACACCCTGCGCGTGGAACTCCTCAAACAGATGGCTCGCCGCCTCGGCGGCGGCTCCCAGCGGGTCGTCCGGATGGAGCTTCTCCCAGGCGGCAAACTGCGCGCGCGCCTCGGAAAACTTCAATTCGTAGAGCAGGCGGAAACCGGCGTCGATCTCCGGCCGGTGTGAGGCTCGTGCCGGAGCCGCCACGAGCAACATCCCCGCTGCAAGGCAACAGAAAACCAGGCACCGAGCTGAGAGTCGCCTGCGCATAAAGCAGATTTGATGCGCAAAACCCAGGAAACGCCAGCCCATGGTACCGGGAAGTTCCTCCGGAGAGAAGACTGGATTTGATTGTTAGGCTTTCCTGCAAAGCTCGGGGGCGGTGCGAACAAATTCGGCGAATCCTCGCGATCTTCTGAGCCCCGCAGAACCGGGGTGGGTGAGGGTAACGCCGGCGTCTCGCCGGCTCTTTCGCAAACCGCAGGCGGTAATGTCCGGCGCTAAGGCTCCTCTCGTGGCGCACTTACTGCGCAGGGGCTCCAGCGGTTGGCTTGCGGGTAAGGGCAGTGCGGGTTGCCGTTAACGTGGCGGCAAGGGTCTCGCGGGGGATACTGTTGACGAAGGGGCCGATCAGCCATCCCAGGCCTACCGGGATCGTGCGGGTCAGCGAAACCGATTCGCACTGCACGTAGGTGCCGCCGTCGCGCTCCATGAAGCGCCACCAGGTGTTCATGCGCCACAGGTAGCCCCCGTCGTTACCAATGGGCTTTTCGCGTTCGTCGGGCCTGTCGTGGTTTTCCACCTCGGCGATCCGGGTAGCGACGCTGCGGCTATGTGCGTGAGTCGCGTCTACTGGGGAGTAGTGGATCTCGTGCTCGGTGTTGAGCACCACGGTGATAATTTTCTTCCGGTGGAACCGCAAGTACACCTTGAAGTCGTCGCCGCGTCGCTCAAGAACTTTCGATCGGGCGACGTCAGGGCCGTAGTAGATCGAATGATGATCGTAGTCCTGGATTAGGCGCAGCGTCTGCTCGAGGGTTGCGCCGGGGATGAAGATGACGGCGACCCAGTGGTGAATCAGCCCGTCGGGGCATTTGACCGGCTGGCCGTCCTGCAGAGTAGTCAGGCGTTCAATCCGCACCTGGCCGCCACGGAACTGGGCGTAGGCCTCCTGGCGATCCGCTTCGGGCAGCCCGTCGATCCAGAAATAAGGCGTGCCGGTTCGCAGCTCGTCGTCATTCCGCTTGTCGGTGAGCCGGACGTAAACCTCGAAGGCATCGAGGGTCGCCTGCTGCAACTCGATGGGCTCCGGGTCGTGCCTGGGGGCTGCCGCACAAGCAGTTACAGCAAGCAGCGCGAAAAGCACCGCTACTGCGAGCAACCCTGCAAGAGTGATAAGCAGGACTGGAAGTCCACCGGGGAATTGTTTCTTCCCGCCCGGCCTACTCATTGGGTGTCTCCTTTTTCTGGCGGCCCGCCGCATGGCGACGGCTATATATGGCACCAGACTGGCCCAGCGTCACGGGCTTTCTTTGACTTAGATGTAGCCGCGACCCCGGCTGTGGTGTAGGCAGGGGAACATCCTGCGTGCTGAGAGCAGGTGATCGGAAGCGTCGATTGTCCGGGATGCGAGTGCTCCTAGCGATCCAGGGCTGCATGAAGCCTCTGCACCAATAGCGGAGGGCACCCGCCAGAGCTGGCCGGAACGCGACTCGGAACGGGCTCGGCCCGAACAAAGGAGGAATCTGCCTTGTGCCGGATGAGGAGGATTCATCTTTAATGCGAAGGAAATACCAATTTCGGTGTGACGGCAGCCCACACTGCCAGTAGGAAGGGGAAAGCGTGGGGGTACCGGCAGGTGGGCTGTGAGTGGGTTGGGTAGCTCGCTTACGATCCCAACGAGTTGGGACCGTCGTCCCCGCAGCGCAGCCCCCAACCCATCACTTGGGAGGATGAAGGCTGTGCCAAAATAGCTCAATGGGCCGAACGCCTCAAATTTTTCAGTACCCGGGTTGTAGTACGGGGTCTCTTGAGAGGCCAAGATGGGAAGTCGGGCCAAATAATCGGCTTGCGCTGGGCCTCACGCGCGCGTCTTGACCCGCTTTTATAATCGTGCGACTCAGTGTGGACCGGGCCGTAGGGCTGTGCCCGAAAGGAGCAATTGCAGGTTGTCTATGGGCTGGCCCTTGGCGGCGCCTTCGCCGGGTTGGCGCCTGGCACTCGCGGCGGGTCGGCCAGCCGCTGCTTGAGCGGCAGGCGCAAGGTTACGCGAGTCTCGCGGCCGGAGCGCACCAGCACGTTGTGCTCCCATTCCGACCATTGTCCTTGGGCTTGCGCACGCAGGTCGTAGTTCCCCTGGCGTAGTGCGGGAAAGCGGAAGTGTCCCTTGGCATCGCTCTGGGTGGTGTGCGGGTGGCTCCCGTCGGCGACTTGCAGAATGACCCGTGCGCCCGCGACGCCTTTGCCGCCCGCACTGAGGACAATGCCGGTTAGGCTTCCGCTTAGGCGCGGAGGCGGCGCCGCGCCAACGGTTCCTGACCACAGCGATGCTGCAAGCCACACCGCTGTCGCGAGCAATACCATCAGCACTGCGACCGGGGTAGAACTGACTCGAGCCATAGACAGCCTCCACCGAAGGATGGCTAGTGTTCTAGTCTATGCCCTGCAAGGCGTAGGGGTAGCGCGGTGCACTCGCCTGTGCTCGAAGCGCAACGTGGCACTACGAAGGCCTTGTAGCGCCGGGCACCTTGCCGGCGAATGTGAGTTCAGCCCTTGCGCCGCACGCGGAGGTTCGCCGCCGCGACGGCGGTGCTACAGGTTCACGTCAAGCGCGACCTCCTGGATCATCGCGTCCAATGCTGCTTGCGCCTGCTGGCGCTTGCCTTCGAGGTCGGCCATCTCGCGCCGCAGGGTTTCGAGGCGCGTTTCCTGGTCGGCCAACTGTTGCGTGTAGCGTTGCGTCAGCGCTTTTTCCTCGGCGCTGCCTTTCAACGCCTTCATGTTCTCGCGCAGCCGTTGCTGGTCCTCGAAGATGCGGGAAATCTCTTTTTGCCGCTGCTCGATCTGCATCTGGAACCTGGCCACTTCATTCTTCTGCGCGACGATCCGACGCAGCGCCTGCTCCACGTCGGGATTGACCGTGCGCTCCCGCAGGAAAAGCGCAATTTGGTCGTCCGTCAGGTTTCCCAGCGCGTAGCGCGTCTCGAGCGGCCTTGCCTCGCGAACAACAAGCGTCGCGGTCTTCTTCGGTTCGACCGTCAGGCGGAAGCGGTAGAGCCCGGCCGAAATCTCCTCAGGCTTGGGCCCATCGGCGGCGAGCTTCCATTCCGGCCGCGCCAAATGTTCGATGACGACGCTGCGTGGGGTGGTATCTTCGTTGCGCACCGTATAGGTTTTCCGTTCGCGCAGCTCGTTCGAGTGGATCATCACGCCGCGCAAGATACGTACACGCGTGACGCGCTGCTGGTCGCTCTCGAGCTTGGTATCCACCAGCACGCCCAGGTCGGCGGCGTAGGAGAGCAGGCGCTTCTCGCCCGGCTTGATGGGTTCGAGCAAACCCTCGCCAGCGAAGGTTTCGTCCTCGAGCACGCTGAAGCTGCCGCCGTCGAGGGTCAATGGGCTCGAGTTAGTCAGCCACAGGGCGCGCAGGGGTCGCGGCGTGCTGGAGAACTGATTCCACAGCGAGACTTTTTCCCCAGTGATGTCGGTTTGAATGATCGGCACGAGCGCCGACTGGTTCTTGTGGATCGTGACGCGCTCTTTGAGTTTGTACTCGAACAGGTCGCCCAGCTCCTGCCCCTTTGCTGCCGCCTCTGCTCTTCCCATCGCTTCAAGCGCCCTCACGCGACCGCGGGATGTCGAGGCGCCGATTGCGCCCCCCAGGGCTCCGAGGCCAGTGCCAGGGCCGCCCACGGGCTTGGCCGAACCCGGCAGAGACGGCGGAGGCGCACCAGCAACGACCACGGTCCCTGATAATGCTCCAAGTGCTAGAGTAGCGTTGACTGTGTTTGTGCGGGTGGCTGACACAGTCACGTTGGTAAAAACGTTTTTCTGAAAGCCGGGCGCCTCAATCTCGATGCGATGGTTTCCCACTGGCAGCGCGTCGAATGCGTAGTTGCCTTCGTCGTCCGTGGAGGTCTGCGCAAGGAGCTGGTTCGCATCATCATAAACGCGCACGGTCGCGTTAGGAATTGCCGAGCCCTGCGGATCTTTCACCTCCCCGACCAATTCCCCGGCGCCGGAGACCAGTGTGGCGGCGTGGGTCTGCGGTGTGAGCTGCACGCTTTCAGGAAGCGGCACCACCGGCCGACGCGCATAGTACGGCTGCGAAAGCTGTTGGATGAATGATTGTGGCGCGCCGGCCACCAATGACAGCTCGACATCAGACCAATCCTCCCCCACCGTGTTGTCTACGATGGCCCAGCCCTGCAGCAGCGGCTTCACGCCGGGCTTCGACGGCAGCACGAGCCGGTAAGTGGTCTTCCAGAGAGGCACCTCGCTGATGTAGCTGACGTAGAGCTGCCGGTCACCTGCCCCGGCGGCTGAGATGGTCATGCGCCGCAAGTCCTTCTCGCGCGTCGTGGCCAGCAGCCCGAGATAGCGGCTGACCTCCTGATTCAAGTCGCGTTCGGCGATGCGGACGCTCGTCGTCGGGCCGAGTTCGACAGTGCGCACCTCGCCCGCGTCAGTCACCACCGAAATTTCGTCAGTCTCAATCGTCTGGTCTTTTACCGTGCGAGTCCTTTTCTCGACGCTCAGTAACCGCCCGATCACCTCGCCCGCGCCAGAGCGCACCTCCAAGCGCGCGCCCCGCAGCGCGCCGAGGAACTCCGTGACGCTGGGCTTATCGCTCACCGGTAGCCGCAGTGTCCCCAGGCGGCGGCCGAGCGGCGCTTCGGAGTTGTAGCTCACGCCGGTGATGCGCCCCTTGCCGAGGTCGAGGATGGTCAGCGACTTGAGGACGTCGTTGAGCTGGCCGCTGGTGAAATCAATGGTGACGTCCTGGTTGCCACGCACGCGGCCCAGGTGCTCGAAATAGCCCACGCCGTTCTTGTACAACACCACGCGGCGCACGGGCAGTTTCCCCGGGGCTGCCTCCGCAGCTCCTGTTTCTTTTCTCCTCGATTCGGTAGGTATCGCTATTGGCGTCTGTTCGGCCGCCGCGGCGGACTCGCGGGTCGCGACTGGCTGGAAGTTTGCCCTCCTGTTATTGGGCCACGACTGTGCTCCGGCCAATTGCGGGAGCAGCAACGCGGCCGCCCACATGCATGCCATGAGTTTGTGCATCGTTGCCTCCAAGAATCCTTTTCAGAAGGAATAGCATTCGAGCCCCGGCAGGGCCGGGTTTCTGACCAAGAGCATAGAGAAGAAACACCGCCAGGCTTCTGGCTGCGCGATGCCTCGCTTCTCTTAGCATGACACCACCAGCGAGGATTTGTTCCCGGACGGGAAGCTGACTCGAGTCTTCCGGACGGATATTATCAGGTTATAAATTCTTCAGAACTGAAGATGCGCGGCCCGAGCGCTTGGTTGCCGCGGCTGCCGTGTAACGCCGGCGTCCCGCCGGCAGTGGATTGGAGGGGTGAGTTATAACGCGCTACAGGCGGCGCGCCAAAGCCCCGAATCGTGCGTCCGGGCTTGCTGAGCGCCGTGACAAATCTGATCTGACGGGCAGATGGCGGCGTTACAGCTTGAAATGGATTCGCGCGCGGGCGTGTTGCGGGTGATCTTCGCGGCCTGTATCGGGGTTGCTGCCGCGCCCGATCGCGACGTAGTAGCTCAGTAGCTGGACGACGAGCAAATGCACGAATGGCGTAAGCCATTCTTCTGCCGCGGGCACTTCGATGCGGTACTCCGCCGGGGCCTCGGAGGCGCCTGCGGCAGCGACCACCACACGCAGGATTCCCAGCTCGCGCGAGGCTCGCAGCATGCTTCTCGAGCGCACGTCGCCCGGCCCGCCGGTCAGCAGCACCACCAGCGCCGCGCGAGGGTCCATCTCCGCCATCGGGCCATGGAGAAACTGCTCGGTTTGGAAACCTTCGGAGGCCAGGTAGCTGGTCTCCTTGACCTTCAGCGCGCCCTCTCGAGCCGTGGCCCAGTTGGGGCCTGCGCCAACGAAGATCAGCCGCTGCCGCGCCGACATCTCTTTTGCTGCTTCGCGAATGATTGGTTCGCTGGCAAGCGTTTGGCGCATTAGATCGGGAACGCGCTGGAGCGCGGCGCGGGCGTCCTCCGCATCCTCGCCTTGCAGGCCACGCCGCTCGGCCAACCGGATGGCGAACACGGCGAGAACTGCGAGCGCGGTCGTAAAGCTCTTCGTATGCGCAAAGGAGATCTCCTGCTCGCAGGTGGGGAGGACGAAATGGGCGGCCTTCATCCCTTCGCCGCAATCCTGGCCGGTGACCGCAATCGTCAATGCGCCCGCCGCGCGCGCGGCTTGCAGCGCCTGCGCGGTGTAGTTCTTCCAGCCGCGGTGGCTGACGGCGATGACCGCGTCGCTGGCGCGCAGCGCGAGGGGGTAGTGCACCAACTCGAACGCCTGCTCAACCAGCGCGTGCACCCGGCCGCGTGTTAGGTGGCGCAGAAAGTGTTCGGTGATCTGCGCGGCATGGTAGGACGTGCCGATGCCCACCAGCACCAGGCGTTTGCGCGCCGCGGCATCGGCGGCGCTTTCGATGAGCTCGCGCTGCGTCGCCAACACCTGCGCCACCCGCTCGGGCTGCTCCACGATAGCGTCGTACATGTGATAGGGATGCGCAGCACGCTTGGTGGTGGGTTGCACGGCTGCTTCAGATGCCATTTTTGCCTCCGTCAGGGAATCGGCCCACAGACAAACACACAGAGACGCAGATGAATTCAGAAGAGTCCAAGACGACTCCAGCGCTGAGAGGGCATCCGGAGAATAGTGGCATACCGGCCGCCAAGAAGGAAGTATCTCTTATCCCTTTTGTGCACGCCTGTTCATCTGTGGTTCCTGGCGTCGAATTGCTTTTTGCGCCGGTTCGCGGTAACACCATCCCCGTTCAAGTCGAGCCGCAGGAGGGTTCATGCCCCACTACCTTTCCTTGCACACCCTGGCCTGCCTGACGCGGCAGGGTGCCGAAGAGTTGTCCGCGCGACTCATGAAGGCCACCGGCGTAACCGCGCGGCGCGTGCAAGTGAATCTGCAGGAGGGCAAGATGCTGGTGGAATTCGAGGCCGCCGACCGGGGGGCGCTCGAGCGCTGGTTGCAAGCCGAGCGTTTCCACTACGATTGGGTTATGCGCGTGGAGCTGGAGGCGGTGGCAGGGAGACTGGTTCCGGTATAACTTCCTAACCCATTGGGGAAAGATAGACTTATGGAGGCGTTCTGGGACACTTGCGCCGCGCCTCGAATCTTGGTAGGGTCTCAGGTGTTCCTCAGGGGATACCAGAGAATCGAATTCACCGGGGAGTTTGAGAGGGAGTCAACATGGCAGAGTACGCGCATCCGGAAGTATTGGTACCGACCGCCTGGGTGGCTGAGCACACTAATGACCCAAAGCTCCGCATCGTCGAGGTGGATGTGGACACCTCGGCCTATGACCAGGGGCATATTCCCGGCGCCATCGGTTGGAACTGGCAGACGCAGCTGCAGGACACGGTGCGCCGCGACCTGATCGACAAGCGCGCCTTCGAGGAGTTGTTGAGTCGCTCAGGCATTGCCAACGACACCACTGTCATCACCTACGGCGACAACAACAATTGGTTTGCCGCCTGGGCTTTCTGGCAATTGAAGTATTACGGTCACAACGACGTCCGCATCATGAACGGTGGGCGGAAGAAGTGGTTGGAAGAGAAGCGCCCGCTTTCGACCGAACATCCGCGCCCCCAGCCAACCAGCTACCGCGCCAAGGACCCCGACGCCACTATCCGCGCGCGCCGCGAAGCCATCTTCGACGTGCTCGACCGGCGCTCGACGGCGCAATTGGTGGACGTGCGTTCGCCCGACGAATTCACTGGCAAGGTGATTGCGCCGCCGGGCATGAACGAGACGGCGCAACGCGGCGGGCACATCCCCAGCGCAGTCAACGTGCCCTGGGCGCAAGCGGTCCAGGAGGACGGCACATTCAAACCCGCCGATGCGCTCAAGCAGCTCTACGCCGGCAAAGGGATCAGCGGCCAGAACGAGGTGGTCGCCTATTGCCGCATCGGTGAACGTAGTTCCCACACCTGGTTCGTGCTGAAGTACCTTCTCGGTTACCCAAGGGTGCGCAACTACGACGGCTCGTGGACCGAGTGGGGTAATCTGATCGGCGCGCCTATCGAGAAAGAAGCGGCCGCTGCTGCACCCTAGCCGCGTCGCGGCAGTAATTTGCAGGGGGAGTTCGCCGCGGCGGACACCCCTACGACATCCTCGTTACACCCGGAACGCAGCGTCGGCATCTTTGCTGGCGGTTTTGTATTTGGGTGTTTCCGGCTAGCGCAGGTTGCTGGGCCCGCTGGCGGAGCCCTAACGTCTAGCGGATATCGCCGGGGGCGATGCTGTTCCGGCGCGCCTCGTCCTCGATCTCGTCGATCTTGCTCTGCACCTCGCGCTTGTGCTTCTCGAGCTCCTCGATTCGATTAGCGGGGTTCAGGGGAACGCTAAACCGGTTCAGCAACCAGTTTACGCCGCGCTGGGTCAGGGGCCGCTTCGGCGACACCGCTCTTGTTCAAATCGTTACTAAAATGTAGTGAGATTCTTCTGGGCGTACTCCACGTTTGTCCGGACAAGCTCGACTACGTAGGAGCGAGGCTGATATCTATGGCTGCTCCCTAGCAGCACAATCTCAGCCGCGATCTGAAACTACACATGTGGCGTGCGAGCAAAAGGCCTGCGCTACACGGAAAACGTAGCGCCGAGTGCAGGTCACTAGGCCCGCCGATCGAGGTCCCCGAGTTGGCGATCAGCGGGAGGAGCCGGTGGCCCGAGAGTCGTTCAGTTCGCGGCGGATGGTCTCGAGGGCCTGTTTCGGCGGGCCGATATGGCGATAGCGGCT
>Ga0209154_1000608_pt1 | contig 23182 bp, 20 predicted proteins | sample GraSoiAngelo_121_FD_185878 | JGI IMG/M metagenome (GOLD analysis project Ga0209154, IMG submission 185878) | Grasslands soil microbial communities from the Angelo Coastal Reserve, California, USA - 14_0919_12_20cm (SPAdes) (version 2) | ecosystem: Environmental > Terrestrial > Soil > Grasslands ... | reverse complement strand
TGTATCGCCTCGGGACCAAGGGAGGTAGACGCTCGACTTGAAGATTGTACAGCTCAGGCCTGTTCTGGCGCCCGATCTCCAGAACATCTCGAAAGCCCGAGGTTGTGACGAGAGCGGTCTTAGGAACGTTTCCCGTCAGAAGGGCGTTCGAGGCGAGCGTTGTCGCGTGAATGACGGCTCCAACAAGACCGGCGTCGACCTTCGGTTTTTCCAATAATCTTCGAACAGCATCGAGTGCTCCCACCGACGGATCGGTCGGCGTGGTGAGGACCTTGATCTTCCAAACCCCACGTTTCTCGTCTGTAGCCACGAGATCCGTGAAGGTCCCACCGATGTCGATTCCTACCCTGATCGTATTTCTTGCAACCATTTCTTTTCCCGTCTTCAGATGAGTCCCAAACGCCGCTGCTTTGTCTAAGACTCGACAGGTCACGTTCGGCTATCTCCAACTCTTAATATCGTTCCAGTTCATCCCGAGACGTCAGTTGACTTCGGTAGCTAGATTACTATGACAATTCACGTTCTTCTAACAGCGGACAACCACCTAGACCCATCAGCAGTCCAGTATGGACCCAAGCGGTTCGAACGAAAGCGCGACTTCCAGCGTTGCTTCGAAATCCTGGTCAACTTCGCATTAGAGAACAAGCCCGATCTTCTCCTAATCGGAGGAGATTTCTACGATGGCATTCTGCCCGGCAATCCTACCAGAGCGTTCGTTGCAGAACAGTTCAAGCGCTTACATGAGAAAAACATCCAAACCATCCTTGTAAGCGGCCACCACGATACTCCACGCAGCATCGAGCAGGGCGCATCCCCCCTCGCCGTTCACGCGAGATCCGGACACGTCTACTTCATACAAGAACAGCATCCAACGAGTAAGAAGTTCAACCTCGCAAGTGAAAGTGTCAACGTGACAGGGATGAGCCTCAACCCATCTCTACCAGCCAATGCAGATCCTCTCGCCGGTCACGAGATCAACCGAGACGGCGACATCAACATCTTCCTCACACACTATCCGATCGAAGGCTTCGACGGCTACTTTGGTCAAGAAGTCCACATTCAGAAATCGTCTATTCCGAGAAACCTCCAACTCTTCGCCTCGGGCCACCTTCACAATCATCAAAGAAAAATCATCAACGGAACCCCAGTCATCTATCCTGGAAGCACCGAGCGAGTCTCATTCAACGAAGAAGGCGAGAAGAAAGGATTCGTCTGGCTCGAGCTGGACAAGACCGGAATAGTCCAGCAAGAGTTCCATCCAACACCCGCTCGACCCATGGAAACCCTTGAGTTCCGAGTGGCAGGTGAGGGAAGCCTCACACGACAGATAGAGGAAGCGTTATCGAAGAGAATCGACGACGAGAAAATACTTCGCGTAAGAGTTTATGGAAAAGTCACGCTGGATCAGCTCTCAACCTACAAGCGATCCGCACTCTACACCTACGCACAGGACAAGTTCTTCCACATCGAGTTCGACGAAGAACAACTAAACGTCCTCACAATGGTCCCGTTGGAATCGCTTCCAAAGACCACCCCGCTCCAAGAACTAGACCGGACATTCCAGAACCTTCTATCAAAAGCGGGAGACCAAGAGAGACCGCTAGTCCAAGAGGCCTGGAAACTCACAATTTCAAAGCTTCAGGAGGAGGGAGTCGACTGAAACTTCTAAGCCTCTATGCTCACAACTTCAAGAAACTAAGATTCTCCCAACCGTTGACGTTCTCAGAAGGTATCTCGCTCGTCACAGGATTGAATGAGAGCGGAAAATCCACCATACTCGATGCGATCCTCTTCGCCCTCTTCGGTAGAATGATCCGGCCCAGTCAGAAACCGAGCAATGAAGAAATCCTCAGCTACGGAACCGGCGAAGCCCAAGTCAAACTCGAGTTCGCCATTGGCGACGTCAAGTACAGAGTAGTGAGAGAGGTTCACAAGACTAGACCGAATCGTGCACAACTCTACGAACTAGGAGGCGACGGTCGACAAAAGACACTTGCCACGACCGTAAACGACACAACGAGCGAGGTCGAACGGCTTCTAGGCGGCATTACTTACAACGAAATTGTCGCTAGTAGTGTAGTCGCACAGAAAGATCTCGAGCGACTAATCAAACAAAGACTTGACGACCGAAGAAAAGTTGTCAATGTATTCCTGAACCTAGATAGTTTCAACAAAGTGCAGGACCAGTTTGATACAGAGAGAACTCGAATCGAAGGCACAACCCGAAATCCGGGGCAGCTAACGGTTGAACGCGAGCGCCTCCAATCGGTTCAAGAAAAATTGAAGAAGTACATGGAAGCGGAGACTCAACTTTCAACACTTGCAGGGAAAATCGAGAAGCTCAAATCAGAACTTGCAGACTTGGAGAAAAAATTCGCAACCACAGATTCTCTCCACAAGACCCTGAACAAATACGATGAAGCAGTGAAACTCCAAACATCCCTTCGGCAAGAGATCCAGGACAAATCGCGCCTAGCTGAGAATCTCCAGCGACAACTTTCCGGAATTTCATCCCAGAGAGAAGAATTGGAGAAAGCTCGATCAGAAATTGACCAATTCTCGGGACTTCCCGAAATAGAATCCCAACTTACGCAAGCATCAAAGATGCTTGAAGAGCTCCGGTCCGCCGGAATCCGCAGAGTCCAGCTGGAGGAGTCCAAAGATAATCTACAAGCCAAAATTGCGGAGAAGACAAAGCAAGCCTCGAGCCTTGGAAGTCCGAAACCGTTGGACCCCAAGCCAAGAAGAGTATGGACATACCTCATCTCAACCTCGACCCTAGGCGCCGGAGCTATCCTTTCCTTCTTTCTCGGCCTCCCTCAAGTCGCAGTTGCCTTCGGATCCCTGGCCATAGCCTCCCTCCTCTTACTGTCCCGACAGATCGTCTCGCTTTCCCAACAAGCTAGCAGCTCGAGATACGAGCAGGAACAGTTAACCAGCTTGCAATTAGTCAGCTCTTGGGAGACCGAGCTTGCCGAGGCCCAACAAAACCTGACGGACATCCAAGAGGATACCGTCAGAAAGTCAGGAGATCTTCTGGGGACACTGGGTTCAATCACACGATACTCTGCCAAGGTCGGAGCGACAAAGGACCCTAAGGCCGCTTTCGAGACCGTATCCTCACTATTCGACAACGACAGGCAATCGCATCAATCTCTGGAAGCGAAGGTCAAGTTACTGAGCCAGCAATTGAGAGAAGAACCCCAGATCAAAGAACGCCTCGACCTCATCCAAAGCGAGATCAAACAAGTCGAGAAGAAATTCAGCGCGGCTCAGTTGCCCGATCTGCCAGAGGGCCTGTCCTTCTCAGAGATGCTCCTTGAAGAGACCGCTGAAGCGAGAGATACGCTAAAGGAATCCGTTTCAAGAAATAAGGCCCAGATCGAAGACTCAATTTCCCGACAGCTAGAGCTACGCCAATTACTCGAGGAGAACAACGATCTTGAAGACCAGGTTCAGACGCAAATGAAAAAGGTGATGCTCCTAGAGAAGGACTGCGCGGTCGTCAAGCTTTCTGTCAAAGGACTGGAGCAAACATCAGAGTCCTTGAGAAACCGCGTCAAGCCTCAGGTCGAACGCTACATGGGGCTCATTCTCCCAGTAATAACCTCCGGAAGATACAAAGCTGTACAGCTCGATGAAGACTATACAGTCAGAGTCTTCGATCCTGAGGCGGGGGAGTTCAAGCCCAAGGAGGTTTTCTCAGGTGGCACAGAAGACCAGCTCTTACTGGCAATGAGGCTAGCCTTTGCCCTCGCCCTGATTCCTCAAGCTAAGGGCCACCATCCCGAATTTCTGTTCCTCGACGAGCCTCTAGGCAGTTCGGACAGAGTTCGCCGGGAAGGAATTCTCGCATTGCTCCACCAAGAACTGTCACAGAACTTCAAACAGATCTTCCTCATTAGCCATGTTGGAGATCTTGAAGCGGAGGCGGACACGATAATCCAGATGGAGAACGGCGCGGTTCGTGAAGTTGTCGGGAGAAAATTTTCACCGCGACAGCCAGTCGCGGTTCCCGCGTGACCCTTCTAAGATTATTTGACTAGCTGATATACAGTGAAACGGTAGGCGCTTGCAGAACCTTCAAAGCTTGTAATAGAGTCTGTTCAGCAATAGTTCTGACATCACCGACTTCTGAGAGGAGAGATGTCCAGAGCATGTAGATGCTGCCTTCGTTCTCTGTTGCTTGAAAAAATCCCAATCTTTCAAGGGAGGATGTCATTTGGCGGAAACGATCTGATCTTAATGAAAGACCGACCGTTATGGTCCAGTCGCCTAGTTTGTCAAGGCTGACGCCCACAGTTGCATCAGAAAGCGCAATTGACAGGCTAGACCCGCGCTTCAATGAAGCGTCAACGATAGTTGCTAAGGACCTTGGGTCTGCGAGACCAGGGTCGAGCCTGGACTGTGGCTTCCGGTTCTCTGTCATAGACTCAGCCCACCCTCAATATCGGGCTTAACAATCGTGTTACCCAGCACGCTGCCACAAAGGAAATCGCCCGGTTTCTCGGGTGTTTATATTGGGCTCCACCCTTTTGACAGCTTCTTCCCGGCGAATATGACATGTCGATGTTTGACCTTGAAGAGGACAAGCTCCTAGCCGAGATAACGGGGAGAGGTGCCCGAAGGATACTGATTCAGCTACCTGACGGTCTGAAGAACGAAGGCACCCGACTTGCCGGGCTGGTTCGAGAAAAGACAGGAGCAGACGTGTTTGTTTCCGCCGTGCCCGCCTGGGGCGCATGCGACCTCTCTCTAGATGCCGCGACCCGCCTGAAAGCTGACCTACTCGTGCATTACGGACATAACGAATTCCTGCGCGACGGTTCCAACGGAGTCCCAGTAGTCTATATCCCTGCAAAAAGCAATCATGACATCATTCCAGTCGTGGAGCGAGCGACTTCCCTTCTCCGAGGCAAGACAGTCGGCCTTGCCACTACAATTCAACATCTGCACAAGCTTCCTGAAGCGGCGAAGCTCCTCGAAACCAAGGGCTTCAACGTTCAGACGCCAGGACGCGGTCCTTGGGCACACGAGACCGGACAGGTTCTAGGCTGCGACTACTTCGGACTCAGGAGGATTCAGTCTCAAGTCGACTCATTCTTAATCGTAGGCAGCTATTTCCACGGTCTTGGTGCGGCTCTCTCGGTAGAGAAATCAACGATTCTTGCGGATCCTTACGATGGAACAGTCAAGGTCCTGGACCAGGACAGAGACCGAATAGTGCGGCAAAGATATGCAATGGTCGACAAAGCGAGGAGAGCCAGCAGTTTCGGAATAATAGTGTCGACGAAGCCAGGACAGAGCAACCCACAGATTGCACTCTCAATTCTCAAGCAGGTCGAGGAAGCAGGTAAGAAAGCTGTGATCCTCTACGCGGATGAGATTGTGCCACAGAAACTGCTCGACTTCATCAATGTCGACGTCTTCGTTGATACCGCATGTCCCCGCCTTGCACTCGATGACCCTGAGAGGTTTCCGAAGCCGATCATCACAAGAGACGAGATCATGGTTGCCGTCGGAGCTTGGACCTGGGAACAGCTTTTGGAGCGGGGACTGGTCCGCCTATAATTGGTAGAAGAACAAACAGTTTCTAAACGTCAATTGGAAATTCAGTTGGGAAAGCTGAAGATACTTCAGGTCCCAAAATTGGGGCTCGAACAGTACCCCATTTCTCCCGAAGTAGCGGCCGAACTTCTCTATATGGCCGGGTTCGAACATCCCGATCTACAAGGCGAAATCATTGACCTCGGAACCGGGACCGGGCGTCTAGCGATCGGTGCTGCCATAATGGGCGCACAGAGAGTCTTTGGGGTAGACATCGATGAGAGAGCTATTGCTCTAGCGAGAGAGAACGCGCTGGCTACAGGGGTCCAAGTCGAATGGATTGTATCCGATGTCGCCGAGGTTGTGGGACAATATGACGCTGTGATCATGAATCCCCCATATGGGACACGGTCTCCTCATCTTGATGTCCGATTTCTTGAGCGAGCTTTCGAGCTTGCTCCTGTTTCGTATTCTATTCACAAGAGTTCGACTAGAGAGTTTCTCAAGGGCGTTATCTCAAAGAAGAATCGAAGAGTCGATGGATTGCGTAGCATGAGCCTGGACATTCCCCATCTATTCGCCTTTCATCACAAGAAATGGCAGAAGGTCGAGGTCGACTTGTATCGGATAGTTTCCTAGGCCCCTTGCTTCTTCCCTTCGGTTGAATTGGGCGGCGTTGGCGAGGGTTGTTCTTGGCTTTGAAGGGCCAGTTTGAGAGGCGTCTCAGTTGTGGCTCCCGGTCCTAGGGAGGGAAAGCTAGGTGAGGGATTGGATACGGTCGTGATTGTCGGTATTTTCGCACGTCTCGGACGAAGTTTGCCTAGCCGCTGGCTCACCTTGCGAAGTAGGGCTGGTTTGTCTGCGCTGCTGGTTTTGGGTTTGCCACGGAGAAGAATGTAGGTTGTCAAAAACGATGTCACGCCAAGTATCACCCCAGTCCAGACGTTGATCCCTGCTAGGAGCCTTGAGCTCGTCTGATTTACGAATCCTTGAAGATACTGATTGTTGATGTAATCGAGATAGAGTACGAGTCCGAGCCCTGCAATAGCTAGAGTTTCCACCGTAACCACGAACTTTGTTTTCATCGGGAGCGGAGGTATGAGCTTCTCTTCTGGAGTGATTGGTACCCTTCTTATCCGTCCTGGAGCCCACCAGTTAAGACGCTTCATGTGCCTCATTATCGATGGTACAAGGTAGACTCTGGTAATGCTCGCGTCCAGAATGACGACTATGAAGAATGCGAGTCCGAGCTGCTGGAGCATAGGTATTTGCGAGAGCATCATGGTTCCGAAGGCGCCAGCTGTCACTAGACCGGTAGCTGTGATTATGCCCCCAGTGCGCTCTACTGCAGTCTCGATGGCCTCATCATCTTTCGCGCCGCCGACCACATACTCTCTGATCCGAGTTACTAGGAATATGTCGTAGTCAAGCCCTAGTCCGAGCATTATTACCAGCAGCATGATAGGCAGTATCCAGATCAGTTCCATCCCAACGTACGTATGGAAGATGTAGATGACCGCGGCCATGGCCCAAGAAATGCTGAGAAGTATCGTCAAGATGAGCCGCAACGGAGTGAATATCGAGCCCAAGGCTATCATGAGAACTATGAAGACTCCCACAAGGACTAGTGCGGTCATGTTGAAGTAGTCAGCAGCGCTTGAGTTGGCAAGGTCTGCGACAGAGGCAGTTTCGCCCCCGACAAGCATTGTAGATGCGGCAAGTAGCTTGTCATTATTCTGGAGACTGTTTATGTTCTGCCGGATTTTCGTGAGGGTGGTGATGGCCTGGTCTGTGTAGGGCTCGTTGGACAAATCGGCCCAGACCATTGCCGATTTCCCATCGCTTCCGAGGAAGGGCTTCATACTCCTGATCATTGCCTGCTGTTGTGCCGTGTTCAGCTGGTTGAACGATGAGTACGGGATCGGATCTCCTGAAGGATGTGTAAGTCCGTACACCTTCGATACGCCTGAGATCGACAGTGTCGAGTTCTCGGCGTAAGACAGAGATTGCAACGCGGTAACGTTGATCCAGTTGTCGGTTGCGAGCAGGACTGGTGTCTGCACTACCGTGTAAGTTGGGGTTATGGTGCCAGGTCCGAATCCTTGGACCATCAAATTGTAGCCTGCTCTGCTGTCAAGAGAGTTGGGAACCTGGGATATGAGGTCGTGGCTTGTCTGGCTGGACAAGACCGTACTTGCGGCTGGTAGGCTGACCGCTAAGGCGACGATGAGGATTAGCTTCGAGTGTTTTGCGGTGAATCTTGCAGCGCGAGCATAGTAGCTGCTTCCCTTGGCTCTCTTCTTTCTCCAGAGGCCCAGTCCACCCGGCCAGAACAACTTGTCTCCGAATATCGACAGAATAGCTGGTACTAGAGTGAGAGCGACTAGTAGCGCTATGGATATGCCCATCATCACGGCGATTCCGATAGACCGGAGCATTCCAAAGCCAGCAATAGCTAGGCTGCCAAACGCAATGACCACTGTCGCTCCACTCGTGGCGATGCTCTCGCCTGCCCACGTTACCGCTCGCTCGACAGCATCCTTCTTTCCTCGTCCCAGCCGCCTCTCCTCAGCGTATCTGCTGACGAGGAATATGCAGTAGTCTGATCCAGCTCCAAACATAGCGACGGGCAGGAGTGTTAGGATTAGGAAGTGTATGCTCGTGAAAAGGGTGCCGATTACGTAGACCAGGCCGAAGGCTATGCCTACGGATATTCCGATCGCCGATACCGGGATTAGAGGGGCTGCGAGGGACGCGAAGAATAGGCCGACGATGACGATTATCAGAATGACGGTGATAGGGTCTATCCGTTCAACATCTCTGATTGATTCTGTTTCAATATCATAGTTGAACGCTGGGGCTCCTGTAACGTAGACTAGGAGGTTTGTGTTGCTGAAGACGTTCGCGTGTTGAACGTCTGTCCTTATGCTGGCGATGCTGTTTTTCGGGTCTGGTCCGGTTGTCTTGAAGTCGAGTATGACCAGCATTGTATTATTGGAGCCTGAGACGAACTGAGTGTAGACGTCGCGACTCGGCTGGACTGGATAGCTGTTGATGTTGTAGTTTCGAAGGAGCGTTCCCGCGAGACCAGTAAAATCTGCGAAGCTTGCCGAAGCGCCTAGCGAATAGATTTCACCGATGATAAAGGTCTGGGTAGGGGTTGCCTTGACCATCTCCGAGAGCGTGTTGACAACGAACGTCTGAATCGCGGTGGGGTCGGTCCAGTAGTTGTTGGGACATGTACTGGGGCAGAAGTTGTAGAGGTTGAAGAAGGCCGCGGCATCGACGAACACAGTTCGGGTTGGCCCGTCTGATATGTTAGACTGGAAGAATGGTAGGGTGATATTGTAGTAGGTTGGCTGAGTCACCAGCAGCGGGCTTCCCTTGGTCACGTTCTGGGCACGGGCTAGTGGAGGCGCGACATTCGTAAGTTGTGTTTGAGTGTAGGTGGCAGCGCTGAACGTCTTGTTCCATGAATGGTAGAACAGATTCTCGTACGCCAGAGCGATTGGCTGGTAGGCTTGGGGGGTTTGCGAAGATATGATCGGCCATGCGGACTGATTGGCTTTTTGGTTGTACGCGGCGACCTGTGACTGGTTTATGTTGAAAGGCCCAAGATTTACGAGCGTTGTCCATTGGTTCACGTATATTGTGGGTATGCTGAATTCGAGAGAGGTTGAAAGACTGGTCAGATTCTTTTCCTGATAGAGCTGGAGATGAACCTCGTTAGTATACCCGACGAGCAGTTGGTAGTAGATGTCGTAGATGCTTGTGACATTGGTTAGATTTGTGATTGTCCGGTCGTTATGCAGGGTCTTGTTGAGCGTTAGAGTAAAGTCGCGAACGTCGTTGCCTCGCACATCCGTTGATGTGATTACCACGACGACGCTGTTGCCTTGACTGATGCTGAACTCCTTGCTGACAATGGATTGAGCGATGCTGGACTCTGAACTCTTGGGGTTGTAAGCTGTCTCGGTGTAGACGATGACGCTCTGAACTTGGAGAATGGCTGGGACGCTTAAGGCGAGAGCGACCAGCCAGATTACGAAGACCGCCCGGTTGTGCTTGATGATAGTACGAGCTAGCCTTGTGAAGAGCAATTCATTCCCTCCTTGAGGGTGTGAAACGATGCGGGAACGGGCTGAGCGTCATAAAGCCGTACTGTAACCTTGAACGGCGGACGGGGGCTATTACGAGCCGTTAGGCAGGTCTATATGCCGAAAACGAGCCGGAATCCACGCAAGGTGAGCATTGACGAAGCCTGTTAGCCTCCTACTCGCCCAAACCGGTCCCAAAGTCGGAAACAAAGAGCGAAACCTGAAGCTGATCGCGGAACAGGCATCCAAGGCTCGAAAGAAGAATGTCGATCTGCTGATTTTTCCTGAGCTCCATCTGACGGGCTATACCATGAAGGACGAGGTCTTTCATCTGGCAGAGTCGATCCCGGGTCCCACCACGCGGAAGGTTGAGAGCATGGCGAAGGAGCACGGTGTTCACATCATCTTCGGCATGCCCGAGGAGAGCGAGGTCAAGGGAGTAATTCACAACACCGCGGTGCTTGTCGGCCCGAAAGGCTTGATTGGGAAGTACCGGAAGATCCATCTTCCAACGCACTCTGTTTTCGAGGAACGTCGGTATTATCGTCCGGGACAAGAAGCACCGGTGTTCGAGACATCCTTTGGAACCATTGCTTTGAACATCTGTTATGATCTCTATTTTCCTGAGCTGACTCGCTTGCAGGCCTTGCAGGGCGCACAACTGATCATCTGCATATCCGCTAGTCCTGGGTTGCGTCGGAGGTTTTTCGAGGGCTTCTGTCTGAGCCGGGCGATGGAGAACGCTGTCTATCTCGCTTACGTCAACCGTGTTGGTATTGAGGAGGGTTTGCAGTTCTGGGGTGGAAGTAGGGTCATAGCGCCTAATGGCTCGGTCCTTGCCCAGTGCAAGTATGATGTGGAGGAGTTTCAGATCTGCAAGGTTGATCTGGATGAGGTTTCTCGGGCTAGGGCGTTCATTCCGACGATAAAGGATCTGGAGCCGAGCCTGTTTGACCAGCTAAGAATCAAGAGCAGGGAAGCCTAGCTGCTAGGCGTTTTAGTGGAGGGAAGAGGTGCGAGAGAATCGACTACCCCCCGGTGGTCGCTGTGAAAAATAACGCTTGAAAGAATAGTTAATTGAGATCTTGGCGAATAATAGGCGAATTTTCTCCTTGGTTGCAGTAAGTAGGCCCAGGATAGAGTACGCATACTGGGCTCCTTGCTCCGAGTTATGGAAGAGCTTCCCGGAAAGCTAAGCCAAAACAGGTTGCTTCGTCGGCGGCAAATCGTGAATAAATCGGCATAGTACGGAATCTCCGGATTCATTTCAGCCAGTTGGCGCAACAATCCTCATTAGCACCCTCAGCTGATGCCGGTATGGTATTTGCTCATGAAGGGTCGCAACTATCGTTCCCCATCGGGCCAGGCCTTCACCCGGATGAAATACATCCACGGGTCACCAGCGCCTAAGGTTTCCAAGTTCAACATGGGAGACCTATCCACCCAGTTCGCCCGAAAAATCCATCTTGTCGCCAAAGAACACGTGCAGATCCGCCACAACGCCCTAGAATCAGCTCGTGTATCCGCAAACAAGATTCTAACGGACCGGTGGGGAGAAACAGGATATCGGTTACAGCTGTGCGTGTACCCACATATTATCCTGCGAGAAAACAAGATGATCGCCACCGCCGGAGCCGACAGGCTGCAGGAAGGAATGCGGCGAGCCTTCGGAAAACCCACCGGCCGAGCAGCCAGAGTCGAAAACGGCCAGTCAATCATAATCATCTACGTTCCCGAAGACGGCGTCGAAACCGCAAAGAAAGCATGCGAAGTAGCTGGAACAAAACTCCCGATGAAAACCCGGATCATAGTCGAAGAACCAGTCGCGCCACAAATACCAGCAGGAGCCTAACTGCGTGCCCAAGCCTGACGCTATAGTTGTCCGGCTTGAAGACGTGAGAAAAGACGACATTCCGCTCGTCGGGGGAAAATGCGCCAACCTCGGGGAGCTAACAGCCAAAGGAGTCAATGTCCCTCCCGGATTCGCAGTAACTGCAGAAGCATTTCGGCGATTTCTGGAAGAGACAAAGATCGGCGAGATTATACACAAGACCCTTGGAAGCTCTAACGGTTCCCGGGACCCTAAACAGTACGAGGAAGCGTCCGAGGAAATTCGCAAGATTCTAGAATCCGCCCCCATGCCCCAGGACATCGCGGGTAAAGTCCGGAGCGCCTACCGCGAGCTATGTGAAAAAACCGGAGACAAGAATGTGACTGTCGCAGTAAGATCCTCGGCTACCAGCGAGGATTTGCCTGACGCATCGTTCGCCGGGCAACAAGACACCTACCTTAACGTCCGCGGCGAGGATCAGCTCCTACACTATGTCCAGAAATGCTGGGGCAGCCTCTACACCCCACGCGCCATATTCTACCGGGAAGAGAAAGGCTTCCCACACGAGAAAGTACTCATTAGCGTTGGAGTCCAAAAGATGGTGCAGTCAAAGTGTTCAGGCGTAGCTTTCACGCTAGATCCGATCAACGGCGACCCATCCAAGATTGTCATCGAATCAACATGGGGTCTCGGAGAAGCCCTAGTCGCAGGAGTCGTCCGTCCTGACCGATTCATCGTTGACAAGGGCACCATGCAGCTGATCCACAAAGAGATCGTCCCAAAGATGGTCGAACACCTCCCGAACGACAAGACCGGGTTGACGATGCAGAGCGAGGTTCCTGCAGAGCGTCGTAATGTTTCGAGCCTGACAGACGACGAGGTTATTGAAATTGCCAAGACCGCTGTGGACATTGAGGATCACTACCACAGTGCACAGGATATCGAATTCGCCATTGAGCATGGGTCGACTGGGAGTTCACTCTACGTTGTCCAGACTAGGCCAGAGACCTTCTGGAGCAAAATGAAGGGTCCAGCTGGAGAAACAGATTCGCACATCATTCACAGAGTCGCAGTCGTCCACGGTCTAGCTGCAAGCCCGGGATTACACGCGGGAAGAGCCAAGATCGTGCCAACCACAGCTGAAGCGGGACGCTTGATGAAAAACAAGGATATCCTTGTTACTCGAATGACAAACCCTGACTGGGTTCCCTACATGAAAATCGCAGGCGCAATCGTCACAGAAGACGGGGGAACAACATGCCACGCCGCCATCGTCTCGCGAGAGATGGGTATCCCATGTATCGTCGGCGCACGGAACGCGACTAAGCTCATGCAGATGGGACAAGAGTACACAGTGGACGCGAAATCAGGGGTCGTCTACAATGGCCTCGTCGAAGAAGTTCTCAAGGCAACACAGCCTCAACATGAGATTCCTACTGTCATCCCAATAACCGCGACGAAGATCTACGTGAACATCTCACTCCCAGAGCTCGCAGAGAAAGTCGAACGGGAGACCCACGCGGACGGCGTAGGTCTCTTGCGCGCAGAGCACATGATGCTCTCCGTCGGGAAACACCCCCGACTTCTGATAGAAGAGGGAGGCGGCGAGAAGATGGTCGATGCTTTCGCAGAGGGAGTCAGAAAGGTGGCAACACCTTTTGCTCCAAGGCCTGTCGTCTACAGATGCCTGGACTTCAAGCCTGATGAGTTCCTCGGACTTCCAGGCGGCGAAAAATATGAACATGAAGCCGGCCACGTCGGGCCCAACCCGTTGCTAGGATACCGCGGCTGCTTCCGATACGTCAAAGAGCCTGACATTTTCCGATTGGAGTGTCGAGCTATCAAAAAAGTCAGAGAGGAGTACAAGCTCACCAACGTCCACGTGATGCTGCCGTTCGTCCGGACGCTTGAGGACTTCAGGAACGCGAGGAGAATTCTTGAGGAGGAGGGATTGAAGAGAGGCCCCGACTTCAAGCTCTGGATCATGGTAGAAGTTCCCGCAACAGTATTGCTGATCGACAAGTTCGTCGACGAGGGGATTGACGGTATATCCTTCGGAACAAACGACTTGACCATGCTGATTCTTGGCATTGACCGAGACGACGCATCGATCCAGGAAATCTACGACGAACGCAATCTCGCAGTACTGCGAGCGATGAGCCATGTGATCAGGGTCTGCAATGAAAAAGGGGTGACAACGTCGATCTGCGGTCAAGCGCCTTCAAACTATCCCGAGGTCGTCGAGTTCCTGGTTCGAGAAGGCGCTGTAAGTATGAGCGTCAACCCTGACAAGGTCATCGAGACAAAGCTGCTGGTGGCGGCTATCGAGCAGAAGCTGGTCCTTGAAGGGATGAGAAAAATGCGCCAGGCCAACGGAGACCAGGGAGCCATGCAGCCCCGCTGGCCCAAGTGATCCGGGATCTATCCAGAATTTTGTTCGAACAGCTCGTAGACTGGATCAAACAGAACTATAGCGGCGCCAGAAAAATCATTGAAATTGGGGTAGGCCACAGGATGGATGTGGCGGAGCGAATATCTCAAGCCCTGCCTCTGGCAGAGGTTCTTGTAACCGACAAAGACGAATCTTGGGTCCGCTCGCAGAAGCCTGGACGGATCCGAGCGGTCGCAGACGATGTGATATTTCCAAGCTTCAACTTGTATCAGGGAGCGTCCCTAATCTATTCTCTACATCCTCCCGGAGAGATCCTACATGCGCTGGAGAAATTGGCGAATGGAATTGGAGCAGACCTACTGGTAGTTCCGATAAGCGACGAACGACACAGTCTCACGCAGGATAAGTGGCGAGAGCTCGTGGTCCGTGGGAGAATAGTTGGCTGGCTCCTAAACAAGCGCGGCTGATAAGAAGATAGCTTCCTCTAGTAACGGGGAAATGCTTCCCGCGGTAATAGACGGCTAATACCATAGACCTCGCTTTTCGTAGCCCCTTCGAGAAGTCTCCCTTGAGTACGTGGTACCCGCAAGTCACGGAAAGAAAAGGGCGCGTAGCCCGGATAACCAGCTACCTTAAGGCGCATCCACTACTCTGCCTATTCATCTTAACCCCCGGAATTCCAGAGTACCTCTCAGGCTCAAGCAGCATGGCTCTTCTGGTTCTGAGTCCGCCAATATTCCTCCTGCTTCTTGCCGCCAACCTTGCACTCTACGGACCGGGCGTCATTTTGATCCGCGAGGCCAAGATTCGCTGGAACAAAGGCTGGGCGTCAGTCTTCCTAATGGGCGCTGCCTACGGAATTGTAGAAGAAGGACTGGCGCTGCGAACGCTGTTCAATCCGACATCCTCAGTAGTAGGAAATCTAGGGGTCTACGGACACTGGCTTGGAGTCAATTGGGTCTGGACTGTTGGGCTAGTGATCTTCCATTCAGTTTTCAGCATTGGCCTACCAATCTTCATCTTTGGACTCGCTTTTCCGGATCTGAAATCAAAAAGTCTTGTTTCCATTACAGGGATACGGATCAGCATTCTGACTTTAGCAATCGATTCTGTTCTACTTTCGGTACTCGTGAACTACTGGCCTGCTGAGATATGGGGGCTACTGGCTCTTTCGAGCATCGTGGTAACACTGCTCATGATCGCGGCGAAAAAATTGCCGGCTGACTTTCTGAAGACTGTTAGAGCAGAGCCGAGATGGAGGCCACGAGCCTTCTTCCTACTCGGAGCAGCGTTCTTTCCTATCTGGCTGCTTGCAGGAGGCTTCGCGGCAGGTGCTAATCTCTTCCCGCCGGTCATCATGATTTTCGACATCGTTGTTTCGTTGTGGCTCCTTCGGCTTGTCTTCAGGTCAATGGGAACACGGCTCAACCAAGCCCACAAAGTCGCGTTCGCCTTCGGATTGATCTCTCCCATAATCATCTTCGGCATCGCAGCAAGCGCATCCTTCCCCCTCGTCATAATGAATGACCTGCTGGTCGTTCTCTTCTCCAATAAGATGTGGAAAAAATGGAAGGCATGGACCTTCTCCCAGCATTATTCGCTCATGCAAACCCTGCCAAAATTTGGCAGCGATGGAAGCCCCATGCCCTAGCCGGATTAGGCAGGCATTAGAAAGCCACCGGATCGCTTCAAGACACGGCGGTGCCTCCGCTAGAGTCTTTGAAGGCCTCTTAACAGAAGCGAGGAATGATTGAACCCATTCATCTCAAAGACCTCCGTCCAGGATACAATCCAAGGAGCAGATAGGGCCCTGGACCTGAAGAACCTGTATATGTCGCAGAGAGATCGAGCGGGAGAAGTTGGAAGGAAAATGAGCGCCAAGAGTATGAAGACAGCTCTCAAGGGAACCAGTATCGAAGAGAAAGATGCGAAAGAGATCATCTCGGGAGTCCAGGCAATGTACGACAAGATTCCAGGATTCATCCGACCTATGCTACCAAGTCTGCCTGACATTCTCAAACGGATGCCCCCGAGCGCTGGAAAATATAGTCTCAACGAGATCATCCAGCTTCTAGACTGGGCCTATGACAGTGGACAATTGAAGAAATAGGAGGCAGGCCGGAAATGACCCACCCCTCCAAGGACATCACCGGAACTTCTGGCACACAACTCTCAGGAAAGAAGATCGCGCTCCTGGTGTCAAGTAGTGTTGCCTCGTTCAAAGTTCCTGAAATTGCGCGCGAGCTGATGAGGCACGGGGCGGACGTGTATGCAGTAATCTCTCCATCGACCGAGAAGATGATCGGATCCGACCTTCTAGAATGGGCTACAGGAAACCCCGTTGTTCGAGAGCTTACCGGCAAACTGGAGCACATCGCCCTAGCTGGAAAGAGTTCTGGGCATGTGGATCTAGTTCTCATCGCTCCTGCAACTGCCAACACGATCGGGAAACTTGCATCGGGAATCGATGATACCCCAGTCACGACAGTGGCTGCGACCGCAATAGGTTCCAAGTTGCCTGTTCTCATTGCACCAGCAATGCACGAACCACTCTATGATCATCCAATAGCCCAGGAGAACATTGCGCGTCTCAAGAGGATAGGTGTCGAATTTGTTGAACCGGAGATCGTGGAGGGAAAGGCGAAGATCGCATCGACGGCCAAGATTGTCCAGGCGGTTATCACACGCCTCTCATCGCAGCTCTCTTCTCAGAGGAGAGACCTTGAGGGACATAGAGTGCTGGTCACTGCGGGTCCCACAGTCGAGCACATTGATCCAGTCAGGGTAATCACTAATCGATCCTCAGGTAAGATGGGCGTAGCAATTGCGGAGGAAGCGTGGTCAAGAGGCGCTGAAACAACATTGATTCTGGGACCCGGTTCAGTCCCGCCTCCTCCTGGCGTGAAGACGGTCAGGGTTGAGACAACAGAGGAGATGCTGGAGGCTACTCTTCGCGAATTGAAGAAAGATAAACACGATCTGGTTTTTGCCGCTGCAGCGCCAAGCGACTATCGGCCTTCGAAGCCGGTTGGCCGTAAGATAAGCACACGGAAGGAGAAGACTGTGGAGCTGGAGCTAGAGGCCACCCCGAAGATAATACGGGAAATTCGCCATGCAAGTCCGAACTCGTTTCTCGTGGCTTTCAAGACGGAGCACGGGGTCTCGAACGAGCAGCTTGTGACTGAAGCATTTGAGATTCTCAGCGAGCAAGGCGCCGATCTCGTTGCGGCCAACGATGTTTCGCTGGAGGGTGTGGGGTTTCAGGCTGATACGAACGAATTGTTTGTTGTCGACGAGCGAAAGAAGGTAATCCATATTCCATTGGCGCCCAAGCGAGAGGTCGCGCGCCAACTATTGGATATTGCAGTCAAGAGACTGAAGGTCTAGGGCCAGAGGATCGTCTAACGTCAAAGAAGATTGTTCGAGCGGCAGCAGTACAGACCAGACCCATAACAACCTCTGTCAAAGAGACGATTTTCCGAGCGGTCAAACAGGCTAAGCAGGCTGCTGAGAAAGAAGTGAACATTATCTGCCTGCCGGAGCATTGGTTGCCTGAGAAAACAATTCCATCGCCGATGAGCCCGCTCCCAGGACTGCAATCTATCGCTGAGGAATACGGTGTCGTGGTTGTCGGAGGAGCTTTCTATGAAAAAGTCAAGGGACGAATTTTTCTCAACAGCCCTGTAATAGGAAGGGACGGAGAAGTCATCGGGCGGCAACCGAAGGTCCATCTGTTTCACTTCGAGAAGAAGGTCGCTCGTCCGGGAAACGATTACAAGATATTCCCGGTTGACGGGTTCAAAATTGGGGTTCTGGTTTGTTATGACGTTGATTTCCCCGAGGCCGCAAGAATCCTAACGCTTAGGGGTGCGGACTTGTTGATGTGTCCGTCAAGGATTGTGAGACCCGGAGTTGAACCTTGGCACCAATACGTCACAATTCGATCGCTGGAGAATAGGATAGCAGTCGTGGCACCCAACGTCTACTCTCCTCCCTTGTTCACAGGCTACAGCATGATCGTCAGTCTCAAGGAAGACCCGAAGATGAAGATATCCCACCCTAGGATGAACGTGTTCAAAGAACAGCGAGAGGGAATAATCGTTGAGGACATTGATCTCGGTCTTCACGCTCGACTGCGTAAAGAACGGTTCGCGGATCGCCGGCCAGAAACATACGTTTGGAATTGAGACATACTGGCCGACAGGAAGATTCGAGGAGTCGTCTTCGATCTAGACAACACGCTCATCCAGTCAAAGAAGGGTGCTCGCCAAGCGCTTCGGTTGGTCGCAGCCATCTTCGCGAAACGGTTGAGGAAAGAAGGAATCCGCTACTCCGAAGCGAATCTTTTCCGAAAACTCCGGGTCATCGATCTAGAAATGCATGGCAGAAAATTCCTCTACAACAGGAATGTCTGGTGGGAGACCTTACTCAAACAGCTCGGCTTGTCTAAGCTGAAAGGCCCGTGGATCCACGAGACAACTCTCCGCTACTGGAAGACGTACGCTGGAACAAGTCCGCTGTTCTCCGACACGATGTCGACGATTCATCGGCTGAAGAAAGCAGGGTTTAGACTCGGAATGGTCTCCGATTCCGATGGTACTCCGGGAATGAAAATGAAGAGAATTCGCCAACAGCCATTTCTGAAGTTTCTTGAGATCATTGTTGTTGCGGGCGAGGACACGCCTGATGTGAAACCAAGCAGGAGACCCTTCACGCTTGCCGCAAAACGACTAAGCTTACAACCCAGAAATTGTGTTTACATTGGTGATAATCCAAACACCGACATTGGAGGAGCGAAGGGAGTTGGAATGATGATGATACTTGTGAGACGTCGAGGTCCAAAGGGGGGACATCCAGACTATCTCGCTCGATCGTTAAGTGATGTTGCTAGGCTGTTAATGCAGAACTGATCTGTTCCACAACAGACTGTTTTTGGAAAAAGATTCTTTCTGATCCTTGGCCCATCCTTTCTCGGATGATTCCCGAAAAGTCTTCTAGTTTCTCATATCCAATGAAACGTCTGCTGAGATCCATCGCGGCCTTGAGAGTGGTTCCAGATCCGAGAAAAGGGTCTAGGACCAAGTCGCCTTCTATGGAGAACATTCGGATTAGTCGTCGTGGAATCTCTTCGGGGAATGCCGCAACTCGCCTCTCTAACCCTCGATGCCTCTGTCTTGCTCCTGTGACGGTCCAGACTTGTGAGAACCATTCGTCTCGCTCTTTCTTGGTGAACTTGCTCCTATAGCGCTGTGGGTCCTTGGGCTCGAATGTTCTCAGACTTCCCCTGCGAAAGATCAGAATATACTCCATATCTAGGGTTACGTACGCGTTGGGCGGGAGGAAACCTGAGCCTAGAAACGCTCCCTTTCCCCTGTAGTGGGGTTTTGTTGTGGGCTTCTTCCAGAGGACGTAGGGGAGCGTAACGAGGCCGAGTTGCTCGAAAGACTCTATCACACGCGAGTGGTTTGGATAGAGATGGAATGTGCCGTCCTTGGTCCGGGTTGCATCGCCAATATTGATGCAGGCAATTCCGCCGGGAACTAGGACCCTCTTCACCTCTTTCCAAGTTTGGTTGAGGTAGTCGTGCATCTGGTCGTAGGATTGGGCGGATTCCTCTTGGAAGAAATTGTCCCAGATGCCAACCATCGGGTAGGGTGGCGAGGTGACGACTAGATGCACTGAGCTATCAGCTAGTTCTCTCATTCGACGGCTGTCACCGATGATTACTCGGTAATCGTCCGTCGTCCCAGGCAATTTTCAATCACCCGATATACTCAGAACTGCCTGCAGACTCTGAGTCCTTGTCACCGCCCTGTTTGAGCGCGGTTTCGATCTCTTTCGCTTGTCCTTCCAGTTCCGTCATGTCAATTTGTAATCTAAGTTTCTTAACGAGGACGCGGAGGATTATCATCGCTGCGCGTGGGTCAATCATGAATCCGGATGTTTCTCCCGAGAGAAATAGGCCTTTCAGATTCCGGACTTTTGCGAGACCTGGGATAAGCCCGTTCATCCAGGTGACCGCGCCGCTGTCTATGATTTTTACGCCTAGTTCTTCGAGTTCTTTGACGAGGGCTAGTTCGCTTGCGGCGCCGTAGACTTGTGGATGTTCAGCGATCTTGCCGGTGATGAAGGCGCCGACTGTCACAACAGTCTCGACTCCAAGTTTCTCAGCGAGTTTCACGACGGCTTCTGAGAGACGGAATGCTCCTTCAGGTAGGATTGGCTGCGCGTCCCCGGTGTAAAGGACGAGGTCTGGGCCGGAGTCTTTGTTGATCCAGTAGAATATCTCATGTTTCATTAGATCGGCTGTCCCGTCGGGCTTTAGGAGGAGGCGAGGTGGGAGGTAGTCTGAGTAGAGATAGCCTAGGGGAGTTGCCTTCAGCGTCTTAACCAGTTGGTCGAGAACGATCTTGGCCACCCTTCCGCTGTCAGGGAGGCCGGCGATGAGGACCGGGGTCTTCAGTGTCGGAGCCTCATTGAGATGAAGGTCAATGCGTTCTCGCAAGATCGGATCATGTCCCTCGAAACTGGCTTAGCCTTGGATGGAGTTGCCCCCAATGGGGGCTGATAGACATTCCCATGCTAGCATCTTTACTGATTTGAGTGAAAAGAATCCCTACTTTCTCTCTGTAGAATGTTTATATTCGACGAACTCGAAGCCAATCATCCCCACTCTTTAGGTGTCCAATTGGCAAAATTCATGTTGTCCCTCCGCGACGAAAGTTTCGAAATCATACAAACAGAAGCAGAAGACCGAGGCATATCGATACAGGAATTGATCAGAGCCGTGATAATTCCTGACTGGGTCAAACTAAACACAGCGACCAAGTCCACCTTCGACAACGGGAACAATGGACTTCGAGCATACAGATCGTCAGCCACAGTGCGTGACCAAGAACAAATGTTCCAGCCTGCCATGAGCAGGATTCGATAACAGGCACGATCACGTCTTCTCCCTTTTTCTCAAATTCCCAGAATTATTTTTAGTTCCCTATCAGAGACCCAGTCTACACTGGACGGGCCTTTCCGAGGAACAATGTTCCCTATTCGGTTGATATCTGCAAGATCAGTTTCTCCAGATTCAAATTGTGGTATCTGCGGTGAACGATCAATAGGGTGAGGCAGTTTTCACATACGGTTGCAGAGTATCCAGCGGCTTCGATCTGAACCAAGCTCTCCCTGGGGACATGCTCTCTTCGAAACGCACAAGTCGCTAGCATCAGGGTTCTCAGCTTAAACAGGACTTTTGTTGCCACTACCCCTCCTTAAGTATTCAAGCCTCCAGTCGCCCCATTCTCCGTACTTTGAGGCATTGAAGGCTGTCCCGACAACAAACCCCACAACTCTTATGGAGCATGTCCATTAGTCCAACAACGAAGAGCAATGGGAATAGTCTCTGACATCGAGAGGACGTTGCAGATTCCGCGACTAGGGACCGCTCTGCTGGCTATCCTTTTTGGTGCCTTGCTGCTAATGATTTCTTGGTTATTGAACTACCTACTCGCGGTAGGTTTGATCATCTGGGGTATCGCGGAAGCAGTAAAGGTGAGCAAGACTTCGAGAAGTTCTACCTCGACCAAGTGAGTCTCAACACAATCGCAATATCATACTGGAGTCGTTCGTGCACCCGGCCATTAGACGATACGAGGAGAACGATAGGGTCGCCGTTCTCCAGCTCTCTCAAAAGTATGCTTCGTGGGACTCCACCCCGACAGAAGCGGATATTCAGGGCTTCCACTCGTCCGAGCCTGATTTCTTCCTAGTAGCGGAGCTCAACCGAAGAATAGTTGGCTTCGTCTACGGCCATGAATCCAAGAACGTTCCCGATGAGGTCCTTAGAAAATGGAAGGCAACCAAGGTCGCATCAGTGGAGGTTTTGGCGGTTGAAGAGAAGTACAGACGGAGAGGAATCGGAACCCAGCTTCTTAACAGCCTCTTTCAAGCGTTCACCAAGAGGGGGATCGATACGGTTACGCTTTCAATGCCTGCAGAAGAGATAGGGGCAAAGAAACTATACAACAAATTGGGATTCGAGACGAGGGGCTATTTCCTGAAAAGGAAGCTCTAGGCAAATTCGAGAGCAGAAAACTAGCCTACTTTGCTCGCAACTCGATTCTTCTTCGCAGCCTCATAGTTCGAAACCTCTATCAGATTCAGATCAGGGTCCCGGAAATACACAGACATCATCTGGCCGAGTGCACCAGTTCTCTTGATGGGTCCCTCTAGTATTCTGACCTTGGATAATTCGAGACGCTTGACGACCTCATCTATAGGGGTCGTCGTTGTGAAGCACAGGTCGGCTGAGCCCGGAGTAGGTCTGGAGGCTTTCGGCTCGAATTCCTTGCCAGCCTCGTGGAGGTTGATCTTTTGAGAGCCAAAGGAAAGAGCTTTGCGACCGTTCTCGAAGGTGACGACTTCCATCCCGAGAACGTTTGAATAGAATGAACAGGTTGTCTCGATGTTTCTGACGGTCAGGACGAGATGGTCGAGCCGGTCTAATTTCAAAGTTCTTGCCTGCTATCTGGTACGACTGGTTGTATAGAAAAAGAGGGTTGAGCGAGGCGTTGGCTTCGCTCATTCAGCGTTGGTGTCGAGGTTACTGTTGTGCGATTTGCGGTTCTTCTGTTCGACCGGGATGCTCGCCTTGAGCGAACATTGTCATGGCCTGTTTCTGTTTCTCGTCTTTCTCTTTCTTTGTCATGTTGACTAGCTGGGATACTGACCAGTGGTGGCCGTAAGGGTCAGTTAGTTGGCCGTAACGTTCGCCCCAGAACTGGTTGTCCAAAGGCATAGTCACCTTCGCTCCTGCGTCGACGGCTTGCTGCCATAGCTTGTCCACGTTGTTGATGTAGATGTGGAGTGTGACCGGGCTGTTGCCTAGAATATCAGGGGATTGCGTGCCGCCTGGGAAAGTGTCGGATAGCATTACAATCGAGTCACCGATTCGGATGCGGGCGTGCATGAGTTTTCCGTCTGGGACGGCTTGTCGTGCGAGTTCTTTTGCGCCGAAGGCTTTCTTGTACCAGTCAATGGCAGCGGCTGCGCCGTTGATAGCGAGGTATGGTGTTACGGTTCGGAATCCCGGCGGGATGGGTGCCTTCTTGGATTTCGCCGGTTTCTTTGCTTTTGCCTTTTTTGATTTGGATTTAGGCATGGACGGGGCTAGTGAAGCCGTGGACTAAAACCTTGCTAGGCGTTTTTGGGAGAAAGTTGGACTCGTAGAAAGATAGGACGCCATGTTTCATGGATCTGAAGCCCGCGGCCGGGCTTTCGGCAGTAAGCGAACGTGATGACTGCCAATTGTCTGCCTGCTAT
>Ga0209154_1000601_pt1 | contig 23320 bp, 26 predicted proteins | sample GraSoiAngelo_121_FD_185878 | JGI IMG/M metagenome (GOLD analysis project Ga0209154, IMG submission 185878) | Grasslands soil microbial communities from the Angelo Coastal Reserve, California, USA - 14_0919_12_20cm (SPAdes) (version 2) | ecosystem: Environmental > Terrestrial > Soil > Grasslands ... | reverse complement strand
TCAGAAGCGCCGCCTTGTACACCACGTTCTTCGCTGCTTCAAGATTGGTTGACATTTCCCCAATATGCCGCTGGACGAGTTGGTGTTTTGCTATTGGTTTTCCATGCTGGATTCTCTGCTTGGAAAATGCAACTGCCTCGTTGATGCAGTCCTCGATAACTCCTAAGCACCCGGCGGCAACGCTAAGTCGGCCGCTCATCAACCCCGAATAGGCTATGCTCAGCCCTTTGCCCGCGGGTCCCATTAGGTTCTCTCTTGGGACCTTGCAATTGTCTAGGAAGATTGAGCCAGTGTCTGACGTCGGCATTCCGAGTTTGTGTTTCTGTTGCTGACTCGAATATCCTTCGAAATTCTTCTCAACAATGAACGCGCACATCCCTTCTCGCTTACCCTTCGGGTACGCAAAAATGACGGCGACATCTGCTATGCTGCCGTTTGAAATCCAGGCCTTACTGCCATTCAGTACGAAGTTGCTCCCCTTCTCCTCAAATGTTGTGCGAAGAGATGCGGGATCGCTTCCCGCGGTCGGTTCGGTCAGTCCAAAACACATGACCTTCTCTCCTCGCGTGGCTGGAGGAAGGTAGCGCTGCTTCTGCTCCTCGCTCGCCCATTTCTGAACGGTTACTTGTCCCAGAGAGATATGACCGGAGAGGAACGTTCGGACCCCAGTTCCTTCTTGGCCAATCCTTTCTAGGGCTAGGGCATAAGTCAGTACGTCTGCTCCTTGGCCTTCGCCGTATCGCCTTGAGATTGGTAATCCTAGAAGTTGCGCTTTTCTGAAAATTGGTGCAAGGCGATCATTGAACTTTCCGGCTAGGTATGCTTCGTCCTCCAACGGACGAAGTTCTCTACATGCCCTATCAACCTCATCCAGTACGAACCTTTGCTCATCGGACACGTCAAAATTCATGTGCGATAGATCTGCAAATCCGGAGTCAACAACAGTCTTCATGTCACGATTACACTATTCCTAGATTATCTAGCTCCACGTTTTCTTGAAAAGTTATATCATTGGGTTCTTAGCCATTTGCCCGAGGCCAATAGTTGCCCATTCAAGTTGAGGAAGAAGACATCCCCTTCTTCGCCGAAGTAATAGCGGGCGGACGAATCACCATACCAGAGGAAATTAGAAAAATCTTCGGCGTGAAAGATGGAGACCACGTCATGTGTCGTGTAAGGCTCGTAAAGAGGGCCGAAGACGTAAAGTAGAAGATACTAAACTATTCTCCCTGATTTCGCCCTCTGTGTTCTGACAATCTTAAATAACCTCAAAGCACTCGATCCATTCTGGCACCCCAGTTGACACTGGACGTCTCCGATCCAACCGAGGTCGTAGACGGCTTTCGAAACAAGTCAATTCTTGTCATTGGGGACCTTATCGTCGACCGATACGTTCATTCTCAAGGTCGAAAGCTCTCTCGTGAGGCCCCTGTGCCGGTGGCCGACTTTATCTCTGAAGAGCTTCTTCTCGGAGGAGCCACCAACCTTACCAACAATCTCGTCGCCTTAGGCGCGAAGGTCAAGGTCCTCGGGGTCGTTGGAAAGGACGAGGCCGGGCGCTGGATCGAAGAAGAGCTTCGCCGAAAGGGAGTAGACGTCTCGGGGATCGTGGTCAACGATAGGCCTACCAGCCTGAAAACGCGGTTTATCCTGAACCATCGACAATACCTTCGAATCGATAAGGAGTACCGATCCGACGTGGAGCCTCACATCACGAGGCAGTTTCTACAACCCCTGAAAGAGCTGGTGGGAGGGGCTGATAGCGTCGTATTCTCCGACTATGACAAGGGAGTGATAACGCCCGAATTGATCAGCAACGTCGTAGAGGAATGTCGGGTGCAGAACAAGAAGGTCCTGGCTCAGCCAAAGGTACGCCACTATCTAGACTACATCGGAGTAACGATGGTCAAGTCCAATGCACGTGAAGGCAGCATTGCCACCGGCGTCTCGATGGTGAATGATACTTCGCTTCGCAACATGGGACACAACCTGATGACCCGGCTCGAATGCGAGAGTCTTCTACTGACCCGAAGCGAGCACGGCATGATCTTGTTCGAGAAGAAGAACATCACCAGCTTCCCAGCATTCAAGGGCCCGAAGCCAGGATTCAACGCTGTGGGTGTACGAGATTGCCAGACTGCGGTTCTCGCAATGTCCATGGCTGCTGGAGCCTCTGTCCGAGAGGCTGTTCTCCTCGCCGGTCTGGCTGCCGCCCAGCAAGCGGACAAGATCGGTACGGTTGTAGTGGATCTGAACGATCTTCGATCTCAAGCTAGCACAACGTTAGAGCTTGCAGAGCACATAGTTCAGGTCCCGGTCCACTAGTAATGGAACAGACGCAGATCCCTTTTGGTATGCTGCTGCAGAAAGCGGTCAAGATTAGAACCCACATTCTGGAAATGCTTGCAGAGGCCAAGTCGGGTCATCCCGGAGGAAGCCTCTCAGCTGTCGAGATCCTAGTCTCGCTCTACTTCTACAAAATGCGCCACGACCCCAAGCGGCCCGATTGGCCTGACCGAGACAGGTTTGTCCTCTCCAAGGGTCACGCTGCTCCTGTTCTATTCGCTACGCTCGCAGAGGCAGGCTACATTCCAATAAGCGAGCTGAAGACACTGCGAAAGCTGAACAGCAGACTGCAAGGACATCCGGACCACCGGGTACCAGGAGTAGAATTCCCCGGAGGTTCGCTGGGAATCGGATTGTCGGCTGCGATAGGCATGGCACTTGCGGGGAAGATCGACAAGAAAGACTATCGAGTCTACGCGTTGCTGGGAGATGGGGAGTTGGACGAGGGCGAGACTTGGGAGGCTGCAATGGCGGCTCCGAAATTCAAACTGGGCAATCTCACGGCCATAATTGATCGGAACGGGATTCAGCAGGACGGTCTAACTGAACAGATCATGCCGATGGAGCCTCTAGCTTACAAGTGGAAGGCCTTCAACTGGCATGTTCTAGAGGTTGATGGGTTCGATCTCCGCCAGGTAATCGAAGCTCTCGAAAAAGCCGAGAATATGCGGAATCGGCCTACTGTTATCATAGCACACACAGTAAAAGGCAAGGGAGTATCTTTCATGGAGTGGGACCCCGCCTATCATGGAAAGGCACCCGACAAGGATACCGTGAAGAAACTCGTAGAGTCAATGAGGCAACAATGACAACTGACAGGTTATCCCGTGCTTCAATAGTCGAAGGATGTTTGAACTAGTGCTCGTCCAAATGAGCTCGATGCGGGACGCTCTTTCCGACGCCCTGCTCGAACTCGGTTCTAAGGACCCGAGAATAGTCGTACTTGGAGCCGACACTTCGGTCTCTATAAAGACCAGTCTCTTTGCTGATCGATACCCTGACCGTTTCTTCAACGTCGGGATCGCAGAAGCCAATATGATCGGAATCGCTGCAGGACTCGCCCTAGCGGGGAAAATACCGTACGTCAGCACTTATTCCGCGTTCGTCCCCGGGAAATGTCTGGATCAGATCCGGAACGCGATCGCTTATCCCAACCTTGACGTGAAGATTGTCTCCTCTCATGGAGGCGTTAGCGTGGGCCCTGACGGCGCTTCCCATCAAACGGTCGAAGATGTTGCTGCGATGCGGGCAATCCCACACTTACGGGTCGTCGTACCCGCTGACGCTCCCTCGACAAGGGTCTTGATCGAGGAATCTTGGAAGACCCCTGGGCCGTTCTACATTCGACTAACTAGACCAAGCGTGCCTGAAATCTACTCCTCGCGCCCCGACCTGAAGGTGGGACGTGTCAAGGTCTTGAAAGAGGGAACTGACTTGGCGATCATAGCCTGCGGCGTAATGGTCAACGAGGCATTAGAAGCCGGTGAGTCTCTGGCGAAGGAAAAAATCTCAGCGGAAATCATAGACTCTCACACTCTCAAGCCTCTTGACGCAGACACCATTGTCAGCGTCGCAAGAAAGACGGGAGGAATCATCACTGCTGAAGAGCAAAATATTATTGGTGGACTGGGGAGTGCTGTTGCAGAAGCAACATCTAGCTCATATCCCGTACCGATCTCGATGGTAGGTGTCAGAGACACCTTCGGAGAGTCGGGCGAATACAAAGAGCTGATGAGCAAGTACGGTCTTACCTCGAAGGATATAGTCAGAGCTGCAAAGAAGCTGGTTGCGTCCAGGTGACTGCTGATTGAAGATATTTCTTGACACTGCAAACATACCGTCCATCAAGACGTTTGTCGACATGGGCGTGCTGGACGGGATAACGACCAACCCGACACTCATCGCCAAGGAGAACAGGGAATTCGTTGAGCTCGTAACGGATATTCTGAGACTTGTTCAAGGACCCGTAAACCTTGAGGTGGTTAGTCAGGAGTCTGAGGGAATGGTCCGGGAAGGGCATGATCTTGCCGCCCTGGGACCCAATGTCGTGGTCAAATGCCCGATGACGGGCGAGGGGCTCAAAGCGGTCAGGAGGCTTCACAAGGATGGCATCAAGACAAACGTAACTCTAGTCTTCTCTCCCAACCAGGCGCTTCTGGCGGCAAAGGCTGGAGCAGACTATGTTAGCCCATTCATCGGTCGCCTCGACGACGCAGGCCATGAAGGGATGAAGATAATCGAAGAGATTTTGCTGATCTACCGAAATTACAATATTGATACTCAAGTGTTAGTGGCTAGCATTCGTCACCCGGTGCACGTTGTAGAGGCTGCGAAGCTGGGTGCTCATGTGGCTACGATGCCGGCTGATGTCTTGGACAAGATGGTGAAACATCCACTGACTGATATTGGGCTGAAACGGTTCTTGGATGATTGGCAGAAGGCGGGTCTCAGGCTTCCGGAAGGAAGGTCGACCGTTCCGAAGGCGAAGCCTCTGGTCCAACGAGCTTAGGAATCTGCCTGCCGAATGTCGTCTCCTATGGTGCTTGAGGCTTCAACTCTGTTCCAGGCTAATTCGGAGTCTTCGCCGTCAGTCTTTTGAATAGGTGATTATTCCTCTCTCTGTTACCCTTTGGCGAAGTACATATTCGTCACCGGCGGAGTAATGTCCGGAATAGGAAAGGGAGTCATTGCAGCTTCTATCGGCAAAATTCTACAAGTCCGAGGACTAAAAGTCACGGCCGCAAAGGTTGACCCCTACCTTAACTATGATGCTGGAACGATGAACCCGTACATCCACGGCGAGGTCTTCGTGACGGAAGACGGGGGCGAGACCGATATGGACATCGGCACCTACGAGAGATTTCTAGACATCAACGTTCCAAAGAGCCACAACATTACGACCGGACAGATCTATTCCTCTGTCATCGAACGAGAGAGAAGAGGAGACTTTCTTGGAAAGTGCGTCCAGATAATTCCACACATTACCGACGAAATCAAGGATCGTCTTCGAAATATCGCACGCGAGGATGCGGATGTTGTGATAGTGGAGATAGGTGGGACTGTCGGCGACATCGAGTCCCTCCCCTATCTAGAAGCTGCCCGTCAATTCAGGTTCGACGAGGGAATCGGAAACGTCGTCAATGTCCACGTCACCCTCGTTCCGATGCTCGATGTTGTCGGTGAACAGAAAACCAAGCCAACACAGCACAGCGTTCAAGAGCTTAGACGCATAGGCGTCCAGCCTGACGTTATTGTTGCTCGAAGCAAGGTGCCTCTTAAGCCAGAGCCGCGAAAGAAGATCGCTCTCTTCTGCAACGTCGAAGAATCCGCGGTCTTCACCTCCCAAGACATCGCTAGCATCTACGAATCACCTCTCCTTCTAGACGAACAGGGTCTGGGCAGTTACATGGTCAATAGGCTTCAATTGTCAAGCAAGGAGCCCGAGTGGAGCTCGTGGAAGAAGATGATCAAGACCCATCTTGGACCGGAAAACCAGGTTACAATTGCAGTCTGTGGGAAATATGCCGAACTCGCTGACTGCTATGTTAGCGTCAACGAAGCGCTTCGTGATGCAGGCGCTACCCTAAACGCGAAAGTTGATCTGGAATTTATTGAGACTGACGATTTCGAGACGGATCCCTCAAGGGTCCGCGTATTGTCCGGGTTCGACGGACTCTTGGTGCCGGGAGGGTTTGGGTCGAGAGGCTCCGAGGGAAAGATCAGAGCAATAGAATACGCGCGAACTCACAACATTCCATTCCTAGGAATCTGTTTCGGATTCCAACTAGCAGTGGTCGAATATGCCCGGAGCCTAGGAATGATGGATGCGGCCAGCTCGGAGCTGAACTCGAATTCGAAAAATTACGTTATTGACCTAATGCCGGAGCAGAATAGCGTGTTGGAGAAGGGCGGGACCATGAGGCTGGGAGCGCATGAAATCTCCATTGACACAGAAAGTATCGCATACTCGCTCTATCAGAAAACGAAGGCTTGGGAGAGGCATAGGCACCGGTACGAAGTCAACCCCAAGTACATTCCACAACTCACATCGAAGGGACTAAGATTCTCAGGAAAGAGCGACGCCAGCCGGAGAATGGAGATTCTTGAACTACCGAGCAACACTTTCCACTTTGCGACGCAGTACCATGCAGAGTTCAAGTCCCGACCTGGACGACCCTCGCCACCGTATATGGGACTCGTGAAGTCGTCGCTTTCGAAGAATCTGAAGCTGGAACCCAAACAGGTTATGACGCGCCAGTAAATCTTCGAGGGAACTATGTATGGAATCGAAAACTGACGCAGCGTCTAAGGTCGTTACCGGGCACCGCACACCGGTAGTTACCATTACCGTGACGGCCGTCTTCACGGCGCTGGTCTTTCTCTCAACGTACCTGTTTCAGATTCCGATCCCTGCAACTCAGGGATACTTCAATCTCGGAGACATCATGATCTTTATCACCTCACTGACGTTTGGACCGACAGTGGGTGGATTCGCAGGCGGAATAGGTTCGTTCTTGTCTGATGCTCTTGGCGGATTCGGCACTTTTGCACCGTTCACTCTGATCATAAAGGGGCTGGAAGGGTATGTTGCTGGACTGATCTCAAGGCGGAGTCTTCAGCGTCGGACCCTAATGATCGCTTGGGCGGCAGGCAGCGTGGTTATGGTTCTTGGATATTTCGTGGCGGAATCATTCCTTATTGCTCTGGTCTTCGGCTCATCGTCCGCAACCGGGATCGTTGCCGCGTCAGGAGAGGTTCCATTCAACATTCTACAGGTTGTCGGAGGGGGAGCAGTCGGGATCCCTGTCTCGATAGGACTAAAGTATGCATTCCGCTCGACGCCCTATTTCTCGAGAATTCTAGGTCCTGCTCCTCGTCGTCAGCCTGAGAAGAAGTAGCTAGGGCCCGCTAGGCTGGGCTACGCAGATGTAGAGGACGTTGCTGCCTCTAACTATCAGGCTTCCGTAGTTTGTAGCTGGGTCGCCGCCGCGATACTCTCTCGCTCCATCGAGGATGATGTTCATGTGGCTGTCGCAGTCGATCATCTTGCCTCGATATTCAGTGTCGTTCTTGAGCTTGACTGCCACGTCGCCGTTCATCTTGCGGATGAGAAGGTTGAGTGGCTTTCTCGATGGTTCCATGCGGCAGCCTTATCGCGGCTGTTCGGCTGAGGCCATAAAAACTCTTTGTCAAACCACGGCGTTCGGATCTTGGACTCTCAGTCTAGTTAGCTTTCTGAGTCTTCTCTCGCCAGCATCTTCTGGTTATGCTGTTCCTTCCTGAAATCGGTCTTCAGCTTTCCGCATCTTATGCATCGAGCCATCTGTCCTCTTCCGCGCCATTGGTGCGAGCATCCCGGCATTCTTGTCAGTGCTAGAGGGGCAGGTCTAGTTCTTAAAGTCCACGAAGCCAGACGTCGATTCGGCAGTCATTCTAGAGCGTCGGCTATACGGAGAAAATAGAGGGTCTCCCGGTCAGAAATGATCGTTGATCGCACGGGTTTCGCTAGAGATTCAGGATTTGGTAGGCCAGGCACTTGGAAGAGGGTAAACGCTAGGAGCGAGTCTTCCCGTCCAATCCTCCTAAGGTCGGCGATGAAACTTGGAAGATTCGACCCTGCCTTCGCCATGGAGATGGAGACTGTGACGTCTGATGAAGAGTTCCTGAGGGGCAGGAAGGATGAGCTTGCCAACACGTAATCGGTATTAGCTGTCTTTCTGTTCATCGCGATTCGTAGCATCTTTTCAGACAAGTCTATACCTATCGCATAGTCGTAGATCGGACCCGCTTTTTCGAGGAAGCTTCCGGTTCCGCACCCGATGTCGATCAGAACTTCAAAGCGTCTATTTCCAAGGAATCCCAAGACTGTTTCGTACTTGCGGGATTGTTCCTGAGTATAGAGTTCGTCGTATGAGCCGGAGAGAGTGTTGTACCATTCTGCGACTTGTCTCTCGTCTTTTTCCAAATCACGCTCATATATTGCGGGTAAAGAGTTGAATCTTTCTGCCGTGATCTGAGTGCCAGTCTTCGTCTCTCCTAACTTGGAACAGGCTCGGTCGGAGCTAGCGAAAGCTCTGGAGGCGAGGATGATGGTGGCGATGGTTGCGAACTGTACGGTCAGCTATTCCGGCCGGACAGGCAGCGACATCGGAGAGGGTGAACGTCTAATCGTTCTGAAGGGTGATGGTTGTGTGCTGGTTCACAGGGGCAGAGACTATCAGCCCGTCAACTGGCAGCCATCAGGGTGCGTGTTTCAGACCCGAATCGAGAGTGGGCGTCTACTGGTGAAGGCTGTCCGCCCGAGTCCCTTGGAGACGCTGACGATCGAAATGGACAGGATCGAGTTTCTTAGCACGTTCAATTTGAAGGACGAGGCCGAGTTCATCCTCCACTCAAGTGAGGAGGAAATGCAGAAGGCCATTCTCGCCGAGCCGGATCTGATCGAGCAAGGGCTTCGAGTCATAGATTTCGAGAAGAGAGTTGCTCCCGGATTCGTCGACGTTTACGGAATTGACTCTCGGGGGAACACTGTGGTGATTGAGATCAAGAAGGACCCGGCTGGAGCAGCTGCAGTTAAGCAGCTCGTCGAATATCTGAAGTACCTTTCACCGGCAGAGGGCAAGAGGCTTCGACCTATCATAGTCGCACCGTCTCTAGCCAAAGGCGTTCTACCGATGGTAGAGAAGATGAAGATCGAGTTCAAGCCGCTGACGTTGCGGAAGAGCTTGGAAACGTTGCAGAAGCGTGTGAAGTCCGATCAGAAGGCGTTGAAGGGGTGGCTCGGAGATTCTCCTTCAGAGAGGTCTTGATCGTTCGATGGAAAAACTCGGCACAAAGCGTTGCGATCTTTCAGTCTTCTTCTGATGGAAACTTCTTCTTCGAAGACTCGGAAGACTTGACACTGTCCTTCCCGTCTGCCGCGTCTGAGCTCTTATCATCCGATTTGGATTGAGTCTTCTCAGAATGCTCTTGGGTTGTTGCAGTATCCTCAGGAGTCGATGGTTTAACTGGACTTGGACTGATTTGTGGAATGTCTAGGCGCGGTTTGGTGGCTTCAAAGCGAGATTGGGGACTTGCGCTCGGCACTGGATTCTTGGGAAAACTGGTCGGGCGAGGGGGTCGGGGGAGAGCCCTGGGGACCGGGGGGTTGGCCATTGGCCCGAGGATAACACTTGACGGGACTATTTTCGGCGCTGGTGCAGGGATGTAGGGCTGTCTCAGTCCGCCTGAGTCGGAGACTGATGGCGCCTTTCTAGTGGGAGATGAAGGCGTGAGGATTCCTCGGGACTCTCCTATGAATTTGGGGCTGTCTTCCCAGCTCGTAGCGCTCTGACCTCCTTGAGGAGTCATCGTCGGTCTGTCGAAGTTTCTCTCTGAAACGACCGTCTGCGGCAATGGTTTCTCAGCGCCTTTCTCAGTTATCATGATCGGTTTTGCGAAGGAGGGTGTGGTTGTCGGTGGCAAGGCTTCGATCCTCGGAGGGGGGACTCCTGTCTCACGACCGAAGGGAACATCGTCGCGGTTTGATCCCATGGATCTCGCGCTCATTGGAGGGCCTGCTTCTAGTGGTGTTCGAAACGCTTTCTCCCATGATCCCGGACGGGGTTCGTTCTGACTGGGAGCAACGGTTGGAGTTGTTATGACAACAGGGGCGGGGTGAACCTTTTCGATTTTCAGCTCAGCGACCTGTGCCTCAAGTACGAGGTTGCGTTTCATCAGATTCTCGAGCATCTGCAATGCTCTTTCTAGTCGAATACCTGGCCGCAGTCCTCTCTGGAACTTGAAAGCTAGGGTGATGGCGAGTGTTGCGATTATGACCATAACAGCAATGTCAATTGTGCTGAACGATAGCTGTGGGAATCTCTGGAGACTACTAGATAATTGGTCGGCGACAGAAGGGTTATTTGCGTAGACGAGGAACAACCAGTACGAGAGCCAGCCTACGAACGCGGTCTCTATGGCCACGAGTTTGATAAGGAGTCTCCTCAAACTATCCTTCTCTCCTTCTTCGAAGCGCCAAGTGGAAGTCTGCTTTGTAAGAGCCTAAGACTTGGTGTAACTGTCTCTGATGCGTCAAAGTCCCTACTTTGCCTCTCCGACTCCTCGGTCTTTCCGGAGAGTCTTCAATATCGTGTCAAGGGCTGTGTCCCAGTCCATCTCTCCTCCGCCGCCACCCGCAGCTGGAGGGTTCTTCGATTCAGTCCCCGGTCTTGTCGAGGACAGATCCCCGAACGATTCGGATTTCGCTATGGAGTCTGGTGATTCCTTGTCGGGAGTTAGCGTAGGAGGCTTCCAAGGCTGAGGCATTGGCATTGGTCCGCCCATAGGAGCAGGTGGTCGGGGTCCAGGTTGACCGGGTCCAGATTGGGGTCCCATTCCCGGTGGCGGTCGAGGTGGACCCGCACCGAAGGGTCTGGGCGGTGCCATGGGACGCTGCTCTCCCGGTCGGCCCGGACCTTGGATGACAAATGGGCGGGGCCCACCCTGGGTTGGGGGAACCGGAGGTCTCATGGGCATTGGACCCGGTCGAGGAATTCCCTGAGGAGGCGGGGAACCCTGCGGATTGGTCGGCCCTGAGCCCGGCGTCCATTTTGGAGGCAGTGGAGGGATCGATCGGACCCCCGTAGACTCGGATGAAGGCCCGGTTCCGGGCCGGTCTATGGGAGGTGCCCATTTTGATGGGACTGCAGAAGACTGTGAACTCTGAGAGGGAATCGGAGTACTTGGGAACGGTACCCCTAGTCTAGCTGAAGTGTCGAGGCCTGGTTTCTGGAAGAGTGGACCTGAATCCGATCTCTTCTCGTCCATTATTGACTGGGGCGGATTCCAGCTAGGGCTCGGTGCTGACCGAGGCGCTTGCTCAGCTGGTTGGCGCATTGTCGGACTCGGTTGGTTCTGGGGGGACGGTGTGAATGGAGAGGATGTTGGTCTGGACGCTTCCGCCCTGAGAGTCTGGAGGACTGCCGATGTGCTTTTGCCCATCGTTTCCTGTTTCTGACCCAGAAAAGGTTCAGAGGAAGGCTTGGCGCCGGCCGACCATGTCACGCTAGGGCTGTTTCTTGAACTGCTGGGGGTCGAGCTCTTGGGTAGTGGTGGGACCGAGTAGGCTGTGTGCTTTGACGTCGAGGATGGCGGTGCGCCGGTTGGAAGGATCTGTCTCGAAGGTGAGGCGACCGGGCCCCCGGTTGAAAGTAGTGATCCTGGTTTGAAGGATTTCGATTTCTGGATCTTTCCTACGAGGCCTTGGTCACCGTGCCGCCTCTTTAGCAGAACGTAGCCGAAGCCTGATCCGCCGCCTAGTCCGATGGTGAGAACTATGAACGGTGAATAAGGTCCGATGGAGGTGTTGACGTAGTTCTGGAAGTAGACGTCGTTCAGATACTGGTTTACGAGCCAGAACGTGAGGAATAGGTTGACCAGGAATGAGATGGTGGTTCCGATCCGGATCCTGACCATCAGTAGTCGTCCTCCGGTTTACTCGTTTTCTTGCGAGGCTTCAGCTCGCTCCGCATGTTTGCGATGACACGGGTGAAACCATACGCGGAAGCGATCATCAGGACGACCACTAGGAATACTGGGTCGAAGGATCCAAAGTATTGTTGCTCATAGATGTTGTAGAAGTATTCCGTTACTAGCCAGACGCCGAAGAATAGCACGATACCGTATTCGAGTATGAATGTGAGGAGCGTGGTCTGGTATAGACTGCCGCCCGCGGACTCTTCACCATGCCAGCCCAACAAAGTTTCGATGTACCTTCTGCTTCCACTCTTCTTGGGTTGGGCCTCCTCCTCAACCCCCAATAATCCTCAACGCAAGACGCCCATCTCCGCAATCACCATAAGCGTGCTGTAACCGGTGGAAGATGAAACGCGGTACATTGACCAGTGACAGGATTATCTTCGCATCAATCTACAAGCTAAATCAGAGAAGACTCATCTTTTCGCACATTAAAATACGGCACAGAGCGAAAACAGTCTAGCTCTCAAAGTGAGCCATGGTGACTCAAGAAACCGCCCGGAAATACGAAGTTGTAGAAGACCTCCCGGGTGTCGGTCCATCAACCGCTGACAAGCTGAAAGAGCTCGGCTTCCACACAGTCGAGAGTCTAGCAACAGCCACCATCAGAGAACTCGTCCCAGCTGGGATCGGCGAGAAACAGGCTGCGAAGATCATCGGTGTGGCCCGAGACAGCATCTCACTCTCGTTCATCAGAGCTGACGAGCTGATGAGGATGAAGGCCAACGTGCGACGGCTCACGACCGGCAGCAAATCCTTCGACGAGCTGATCGGCGGCGGACTAGAAACCCAGACGATCACGGAAGTATACGGGGAGTATGGAGTTGGCAAATCAATCCTCTGCCACCAACTAGCCGTCAACGTTCAGCTTCCAGTAGACAAGGGCGGTCTGGATGGTGGCGCATTGTATCTGGACACTGAGCAGACTTTTCGTCCCGAATGGATCGTCCGGATGGCAAAGTCCGCAGGGCTGGAAGCGACGGACGTTGCGCAGAGAATAATCTACTCAGAGGCGTACAACTCAGATCACCAAGTGCTTCTCTTGGAAAAAGCGGATCAGATAATCAAGGACAATAACATACGAGTGATAATAATCGACTCCTTAACGTCTCATTTCAGAAGCGAGTATCTGGGAAGAGAGATGCTGGCAGAACGACAGCAACGTTTGAACAATCACATGCACAGGCTAATACGACTCGCCAGAGGATTCAACGCCGTGGCAGTTGTAACTAACCAGGTCATGTCGAAGCCCGACCAGTTCTTCGCCAATTCAGTGGACGCCGTCGGCGGCCACATTGTCGCCCACACAAGCCATACTCGGGTCTTTCTACGGCGCGCGGCGAGCGGCCCAATTAGGATAGCGCGCCTCGTCTCCAGCCCATACCTTCCCGAGGGTGAGAGAATATTCAAGGTCACCGAGACAGGCATACTCGACGTATCAGAGGAGGACGAGGTCAAGCGTCGTCGGTAAAACCAAAAAACTCAATCCCCACTGACTCTGTCAACCGATTCTTCCAGAGCGTGGAAGCGCGAGCCTGGACGGATGCGGAGAAGGAGCTCGATGGTATCCGACAGAAAGCGGAGAACGCTCTATGGTACAAGGGATACGTCAAGGCTTTGGAGGGATTGTTGTTGACATATCGGACCAGCGATGACAAGTACATCTACCTCCCTAAAATTCTCGCGACCCGCGGCGAAGAATCGATCAATCAACTCCGGAAAGAGTTCGGAGAGTTTGCAACCAACGAAATTCACGGAGAATACGACCGAGGATACTTCAAGGCGTTGGAAGATTACGTTACGCTTCTGTCTTCGATGAAGAGCCCTCAACAGGCGGCTCCAGCGACTCCTCCATCGACTGTGGAGAAGAAGGAACCTGCTAAGAAGGATGAGGGTTTAGAACAGTATACAGTAGAATCGTCGTAAAGATCATCCAGATAACGTAAGACCCCATACCAATAGTCACGTGCTTGTTGGGACCCTTCAGCACCTCGGGACCATACCCGAGAAGATTCTTCACTAGAAAGACAGAGACGGAATAGACACCTATTCCGACAGTAATCATGCTAAGAGTGCCAAGCCCGACTCCCAAAGAGCCGAAACCCGCAAGGTTGTAAATGACGCCCGCTAAAACACCGAAGCCGAGCCGAATCCAGTAAACGAGTGATGCTGGCGGCAGACGGCCGATCTGCACTGCCTTCGATGTCTGGACGGCCAGGTTCGACCCGGTGCTCGACAAGGCTCGAATGATCCCGGCTTCAATCGTGCTGATAACGTTTTGCTGAAAAAACACGGTGATGTTCACATGAAGATTTTATAGAAGCCGAGACCACTGGCCGTTCTGCCTTGTCGGTGCACGATACCGAGCCTGAATCTGTTATGGTACGAGACATCATGACAAGGCCTGTCATTACCGCAAGAGAATCGGACACGGCGGCTGATGTCGCGAAACTTATGGCCAAACATAACATCGGTTGCGTGCTCGTCTCTGGCAAGAAAGGAGAGACGATCGGAATAATTACCGAACGAGATATTGTTCAGAGAATCGCAGCCAAGAATCTCGTGCCGTCGAAGGTGACCGTGGCCGAGGCCATGTCCAAGCCCGTTGTCACGATAAAGTCAGGCGCCAACGTTACAGACGCCGCGAAACTGATGAACCAACGAAAGATCCGAAGGCTCGCCGTGATGGAGGACGGAAAACTAATGGGAATCTTGACGATGAAGGATATTCTAGAAGTTACTCCTGCAATAATCGATCTCGCCTCGGAGAAGAGCCAAGCTGGGCTCGGAAGGACCCCACGAACCAGCACTTCCCGTCTATCCGGCTATTGCGATGAGTGTGAGACTTGGTCAGAAGGGTTAGTGCAGAAGGACGGGGTCTTCCTTTGTCAGGACTGCGCAAAAGAACTTGGCCCGGCCGAAGAAGAGAACTGATACTGCAGTAGACTTGGAAGACCGGAATATTCTGGTCGAAGACGCGGACATCTGGAATGGAACCGGGTTTAGAAGAGGCTCCATTCTAATCGAAGAGGGTCGGATTAAACGAATAGCTCGCGGCATATCTAATAGTGGCATTGAGACGATTGACGGCTCGGGACTCAAGGCTCTGCCTGGGCTCATTGATGTGCACGTCCATCTCAGGGACATGAGACTGGCTCACAAGGAGGATTTTGCAACTGGCACAGCTGCGGCCGCGGCTGGAGGATTCACGACTGTGCTTGACATGCCGAATACCCTTCCCGCAACTGACTCGGCTGGTCACCTGTTTGAAAAGCAGACGGTTGCAGCTCGGAGAATCTATGTCAACGTGGGCTTTCACGCGGCGGCGGTGTATAATTCCCATCACTTGGAAGCGTTGGCGGAGGCGGGAGCATTCTCATTCAAGCTCTACTTGCCGAAGCCTATTGCGCCATTCGATGTCCAGAATGATCAGGTGATTGAGAAAATGATGCGTGCCGCCGCGCGAGTCGAGACTCCGGTAACTGTGCACGCGGAGGATCTAACCGCCGGAGAAAACACGAGCAAGGGAGACGGCTTCGAAGAACTAGCTAAGGCTCGATCTTCGATCCTCGAAACTCATGCTGTCGACAGACTCTTACCAATTCAGAAGAAAGCCCGTTGTAGCGTCCACTACTGTCACTTGACTCTCCCCGCTAGCCTCGCGAAGATCAATGCTACTTCGAGATCGACCAGCGAGGTCACACCTCATCATCTCCTCCTGTCCAAGAAACTCTTGTCCAGAATTGGGTGGAAAGCATGGATGGTTCCACCTCTAAGATCGGAACAGACAAGGCGTAGCCTACTCGACTCCACACTTACGGGTCTCGCCAGTGTCATTGCCAGTGATCACGCCCCACACACTATCAAGGAGAAGGATCAATCAGCCAGCAAAAGTCCGCCGGGCGTCCCGGGATTGGAGACGACTCTACCATTGATGCTCACACTAGTCAACAGACAACGGATGAATCTCTCACTTTTAGTGAAGCTTCTCAGTGAGAATCCTGCAAGAATTTTCGGTCTAAAGTCTAAGGCCAAGCTTCGGAAAGGAGCCGATGGCGACCTGGTCCTGATTGATCTGAAGAAGAAATCAAGGATAGATTCTAGTAAGTTCTTTTCGAAAGCAAAGTTTTCGCCCTTTGACGGATCCAAGACACAGGGTGCGGTCCATTCCACCATCGTCGGCGGAAGGCTCGTCTACAAGGAGACTGAGATAGTCTCCGGGGAAGGTGCTGGCTTCGTCTTGCGAAGTAGGCCCTCAGATTGAGGTTTGTCGTCGATGGAATGCTGGGGGGCTTGGCTCGCTGGCTCAGAATGCTGGGATACGTTACAGAGTATGACCCGAAAGCGGACGACAACAGTCTCATACAAGGCTCTCAGGTGCCGGACTCAGTCCTCTTGACGCGGGATGAAGAACTGCACAATCGGGCTCTAGGAAAGAACATCCACTCGGTCTTGGTCATTGGCGGTACGGAGGAAGCTCGACTGGGACAGCTAGCAAGAACTCTGGGCGTCATCCTTGACATAGACATGTCCGCAACGAGGTGCCCCGAATGCGGGGCGGAGCTCCACGAGATTACCAAGCAGGAAGCCGCCAGTGACGTCCCGGCGAAGAGTCTCGAACTCTACGATCGATTCTGGAGATGTAACAATGCCGGATGCGGGAAGACGTATTGGGTGGGAAGCCACTGGAAGCAGATACGTCACACCTTGGAAGAAGCCCGAAAGATAATGTCATCACTAGAGAAGGACACGAAATGCTAACGACCGAAGAAGGTGTAGTATTGGTGAAGACCGCCCGGGCAGCGGTTGAAACTCATCTGTCAGGAGAACAATTCCAGGCGCTGGCTGATGCGAGTCCTGGCCTGAAAGAGGAAAGAGGAGTCTTCGTAACGCTCCTCGACCACGTCAAGGGTGGAAGTCTGCGGGGATGCATTGGAATCCCCTTTCCAACGCGCTCATTACTTGAACAGGTTAGGGTTGCCGCAGTAGAGGCGGCGACAACAGATTTCAGGTTCGAACCAGTGACTCTCGAGGAGCTACAGAAGAGGATCGTGTTGGAGGCAACTGTTCTCTCAGTCATGGAGCCTATCTGGATGAAGAATCCGCTCGATCTGAGAGAGAATATTCTCGTTGGAAGAGACGGTTTGATGGTTGAGGGAATGGGTAGCCATGGACTTCTGTTGCCCCAGGTGGCTGTTGACGAAGGGTTTGATAGTGAGGAGTTCCTTTCTCAGTGTTGTTTGAAGGCCGATCTTCCTTCGGATGCGTGGCTTACCGGGGACGTACGGGTCTCCCGGTTTCAGGGTCAAGTTTTTGCTGAGGAGAAGCCGAGTGGCCGAGTGTTTGAGAGGCGTCTGAAACCGTAGCTCAAGTCGCGTGGACTCTCGCATCTAGACAGCATATGTGTCGGATCTTTCAGAATTCGAGGATTGTCGGATAGGTTCGAGGCTCGGGTTACATCATGGTAAAACGGAAAATTGTGGATTCTTCTTCGGAAGACTTGTCCAACCTTCAACGCTTGGTTGGCCCCGAGAATGTTCTCGCTCATTGTGCCGGGGTCAACTATCAGGTATACGTCACCGACACGCGTCTTCTAGTCGGGAAGAGATTTACGACCGGGGAAAAGTTCATGAACGTCCCGACCGCGAGCATCAACACTCTTGAGCTGATCACTAAGAGTCTTCTTCCGCCGTTGACGTTCGCGGTTCTCGGCGCGATCGCCAGCTTTCTCATCTGGTGGTTTCCAGGTACGAGAATGTTGCCCTTGCCGGTTTTTCCCTATGATGTTGCAATGCTGGCGGGACTCGTTATCTTTGTCGGATCACTAGTGGTGGCTTGGTGGAGGGTCGGGATTGCGGTGCTTCGGATCCGCGTCAACGATTCCCAGAACCCGATCACCGTGAAGCTGGTCAGTACGTCCAAGGCTGAAGCAGTCTTCAAGGCCCTCAAAGGATAGACGACCGCTAGGACCTTCCAGCGGTCGTCGGCCCTCGTCATATCAGAACGCGAGTTCTTTGTAGAACGCTTAAACTGGTCACCCTTCCTGAGGAATCCAGGTTTGACAATCTCAATTCAGGAGGGCGATCTGGTCTTCCTCTATCAGGACGCACGCCGTAACTGGATTGCTCGGGCCGGAGAGGGGCGATTCCACACTCATCGAGGATATCTCGATCTCAAGGGTCTCGTCGGACTGGAGTACGGGGTATTCGTCAAAACCAGCCTGGGACAGTCACTTGCGGTATTCAAGCCCCGGCTCTTGGAGCTGGTGAATTCGTTCAGCAGACCCACCCAGATAATGTATCCGAAAGATATCGGGTATGCGATCTATCAGCTTGGCCTGAAAGATGGAGATACTGTTATTGAAGTGGGCACGGGTAGTGGTGCCCTTACCGGTGCCTTAGCTCAGGCAGTCGCGCCTAATGGTCGCGTGTACACTTACGAGAACCGAGAGGAGTTCCAAAGATCGGCCAAGAAGAACGTGGAGAAGACTGGGCTGTCAAGTCAAGTCACTTTTCGAAACATCGATCCATCGCAAGGATTCTTGGAACTGAACGCAGACGCTGCCGTCATCGATCTCGGCGATCCTTGGAAGATGGTAGCCCCAGCTTGGGAAGCTTTAGCAGGTGGTGGAATGCTGGCGGGCTTCACGCCCACCGTAAACCAATTGGAGAAACTCGCTGAAGCGCTGAGAAAGGGTGGATTCCTAGTCCTTGAGGCAGTTGAGTTGTTGATGCGGGAATTCAAGACCGAGACGGGCAAGGTGCGACCCGAATCACGGATGATTGGGCACACAGCTTACGTTACGATCGCTCGAAAGGTCATGGTGAAAGAATAAGCATTCATATATGGGAAAGATGCTTGAACCATTCAGCACGGGCCCGGTCGCAATGAGCGCTGTTCGCTTCGGAGACTCAGATCTCGCCAAGATCCTTCGTGGAGTCTTGGTAATAGTGGCTGCGGGACTGATGATTCTTCCAGCATATCTCAACTATGAGATCTGGAAGATCGGATTCAACCCGGTCGTGTCAATGGCGATTAGCCTACAACTGTTCGCTATTGGAATCGTGCTCTTCATTCTCGCAGTCGGCAAAGAGAGACTAGCGCCAAAGTCCCAACCTCAGTAAGTACATCTACGCCTAGGTCCTTTGGATATTGCTCGATAATTTCGATGTTCTAGATCTCAACTAGACGATGGTCAGCGGCGGGTCGATCCGCTTCCGATGGTCCGATTGGGGTTCTGGCGATGAGACTCTATCCGCCCACTCCTTGACGACCCCGACCAATTGAAGTCTCAAAACTTCTCCCATGAGCTGTGATCTTCTAACCGTCCTGATGTTATCTGCGAGTTGGATTGAACCGAGCACATCCTTGGTCCACTTTTCGAGATCCCTGCGCCCAATGTGATATTCCAGCGATTCTAGCGGGACTATCTTCAGAGCGTCAATGAATTCTTGGATAGATGTTGCAAGTATTCCCGAATATTGTCCGAGTCCCGTGTCAAAGTAGAATGACTTGTCCCGAGGGACCGCAATGATCCCGTCCACCGTGTCTCCCTCTTCGACCCTTGTATTGGGCCAGAGCTTGCTTCCAGGTAGGATCCTTGCATTGTTTCCGATGTTGCAGCCCTGCCCGATTATTGCTCTATCAATCGATACCTCGTTGCCGATGACAGCTCGCTCTCCAATTATCGTCGATCTTATGGAACAGTTTCGTCCGAAGACAGTGTTCTCGAACGCGACTCCCGTCTCAAAGCTCGTCCCAGACATCAACTTTGAATTTTCTTTCAAGACGGTTCCGGGTTTAATCTGGACGTTTTCCCCTAGCGACGTCTCGTTTTCGATCCATGAGGGGCCCAGCATCTGGGAACCTCGGCCAATCTTGACGTCTCCTCTGACAAACACCGGCTCTCCCGGGCCTCCCATTAGTTTTGCATCTTTGGGGGGGTTTGCAGCGAGATTTCGAAGAACCCAGTTTACTCCCTTCAGATACCCTTTCAATTCTCCAACATCGACCCAGAACGAGTCTGACGCGTAGCCGAAAAGATGCTTTCCCAGTCTCATCAGATAGGGGAACAGGTCCTTCGCGAAGTCCCATTTTTCATTCTCGACATAGTCCAAGACTTCTGGTTCGAGGATGTAGAAGCCTGTGCTTACCAGATTGCTTGGCACAGTACCCAGAGCCGGTTTCTCGACAAACTTGACGATCTTATTCTCCTCGTCAATAACTGCGACTCCGTAAGCAGATGGATCCTCCACGTTGGTTAGGGCAATCGAGATTTCGCCTTGTCTATCAGCATGGAACCTCGCCATGTCCGTCAGCGATATCTCGCTGACCACATCAGCCTGAACGACGAGAAAAGTCTCATCGAGCAGATGGGCCGCTAACTTCAGACTCCCAGCCGTTCCAAACGTGACCCCTTCCGGCTCGACAACGTATGTTACTCGAACTCCGAAATGGGACCCATCGCCAACATACCCCATCACCTGATCTTTCAGGTATCCGGGGATTATGATGAGATCCTTGAACCTGTTCCGGGACAGATGGGATAGCACATAATGGATTATCGGGTTTGGACCCAAAGGAAGCATTGGCTTTGGCCGGGTAAACGTTAGAGGACGCAGACGCGTGCCTTCCCCTCCGGCCAGAACTACGGCTTTCAAAGCTGGCGAGATCGATGCTTACTCGCGTTCTTCCTCCATTAGCAGTTCTGGCCCTCCACGCGTAATATGCGTAGCGGCTAGTCTAGGGATGCAACATGGAAACGTAGCGCGCAAAAGGGCCAGAAACAGTCAGTCAGAAAATGGAGAAGTTAGCTCTGCTCGAAAAGCCGCGTCAACCTTTCCGCAACGTCCTTCAGCTTGACTTTGTATTCGGCAATTTTTGAAGCGTTGGATTTCGCTAGATCCTCGAAGTAGGAGACGAAGTCTTTCATCTCGCTCACCATGGAATCGACGGAGTTTGGTCTTTGCGAGAACGGGAAGCCCAAGGGGAATGTTCCCTCATCCTTGCCTTTGTCGGTGAGTTCGTAGCGTCCATCTTCCCTCTTCCTGATTGCTCCCTCTTGGACCATCTGATCTAAGAGGGGGTAGATTGAGCCCGGTGACGGTCGCCAGCCTCCCCAGCTCATCTTCTCGATCTCGTCAATAATCTCAGCGCCATTCTTGGGTGAGCGAGTTATCATGGAGATGACCCAGGGTCTTAGCCATCCTCGCCTCATTCCGCCCCATTGCCTATGTCCCCACAAGTCTTGTCCGATATCGTTTATCCGATATCGGCTAATAAGCTCTTCGGTTCATTCCCCTAATCCAGAATGCCGCCGAGACGCTCCCGATCAAAGCCAGTATCGCTACACTGCCGAATGACACTTCTAAGCTCAAGAATCGGGAGACGTATCCACTAGCCAGCGCCAGGATCGACGCGCCTATGGTCTGACCTGACGAGAGAACCCCGAAAGACCTTCCGGATTGCTGGCCAATGGAACCTAGGTAGCGTGACAATTCTGTGTAGGTCAAGGGATACGTGGCGGAAATTGAGAATCCGGTAGCGAGCAGAGTTATAGTGGCAAGAATCGCGTTTCCTGAAAGCAGTGTGAAGGCAGCAATGGAACCCGAGGCAACGACGTAGGAGATGGCTAGGAGAACATTCGTCGGGACGAACCGAGTCCCGCCCCCTGTGGCAATTGCTCCCAAGGACGCAAAGGCAATGAATGCAGAGACTATCAGGTTCGCCTGCGGAACGTCCAAGTGTGCCCGAGTTCCCAAGAAGATATTCGCGAAGTTCAATATGACAGCGTAAGATCCGCCTGAAATGAAGGCTGCAAGGACGAAGAATAGAGGAATGGTCCGCTTTGTTTGCGGCTTCGAGCTAGATGGAGTTCGATGATCATCGGACGCCGCAGGATACCGACCGCGTAGGATGGTCAACGTTAGGACTACATCGGCTAGAGTCCAGATCGCGAACACAATGAATGTTGCGCGCCAGCCTACCGCTAGATACAGAGGAGCTGAGATCAAGAACACAAGTAAGACTCCGATGTTGCCAAACGCGCTCTGGAATCCCATAGACTTCTGCAATCTTGGACCGCCATACGATTTCGAGATAGTGGATATTCCAACAGGATGAAAGAAGCTGGAGCCCAATCGTAGGATAATCACTGAGGCTAGTAGACTCAGGAAGCCTATCGCAAAAATGAAGGAGATGACCGAGATAGTGACGATTGATATTCCGATCGCGAGAAGTCTCCCAGGATCTCTTCCTTCGCTGTAATGACCAACCACCGGCTGGAACAGAATATTGACCAAGTAGCCGAGGGCGACGATAATGCCTACTTGGAAGACGGAGATGTTGAACAGCACCAAGACAATCGGGAATAGGCTGGACAGGAGGTAGACGGAACCATCGTTGGTAGCGTGGTTCAGAGAGACTAGATAGAGAATCCTATTCGAAGAGCTAGTCAAGGCAGGTCCGGAGAGAAGAAAAGATGATTAGCGATCTGACAGCTTTCAACGAGGCCGCAAAGTCGATCTGTGAGTATTTCCTATTCTCCTAACTTGTTCCCACAACTCTGACAGAACTTTGAGGCTCCAGCGACCTGGGCCCCACACTTTGGGCACAGCCGTGTCGGGGTCATACTTACTTTCAACTGATTACCCAACCTGGCCAGATAATTCGTTATGCTGCCACCAATCATGATAACAGCCCCCACGAGAACGATACTCAATCCTACTGACAACATTTCTGAATTGGCCAAGAAAACCGTGATGTATTGCGTGCTCGCGGTTGCAGAGCAATCAGCTCCCGACGAGGCGATGCACTGGATGTAGCCTACCTCGCCGTAACCGCCAATCAAAGCTACGACACCACCGACAACTAATATTATCGCACCGATTTCAAACAAACGATTCCTTTGCAGCAATCGATCTCGATCACAGCGAGGAACGCACCTTTATCCGGTTTGCCAGGAAGAAGCTACTGCTCGTTCAGCGATCTGATTTACGAGATCCCGCTCCGATGCGGGCGACGTCAGAGGAATGCCATTGCCCTGAGATTCTATTCTTCGATCTCCGGCACGTACGAGGAGGCAGGAACCTTGCGGGGACTGCGGTTTCGTTTGGTCTCTTCGTAGCGAGATTCTATCCAACCAATGACCTTGTCTTCAGTTACTGCCTCAGCATCTGTCTGTTTGTTTATGTTCTCTGCAATCACTCTCAGGAATTCTTTAGGGTTGACAGGCTTGATGATGTAGGCATCTGCTTGTTGATTTACTGATTCGACGGCGTTGTCCAGAGTCGGGTATCCTGTGAGGATGATTTTCCTCGCTTTAGGAAGCATCCCGTGGATCTTAGAGAGTAGTTCTGTCCCGTCCGTGTCTGGTAGGTTGATGTCGATGACTGCTATATTGTAGAGTCGAGCTTTGCACTTTTCGAGGGCTTCGGACCCGGTCTGGGCCGTGTCGACA
>Ga0209154_1000590_pt1 | contig 23540 bp, 24 predicted proteins | sample GraSoiAngelo_121_FD_185878 | JGI IMG/M metagenome (GOLD analysis project Ga0209154, IMG submission 185878) | Grasslands soil microbial communities from the Angelo Coastal Reserve, California, USA - 14_0919_12_20cm (SPAdes) (version 2) | ecosystem: Environmental > Terrestrial > Soil > Grasslands ... | reverse complement strand
AATCTCGGGTTCGACCTGCGCCGTGAGGCCCAGCTGGACACGCTCACCGAAGACGTGGTCCGCTCGAGTGAGATCGAAGGTGAAAAACTCGACAGCGACCAAGTCAGATCCTCGATCGCACGGCGGCTCGGCATGGATGTCGGCGGCCTAGTGCCGGCCGACCGCGACGTCGAGGGCGTCGTCGAGATGATGCTCGACACAACCACCAACTACACGCAGCCCCTGACGGCCGACCGGTTGTTCGGCTGGCACGCGGCACTCTTCCCCACGGGCCGAAGTGGTCTTCGGAAAATCACCGTCGGCAACTGGCGCGACGATAGCAGCGGCCCGATGCAGGTTGTCTCGGGGCCAATCGGCCGGCAGAAGGTGCACTATGAAGCGCCGCCCGCCGCGCGTGTTTCTGGGGATATGGACCGCTTCCTGAACTGGTTCGAGGCGCCCGGTAACACCGACCCGCTTCTCATCGCGGGGCTGGCGCATCTGTGGTTCGTCACCATCCACCCTTTCGATGACGGCAACGGACGCATCGCGCGTGCAATCGCCGACATGGCGCTCGCCCGCTCCGAACGAAGCACCCAACGCTTCTACAGTATGTCAGCGCAAATCCTCCGCGAGCGGAACGACTATTACAAGACCCTTGAGCGCACGCAGAAAGGTACGCTCGACGTTACGCCCTGGCAGGAATGGTTTCTTTCGTGCCTGCGCCGCGCGATCGAGGGCTCGCAAGACACGCTTGGCGCGGTACTGGAGAAGGCGCGCTTCTGGCAGCGCTTTGCACAGCAGTCGCTGAACGCACGCCAGGTTAAGGTGCTGAACAGACTACTTGACGGCTTCGAGGGAAAGCTCACGACATCAAAATACGCCAAGCTCACCAAGTCCTCGCAGGACACGGCCTACCGTGACATCCTGGAACTCGTCGAGCGCGGCGCGTTGCGCAAGGACCCCGGCGGCGGGCGGAGCACCAGCTACTCGCTTGGCACAGGCCTCGAGAGGAAATGACGCAAGCAGACTCTTCGACATCCCGGACTACTTCGCGGCGTGGCGAGGCTCTTGGGGTTCGGCTTCGCTTTCACGCTCGCGACCTTACGTATGCGCTTCGGTCTTGGCTCGGCGCGGCCTTGGCTTAAGGTTCCGCCACCCGACCCCGGCCATACATCCTCGTCGCGCGAGGCCGCGATGAAGTACTTTGACTGGAACTACGAGGCGGCCGGCCCCTATTGGGCTTTGATGCCGGACTCCTCAACGACCTTGCGCCAAAGGGCGATCTCCTTCCTGATTTGATCGAGGAATTGCTCCGGCGTGCCGCCCGCGGGTACGGAAGCGTCATTGCGCAAGTGCTCGACTGCGTCTTTGCTCACCAGCAGTCTGCTCACGTCCGCGTGTAGACGGTCGATGATCTTCTGCGGTATCCCTTTGGGGCCAATGAGGCCATGCCACAGGATCGCCTCGAATCCCGGGAATCCGGTTTCTTCGACGGTTGGAACGTCGGGAAGCGCAGGCGTCCGCATACGTGTCGTGACGGCGAGCGCGCGAAGCCGTCCCGACTTCACATAGGGCAACAGCGCCGACGGGGCGCTCAAGAACACATCGGCGTGTCCCGCCACCGTATCGCTGAGCGCGGGTCCCGTTCCCTTGTAGGGTACGTGCATCATCTTTATCGCGCTCAGGCTGCACAAGAGCTCCATCGCAACGTGGGTGATGCTGCCTTGCCCGGAAGACGCAAAGCTGATCGCCCCGGGTCTTTGCTTGGCGAGCGCGACCAGCTCCTGCAGGGAACTCACGGGCAACGCGGGATTCACGACCAGCAGATCCGGTCCTTGCGAGAGCTGAATAACCGGCGTAATGTCCGCGACCGGATCGAAGTTCAGCTTGTAGAGCGCGGGGTTCACCGAGTAGCTGGAGGAGACCATCACCAACGTGTAGCCGTCCGGCGCCGATTTGACGCCGGCTTCGATGCCGATCAGACCGCCTGCCCCCGGCTTGTTGTCCACGATGAACGGGCTTCCCGATGAGGCGGTCAATCGCTGTGCGACAAAGCGCGCCATGAGGTCTGTGCCTCCGCCTGGCGCAAACGGTACGACGATGTGGACTGGTTTGATCGGGTAAGGCTGCGCATGGGCGAGGCCACAGGCTAGCGCGATGAGCAAACCGCGAAGCACTGCAGTTCCATGCGTCCTGCGCTGCGTCGCCATGATCCCCCCGGCGTTTCAACTGGCCCATAACACAACTAATGTTACCGTGCAAACCCATGTTAATCAGCGCTTAAGCATCCATTTTTCGAATCCCCACTTAGTTCCCGTGCCAGGCGACGGTAAGCATCAATCCATTCTGCCCCATCTGGCCGCGGGTCTGGCATTGGCAGATCGAGAATTGGAATTGCTTGAGTCACCTTTCCGCACGAGCAAACGGCGACGATTTGGTCGCGCTTGGTGATGTCGACCTTGCCAACCGTCACTTCTTGCCCAAGCACGAATCGTGATCCCTAGGTTATGCGCGCCTTTTGCGTTTCCAGTGCTCTCTGCGCTTTTCTCAATTCCCCTGCGATGCCCTCAAGCATCAGGTAGCACTGGCGCTCGCCTGGCGGCGCGACGGGGTGGTGACCGAGTGGAATCCGACTTTCGCCGGGATGGCACTCGACTTGGGCCTCGGCATCGAGGTCTGCTGGCCGTAGAGTCCGCGGCAGAACCTAAACGATCGCCACGGACCTTCGTCTATCGGTGACCGTGTTGGCTTGCGGTGGGCCGCATCCGTCTATTCAATGCGCGCGCCATCCATTGCGCGCGCGCTTTAGCACGAGCACGTCACCGGGGCCGTTGACGGCCGCGAAGAGCAGCCCGGCGAGAAAGGTGAAGTGATCGACGAAAGATCCGAACTCGGCCTGGTTTCCGCTCCAATGCGACGGCCCGTGGAACGAAAAACCGAGAAACACGACATAAGCCGCGGCCGCGAGTGAAGCTTCCGTGAAGAAAGCTCCGCTCAGGAAACAGAGGACGAGCGCAAGCTCGAAAAACGCGGCAATCCACGCAAGGAACAACGCAAAGGGAAAGCCTGCCGCTGCGATGAAGCTAGCGGTGTCGTGTATGCCGGCGAACTTGAACGCCGTCGCCATGCTAAAGACTGCGGCGAAGATGAGGCGGGCGACAATAATGGCGACAGCGGCCCAGATGGGAGACAGTGATTTCATGACCCTATCGTTGGTTTTTCAGCCCGTGTGAGCGGCCCCGGGAAAGCGCATGGTACCGGACGGAACGAGACCCTGCACCCGACTTCGAACATGGCTAGGTGCTTTGCCGAGGCGGCTTTCTTGCTCCCTGGAGCGCCTGCGCGATAACGGCATCGACGCGGCGACGGTCGCGCTAGTGCGTTTGTCCGATTCAGGAACACGCGCCGGCTGTACCGCCTTCGCCATCTGCTCGTCGACCACTGCAACGGCCGTCGCTACGTCGCCGGCGCCGAGAAGATCCCACGCTGGTTGGGCCTGGATGCCCCCTGGGCCTGATTGGAGATTCCATTGCTGCGGTTGAAACAAGGGATCGTTTGGGACAGCGTCGAGATATACCGGGACGTTCGCGACAGCAGACTCTATCTCCGGTAATGCCCGTATCCTTGCGGCAATCTCCTCGGATTCGATCCGTGACATAAAACGAGGAAGCGGAAAGACTATGCCCCATCCGTGGTCCGTATATGTAGTAAGGTCAATCCCTGCAGCCTGTTTCAAGCGTTGCAGCTCTTCTACCGTCGGCGCTTGAGCTTGTGGTGTGTGCGTGGTTCGTTTCCACTTGATGATGATCGATTGAATGTTGCGAGCGTTCGGATCGTTCCGATTGAATCGCTCCAACGGCTGCCCGCCGCACCATGATGGTGCCAGCCCTGCGATAACACTCAGCAGAAGTAGTGCGCTCAGCGGTCTCATTTCGTTCGTCCAGCAAGCCTAGGGGTGCGTGAAGCTCGACGCTGGCTGCGCCGGCGGCCGCCCGTAAAAGTCTGGATCGATTGGCTGCGCGACGGCGACGCCGTCTGAATGCGCCAGCTTCTCGGCTATTCCCAGGCTTGCACTCGAGTCAGCGCGCGGTCCGAGCGCATCACGTACGTCGGGCCATAAACTGAACCAATTTTCAGTGGAAATCAGATCGGGTTGAGCTTCCTGCTTTTTTCTCGCTTCGGTAGCGGACGCCGCCAGTTTATGAATCCCATGCCCCTCACTCCCACTCAACCGTCAACGGCACTTGCAAGCCGCTGTTCCATTGATACAAATTTCCAGTGAATTTAGCGCTTACCGTCATTTTTACCGTCAGAAAACGGGGCCTTTACCAGCTCTGGGTTTAGGGACCCATTTGCGCCGCGACTACTCCTGCGGCTCCATTGTCTCGTGCGATCCGGCCCTGCGATATCTGACTCGAATCACCCTCCTCGCGAGCTCTGCGCGAATGCGCCTCGATCCTTCGCAAGTCATCGTGCGCACGCTCCGAGCATCGATCAAGACCGATGTCATCCGGCAGGCACCTCGCGGATCAGTGCGCATCGGCCGTGTGCTCCGCCGTTTCCTTCCACGGCTTGATCTTCGAGAGCGTCTTCGCGAGCATCGCCTTCGCGACCTCGGTGTCGTAGTCGGCCTGCAGCCGAAGCCACCAGCCGTCGGAGAGCCCGAAGAAGCGGCACAGCCGCAAATCGGTGTCCGCCGTGATGGCGCGCTTGCCGGCGAGGATCTCGCCGATGCGCTGCGCGGGCACGCCGATCTCCTTCGCCAGCCGGTAGTTGCTCATACCCAGCGGCTTGAGGAACTCCTCAGCCAGCATCTCGCCCGGCGAAACGGGCTTCAGTTTCCTGCTCATGTCGTTCTCCGTCAGTGGTAGTCCACGATCTCGACGTCTTCGGCGTCGGCACCCGTCCAGCGAAAGCAGATGCGGAACTGATCGTTCACGCGGATGCTCCACTGGCCCGCGCGATCCCCCTTCAGTTGTTCCAGCCGGTTGGCCGGCGGCGCGCGCAGGTCCTCGATGCGTCGCGCCAAGTCGAGCTGCTTCAACTTGCGCAGCGCCGGGCGTTCGATGTTCGCGAAGCGCGCCACACGCCGCAGCCCGAACAGGGATTCCGTGTCGGCACACTTGAACGTCTTGAGCGCCACCGGTAGGAATAGTAACGCTATACGTGATTAACGTCAAGCGTGACTATTGATGATCCGATATCCTGCCCACAAATGGGCCTTCGCTCGCCCAGTCCTGCCCGATCACGAACGACTCGACAATCTCGTCCAGCTGCTCGACCTGGCGGTAGATCTCGGCGGTGCCGATGCGCACGCCGCCTGGGTTCAGCACCGCGCCGCCTCCCGCGCTGCTCGGCCTCGACGATGCGGCGCCCGATCGCCCAGTAAGTTGCCGACATGACCGCATTGACGGTGCGCGCCGAGCACGCCGGGCTCGGCGAGTCGCGCGGCTGCATGTCCGTCGCCGTCAGTGGTCGTCCACGATCTCGACGCCTTCCGCGTCTTTGCCCATCCAGCGAGAGCAAACGCAGAACGGCTCGTTCACGCAAGCCCCTGCGCGAGAACTGCCGTTCAGATCGCGGCGAGCCGCTCGACCGTATCCGGGAAGCGTTTCACGAGACCGATGAGCAACGCCGCCTGCGCATTGGGTTTCGCCCGCCCCTGCTCCCAGTTCTCCAGGGTGCGTACGTTCGTGCGCAGATAGGCGGCAAACAGCCCCCTTGAGACTTTGAGGCGTTGGCGAACGCGCACCAGCTCCCGGGGCGTGAGCTCGGGAGCGGGCTTGAAGTCGAGCGCATGCGTGCGAAGGGTGCGTCTCCCTTGCCGCGCCTGCGCGAGCGCCGACATGCCTTCCGTCAATTCGGCAAACAGATTGCGCTTGTGCGTACGAGTTCGCTTCGACCTTACCCTTGTCATGTTGCTCTCCTTGCTTCCAGCTCCGCCTTGAGCATCTCCTTCAACGCCTTGCGCTGCAGAGCCTCCATTTCGTCCTTGTCGTACAGCGCAAATGCGGGAAGCTCGACAAAAATGGCCTTCACGGCCGATTTATACGCAATCTACGTATAGACGCAAGTTGCGGACCCCTCACTCCCACTCGATGGTCGCGGGCGGCTTGGAGGAGATGTCGTAGGTGACGCGGTTGATGCCGCGCACCTCGTTGATGATGCGGTTCGAGACCTTGGCGAGCAGCTCGTGCGGCAGCGGCGCCCACTCGGCGGTCATGAAGTCGGTGCTCTGCACCGCGCGCAGGGCGATGACGTGCTCGTAGGTGCGACCGTCGCCCATCACGCCGACCGATTTCACCGGCAGGAACACGGCGAAGGCCTGCGCAGTCTGGTCGTACCAGCCCGAGCTTCTCAATTCCTCCATAAAGATTGCATCGGCCTGGCGCAGGAGATCGGCGTATTCCCTGTTCACCTCGCCGAGGATGCGCACGCCCAGGCCGGGGCCCGGGAAGGGATGGCGGAACACCATCTCGCGCGGTAGGCCGAGCGCCAGGCCGAGCTCGCGTACTTCATCCTTGAACAGCTCGCGCAGCGGCTCGAGCAGCTTGAGGCGCAGCGTCTCGGGCAGGCCGCCGACGTTGTGGTGCGACTTGATGGTGGCGGCCTTCTTGGACTTCGCGCCGGCCGATTCGATGACGTCCGGATAGATCGTGCCCTGGGCGAGCCAGCGCGCGTGCTTGATCTTCTTCGCCTGTTCCTGAAAAACATCCACGAACAGCTTGCCGATGATCTTGCGCTTTTCCTCCGGACCGGCGACGCCGCGCAGCGCGGCGAAGAACTGCGCCGAGGCGTCGACGTGCACCAACTTCATGCGCAGGTGCTCGGCAAAGGTCTCCATCACCTGCGCCGCCTCGTTCAGGCGCAGCAGGCCGTGGTCGACGAACACGCAGGTGAGCTGGCCGCCGATGGCGCGCTGGATCAGCGCCGCCGCGACCGATGAGTCGACGCCGCCGGAAAGCCCGAGGATCACTTCGTCTTTTCCCACTTGCTCGCGGATCCTGGCGAGCGCCTCACCGACATAATCGGGCATGTTCCATTCGGCTCCGCAGCCGCAAATGTCGTGCACGAAGCGGTGCAGGAGCTTCGTGCCCTGGCGCGTGTGCGTCACCTCGGGATGGAACTGCACGCCGTAGAAGCGGCGCGATTCGTCGGCCATCCCCGCGATCGGACAGGCCTCGGTGGAAGCCATCAGCTTGAACCCGGGAGGCAGCTCGGTGACCTTGTCGCCGTGGCTCATCCACACGCGCAGCATGCTGTGGCCCTCCGGCGTGCGGAAATCCTCGATGCCCTCGAGCAGCTTCGTGTGGCCGCGGGCGCGCACCTCGGCATAGCCGAACTCGCGCACGCTCCCGGCTTCGACCCGCCCGCCGAGCTGCTGCGCCATGGTCTGCATGCCGTAGCAGATGCCCAGAACCGGAACGCCCTGCTCGAACACCGCCTGCGGCGCCTTGCCGGTCTGTTCCTCATAGGCCGACAGGTGGCTGCCCGAAAGGATGATGCCCTTGGCGCCGAAATCACGGACGAAGGCGTCGCTGACGTCGTGCGGGTGAATCTCGCAGTAGACCTTGGCTTCCCGGACCCGCCTGGCGATCAGCTGCGTGTATTGCGCACCGAAGTCGAGGATCAGGATTTTCTGGTGCACTACTCTGCCCGGTAGTTCGGGGCTTCCTTCACGATCTGGACGTCGTGGACATGCGACTCGCGAATGCCCGCCGCCGTGATCTCGACGAACTGGGTGCGGGTGCGCAGCTCCTCGATGCTCGAGCATCCGGTGTAGCCCATGCTCGCCCGCACGCCGCCCATCAGCTGCTCGATGACCCGCAGCGCGCTGCCCTTGTAAGGCACGCGGCCTTCCACCCCCTCGGGCACCAGCTTGTCGACGTTCATCTCGGCTTCCTGGAAATAGCGGTCGGCGGCGCCCTGCTGCATCGCGCCGAGCGACCCCATGCCGCGGTACGCCTTGTAGGAGCGCCCCTGGAACAGCTCGATCTCTCCGGGCGATTCCTCGGTGCCGGCGAACAGCGACCCGAGCATGACCGCATGCGCCCCGGCGCCGAGGGCCTTGGCGATGTCGCCCGAGTAGCGTACGCCGCCATCCGCGATGAGCGGCACGCCGGACTTGCCGAGCGCCTCGGCGACGTTCTGGATGGCGGTGATCTGCGGCACGCCGACACCCGCCACGATCCGCGTGGTGCAGATCGAGCCAGGGCCGATGCCGACTTTCACGCCGTCGGCGCCGTGATCGACCAGGGCGCGCGCGCCGTCTGCGGTGCCGACGTTGCCGCCGACCACCTCCACCTGCGGATAGCGCGTTTTGATCCACTTCACCCGGTCGAGCACGCCCTGCGCGTGGCCGTGCGCGGTGTCGACCACCAGCACATCGGCGCCCGCCTCGACCAGCGCGGCCACGCGCTCGTCGGTGCCTTCGCCCACGCCCACGGCCGCACCCACGCGCAGCTTGCCGTGCGCGTCCTTGGAGGCGTTGGGATGCTCGCTTTCCTTCAGGATGTCCTTGACCGTGACCAGGCCCTTGAGCCTGAACTCGTCGTCGATCACGAGCACGCGCTCGAGGCGATGGCGGTGCATGAGCGCCATCGCTTCCAGGCGGGTCGCGCCTTCGCGCACCGTGACCAGCCTTCTTTGCGGCGTCATGATGGATTTGACCGGCTGGTCGAGCTCGGCCTCGAAACGCAGGTCGCGGTTAGTGACGATGCCGACCACCTTGCCGCTCTTCACCACCGGGAAGCCGGAAATCTTGTATTGCTGCTGCAGCGCCATCACCTCGCGCACGGTCATCTCGGGGGAGACGGTCATCGGGTCGCGCAGCACGCCGGATTCGAAGCGCTTGACCTTGGCGACCTCGACCGCCTGCGCCTGGGGCGTGAGATTCTTGTGGATGATGCCGATGCCGCCCTCCTGGGCCATGGCGATGCCGAGCCGGGCCTCGGTGACGGTATCCATGGCAGCCGACACGAGCGGGATGTTCAGCTCGAGCTTGCGGGTCAGGCGGGTCTTCAGGGAGACTTCGCGCGGCAGGACGCGCGAGTGGGCGGGAAGGAGGAGGACGTCGTCGAAGGTCAGCGCCTTCTGGATCACCCGCATGTCTGATTCTCGCAAAGCCGCATTATACTGTCATCCATGTTTCGACTTAAGCGTTGATACATCAATGATCAAAGCACTGCTCTTCGCGCTCGGCATGGCATTTGCGACGGCGGCCATGGCGCAGCAGTACAAATGGGTGGGTGCGAATGGCAAGGTCGAGTACGGCGATATCCCGCCGCCAGGCGTGCAGGCGACGCCGTTGAACCCGCCGGTGTCCGCCCCCGCCGCGTCCGCGCCTGCAGCCAAGAAGGACGGCGCCAGGGACCTCGGCCCCGAGTGGGCCTTCCGCAAGCGCCAGCAGGAACAGCGGGAAAAAGAGGCGAAGGCCGCCAAGGAGCGCGCCGATGCGGAAAGCAGGCGCGTCAACTGCGAGGAGTCGCAGGGTTCCTTGCGCAGCCTGCAGCATCTCGACCGTCAACGCTGACGGCGAGCGGGTCTTTATCGACGACGAGCAGCGCGCGAAGGAGATCGAGCGGATCCAGCGCGCCGTGAACGACTGGTGTAAGTAGCGGCGCGGGCGCGTCGCGCCTGTTTCGGGTCCACCGCCAGCGGACGATAGATTTCCACCCGGTCGCCGTCCGCCACCGGAGCGTCATCGCGCACGACCTTGCCGAAAATGCCTACCTTGCCGCGCACAAGGTGCAGCAGCCCGGACTTGGCCAGCACATCGCGCACCGTGGCGCCGCTTTGCACAGCCACCCGAGCGCTCTCCTCGCGCTCCGGCAGCGCGTAAACGACCTCAACCTTCAGCACGGCCATAAACCTGCGCGGCGCGCTGCGCAAAGGCATCGACCATCGTGTCGGCGATGCGATCGAACAGAGGCTCCAGCAGCTTCGCCAGCGCCCGGCTCGAAAAATCGTATTCCAGCGAGAACTCGATCTTGGAGGCCTGCTCCGAGAGCGCGGTAAAGCGCCATGCCGCAGCGAAATGCCGGAACGGTCCGCGCACCAGGCTCAGGTCGATTGCCTCCCCGGGGCGGCTGCGGTTCAAGGTGGTGAACGACTGGCGCAGGCCGCGAACACCGACCGTGAGGGTGGCGCGCGTACCGGCAGGCCCGCGCTCCTCGACCGCGGCAGCGACGCACCAGGGAAGAAAGCGCGGGTAGGCCTCGATGCCGTCGACCAGCGCGAAAATCTGGGCCGCGCTGTGCTCGACGATCGCGGATCGGTCGATGCGCCTCATGTTCTAGAATTCTTCATGTCCATCGTCGAGAACCGCAAGGCGTTCCACGATTATTTCGTCGAGGAGCGCTACGAAGCGGGCCTCGCGCTCGACGGCTGGGAGGTGAAAGCCATCCGCGCCGGCCGGGCGCAGCTGGCCGAAGCCTATGTCTTCGTGCGCGGCGCGGAGCTTTTCCTGATCGGCGCCCACGTTAGCCCGCTGCCCACGGTTTCGACGCATTTCACGCCGGATCCGACGCGCAGCCGCAAGCTTCTGATGCACGCCGAGGAGATCAAGCGGCTCGTCGGCAAGGTCGAGCAGCGCGGCTACACGCTGGTGCCGCTCAATCTGCACTTTCGCAACGGCCGCATCAAGCTCGAAGTCGCGCTGGCGCGCGGCAAGCTGAAGCACGACAAGCGCGCCGCCGAGCGCGAAAAGGAATGGAGCCGGGAGAAGCAAAGGCTGCTACGCAGCCGCTGATTTTTTCTGCGGCGCCGCCTCGGCGAGCGAGAGCCAGGTCGACACGACAGTGTCCGGATTGAGCGACAGGCTCTCGATGCCCTGCTCCATCAGCCAGCGCGCCAGGTCGGGGTGGTCGGACGGACCTTGCCCGCAAATGCCGACGTACTTGCCGTGCTTGCGGCAGGCGCGGATCGCCATGGAGAGCATGGCCTTCACCGCGGCATCGCGCTCGTCGAAGCTCGCGGCCACCAGACCCGAGTCGCGGTCCAGCCCGAGCGTGAGCTGGGTGAGATCGTTGGAGCCGATCGAGAAGCCGTCGAACAGCTCGAGAAACTCCTCGGCGAGGATGGCGTTCGACGGCAGCTCGCACATCATCACCACGCGCAGGCCGTTCGTGCCTCGTCTCAATCCGTTTCTTTCCAGCAGGTCGATCACTTGTTTCGCTTCGCCGAGCGTGCGCACGAACGGCACCATCAGCTCGACGTTCGTCAGGCCAAGCTCGTCACGCACCTTCTTCAGCGCCGCGCATTCCAGCTCGAAGCACTCGCGGAAGCTGGGCGCGAGGTAGCGCGAAGCGCCGCGCAAGCCGAGCATCGGGTTTTCCTCGTCAGGCTCGTAGCGCTCGCCGCCGAGCAGCTTCTTGTACTCGTTCGATTTGAAGTCGGACAGCCGCACGATCACCGGCTTCGGCCAGAATGCGGCCGCAATGGTCGCGACGCCTTCGGCCATCTTCTCGCGGAAGAAGCTGCGCGGGTCGGGGTAGCCGCGCGCCGCCTCCTCCACCTTGCGCTTGAGGGGGGCCGGCAACTGCGGGTACTCGAGGCAGGCGCGCGGGTGCACGCCGATCTCGTTGTTGATGATGAATTCAAGGCGCGCCAGGCCGACGCCCGCGTTGGGCAGTTGCGCGAATTGGAACGCGAGCTCCGGATTGCCGACGTTCATCGCGATCTTGAGCGCGATGCGCGGCATCTCGCCGCGCTCGCGGCTGGAGACTTCGAACGGCAACAACCCCTCGAACACGCTGCCGGTGTCGCCCTCGGCGCAGGAAACCGTCACCGGCTGGCCGTCCTTTATGCGCGCGGTCGCATCGCCGCAACCGACGACCGCGGGGATGCCGAGCTCGCGCGCGATGATCGCCGCGTGGCAGGTGCGCCCGCCTCGGTTCGTCACGATGGCGGCCGCCAGCTTCATCACCGGCTCCCAGTTCGGATCGGTCATGTCGGTGACCAGCACATCGCCTTGCTTGACCTTCGCCATCTGGGAGGCATCGGGCACCACGCGCACCGCGCCGCTGCCGATCTTGTGGCCGATCGCCCGGCCGCTTGCCAGGACGCGGGAGCTGCCCTTCAAGGCGTAGCGCTCTTCCACGTCGCGCTTGCGCGACTTCACCGTCTCCGGCCGCGCCTGGAGCACATACAGCTTGCCGTCGGCGCCGTCCTTGGCCCACTCGATATCCATCGGCCGCCCGTAGTGCCGCTCGATGGCAAGCGCATGGCGCGCGAGCTCAAGCACCTCGAGGTCCGCGAGCGAGAATCGCGCGCGCTCCTCGGGGCTCACTTCGACCACACGCGTCGAGCGGCCCGCCGCGGTAGATCCTGCAAAGAGCATTTTCTCCAGCTTCGAGCCCAGGGCGCGCCGCACGATGGCCGGCCGGCCCTGCTCGAGCATCGGCTTGTGGACATAGAACTCGTCCGGATTGACCGCGCCCTGGACGATCATTTCGCCCAGGCCGTAGGCAGCGGTAATGAAGACCACGTCCCGGAAGCCGGATTCCGTGTCCAGGGTGAACATCACCCCGCTCGCGCCCAGGTCGCTGCGCACCATCTGCTGCACGCCAGCCGAGAGCGCCACGCCGCGGCGGTCAAAGCCGTGATGCCTGCGGTAGGAAATGGCGCGGTCGCTGTAGAGCGAGGCGAAGACCTGCCGGATGGCTTCGAGAACGTTGTCGATGCCGCGGATGTTCAGAAACGTCTCCTGCTGGCCGGCGAATGAGGCTTCGGGCAAATCCTCCGCCGTGGCCGAGGAGCGTATTGCAAATGACATATCACCTGAGGTTGTACCTTCAAGTGATTGATAATATGATCTTATCTCTCTCTCGAAGTCTGCAGGAAAAGGCGCTTTCAGGATCCAGGCGCGGATCTCGGCGCCGTAGGCCGCCAGCGCGGTGACGTCCTTCGGCTCAAGGCTTCGAAGGCGCTGCTCGATGCGCGCATCGAGCCCGTTTGCCGACAGGAACTCGCGAAACGCCCGCGCGGTGGTGGCGAAGCCGCCGGGCACGCGTATGCCCGACGCAGCCAGCGCGTTCATCATTTCGCCGAGCGAGGCATTCTTGCCGCCGACTCGCTCCAGGTCCGCCATGCGGAGATCTTTGAGCCAGGCTACTCGCATTGCCTTAGTATTTTATCGTCATGAGCCAGCGGCGCACCGTGTTCTTCGTTTCCGACGGCACCGGCATCACCGCGCAGATTCTCGGGCACAGCCTGCTCACGCAGTTCGAAGGCGTCGACTTCAACCAGGTCACCCTGCCGTTCGTCGACAGCGCGGAGCGAGCCGAGGAATGCCTGACGCGCATCGAGGCGGAGTCGGCCAGCGGCAACGGCCAGCCGATCGTCTTTTCCACCCTGGTCAACCAGGATGTGCGGCAGATCGTGCGCCGCGCCAAGGCGCTCTTCCTCGACTTCTTCGAGACGTTCATCGATCCGCTCGAGGCGGGTCTGGGGGTGAAGTCGAGCCATACGATCGGCCGCTCGCACAGCGCAATGGACAAGAAGGAGTACCAGCAGCGCATCGAGGCGATCAACTTCGCGATGGCGCACGACGACGGCGCCTCGCATCGCGAGCTCGGCCAGGCCGACCTGGTCCTGATCGGAGTCTCGCGCAGCGGCAAGACGCCGACCAGCCTGTATCTGGCGCTGCAGTTCGGCGTCAAGGCGGCGAACTACCCCCTTATCCCCGAGGATTTCCACCGCATGACGCTGCCCGAGGCGCTGCGCACCCACAAGGGGCGGCTCTACGGCCTCACCATCGCGCCCGAGCGGCTGCACGAGATCCGCCAGGAGCGCCGCCCGGACAGCCGCTACGCCGAGCTCGACAATTGCCGCTACGAGGTCGAGGAAGCCGAGAACCTGATGCGCCGCGAAGGCATCCGCAGCATCAACACGACCAGCAAGTCGATCGAGGAAATCGCCACCACCATCCTGCGCGAGCTCAGGATCCAGCGGCAGGTCTACTGAAGGCTTCGTGCAGGCAGATGGCGGCCGCGGCGGCGACATTGATCGATTCGGTGCCCGCTGCGGTGGGAATCGTGATCCGAAGCGCGGCGCGTTGCTGAAGCGCCGGGCTCGCCCCCTGCCCCTCGGCGCCGAAGATCCACCCCAGGCGGCCGCCGAGACCCGCCTCGCGCAGCGGCACCCCGCCGCGGGGAACGGTGCAGACGGGGGTGCCCTCGAACCGGTCTATTTCCGCGCCCAGCTCTCCCGAAACGCGCAGATTCAGCCGGAAATGCCCTCCCATGCCGGCGCGCAGCGCCTTGGGCGACCAGAGGTCCGCGCAGCTGCGGTCGAGCACGACTTCGCTCACGCCGAAGGCCGCCGCGCTGCGCACGATCGCGCCGACGTTGCTCGGGTCCTGAACGCCTTCGAGGAACACGCAGGGGCTGGCAGATTTTGGCTTTATTTCGGGAATCTCGATCTCGGCGGCAATACCGGGTGGACTTTCGGCATCGGCGATCGCCCGAAAGAGGCTTTCAGAGAGCACCACGGGCTCTGCGCCCGCCTCGAGCACGAGGGCTTTGATCTCCTCGCGCGCCAGGCCGTTCTCGGTGGCGAAAACGCTTACGGGTTTCATTCCCCGCTCGAGCAGGGCGGCGAGAAGGTGCGGACCCTCGAGGATGGCGCGTCGTTCGCTTCTTCTCAGGCTGGAGTCGCGCACGAGCTTCGCCCAGCGGCGCACCCGCGGGTTATCGCGGGAGCGCAGCACCGTTACGGAGCGCACGTGCGGAAGCCGGCGAAGATGTCGGAACGCTCGGGCGTATAGAAATTGCGGAACGCGGCGTGCGCCACCCGCGGCGGAGTGGCGAAGCTGCCGCCGCGCAGCACCTTGTGGGTACCGAACCAGGGCTCGGAATACTCCTGGTAGGGATCGCGCACGAAGCCCGGATAAGGCAGAAACGTCGACGCAGTCCACTCCCAGACGTTGCCGATCATCTGGCGCAGGCCGAAGGCGCTGTCGCCCCGCGGATAGCCGTGCACGCTCGCGGGTGCGCCGGCCTCGAGATTGGCGAGCGCCGTCGTCCAGGCATCGTCGCCCCACGGATAGCGCCGCTTCGTGCGCGATGCCGGATCAAAGCTCGCCGCATACTCCCACTCGGCCTCGGTGGGCAGGCGTCTTCCCGCAAACCGGCAATAGGCTTCGGCCTCGTACCAGCTGACGTGCACGATCGGTTCGTCGGCAGGGATCGCAATCCAGCGATCGAAGCGCCGCAGCGTGCCTTCGCGCCAGTAAAGAGGTCCGGTTCGATCTTTCCATGCCCAGCCCTCGTCGGACCAGTACTCGCGCTTGCGGTAGCCGCCCGCCTCGACGAAATCCAGGTACTGTGCGTTGGTCACCGCGGTGCGCGACATGCGAAATGGCGCGAGGATGACCGGGTGGCTCCATTTTTCGTTGTCGAAGGCGAACCCGGGGCCGGGCCGTGCGCCGAGCTCGAAGCGCCCTCCGGGGAGCTCGGCATCGCCCGAGACGCGGTTGCCGGGAAACCCGTCCGGCGCCCGAAGCTGCGGCGCCGGATAGCCGAGCGTCTGGCGCGTGTAGTGGAAGGCTTCGGCGTGCATGTCCTCGTGCCGCGTGGCGAGGCGCGCAAAATACGCCAAGTCCGGCCCGTCGCCGCCCCGTAGGCGCTCGAGCACCCTGCGCAATACCTCGTCGCGGTACTGGAGCGTGCTCGAGAACGACGGTAGCGGCAGGGTCCAGCGCTCGTCGTGCGCCACGGTGGCCGAGTTGTAGAGCGCGTCGGCGTTCGGCAGAATCGACTCGCGCCCCGCGCGCCTCAGGCACCAGAATTCCTGAAACCATCCTACATGCCCCAGCTCCCAGCGCGGCGGATTGACGATCGGCAGCTGCGGGCCGAACTCGCGCGCCCCGCAGAGATCATCCGCGACGCGACGGGTGTGCGCCCGGGCCGCGTGCAGCTCCTCGATGAGGGTTTGCATTGGCCGAAGTCTAACGAATGAGAATCGCTCTAGTCACTCCGGCCGGCGCGAGAGCGCGAAACGGCAATCGCCACACCGCGCTACGCTGGGCGGCTTTCCTTCGGGCGGCGGGACACCGCGTTGCGCTATCCACGCAGTGGTCCGGAAGCGAAGCGGACCTGCTGCTCGCCCTGCACGCCCTGCGCAGCTACGACTCGATCCGGCGCTTTGCCGCGAGCTATCCGCAGCGGCGGCTGCTCGTCGCGTTGACCGGCACCGATGTCTACCGCGACATTCGCGTTTCCGGCGAGGCGCGCGAATCGCTCGCGCTTGCCGACCGGCTGATCACGCTGCAGCCGATGGCGGCGGCCGAGCTGCCCGCGCCGCTGCGGCGCAAAGTGAGGGTGGTCGTGCAAAGCAGCGCCACCACGCTTCGCCAGGACCCGGTCGCGAAGCGATTCCGCGTTTGCGTGATCGGTCATCTGCGCGCGGAAAAGGACCCATTGCGGATCGTCGCCGCGCTTTCGTATCTCGACGACATTCAAGTCATTCACGTTGGCGCCGCGCTCGACGAATCGCTGGGAAGCCAGGCGCTCGCCGCGATGCGGCGCGACTCGCGCTATCGCTGGCTGGGCGCCGTGCCGCACGGCCGCGCGCTCGCCTGGCTCGCTTCCAGCCACGCGATGGTCATCAGCTCGCGCATGGAAGGCGGCGCCAACGTAGTGTGCGAGGCCCTGCGCGTGGGGGTCCCGGTGCTCGCCTCGCGCATCCCCGGCAATGTCGGCCTGCTGGGCGAGAGGTACCCGGCCTACTTTGCGCTGGAAGACGAAAAAGCGCTGGCCGAACTGATCCAGCGCGCCGCAACGGACACGAAGTTCTATAAGAGAGTCAAGAACGCGGTGGAGCGCCTGCGCCCCATGGTGGCGCCGCGCGCCGAGGCGCGCGCGCTGCTCGAGGCGCTCAAAGCAGATCCTTCTGGAACAAAATCCTGACCGGCTCGAAGCTGCGTCGATGGATCTCGCAGGGTCCCAGGCGGGCCAGCGCCGCGAGATGCTCGGGCGTCGAATAACCCTTGTGGCGGTCGAAGCCGTACTGCGGGTAGCGCAGGTGAAGCGCGCTCATTTCGGCGTCGCGCGCGGTCTTGGCGAGGATCGAGGCGGCCGAGATGACCGGATGCAGCGCATCGCCGTCGACGATGGCGCGTGCCCGGCAGCTGATCTCAGGGCAATGCTGGCCGTCTACCCAGACTTCCTCCGGGGCGACGGCGAGCATCTCGATCGCGCGCCGCATGGCGAGCAGCGATGCCCGGAAAATATTGAGCCGGTCGATCTCCTCGACGCTCGCTTGAGCAACGGCCCAGGCGATGGCGCGCTCCTTGATGCGCCCGGCGAGCACTTCGCGCCGCTCCGAGGCGAGGATCTTCGAGTCTGCGAGGCCGTTGATGCGCCGCGCCGGGTTGAGGATCACGGCCGCGGCGTAGACTGGCCCGGCGAGCGGTCCGCGGCCGGCCTCGTCAACTCCGCAGACGACCCGCTTAAGCATGGCCATGGTCCAGCACCTGGAGCACCGCGTCTGCGGCCTTTTGCGCCGTGTTCTGGCGCAGCAGGTGATGAAAATCGCGGAACCGCGCAATTTGCCGCTTTTGGGCGTGCGTGTCGCGCAGCAGCGCGAGCAGCGCGGCAGCGAGCGAGGCGGGCGTGGCTTCGTCCTGGAGCAGCTCGGGCACCAGAGGCTCCCCGGCCAGGATGTTCGGCATGCCGACGTAAGGCAGGTACAGCATCGAGCGCATCAGCACCCAGGTAATCGGCGACTGGCGGTAGGCGATCACCATCGGCGTCTTGGAGAGCGCTGTCTCGAGCGTCGCGGTGCCGCTCGCCACCAGCGCAAGGTCGGCGGCCGCGAGCGCTTCGTGTGACTGGCCGAACAGCAGGGTCAGCGGCAGGTCGATGCGCTCATGCTCGAGCACTGCATGCTCGAACATGTCGCGCGTCTCGCGCGTGGCCGTGGGGCATACGAAATGCACATCGTGCACCTCCTGGCGGAAGCGGTGCGCGGCAAGGAGGAAGGAGCTCGCCATGTAGTGCAGCTCCGAGCGCCGGCTGCCGGGCAAAAGCGCGACGATCAGCTTGCCGGCAGGCAGCTTGAGCTGGGCGCGCGCCTCGTCCTTGTTCGGCGCGAAGGGAATCACGTCGGCGAGCGGATGCCCGACATAGGTGACCGGCACCCCGGCTTTGCGGTAGAGCGGCTCCTCGAACGGAAACATGACCAGGATGTGGGTGACGCAGCGCGCGATCTTGCGCACGCGCCATCGGCGCCAGGCCCACACCGACGGGCTGACGTAGTGGATCGCCGGGATCCCGGCCTGCTTCAGGCGTCCCTCGAGTCCGAGATTGAAGTCCGAGGAGTCTACGCCGATGAACAGGTCCGGGCGCTCGGTGAGCAGGGTGTTTCTCAGGCTCCGCCGGATGCCCATGATCTCGCGGTAATGCTTCAGCACTTCGGCGTAACCGCGCACCGAAAGCTTCTCCATCGGATAGTGCGACTGGAAGCCCTGCGCGAGCATCTTCGGCCCGCCGATCCCCGAGAAAAGGATCGCTCGGCGCCGCGCCTTGAGGGCAGCGATGAGATGTGCGGCAAGCAGATCTCCCGAGGCTTCGCCGGCCACCATGCCGACGCGCGCGAGCCGGTCCACTAACGGATGATGCCGCGTTTGGTTTTGGCGAGGAAATCCAGGATCTCGCGCACCGGCGCACAATCCTCGGCCTGGGACTCGAGTTCGCGGCGCGCTTGCTCGAGGCCCAATCCGCGCCGGTAGAGCGTGCGATACGCCTGCTTCAGGGCGTTGATCGCCTCCGGCGAAAAACCGCGGCGCCTCAAGCCCTCGCTGTTGATTCCGTAGGGTCGCGCCATGTTGCCCGCGGCGGTGACGAAGGGCGGCAGATCCCGCGGCAGGTACGTTCCCATCCCGGTAAAGGCGTGCGCGCCGACGTGCACGAACTGGTGCACCAGCGTCGTCGCGCCGAAGATCGCCCAGTCCCCCACCGTGACATGGCCCGCCAGCTGGCAGGCATTGGCGAAGATGGCATGGCTGCCGATCTGGCAGTCGTGCGCGAAATGCACGTACGCCATGATCCAGTTGTCGCTGCCGACGCGGGTCACTCCCGCATCGAGCGCGGTGCCGCGGTTGATGGTGACGTACTCGCGGATGGTGTTGCCGTCGCCGATCTCGACCGCGGTGTCCTCGCTGGCGTATTTCTTGTCCTGAGGCGGCGCGCCGATCGAGGCGAAATGGAAGATGCGGTTGCGCCGGCCGATACGCGTGCGCCCGTCGAGCACGACGTGCGCGCCGATCCAGGTGCCCTCCCCCAATTCGACCCCGGGACCGACGATCGAGTACGGCCCGACCGCGACCTCTGCTGCGAGCTGCGCACCGTCGTGGACGATGGCGGTGGGGTGAATCGCCCTCATGCGCCCTAGATCGGCCTGACCGAGCACAGGATGGTCGCTGCGGCGACGAGCTCGCCCGCGACGCGGGCCGCGCACGTGAACTTGCTGATGCCGCGCAGCTGGCGCTCGAAAGTCACCTCGATCTCGAGCTGATCCCCGGGGACGACCGGCTTCTTGAACCGGGCGTCATCGATGCCGACGTAATAGTAGACCGAGTTGTGGTCGGGCTTGGTGCCTTGCGTGCGGAACACCAGTACGCCCGCGGCCTGCGCCATGGCTTCGAGGATCAGCACGCCGGGCATGATCGGGCGGTGCGGAAAATGCCCCTGGAAATAGGGCTCGTTCGCCGAGACGTTTTTCACCGCCACGATGCGCTTGCCGGGCTCGCATTCCTTCACCCGGTCGATCATCAGCATCGGGAAGCGCTGCGGCAGGTGCTCGAGGACCTGCAAAATGTCCATCTCAGTCATTGTTTTTTCCCTTTCGCTCCAGCGCGCGCAGCCGGTCAGCCAGCTCGGCGAGGTGGCGCACCCAAGCGGTGTTGCGCGCCCACGATGCGTTATCGTCGAACGGGAACATGCCGGTGTAGGTGCCAGCCCGGCGAATCGAGCGCGAGATCACGGTGCCGGCGGAGACATGGACGTCATCGGCAATGCTGAGGTGGCCCAGGATCAGCGCCGCCGCGCCGAGGGTGCAGCGCCTGCCGATGTCCGCGCTGCCGGCCACGGCGACGCAGCCCGCGATGGCGGTGTGCGCGCCGACGCGCACGTTATGGCCGATCTGGATCTGGTTGTCGAGCTTCACGCCATCCTCGATCACGGTGTCGTCGAGCGCGCCGCGATCGATGGTGGTGTTGGCGCCGATCTCCACATCGTCGCCGATCACCACGCGCCCGATCTGGGGGATCTTGACCCAGCCCTCGGCTTCGCGCGCGATGCCGAAGCCGTCGGCGCCGATCACCGCCCCCGCATGCACGATGGCCCGCGCGCCGATCAGACAACCCGGGTAAACGGTGACGCCGGGATACAGGCAGCTGTCGTCGCCGATCGCCGCGGCGTCGCCGATGACGCACTGCGGCCCGATCGAGATTCGCTTGCCGAGCCGCGCCGTCGGCGACACGACCGCCGACGGATGCACGCCCGGGGCCTGGACGGTGAGCGGATTGAAAAGCTGCGACAGGCGCGCGAAGTAGGCGTACGGATGCTCGCAGACGATGCGCGGCAGCGTGGTGAGGCCTTCCATCTCGGGTCCCAGGATCACCGCAGCGGCGCGCGTGCTCGCGAGCTTGGTCTTGTAGCGCGGACTGGAAACAAAGGTGATCTGGCCCGCTCCCGCACGCTCCAGAGAACCGACCTGGCTGATCCGGGTCTGCGGGTCGCCCGCGACGCGCCCGCCGAGTCGCGAGGCAATCTCGCCGAGCGTCAGCGGCCCCGGCATGTCACTTCGCGGGCGGCTTGCCTTCCAACGCCTTGATCACCTTGTCGGTGATGTCGATGCGCGGGTTCGCGAAGACGGCGTCCTGGAAGATGATGTCGTACTTTTCCTGCTCGGCGATCTGTCGGATGACGCGGTTGGCCTGCTCCACTACCTGGGCGAGCTCCTCGTTGCGGCGCTGATTCAGATCCTCGCGGAATTCGCGCTGCCTGCGCTGGAAATCGCGGTTCAGGTCGGCGAATTCGCGCTCCTTGGCGCGGCGCTGGGTGTCGCTCATGGTCACCGAGTTCTTCTCCAGCTCGTCCTGCATCTTCTTCAGCTGCTCCGCCGCGCGCGCGAGCTCCTGGTCGCGCTTCTGGAACTCGGCCTCGATTTTTTTCTGCGCCTTAACCGCCGGCGTGGCGTCGCGCAGGATGCGCTCGGTGTTGACGAAGCCGAATTTCCCGGTGACGGCCGGCGTGTCCTGCGCGGGGGCCGGGATGGCGGCGATCAGGAGCGCCGCGCCTAGCACGATGTCTTGCAGTTTCATGGTGGATGTTTCGGGCGATCCCTCAGAATCCGGTGCCGAAGGTGAATTGTATCCTCTGGATGTGATCTTCGGGTTTTGCATTGAGCGGCTGCGCGATCGAGAAGCGCAGCGGCCCGAATGGCGAGATCCACTGCAGCCCAAGGCCGGCTGCGTAACGCAACTCGCCGAAGTCGAGCTTTTGGCCTTGTGCGTAGACTTGCCCTGCGTCCACAAATAGCCCGAGCCTCAGCGACTGTTCCCGGGTGGCCCCCGGCATCGGAAACTGGAACTCGGCCGTGCCAGAGACCTTGCGGTTGCCGCCGACGGCGTTGCCGTTGATGTCCTGCAGCCCGAGCGAGAAGCCGCGATAGCCGCGCACCGAGTCGGGCCCGCCGAGAAAGTAGGCTTTGAAGAAGGGCAGCGGCTTGCCCGCCAGGCCCGCGGCGTACCCGATGTCGCCGCGCAGGAGAACGGTGTAGTCGAGTGATATGGGGTGAAGCCATTGCTGCTGGAACCCCAGGCGGTAATACTGCAAGTCGCCGCCCGCAAACTCGCTGCTCACGCGCGACAGGGCACCCGATTTGGGCTGCAGGATGTTGTCGCGCGTGTCGCGCGACCAGCCGGCCGTTGCCGCGCCATAGCGGTAGGTGTTGCCGAACTGGTTGACGAAGTTGATGTATTGCAGCGGGCTGGTGTCGAAGGTCTGCAGGTTGACCGATTCGAAATTCACCCCGAAATCGATCGCCGTGATCTCGGAGGTGGGATAGCCGAACTTGACGCCGCCGCCGATGGAGTCGGTGATGTAGGGGGCGACCGTCAGTTGAGAGGCGTCGGTGCGCCGCTTGTAGACATCGAAGCCCTGGCTGACGCCGTCGATCGTGTAATACGGATCGAGATAGGACAGCGAGTAGACCTTGTTGACGCTGCCGCTGTTGATCGCCGCCGCGATGAACTTTCCGGTGCCGAAGGCGTTCGACTGCTGGATCGACGTCGAGAAAGCGAATTTCTCGACGCTGGAAAACCCGACCCCGACCAGCAGCGCGCCGGTAGGCCTCTCCTTTACGCTGTACACCACGTCGACCTGGTCGCTGCTTGCCTCCACCGGGCGCGTTTCGACCGTCGCGTCGGTGAAGTACCCGGTGCGCTCGATGCGCCGGCGGGAAAGCTGGATCTTCGAGGCATCGTAATATGCCCCTTCGAGCTGCCGCATTTCCCTGCGTACCACCTCGTCGCGGGTCTTGGTGTTGCCGGTGACGTCGATGCGCCGCACGTAGACGCGCCGCCCGGGGTCGATGACGATGTTGAACGCTACGGTGCGCTTCTCCTTGTCGAGGTTGGGAATGGCATTCGCATTGGCGAATGCATAGCCCTCGTTGCCGAGACGGTCGCTGATGGCCTTGGTGCTGGCGGCGAGCTTTTCGCGCGAGAACACGTCGCCCGGCTTGAGCTGCACCAGCTTTTCCAGCTCCTCCTTGGGCAGCAGCATCTGCCCGCTCAGCTGCACGTCCGAGACCGTGTACTTCCCGCCCTCGATGATGTTGACGGTGATGTAGATGTCGTGCCGGTCGGGCGTGATCGAGACCTGGGTGGACTCGATGTTGAAGTCCAGGTAGCCGCGGTTCTGGTAGAACGAGCGCAGCGATTCGAGGTCCGCGGCGAGCTTCTCGCGCGCATAGCGGTCATGCTTCGTGTACCAGGTCAGCCAGCCCGGGGTGCGCAGCACGAAAAGGTCCACCAGCTCGCGCTCCGTGAACGCCTGCGCGCCCACGATGTGGATGCCGCGGATTTTCGCCACCTCGCCCTCGGTGACCGTCATGTTGATGCCGACGCGGTTGCGCTCCAGCGGAGTGACGGTGGTCTGGACTTCGGCCGCGTAATAGCCGCGCGACAGGTACTGGCGCTTGATCTCCTGCTCGGCGAGCTCGAGCACCGAGCGGTCGAAGATGCGTGCTTCTGCCATGCCCAGCTCGCGCAACGCCTTGCGCAGCTGCTCGTTCTCGAACTCCTTCATGCCGGAGAAATCGATTTGCGCGATGGCCGGCCGCTCCTGGACATAGACCACGAGGACGTCGTTTTCCACCTCGAGCCGCACGTCCGTGAAGAATCCGGTGGCATACAGGGCGCGCAAGGCTTGCTGCGCCTTTTCCTCGTTCATGGTCTCGCCGACCTTGACCGGCAGGTAGCTGAACACCGTGCCGGGCTCGGTGCGCTGCAGGCCCTCGACGCGGATGTCCTTCACCGCGAAGGGCTT
>Ga0209154_1000589_pt1 | contig 23544 bp, 24 predicted proteins | sample GraSoiAngelo_121_FD_185878 | JGI IMG/M metagenome (GOLD analysis project Ga0209154, IMG submission 185878) | Grasslands soil microbial communities from the Angelo Coastal Reserve, California, USA - 14_0919_12_20cm (SPAdes) (version 2) | ecosystem: Environmental > Terrestrial > Soil > Grasslands ... | reverse complement strand
AAGTGGAACGCGGCGCTTGCCTTTGAGCGGGTAGGCGCCGCCGAAAAAAGGAGGCGCGCATGGACGCAGACGAAAAATGGCGAAGAAGTCATGAAAAGTGGGCGGACGAAGAACAAACTCGCCTCACAAAATTAAACTTCGCGAGGGGACTCGTCGACGGCGAGCGCGATGATGTCAAAAAAATCCCGCACATCCTTCGCGACATGCTGCCGCCCGCGCCGAGTCCTGAACTCCACCCAGGAGATTCGGGCGCGTTGCTCGAGATTCACCCTTGCGATCGTTTCATGCACAAAGTTTTGTTGGACGAGTTGGTTGGCACCTCGTCGACGTCGCCAGCCGAAAGCGCTGATTGGTTCGCGAAACTCTTCGACGCGAGCCCAAACCGCAGCGATGGCGGACCGCTCGCAAAATCTGCGTTGACCGATTCGCGGTCTCGCATGGCTGCGGTAATACGAAAACTAGCGGAAAACGCGGCGCAAGCTCATATGCAGCTTGAATACGCCGACACGCGAGAAATGGTCGATGCGATGTCCGCTGGCGATGAGACCGCCTTCGGCGCGGTTGCCGAGCGCGTGCTCGCGAAAATCCAGCAAGCCGCCGTCGCAGCGTGAACCATGGATTGGGAGCAAGAATATTTTTGGAAACATGAGCTGCTTCAAGTACCGCGGCGCCACGACAAAGAACTGCCGGTCGGCCGTGAGGAAGACGAAACCGGAGACGAGGAGGACTGAACATGTTCGCATGGCGCCCGTTAAAACGTGCGGAAAGTTGGAGCGCTCCCAGTCCTGGCCTGCCAGCCGGACCCGACACGTCGACACGGCCGGAAGACAAATCGCCGACGCCAAGCACGATGGATTACAGTCACGGCCCTGGGGCGTCTCCTGGGCCGCATCCCATGGAAAGTTTCCTAGTCCCAGCCCTCAAACATCCGCACGGCGGCGAGGCGGGCGGATTCCCCGCGCACCTGGTGCGACCGACAGCGAGAGATGAATCCTTGGTCGCAGCGGATCCGACCAAAGCGAGGAACACCACGACTCAGGAAGAAGCTGGCCTTATTCATCGCATCGTGAAGTTTTTTCGAGGAGCGTGAGCCGTGGCGTTTTCCCAACTACAAATTTTGGTCACATCTGGCGGCGCGCAACAAAACGTCGTGATTGCGATCCCGCCAGCCGCGAGCACCGATGTGTTTGATCAACCACCAGGCGCGACGGCACAACAAAAACCAGGGATTGCGGCAGTCGTTCTAAGTATTGCCCGCACTGGCTTTTGGGATTCGGCAGGCGCGGTTTACTATCCGCCCGCCTCAATTCTGCGCATCACGCCGTCGTGAAGGAGACACCGTGGCACAAAATATCGGAAATCCAGCGCGAGGAACAAGCGGCCACATGCTTGGCCAAGGATTAAATGGCGTCGGCCAGCTCTGCCATTTGTTTGGCCCGGGCGACCCCAACACGATCGCTGACGGCAACGACTCCAACCCAGGCGTTGTCTCGGCGTGTGTGGGCTCGCTGTATTCGCGTCTCGACGCGCCAAGCAACGTGACCGCGCTGTACGTTAAGACATCGCTTCCGAATGTCTGGACGGCGAAATAAACGAGTTTCCCGCGGCGCGCGCACGTACTCCGAAGTTTCTGTGGAAACCGCCACTGGAAATCTCGGACCGCGCAATACCTCCTTCGTTGCCGCGGGAAAAAATTAGGAGGTCTTCGACTGGGAGGTTCGAAGGGAAGCTACGATGCAACATGAGGCGGGAGGGAACTTACCTTGAATTCTTGGGCTCACACCCTCCCACTAAAAACATATGGGGGAGGGATTACCTACCAAGGTGAATGTTTGATCCACAACCCTCCCCCGAAAAAAAATATGGATAGGCCAAGCCATTTTTACCGCGATCCAGGCCCGCCGCTCGAAGACAACATCACAAACAAGTCGGCGGCATTGGAAGCCCGAGCACTCTTCTATTACTGCCTCCGCAACGGAAACTGCTTCGCCGAGGTCCGCAAAGAAATCCTCGACGAGTCCACAATTCATCTCCTCAGTTTCTTGCAAGGCCATGGAATCATCCGGCCCGGCTTGCTGCTCTTTCGTCAGCAGGTGGCGCGAAAGTTCGACCGCCTGGTTCGCAAGTCTGGCGAAATCGAAGGGGGTACTCCAGTGAGTCGTTATTCCCGGCCGCGCTGTGTCTATTGCCGCGGAAAGTTTCCGAGCTGGCCGGATGCCCACGCTCACGAACAAACTTGCGAGCAGCGACCGAAACAGCGGGGTGCAAGAGGAGAGTATAAGAAGCGCTTGCGGAGCAGTCCCGAGCCCGAGCCACAGCGGTGGTGAAAGGAACACACCATGGCGAATTACATTCAGCCAGGTTTTCCGGACCCGCCGCGCGTCGACCGCGATGGACACACTCCACTAAGCCCTGGCGTCATTCCGCACCAGCCCGGGAGCGCAGGCAACCCGCTCCACATAACCACCGTCCCAAAATATTTTCAGCCCCTATCGTCCGCCGATGATCCGCATGGAACTATCGGCCGGAAATGACCTGTAGTGAAAAATGTAGTAACGCTCTACTTCCCGGCACTTCCCTTGAGCACTGACACCAACACTTAAGCCCTTGAAATGGGAAACACTTAGCGTTTGCGGGAAGTAGCGGGAGTATGGCTGGAACCGCCTTTTAAGCCGAAGGTCGTGGGTTCGATCCCCACCGCCCCTACCAAAACCCAATAAAAACGGCCCTTTTACGGTGCCGAATCAGCAATTCGAGGCCGAGTCAGCAATTGGAGGCCCGTCGTTCGCCTCGTATTTGCCAGGCGCGCGGCCAAGCTTCCCAAGGCGTCGCGCTGGGATTGTGGGATTACATGCCCGTACACAAGTAACGAGGAGGAACAGAGATAAATGCCGAGCCTGGCCAAAGCCTACATCGCGATGATCGTCGCCGGGGCTGCCGCCGTATTAGATCCTGGCATCTCGTCTCAATTGCTTTCGGCTTGAGTCAAACATGAAACCTGCATCGAATCTGAAGCTCGCTTCCATGAACGCGGTGCGTCCAGCCTTGACGCGCCAGCCCACGGTCGAAAAACGCCGCAGCTCGCAGCGCGTTCTGCTGCGCATGCCGGTTACCGTTCACGTCGCGGGGAGGCAGGCTGCCATTTCGGGCTTCACGCAGGCCGTCAGCGCCAATGGCGCCGTCGTCATTCTTCCTGAGGGCCTCGCCGCCGGCAGCAAGATGATCCTTGAAAACCCCAGTACAAAGCACCGCGTTGAAGCGCACGTTGTTCGCCCGCCACAGTTCAGTCCCGAAGGCTCCCTGGTTCCGATCGAGTTCCTGTCTCCCGCTTCTCAGTTCTGGAATGTCGTCTTTCCACCTTAAGCGGCGAACGGCCTATACCAAGCCAGTTCGCCCTTACTGCGCTAGTCCGCTTGTGCCCGAGAGTGACGTGGAACTCGTTCCGAAAATCATCCCCGCCTTCTTTCTTTTGAAATATCGCCTAGTGAAAAGCGTTGGCACAAAGTGAGGAATGGCGCCTTCGCTTCAAGCAACCATTTTGCGCAGGTTCCTAAATCTTCTCGGATATCACGAGGCTCAGGGCAGTCTGCTCGGAATCGCAATCCTGTTAGCCGCAGCAGTCGTGATGCCTTGGCTGACCAGCCAGAAACGGAATCTGGCAGTCGTTACGGCGAGCGCCGCCCCAAGAGCGGATGCTGCTGAATCTGCTCCGTGGTTACATGGCGTGGATTGCTCTTGCGGGACTCGCGGCGAACCCCATTTGCAGTAAACCGTGGGCTGACCCTATCGCTGCTCTTGCTCTGATTCCCGTCATCTTGCGCGAAGGATGGGAAGCCGTACATTCATCTATATTGGGATGTCAGTGTTCTCCAAACTCCGTTTGAGAACAGCTCTCTACCATTTGGTCCCGTGTACCCGCCGTGTACCTCAGTTGCGCGAATCCGGTGTTTTTGGCGTTTTTCGCGTTTAATAGAATCAATAACTTACCCAGGATCAATGGGGCTCCGAATTCCGACTCCCCCGCCGCCCTCGCATCAGAAAACAGAGACAGTTCAGGCTTGGCAACATCGTCTCAAGCATGTTCACGCCCGTACTTGCTAAGCACACCAAGCACTTGAGCCTTGTGGACATCCTCTCGGTTGGCGTAGACCGTATGCAGCGGAACTTCGAGCCGATGAGGAAACAGGTCGAGGTCTGGAAGGGGACACGTCTTCCAGACGATGCCGCGAAGCTCGTCGTATACCGGGCCTTTGTGGAAGGCGAGTTGGATGTTCCCCAGCATCTCGCCCGCCGGGTCCATGATCTGTACTTCAATCCGCAGGTCGAGGAATTCGGTCCGAGGACAACGTGGAGTCTCTCCAACGCGTTCACGAGTGCATTCAAAGAATCTCGACCCGATTCCGCAGTTCAAGGCAACCGCGAAGCTGGCATCGTTCCTAGAACCGGTGACCACCTGACCGAACTAAGTTGGTTGTTGTGGACAGGCTGTGAAGGAACGTCAATAGCCGCGATTTGGTGTGCTGAGGTAGCTTGCGCCCCCAAACCATAAACGCGATCCCAGAAATGATCTACCGACAAACACTTCGTTGAGCCCCGCCAAAAACGTACTTTTGACAATTTCCGTTTGACATGAGCGCAGTTAGGGCTTAAATAGTTCGAGTAAGGAGGAGGTTGCTCGGTGAGTGCTTGATGTCGAGGAATGCCCCCCCGGTGCATGGCTCGCATGGATTCACTCAGTTCGTTGTGAACTTCGTCCTGAGAAGCGATTAGTCGTCGCGGGTTCGCTTTTTAGATTTGGTTTCGTCAGGGTCCAAATCTTCTTTTTCGCAGCTCAACCACGTTGTTTAGGCTCGATCCCGCTTCGGGGAGGAAATCTTGAGGGCCTGCACACTCCTCTTAACCCATTTACCGGCAAAGCGATGCGCTCTCTTCTGCCTTGCCAACATTCTGGCCGCTACTCTTTCCGTTTGTTCGTGCCTCGCTCCTGCCGTTCGGTGTAGCGTTCCCTCTGATTCTTTGCCATCAGACGCCAAGGTCGGGTCACGCGAATCGGCGAGTGTTACGATTCCAGGCCCGTTGCGCTCCTTTCTACGCATGGCAGGGATCAGCCAGAAGGTCTCGCCTGAAGAAGTTATACCTTTGCTGGCTCACAACGTATTCGCATTGGGTTATAACAACGGCCAGCGGTCGGAATTTCTTATTCTCTTGACCCGCTATGTGCGGCAGGCGCGAGAATTGGCGACTCTGGCAGGCCCCGCTGCCGTCATTCATGTTTCTACCTGCGAGGAAGCGAAACCGCTGTTGAAAGTCCTGGGTTATCGAACGCGGGCCGATTGCGGGCAGCGTAGCACTTTTTTAGAGACCGCCGATCCACAAAGAGCCTTTCTCACCATCGACTCTGGATTCCCCCTGCCAGACCTTGAAAAGAGTCTCCAAGAGGGCCGGGCCTTCACGTACTCGTTCTCGATGTCGCGCGTACCTGCGCCGCCCGTGGAGATCGACTGGACCAAGAAAGGAGAAAAAGTTGATCCACTGGACATGCTCTTGGACGACCCGGAGCTGGCCCGCTTCTACTGGGCGTTGGCGCGGATGGATGCCGAAACTTTATCCGCCTTGCGGCAATCGAACGCGCTGAAAAAAATGGTTCCGCAAGCCGCGGCATTGGATTTTTATGGCAGCCACATCTGTATTCGGTCTGGGCGAGTGGTCGTGCCTGGGGGATCCGCTGCGCGCCCCGCTTGGAAAGAACTGGTCGGAGCGAGCCCTGACTCTCCGGAAGATTTCATCCCTAAATTGTTCGCGAAGGACAGCGGCTGGCTTGCGGCGTATTTTGACGACCTGTCGAGTGTACGTCCATCACAGCAAACTCATTTCACCGAGCCTGGCCGGCTGCATCATTTTTATGAGATGTTCCGCGGAAAAGACTCTTCCGATGCCAGAACGGGCGTATTTCGGCGAGACGCAGGTCTGTTTCTTCTGCTAACCCGGCTTCGGTGGGGGCCGAACGGCGATCCATACGTTCCTGGAAATCTCGAGGTATGGAAGAAAGTCTTTCAACAAAAGACGGATTCGAAGATTATCCGCGATTGGGGCCGCAGGGCGGCATACTGGAAACACCCAGGTCAATTGCTGGAAGCCCTGTGCGCGATTTCCCGCGAGCCCACTGACGCAGGCCCGTTGCAAAGCTATTTGATGCTTAGTGAACTCGACGGCAAGCGCTCACCGGAGGATCGCCTTAGGCCTGAGACGGTGGCCTTGCTAGCCAGCAAGTTCTCAGAGTTCAGCGACCAATATCTGGTCTTTTCAGAATTTCCAGATTTGGACGATGCTTCCATTGCTGCCTTCCTCCAGGTTGTAACTGGTCTTAACGGTATTTCCAAGAACACTTTACGGGGCAACGCTATCGGAACCTTTCAGGCTAGCGTCGGACTCTGGCAGATATTGGCGCGTCAAGGTGAAATACCTGGCGCCGCTTTGAACGATTCTTGGCAAAAGTTGATGAGGCCCTTTGGCAAGATCGGCTCTTCAACGCAGCTTTTCGATGCAGGCCGCACTGCCCTGAAAGAGCTGGCGCTCGCCGCAACCGGTAAAGCCGATGCTTCTCAAGACAAAATCATCAATCTGCTTGCGGGTCCCCCCCAGTCAGCTCCGGAAGCCCAGCGCATCCATGAACTGATCGCCACCAGAATCCGATCCGTTTTGGATGGGCAGCGCTTGGTCTCTCTCGACACGCTCTTAGCCCTGGGCGAAGGCCTGCGTGAGGGCGCGCAGGGAACCATCTCAAGCAATAACTTGCTTCCGTTGGCTGGGGAACTCAGGGAATTCGAGTTGCCCCAGCCAATTTTCCGAAATAGCGAGAGGGATCGGTGGGCCGCTGGAATTTACAATAACCGCCATACGGAATTGCAGATGCGCACCAACCTGGCGAAGATAATTAAGTCGCCGAGTTCTTCCGAACAACTGGTGGAAGCCCGTGGCCAACTCGCGCCCTTTTTGCGAGACACTCTAGTAGGCCTGAATTACGCCTACTATGAACCTCCCGGCGCCCAGATTCTCCACCATAATCCTCTTTTTGTTCGCTCGCATGATTTTGCGGGAGATACAGTCATCGGCCTGGGGCGACTTTGGCAAGCGCCCCAGTTGTTCGGAGCAGGCTCCCCGGCGGGCGGAGGCGCACACTTGGTGGGATCTCTGGCCGATTTACCTTACGTGCTTGCCACCGCAGAGCAGGATTTCATCGCGCCGCAGAACGTGCAGGCCCTGATCTGGCGAGAGTTGGTACCGGGCCTTTTGACCAGCTCCGTCGTGCCTCGATGGTGGAACGTAAGCCAAAATGAGCTTCACGCTGTCAGGTTGTATCAACAGTGCGGCGAGGAACTTTTGGCGGCTTCCGCTCAGAATGATGAAGTGCTGCATAAAGTCATGAATATCCTGTCCGATCGTATGATTCCGCAGCGCTCCGAAAGAGTGGAACAGGTTCTGAGTTCAGGACACTTGCCCGAAGTGCTTTCGGACCTGATGCCTGCGGACACTTTCTATCTGGCAGCTGAATATCAACGTAGATTTCCGCAACAGCCCGGCTCCTTCGGACCGTCCGGTAAAGAGCTTGCAACTCTCTCTGAGCGCTACCCCAACGAGGTGAACTGGGAACGTTTGTCGCGAGACTTTGGAGTGCCACATCGCATCTTGGCGCAGAGTTACGCGCGCGAGCTGCTGAATCTGCCGCCGCTCCCAGTTTTCATGGGCTACTCCAGCCGCTTGTTGGCTGAGACCTGGGATTCCAACAACCTATACTGGGCCCGCCTGGCCGACGAAAAAGGTTATTCACCGGAGATGCTGAACCGCCTGGTTCCTGAACTCACGCGTCGCATGGTCGCGAAGATTTTTGCCACTGATTTCGAGGATTGGCCGGCGCTGCTGCGCGCCGCTCGGGAAACCGGTGAAGAGTTCCGGCAGGGCAAGATCGTTGCCTTGTCAGGAAATGACAGTTTTTCCGAGCCCTAGACCGTTCTGTTGGCTCAATTTTTGACCAGACCGTTACCGCCGAAAAAATACAATACGGCGCGATATGGGATGCAGACCTATGGAAAAACGAAATCTCTTGATCGTGGCAGTTCTTTTGGGACTAGTGCCTCTTTGCATCTTTCCGACCAGTGCGCAGCAAGAAGCTACGCGCCTTCGCGTTGTCGTCAACTTGGTGCAGTTGAATGTGGCCGTGACCGACAATAAAGGCAACTATGTAACAGATCTTCAACCTCTGGATTTCGCGATAACCGAAGATGGCATTCCGGAGAATATTGCCACATTCGAAGAGGGAAATGGTCCGACAACCAGATTAGTAGACGTTACCGCGGGCGTTGGCAAGGACGGTCCGGACGAGCCTGCGTCAGCGCAGGGGCATAGTCGGATCCGGGATTCGGTGTCGGGCTCTTCTTTGGAGGACCCGCCCGAGACATTGGGTGCGACCCTTGCCGGCGCCAATGTTTTTATCTTGTTCGATACCAGCAATTACATGTACCGCGGCTTCGTTTTCGCGCAAGATGCCATCGCCGATTTCGTTCGCTCTCTACAAACTGCGGACAAAGTAGCTTTCTATTCGTATAGCCGCGACCTTTACCGGGCCGCGGCTTTGACCTCCGACCGGTCGGAAGTAGTGCGCGGCGTGCGCACGAGCGTGGCAGGGGACGATGCGGCGCTCTATAACTCGTTGTTGTTGACGGTTCAGGATGCCGGCCAGTATCCAGGAAGAAAGGTGATCGTAGTGTTCTCCAACGGCCCCGACAATTCCAGTGCGGTGCCCCCTGAGGATGTCGCCGAGTTGGCCCAATCGGCAGGCATACCTATCTACATGATAAGCACTACCGAGGCGCAGCTTGAGCCGGTTTCTACCGCTGTTTTTGAGCGTATGAGTGCGGCCACTGGCGGCAAGGCCTATTTTGCCAAGAGTTGGCGGGATGAAAAGAAAGCGTTTGCCTCTATCCGGGACGATTTAGCACATCTTTATTCGTTCAGCTATTATCCCAAGACGAATCCCAATCGTGGATGGCGCTCTATCAAAGTACAACTGGTAGGCGAACGCTTGAAGAAATATCACGTGCGGACGCGGAACGGATATCGTCTCAGACCAAACCGGTTTTCAGTAGGCAATGTGCGAGCGTCCACTTCAGGGTCTGTTCCGAACTGATGCACAAGAGGATCACCCATCGTAGGCTTTGGAAATAGGCAACCAGCCTTGTGCTTCACTATGCTATCAAAGCGAATTTAATTGCACGGATTTCAACTCTCGCTCTGTTCGCGCCTTGTCCGTTCTATAGCTTAGCAACATTGTCCCAGGTGCTTTCACTCCGGTGCTAGCGAAGCACACAAAACACCTCAGTCTCGTTGACGTGCTCTCAATCGGAATCGATCGGATTCAGCGAAATTTCGAGCCCATGAAGAGACAGGTCGAGGTCTGGAAGGGCACGCGAGTTTGGGACGAATCAGCAAAACTGGTCATCTACCGCGCGTTCGTGCGGGGTGAGTTGGATGTTCCCAAGCACCTGGCCCGGCGAGTTCACGGCCCTCTATTTCAATCCACAGGTCGAGGAATTCGCCCCACGGCCGACATGGAGTCTCTCCAACGCGTTCACAAGTGCGTTCAAGGAACTTGACCCGATTCCCCAGTCAAGGCGACGGCAAGGCTTACATCCTTTCTGGAGCGGGCGGCAGTACCCTCAAATTAGTCGTGCGAAGCCGTACAAGCACGCGCGCGGAAGCTCTCCAACCTCGTCCAGCAAGATCGTTCCGCCATCGGAGGATTCGAAGCGACCGAGCCGTTTCTGTAATGCGCCCGTGAAAGCACCCTTTTCGTGTCCGAACAATTCAGACGCGATCAGCGACGGCGGAATCGCGGCACAATTGACGCGAATGAAGGCACGATTCGCGCGCTTCGACCGATTGTGGATCGCGCGCGCGATCAATTCCTTACCGGTTCTCGTCTCGCCTTGTATCAGCACAGTGGAATCAGTCGGTGCCACCTTTGAGATTTGAGCCAGTATCTCCCGCAGCGCCTTCGACGTTCCAACAATTTCTTCGAACATCGAGGAACGGACAATGTCTTCGCGCAATGCGACGGCTTCGTTTCGCATGCGATCTTCGCCACGCTTGCGGTCGTCGATGTCGGTAGCCGTTGCGAACCAACGGACAATCTCCCCGTCATCACTAACTATCGACTTGTACCGAAAGAGGAACCACCGGAACTGGCCATCTTTACCTAGAAGTCGTTTTTCCGACTCGAACGGAACTCCTCTTGAGAAACCGGCGCTTCGTTCGCTCTGAACTCTTTCCAAATCGTCCGGATGAACATCTCTTTTCATCCGCTGTTGATCTCCGCCACCCTTCATTTCTTCGAGCGTGAAGCCTTTATAGTCGAGCATCGTCTGGTTGGCCTGAAGCAGTTTTCCTTGCCTGTCCAGGACAAGAACGTGCTGAGGAAGGAAATCTATGAGCTGCCGCAACTCACGCTCATCCCGCCGAAGTTTATTCTCGGCCTGCTTGCGATCCTCAATATCCGTGCCCGTCGCGTACCACCGAATGACGCTTCCTCTCTCATCGAGTAAAGGGTTGTACCGGATCAGAAACCACCGATATTTACCGTCTTTCCCCCGAGCGCGCTGCTCGTTTTCGAACGGAACCGAGCCAGAGAGACCTCTCAGCCGCTCTTCGCGAAGTCTCTGAACGTCTTCTGGATGGAACAAGCGGTCCCGGGAGTTATCGGCGCGCACTTCGTCCAGAGACAGCCCCGTGTACTCAAGTGCCACGCGATTTGCATAAATGGCCTTGCCGTCGGGATTCAAAACCAAGATTGTTTGGGGAATAAGGTCAATCATTCGCCGCAGCTCTTCTTCGTCCGGTAGGAGTTTGGGCTCAGTGAGCTTTAGGTCACCAGCACCGGCAGCAGTTGCCAGTTCCTGAGGTGTGGCACCACGGGTAGGTGTGGGGTTCCTCCGCTCACCACGCTCTTGCTGCACGTCAACTTGTCGAGTCTCTGGCGGCATAGCGGGCCTACGTGCCTTGTAGTGAGATTTCTATAGAAGGCCAAAGGATTCGAACAGGGCGTCGTAGGCCGAGCAAATTCGTGCGAGCCGACCAACGATCCGAGGCGCAAATCCGCTCATGGTTCCTGAATCCCGGGCAACTCAGAAGCAATCCACTTTGACGAAAAACGCGATTTCTGTGGAAGGGGCGCTTCCCGACGGCGTCTTCCGGCTAAAGGGGAGGCGGTAGGTTTCTTCCCCACGTCCCAGACGATGGATTTCGTTGCTGCAACTGCACTTGCTGAATTGTCTAGGCGGCAGAGGGCGACGAATGGACCTCGATAGCGCTAAGCCATTTTCTAAGAGTGCGGCGGCTACATCCCAATGCGATTTCGGGACTGCAGCTATTTCCTTATGTTCAGGCCTCCTAGTTTGCTTGCCTCCCGGATCGCTCCTACCGCTGTCAGTTTCCCAACAGGGCAGCTGAGGCGTTTACATCCGAGCAGAACGTGCGTTGTTGCCTTCGCACGCATCGGATATGCTATCGGCCGACTACAGGCAATTAACCGAACGGGGACTCTCACCCAGCTAGATTCGCAGTTTTGTCGACTGCTCCCAATTCCCGCCGCCCCTACCAACCATCCCATTTGCTCACAATGACTTAGCGATTTCGCGCGGCGGCAAATGGCGGCAATCAGAAATAAACTGAGCCTCTTGGGTGGCGCCTAGGCTCCGCTGAAAGCGAAGACAACCTCGATTTGCCGTCGCTGTGAACTGCCCAGATCGTCTCAATCGAGAGTCATCCCGGAATCATACAGCTAAGTCTTCGTCAACCATGCCCCTGGATTGCTCTCTCGTTAACTAACAAGGCCGAATCCCAGTGAATATCCGGTTTGAACCTATATTATGGGTGTATCCGATCACCGAAGTCGTTTCATTGCTCTCGGGCGGATCAGGAGACGACGCGGATCTTCGATGGTAATGCCAAGCTTGAAGTCTGGAAGTGGTGCCGCTCGCCGTCGATTCTGGTTGGCGATGTCCGGGTTTGTCATGGCGCTGGCGCTAATGCCCTTTTCCTACAAAGTCGAACGTCGCCTGGAGACAGCTGCTCACATCAAGGGCGGAGAATCCGAAAAAGTTGACAAGGAACTGGCGCAGCGTTTCCAGTCTCCCTACGCCCACCGCCTGGTTGTGGCGATCAGTGGTATTCCCGATCCGGATTCTGCAGAAAGCGCAAATGCATTGAGCTTCTTAACCAGTTCATTGCGTGGCGTGCCTGGAGTGTCGGGCGCGGTCTCGAGTCTGGATTGGCCAGATCCTCTGTTCACTGGGAACAATGGCGGGGCCTTGATCATCGTCGGGTTGGATCCGCACGATAAAGCTGTCGAGGCGTTGGTCCCGATACTGAGGGCAAAAGCAGACTGGATGGAAGGTCAGCTAAGGTCACAATACCCCAATATCAAACTGGAGATTACGGGTGAAACACCACTGACCTTCGATCTTCGTAAGGTCAGCGCCGATGACGTCAAACATGCCGAAGAACGAGCGCTGCCGGTAACGCTCTTGCTGCTGTTGCTGGCTTTCGGAAGTCTTGTTGCCGCGCCATTGCCGCTGGGAATTGGAGTACTCTCCATCTCGATGGCGCTGGGTGCGGCTGCGCTGCTCGCGCACTATCTGCACCTGTCGATTCTGGTGCAGAATCTGGCGACGATGCTCGGCCTTGGCTTGGGCATCGACTATGCATTGCTGATAGTGAGCCGATTTCGCGAAGCATTGGCCGAGGGATATGATCCCGGCCAGGCTGCCGATACTGCTGCCGGGCAAGCGGGGAAGACACTGCTAATCTCGGCCACGACAGTGGCGATCGGATTTTCAGCGCTGCTGACTGTGCCCATCAGCGAACTGCGCTCCATCGGAATAGCCGGCCTGCTGGTAACCGTTCTGAGCGTTGTACTGTGTACATTCATTCTGCCTTGGGTGCTTGGTCTGCTCGGGCATCGCATCAATGCCGCCAGAGTGCGTCTTCCCGGCAGACAATTCAAAACGCGCGAAAGCCTCTGCGCGGCGAGCGAGCGGTGGGTACGGTGGGGCAGCATCATAACGCGCTGGCCCTGGACAGCTCTGCTTGTCGCCGGGGTTCCGCTACTGATCCTCGCATTCCAGGCAAGGAGAATCTCTCCCGGGATTCCTGACCACGATTCGCTCCCGGCCGCAGCCGAGTCGGTGCGAGCGCTGCGCACACTGCAAGGCATGGGAAGGTCGGGTATTGTGCAGTCCCTCCGAGTGGTCCTGGAGTTGCCGCCGCAGTCTCCGCCGCTCTCACCGGCTGGCTGGCTGGCCGTCAGCCGCTTGACGAAACGCTTCCAGAGCGATCCTAGAGCGGAAGAAGTCTTATCTCTTCCAACCCTCGCGGGAATGTCTGACACTGCTGATGAAATCGACGATCTGCCCCAGCCAATCCGCGAAAGTTTTCTTAGTAGCGATGGCCAAGCTACGTTGATTGAGTTGCTGCCCACCGCCACTCTTCCGCCCAACGAACAGATACGATGGGTACGAGAGGTGCGTTCCTCTGATATCGCGGCGATAACCGGAGTGCCCGGCGCGGTGCTGCGCGTCGGCGGCATACCCGCACTCGACGCAGATTATGACTCGGTCGTAAAAGCGCGGTTGCCGAGTGTGGTCCTTGGCGTCGTATTGGGGAGCTTGCTGGCGCTCCTGATCGGGTTACGTTCCTTATTTGCGGCTCTCAAAGCAATTTTGCTTAATCTGCTGTCCGTTGGCGCTTCTTTCGGCGCGTTAGTTGTCGTTTTTCAGGAAGGCCACGGTAGCAAACTCTTTGGGCTCGACGGACCGACCGGCACCGTATACCCGATCGTGCCGATTCTCTCGTTTGCCATCGTCTTCGGATTGAGCATGGACTACGAGGTCTTCCTGGTCGCCCGAGTCCTGGAAGAACGGCGGTGCGGCCTATGCGAAAGATCAGCGGTGATCGAGGGCCTCGCGCGTACGGCCGGGCTCATCACGAGCGCCGCGGCAATTATGATTGCCGTGTTCACCGCATTCACCGTGGGAGGCTTTCTGGTCGTCCAAATGCTCGGCTTTACGCTCGCCGTGGCGGTGTTCATTGATGCGACAGCGGTGCGGATGATTGTCGGGCCGGCACTATTGAAACTTGCTGGCGACTGGAATTGGTGGCCCTTTGGCCTATATGGGGCTCCAGCAACGTCTGAAAAGAAACTTATGCCATGACGGCGAACACCGGGGATGCTCCAGTGACAGCACAGGGCCTTGCAACAGCCTAAGTAAGCGCTTCGATTTATTTCACTTTCTTGCCTTGAGCGCTGAACTGGCTGAGATCAAAATCCTTGCGTCCAAGATTTGCCTTTCCCGAGCCCCCTTCGATTACAAGAATCGAGGAGCCGGGCTTGCCCTGCAGCTTTGCCTCCACTTGCGTCGCAGACCAAACGCCGCCGATCTGCCGAAGCCCATAGTAAATGAATTCCTTCTGCTGTCCCGTCCCCCGAAGCGTCTTTACCACATGCACAGGATACAAAATGCCGCGGTCAATCCACGATGTTACCGAATCATAGTAAGTCCGGTCTTGAGAGCCGGACTTGCTCTTCAGGACAAAGCAATCCCGTGCGCCATATTTCTCCGCCGGCAGGGCTTCCTGATTCTTCCAGAAAAACTGGTTCTCGACCATGTCTTCATAGGAGAAGTCAGTTCCCACGAGTGGGTCGTTCCAACGTTCGAAGGGCAACACGCTAGCGGTCTTCTCGCCAGGAAGTACCGCCTCGATGGTCACGTGCCCGGTCACGCTCATATGCAAAAGAAGGCTCGTCTTCTCTGAGCCAGGCCCCGAGATCTCGCATACCAGACGCAGACCATCGGGAAACCAGTGAGCTTTGCCGACAAACTTGTAGTTCGTGTGCTTGCCATTGCCTTCCACCCGTGTGACCCGCCCGGTCATGCGGTAGTCCAATTTCTCAATACGCTGGCGCGAGCCAGTCAGCGCCGTGTCCTGGTCAGGATTCGCCGCAAAGGCCCGCGATGGATGCACCAGCGAGAACAGCACGAGCAAAGCGATGGACCCTTGAATCGTCCCAAAGATGCAGTTCGCCCATCTGGCCGCTGGATACCGGCCAAACTTGCGGCTGAGAGAGAGCACTACGACGCGGCGCAGGAAGGTCATATCTCTATGTATACAGACAAAGTCCGTATAGCGCTATCCAGAGCGACGGGCCAAGCACCTTTCCGGCACAGACGCCCTCATTTCGCGTTGCCAGAGATCACTCTCCCAGCGATAACGCGAACTTGCCGACACTAAGCAATTAGTCAGACCCGGGCAATGGACAGTGCCTGCGATTTGCATGAAATTTAGGTGACCGTTCAAGCTTGTGATAGAAGAGAGGTTGTACCCATCCTGTCCCTGGCGAATTGGCACGGTGTCAAGGCTCAAAGCAATGTCACATTGCACCGAAGCAAAACAACACTTCGCCAACCACACGTTCCAACCGTGACGGATGAGCAGAACGGAGGAAGGGCCTCGCGGAAGGTTTGAAGGCAGGAAACGAACGAGCGATACCCTCTGCGATGCCCCCTGCGGTTCGCGTGAAATAAAATGCGCCCCGACAGCGTATATAGGAGCATCGCCCACGGGAACCACTGCATGCGGATGGACCATGCATGTACGTGGCCCACATCTGCATATAAGGAGGGTGAAAAGATGAAATTCCGCGTTATCGTTTCGGCGGTGGTTCTGACCCTGCTCTCCACGGCGGCGTTCGCACAAGACGCGAAACGCCCGCCGGAGAGCAGGCCGGAGCAGACCCCACAAGCCAATCCGTTCAGCACGTTCAATAAAATTGCGTACGCAAGGATAAAGACCATCCTTGTCAGTTCCGCTGAAAAAATGCCGGAGGAAAATTACAACTTCAAGCCGACGGACCCGGTTCGCAGCTATGGCCAAATTGTGGGGCATGTGGCCGACGCGCAATACAACTTTTGTTCGCTGGCACTCGGAGAGAAAAATCCTGGCCTGAAAATCGAACAAACCAAAACCACGAAAGCCGATCTCGTCGCGGCCCTGAAAGACGCAGTTGCCTATTGCGACAAAGCGTATGACAGCATGACCGATGCATCCGGCAGCCAAACGGTCAAACTCTTCGACATGGATATGCCCAAATTCGGCGTGCTGAACATCAACAACATGCACGATATGGAGCACTACGGCAATTTGGTCACGTACATGCGGCTCAAGAACATTGTGCCGCCAACGAGCGAACAGCCACCTGCCGCACCGCAGAAGAAATAATTCAATGTGACCAAGTTTTTGCGTCGGAAGCCGTTCTGGGGGGCGTTCCATCCAGTGGAAGGGGAATAGTCATACCCCCTGCAATGCCCCCTGCAGTTCTGCCGGCGGAGCAATGGAAAAAGCGATGAATTCGTCGCGCAGAGCAGCGAAAGCGAATTCATCACAGGGCACATTGATTTCCTACAAGTCCGCGACGGGTACCTGCAGATCCTCGACTACAAGCCCGACGCGCGGAAAGAGAGGCGCGCTCGTGTACAACCTACAATCTATGCGCTCGCGCTGGCCCGAAGGACGAATCTGCCCCTCAAGAGCTTCAAGTGTGCATGGTTCGACGCGAAGGATTATTTCGGATTCCTTCCTATCAAAGGGGTCTATCGGCCAGAAGTGCAGCCTGCCATTCTGACGCCTCCTTCCTTTCGCGAGGTTGTCGAAGGTCATAACAATTCCTCTGCATGAATGCGAAGTGATTGACCGATTGGTTCATGGAACGCGGGCCTGTCCGACCTGGTTGCTCTGACTCTACGAAAAATTTAGGGGCAATAAGGGGGCGCCGCAAAACTCCTTTATTTCCAATAAAACAGTAGTTTCGATCCCCACCGCCCCTACCAAAACTTCTTGGTCCGGCCCGGACACATGGGTGACACAACGTACCTAAGACATGGGTAACACTTTTGGGCCGAACGGATTTTCGAGCGGTTCGAGCACTCGAGTCTCCAGATCGAAGTATCCCAGATCGTACTCCATAAAACTCACCAGCCAGATATCATCGTGAACTTCTTTGATGCCGACGGCTTGGCCGGCAAAGACCGTGCTGAAATTGATTTTTTTCTCGCCCAGACAGATGCGGCCACAACGGGTTACCACGATGGTTTTGTCGTGGAGTGGATAGTCGATGTCTTACGGGCAAACAAGTCGTGCGTAGGGCTGAAGTCAAAGGTCACCGTCATGGTTTCAGGTTTCAGGCGTGCTCTTGATTGAGGCCAGTAGTAGTTCCTGGTCTGCGGTTCCGGTGGTGCCGTTGGATTTGACCGCTTTGTACGCTTCGTACACCAGCTTCTTATCGGATGTTGAACGGCGGGTCCGGTGCATGGAAGGACTTTTCCATGTCTCAATTCTGTAGGCCGTTCAAGTTAGAAAGGAGCGAGTTTTAAACTAAAATCCAATCCGCCAGATTCATGAATTTGTGATTTAATCTCCGGCGCACGCTTCCCGCAGAAGCCAGGAGAACCTCATGAAGCTCAGCGTACGGTCGTGGTTGCTGATTTGGCTGTTGATCATCCTATGCGTCCAGCCTCTTTTGGCACAAAACGCGCCGCCTGCAGATTTGGACGCCTATGTGGCGCGAGTCTTGAAAACTTTTGAAGTGCCCGGTCTGTCCGTGGCGATCGTGAAAGATGGCAAGGTGGTGATGGCGAAGGGGTATGGCGTTCGCAAACTGAGAGAGCCAGCGCTCGTGGATGAAAACACGCTCTTTGGCATTGGCTCCAACACGAAAGCGTTCACAACCGCTGCGCTGGCAACGCTGGTCGACGAAGGCAAGATCTCCTGGGACGACCCTGTCTATGAGCGCCTGCCAGGATTCCAGATGTACGACCCGTATGTCTCACATGAAATGACGATTCGGGATCTGTTGACTCACCGGAGCGGCATGGGATTGGGCGAAGGCGACCTGCTCTTCTGGCCGCACACCACGTTCACGCGCGCGGAAGTCATCTACCGGCTGCGCTTCATGAAGCCGGCATCCAGCTTCCGCAGCCGATTTGCCTATGACAATTTGCTGTATATGACCGCGGGGCAGATCATTCCCGCTGTAACCGGAAAGTCCTGGGAAGACTACGTTCGCGAGAAGATTCTGCGCCCGCTGGGAATGAACACCACGAACCTAAGCAATGCCGACTTCAAGGCCGGTGATGATTACGCCTGGCCGCACTCGAAAGTCGACGGAAAACTTCAGCCCATCGAATTCGTGAACCTGGACAATGCGGGTCCGGCGGGCTCGATCAATTCATCCGTCGCCGAAATGACCAAATGGGTGTTGCTGCAGTTGAATCAAGGAAAGATGCCCGGACGCGACGAGCGCATTTTCAGCGAACGGCAATCGCGAGAAATGTGGAGCGCGCAGACGATTCTTCCCATTGGCGCTGGGGCCTCGCCACTTGCGACGAAGAGGCCGAAATTCGCCGCTTACGGACTTGGCTGGGGCCTAAGCGACTACCACGGGAGAAAAATGGTGGCCCACACTGGCGGCGTGGCCGGCATGGTGTCGCGTGTGATGCTGGTTCCCGAAGAAAGCTTGGGCGTCGTCATCCTAACCAACGCTGAACAAGGAGGGGCTTTCGACTCCATTCTTTACCATATCCTGGATTCTTACTTCGGGCTTGCGCCCACGGATTGGATTGCGGCGCACAAAGCTGCGGAAGAGCAAGGGGAGAAAGAGGCGGCCGAAATCATGAAGCAGCAGGAGTCGGGCCGCGCCGCTGACTCAAAACCTTCTTTGCCATTGGAGAAGTACGCGGGAGTTTATACCGATCCGTGGTATGGCCCGGTTACGATTCGAATGGAGGGTGGCAAACTCGTCTTTACGCTCGACCACACACCGCAAGCCGTTGCTGACCTTCAGCATTGGCAATACGACACTTTCAAAGCGCATTGGCGCGACCGCACCATCGAGGATGCGTTCCTCACCTTTACGCTGAAACCGGACGGAGCCATTGACCACTTCACCGCGGTAGCGGTTTCACCGCTCGCCGATTTCAGCTTTGACTATCAAGACCTGTACCTGACTCCGAAAAAAGAGGGAGCAGGAAGGAATTAGCGTAGGCCGCTTATTCCTGTTCGTTGAGGAATTCGACTGTCGGCGGTCCCGGGAGCAGTCCGGCTTGCGTGCCGCGTACGATCAACTCTCTCACGGCTTGCCTGCCTTTTTTCGCCTTAGCCGAGCGTCCACTTATTCACTTACATGCCGATAAAAGTGTCGGCGAGTTCCATGTTCATCTCTCGCGCGAATTGCATCGCGTAATTCAGCGCTTCTACACGAAAGGCAACACTGTTGCAGATCGTTTTTCGGCCAGATCCATCCCCCGAGAACTGCGGTGGCCAAGTCACTGTCGATTTCGATTTGAATTTGTGGAAAAGCAGAATGGAAACGGAGGGTCGGTTAAACCTTCCGTTTGAACTGCTAAAGATTCGACCCGACGAGCGCCTGTGCTTTGAGTCAAGCTAGCGGCCCGCCGCTTTTGCTGCGGGCCGAGTGAGCCAAGTTTCGAAACGCGTTTCGCCAAGTCGGGCGTCTTTGCCGGGGACTAGTGTTCGCTCGCCGACCTCCGCGCCGGAGTAACGCGCGCGTGGGTCGGCAATGACTTCGCGGGGATCTTTGAGGGTGGCCAAGCGCCGCCGGACTAGTTCATCCAGGCGAAACTGTTCCGGCCCCCCTATTTCGACGATGCCATTTCCCGGCGGGCCGACAGCGATCCTGCCTACGCCACTCGCGACATCGTCGGCAGCCATCGGCTGGAAAAGCACAGGTGGCAAATGCACCTTGTCGCCGTCGAAGGAAATGTCGGCAAGCCCCTTGAGGAACTCGAAGAACTGCGTCGCGCGCACGATGGAGTAGGGGATTGAAGATTCTTTGATCAGTTTCTCCTGAGCGATTTTAGCGCGGAAGTAACCGCTTTCGGACAGCCGGTCGGTTCCCACAACCGATAACGCAACGTGATGTCCTACCCCTGCGGCCGCTTCATAGGTGAGGAGGTTACGAGTTGATGTTTCGAAGAACGTCAGCACTGCTGCGTCCTCCCAGGCGGGAGAGTTTGATACGTCAACGACTACCGAGGCACCTTTCAGCACTTCGGCCAGTCCCTCGCCCGTGACAGTGTTGACCCCCGAATTGGGTGATGCCGCTGCCGCATCGTGCCCGTGCTCGCGCAACTTGGTAACCAGCTTTGACCCGATGAGTCCACTGCCGCCGATCACTACGATTTCCATGAATTCGCCTTCCCTTCGACCTGGGCTTTTCAAAACTGCCCGTCGTACTCGCTAAGACTAGCGACCCCATCGTAGGAAACCTGCGTGCGATTCTAACCTCCGACACAAACGCTACTCCACCGGGTCATACTCCGCAACCAAGAAAAAACCTGCCTCGCGAAAAATTTGAGCATCACGTGTCAACAATTCCGTTGGTAGTCGGTCTTACTGCGAGCGCGGCAACGGTTCAAACCTCACTGCGACAGCACGGACACTACGTTGCTGAAACGTGCGACGACAGCTAAATCCAGCCTGCCATTCCCGTTAAAGTCACCGACGGCAACGCATTGCGGAGCACAGGAAACCCGGTGGCGCAAGCTAGTCCTCATGCGACGCCTCCGCGCGCGGGGCGGCTACGTCCTAACGCACTTCGTTCTTGGCACGGTTTAATTTGCCGCAGTTTCGGCCACAACCGGAGCAATCTTAGAAAAATGGCAAAGCCAACCTTTTGGGCTTCGCGTAAAAACATCAGTAACATCTTGGTCAAAGAATTTTGTTGTATCCGGGGTTTGCCGATACTCCTCGATGTAGGTCACGACGGCAGTGTCCGCAAATATAAATACTCTCATGTTCTTCTATTCGATTGTGTAGGGATTTTCGCCATTTCCGTGGTTTGCAAAATTGCTCTTCACGCTGTCCTCAAAATCTTTGGTTATGGTTTGTGGCCGATGCCGAACTGGTCGCCCGCGCGAACGGGTCGACCGTTGGCGAACACGACCTCCAGTAGTTTTTCGCTTTGTACGTGCTTTCCGGTTTCGTCTTCAAGCGTGGTAACAATACGCTTGGTGCTGGTGTCGATGACGTCGCCGGTGGAGGGATAAGCGCGGCGGCCGTCGATGCTGAAGGTGATCCAGCCGGGCTGGTCGCGCAGTTTGATGCTCGTCGTTTGCTTCGGCGGCATCACGGTGGCATCGAAGATATGAATGCTGCTGTTGGCGCTGTCGGCAAGCCACAGCTCTTTTTCGTCGGGCGTGAGCGCAATGCCGTGGCTGGGGCAGCCATGCCGCTTGGTCGGCCCTTTCTGATAGCCAGCAACCTCGACGCGATGCAACATTTGCCCGGTTTTGCAATCTCCTACTTCAAAGCCGAGCAACTCGTTGACGTTGACGAAGCAAAGGGTCTGGCTGCCATTGATTGTGAATGGGCGAATGGAATTGCTGAAGGGGCCGATCTGGTTCACAACCGTGTGGGTTTTCGTGTCCGCAACAGAAAGAATGGGCGACCGCAGGCCGGCAAGATAGACACGGGAGCCATCCGGTCCGTAGATCGTGTTATGCGCGCCGGAATCGAGCTTGATCTTCGCGATTACGTCTCCGGTTGCAGCGTCGACGACGTTCCAGTGCGGACCTTCGAGGGAAGGCACGTAGAGTATTTTTCCGTCAGATGAGATGGCTAGGCGATCCGAGCCGCCATCGTAGGTCTTCTCCCAGACCTTCTTTTCGGTGATGAGATCAAAACAGGCTACGCGCTTGATGGTGCTGACGTAGAGCTTGCCGGTCTTCGCGCTTGCGGCAGTACCCTTTACGTTTTCAGCGGCCTCGCCGGGAGGCACGTCCCAGGTCGGAATCCGCTTGATAAATTTGTAGCCGACATCAATGTCGTAGACCAGAATGCCGACTCCGCCGTATTCCAGATCATTGCGAATGCCCGGAACCGCGACGTAGAGCCGATGCTGCTCTTTTTCCGGCGGTGGTGTGGCACGGAGCTGTAAAAAAATCACAGGAGCAAGCAGAAACAAGGACCAGATTAGGCTCTTATGCAGATTCATGGTCTCTACTCCAGCGACGCGAGATCAGGGCAGATATATCAGAGCATCGCAAGCGCGTCGAGAGCGCATTTGACGAGCGAACTGGGAGTGATACGAACCCAGACAAACAGCCAAGACTGGCGCCGCTGATCGTGGTCAGATCCTGCCCATAAAATTGTCTGAACTAGGGGTTCAGCCGCGCAGCCATCAGCCCATGGCTTTAATTTGTCTCGGAGTGAATGATTTCTAACCTCAGAACTCCTGACATGGTACCTCGGAAACCTGTCCGCTTTTTGGTCTTGCTGGGCACGCTGCGATCGCGTAATGGATCTCGAGTTGAGTTCCTGGAAACCGCGTGTGGGTTTGATTCAGGGCCTGGCAGAGAGTCTCGAGAACTCGCGATCGATGAGGCGAACTGAGTGGGGCCAGCGTGATACGGAGCTGATCTTCGATGGGTTCGAGATCGGCGGCGTCTTGTAGGGCGGCCTGAATAAACGTGCGTCCTTCTTCCTCCACCCGTTTGTAGTGAGGCCGGATCAACTCCAGTAGATCACTCTCTATGTGGTAGGCAACCATCTTGAGCACGTTGGTGAGGTGCTTGCGCTCGGTGGATAGTTTTACCACCGCTTGTCCCTTTTGGGCCTCGGCCACGGGCACGCGCCGAGGAAGAGCGTGGTGCTGAGCCTGAAGTTTTTCGAGACGGGCTTTGGCCTGGGCGATCTCGGTGCGGAGTTTCTCCTTGGCCTTCTTGGCGGCAGTGCGGGGAAGTCGCCGAGGGCGCGCCTCGAGAGTGATGGCTGCATAGTTGGCGCGCAGCTTGGCGAGCTGGACCCGCATGCGGCGCAACTCCTTCTCGATCGCTTTGCGGGCGGGGTTCGGAACGGAACGATTCGCATCGTCGGGTTCGATCTCATAATCGGCCAGGGCATCGATCAAATATTCCTCACGCACATACTTGAAGAAGTTTTCTTGTCGCCAACGCTCGAACATGCGATAGGCCAAAACGATAGCCCGCAGGTCCCAGCGACTGGTGACGATGGGCGTTTGGTGCCCGCCCTCGGTCAGGCGAGTGATCTGGCGGAGGCGAAGTTTTCCTTTGAGGAAGCGCACGGGCTGCTCGTGGAGAAGGTAGCGCACGCGCCGTCCGTCCAACTTGGCTTTGTGCTGGGTGAAACGCGCTTCCGCAATCCTCCGGGTACGCCCCTTGCGATAGGTCAAAAGATCAAAGTCCAAGGCCAGCAACTCGCGAAACAGTTTGGGACTCCAGCCCCCACGGTCAAAGACCACCGTAGCACGTCGCTTCGGGCCCAACAGCTTTCGCACTTCACCCAGCACCGTGGGCAGCATGCGGGTGAGTGCGGCATTGGCCTCGGCCGTGACCACAAACAAGGGATCCCCGCGCTTATCGTTCACCCAATAATCGGTGGTCGCCGGGGCGGCCAGTC
>Ga0209154_1000588_pt1 | contig 23548 bp, 20 predicted proteins | sample GraSoiAngelo_121_FD_185878 | JGI IMG/M metagenome (GOLD analysis project Ga0209154, IMG submission 185878) | Grasslands soil microbial communities from the Angelo Coastal Reserve, California, USA - 14_0919_12_20cm (SPAdes) (version 2) | ecosystem: Environmental > Terrestrial > Soil > Grasslands ... | reverse complement strand
CGGCCGATGCGCATGTCACGCTGTTCTCTCAACCCGACGTGATCGTCACCGGCGCCCGCGCCACCTACGATCAGCGCAGCGGCGACGCGGTGATCCTCGGCTCGTCGGCGGCGCCCGCCACGGTCCAGAACCGCGATGGGCGCATCGCGGGCGCCCGCGTGGACTTCACCCGCCAGACCATGCGGGCCGTGATCCGCGGGCCGGTCAACGCGGACCTCTTCGACGCGACGCTCACCGGGGCCGGCGCGACGGTCGACCTCCGGCGGGGGATCGCCGTGTTCGCCGGCGGCGCGGTGGTGTCGCGGCGGCAGGGGAGGCTCGAAGCGGACGAGATCACGGTCTTCTATCGGGACCGGCGGTTCATCGCGGAGGGGCGCACCCACATGACCCTCCTCGACGCCGGGGAGTCTCCTCCTCCCTAAACGGTCACGGGCCCATCGTGTGGCTGTCTTGGCGCGGCCGGGCGCCGTCGAGGGTCACCCCCGTAGAGGCCGGGGTCGGGCCGCCGTTTCTGAGCCGCCGAAGGTGGGAGAGGTACCGCTCGGTCACGACGGCCCCCGTGAGCACCCGGCTGAGCGCCGGAACGCCCCACCGCCGGCACCGCTCCACCCAGGTCGGGAGATTCCCGGCATGCACCATGCCGCACCCGCGTTGCAGCGTATTGAGCGCGTAATGCAGGACGGTCTGCGAGGTGATCAAGCGCACCTCCAGGGTTGGGTGAAGGGTGAGGAATCGTCTCGCGCTCCTGGCGCGCTCTGCCTGGAAGTTCAGCATCTCCGCGAGCCGGTCCGCCGCGCCCGGGGGTTGATGATGATACAATCGCGCATCTCGGCGGTACACGCGGCGGAGCCCCAGGCGCCGCAGCCGGACCCCCATCTCGAGCCCTTCCCAGTCGCCCAGCCTCTCGTCGAACAGACCGGCGCTGAGGAGGTGCTCCCGGCGCACGGACGCGTTGTTCGTATCGAAGAAGGACGTATTCAGGTCCAGGAGACTCCCGCGGGCATCGAAGGGATGGTCCAGAGACTCGATGCTGATAATGGGGCCGCGGCAGACGATGTCCCCCCGGGTTTCCCGGTGGGCTGCCAGATGAGCGGCCAGGAACGACCGGGGCACCAGCCCGTCGCTGTCGACGAACACGATCAGCGCGCCGCGTGCCTCGCGGACGGAGCGATTGCGGACGACGGAGAGGCCTTGGTGCTCCGTGAACCGGAAGGCGCGGATCGGGCACCGAGCCTGCCGCTGCGCGGCTTCAATCACGGCGGCCGTGTCGTCCGCCGACGCATCGTCGACGACGACGATCTCGTAGCGCGACGGGTCCAGCGATTGATCGGTCAGGGCGCGCAGGCAGTGCCCGAGGACCCACGCGCGATTCCGCGTCACGATGGTGACGGTGATCTCGACTCCGCTGCGTTCGGCGATTACCATGCCGGAGAACCACCACCTCCACGCTGTCTGTGTTCGGCGGCGTCCTCGCCACGGGCCGGACGGGCATCCTTCCTGCCCACCGGGGACGGACCGGCGCCGGTGTGTTATTGTAGCATGCGCGGACGCGCGGCGGCCATTGCCACGTCGGGTCCGCGCAGGCTTGGGGCGGGCTAGATGCGGGCGGCGCTCCGGTGGTGCGGCGCGGTCGCGGTGGGCGTCGCGGCCTTCGAGGGGCTCGACCTCGCCGCATCCCGGGTGCCGATCCTGTCCTGGCTCACGCTGGCCTCACCGTTTGCCGCGGGGGCCGCGGCGGCCTGGTCGGCCGGGCCCGGGATCGTGTCCCCACTCCTCGCCGCCGCCGCCGTGCCGTGGGCCCGCATCGGCGTCGACCGGGCGGTCGGGATGCTGCGCGGCGTGGCGCTCCCGCCCGAGATCGGCCCCCTGGTCATCGCGTTCTTTGGGGTCTCGTGGACCGGGATGTCGGTGGGCGCCGGCGCGGCCTTGGCGGTCGCCCGCCGGGTCGCGGGGAGAGCGGCGCGCGGACGGGCCTCTACGGCTGCTCCCCGCGCGTGACGTAGTTGTACACGGTGCGGTCGCGGTAGGCCAGGGCGAACTGCACGGCGGCGTCGCGCGTGCGCCCGACGCGGCTGTAGGCCATCCCCAGCAGGTAGCGGATCGCGTTGTTATTGGGATCCAGGCGGACCCCTTCCTCCCACTGCGCGATCGTATTCTTCGTGTCGTTGCGGTCCGCATAGACGTACCCCAGGTAGCCGTGGTTGATGGCATTGCGCGGTTCCTGGCGGGTGATCTCCCGCAGCTCTTCCAGCGCCGTGTGGTGATCGTGCTCGGTGAACCAGGACGCGAACGCCAGCTCATAGCGGGCCAGCAGATCGTGCGGGTCCCGCCGGACGTCTCCGGCGGCGTGGACGGACGCCCGGCGCGCCACCTCTTCGCGGTGGCCGTCGCCCCCGATCATCTGGTCGATCTGCTTGAGGGTGTGCCACCAGTCCATCAAGGCCCCGTCGTGCGCGTACACGAGCGCGAGCCGCAGCGCCACCTCGGGATCCGGCTTCGAGGCGAGCTGAGCCTTGAGGCGGGGCACGAGGGCGTCCCACAGCTGCCCCGGGTGCTGGGCGCGCGCGGGATGCACCGGAAGCGCGACCGTGGCAATGAGCACTGCGCAGACCGCAGCGGCGGTCGCCGCCGTTAACCGCGTCATACCGATCCTCCACCACCAGGCGCCTGGGCCGCCGTTGTCCGCGGCGCGGGCCGCGCTGTCAGGGTGATGAGATTCGACACCACTCACTATTCCCCATCTCCCGGGTCTCCGGACACGCCGGTCACCCGGCCGCCGAGAGGACGGGGATGATCAGGTCGACGAGTTCGGGATCGAACTGCCGGCCGCCCTCGAGCCGGAGGTCGGCGACGGCTTCATCGGTCGTCCAGGGCTTGCGGTGCGGCCGGCGCGCGGTCATGGCGTCGCAGCCGTCGGCGATCGACAGGATCCGGGCTTCGAGCGGGATCCGGTCTCCGGCCAGCCCGGCCGGATAGCCGGTGCCGTCCCAGCGCTCGTGGTGGGCCGCGACGATGGCGATGACCGTCTCGTCCACCCCCAGCGCGCGAAGCAGGGCCACGCCGCCGGGCACATGGCGGACCATCTGCGCCTGCTCCTCCGGGGTGAGCGGGCCGGGCTTGCGGAGGAGCGACCGGGGGAGCGCAAACTTGCCGATGTCATGCACCAGCGCCGCCCGAGCCAGCGCCTGCTGCCGTTCCTGAGCGAGCCCGGCCAGCCGGCCGAGGTCAAGGCTCCACTGCCCGACCCGGCTGAGGTGCCCTTCGTGTTCGATGCCCTCGGTGTGCAGGAGGCGCACCAGGTCCTGCGCCCCATCGGGAAGGCCCCACAGGGCCTCGGTCAGTTCCATGGGCAGGCTGGGTCCGGCCCGGCGGGCCAGCTTCTGCTCGAAGACGCTCGCCTCCGCCGTCTCGAGCAGCGCGTTGGGGTCCGCGCCGTCGCGAGGGGCGATCGCCCACCCGGCCGTCAGGTGGACCGGGGCCGGCAGGGTGGCGGCCCGGCCGATCGCGGTCCTGATCCGCTCGACGACCACGGAGGCGTCGGTCTCGCCGAGGCCGGGCGCCAGGATCGCAAACTGGTCTCCGGTGACCCGGGCGACGACATCGTGGCCCCGCGTCGTGTCCTGCAAGATTTGGGCGATTTGGGCCAGCACCCGGTCGCCGGCCCGCTGGCCCGCCCGGAGGTTGATCTGCTTGAAATCCTGGATGTCCAGATGGACGAGCGCGAACGTGCCGCCGGTCCGCTTCGCCTGGGCCAGTTCCTCGGCGATTCGCCAGCCGAGCAGCCGGCGATTCGCCAGCCCGGTCAGCGGATCGGTCAGCGCGAGCGCGCTCCGCGAGCGCGCCTCGCCGGCGACGAGCGCGGCCGCGAGGTACAGCAGCGCGATCGCCGCGGATCCGGCGATGACGGGCACGACGGCGGCGGGGGAGCCCGCCGTCACGTTGGCCAGCAGATAGCCCGCCACGCCGGCGCCTCCCAGCCCGATCGCCGCGGGCCATCCCGGGAACAGCGCGGCTCCGAGGATGATCCAGGGGCCGTACGCCAGCGCCGCGAGGCCGCCCGCCGGGATGGCGAGATTCACGCTCAGCAGGCCGAGCAGATACCCCGCCGCCCGCACCGGCATGGACGGCTCATATTCCACCGCCAGCCCCGCCGCCACGCCGCACGCGAGCGCGAACAGGCCGGTCGCCCCCTGGTGGGCGCCCCACAGCAGCGCGGCCGAATACAGGCCGATCGCCGCGCCGACCCCCGCCGGCAGGTGCCGGGTGTGCGCGAAGATTTCGGCGGCGGCCGCCTGAGGCGGAGCCGCCGGCTGATCCTGATCGGGCGCTCTCACGTCGCCTCTCTCGCCTCCGGGGGCCTCAGGGTTCCGCGCCGACCCAGGCCTCCCCGCCTTCCCAGATCTCCTTCTTCCAGATGGGCACGGTCTGTTTGAGCGTATCGATGGCGAATCGCGCCGCCGCGAACGCCTCGGCCCGGTGGGGGGCGGACACGCCGATCGCCACGCTCGCCTCCCCGACCGTGAGGCGTCCCGTCCGGTGGGCGATCGCGATCCGGGCGCCCGGCCACCGCCCGGCGATCGTTCCGGCGATCTTCTCCATCTCGCGGCGCGCCAGGGTCTCGTAGGCTTCGTATTCCAAGTAATCGACGCGCCGGCCGCGGGCGTTGTCGCGCACCACTCCGAGAAAGAGCGCGATCGCCCCGGCCCGGGGATCGGCCACCGCCGCGAGGAGCCGGTCGACCTGGATCGGCTGGTCGCCGATCTCGATCAGCGCCAGACCGGCGGTCGCCCCGCCGCTCACCGGCGGAATCAGCGCGACCTCGTCGTGCTCCCGCAGCGCCCTCGTGCCGTCCACGTATTCATCGTTGACCGCATAGCCGGACGGCGACGGCAGACGGGCGAGGGCCGGAAACCGAGCCACGAGCGCCGCCCAGACCGCCGGGCCGCGGTCCCCGTCCTTCAGGGCGAGCTCCAGGGAGGATGCGCCTGCGGCTTCCCGGTACGAGGCGAACAGCCGGACCGTGACCTTCACAGCCCCGATTGTACCACAGGACGGCGGACCTCCCACCCCGGGCGCGGCCGACGGCGTGGGGCGGGCAGGTGGCCGCCGGGGCCGGCCGAACAAAGATGAGGGGAACTCGGCGGCCGGAACTCCTGTGCGGGGCCGGGCGTTTGCAGTGGTGAGGAGGAGAGGAGGCCTATGCGCATTCCGTCCCGACCGCTTCGGGTCGCCGCGACGGCGCTCGCCGCGACCGTGATCACGCTCGCGCCTCCGGCCGCGCCCGCGCGCGCTCAGCTCTTCGGGATGAGCGAGCAGCAGGAGATCCAGATCGGGCGGCAGGTCGAGGCCCAGGTGGCCAAGACCTATGGGTTCGTCAACGATCCCGAGAAGACGCACTATGTCAGGACCATCGGGCTCCGGCTGGCGCGCGTCTCGGAGCGGCCCAGCCTTCCGTGGACGTACCACATCGTGCGGGACTCCTCCGTGAACGCCTTCGCCGCTCCGGGGGGATTGGTGTTTGTGACCCGGGGGCTGCTGCCGTTTGTCAAATCCGAGGACGAGCTGGCATTCGTGCTGGCTCACGAGACCACCCACATCGCGCACCGGCACGCCGTGGACCTGGCCCAGCGCGAGATGGAGGTGCAGATCGGCGCCACCCTGATCACCCGGATCTTCTTCGGCGGCGACCTGACGGCGTATCAGTTGTCCCGGATCGGCAGCGCGCTGCTCGGAGCGAAGTATTCCCGTGACAAGGAATACGAGGCCGACCATTTTGGGGTGATCTACACGAAGAAGGCCGGATGGGATCCTCGGGCCGCGGTCGCGTTCTTCGAACGGCTGCGGGGGCTGGAGCAGAAGCCGGGTGTGCTCGGCACCGCGTTCGCGAGCCATCCTGCGACGCCCGACCGGATCAGAGCCGTTCGCGATGAGCTGCGCCAGATGGGCTACCAGGCCGCGTCCCAGGCCGATGGGACGCCGCCGCAGCCGGAGGCGCCCTCCGCGCCGGCCGCGCCCGCTGAGCCGGCCTCGCCCCCCGCGCCCCGGCCGGCGCCGCCTCCTGCCGCCCCGTCGCCCTATCTCGACAGGTGACGTTGGGGAACCTTCGGCCCTGTCGCGGGTGAAGCCGCTCCGGATCACCGATCCCTACGCGGTCCCGGGCCGGTACCGCAAGGCGCAGCTGCACTGTCACACCACGAACTCGGACGGGACGCACTCGCCGCGGCAACTTGCCGAGCGGTATCGGACGGCGGGATACACGTTTGTGGTCTTCACCGACCACGGCCGGGTGACCGCCTGCGAGGATCTCAACGACGGCGCCTTTCTGGCGCTGCCGGGAGTCGAGACCGCGATCGGGCGGCCGTTCGGACCGCTCGGCCCGCACCTGGGACGGCTCGGGGCGCCGGGGCCGCTCCATGTGCGCGGGGCCCAGCCGTGCATCGACGCGACCGTCGCCGCCGGGGGCGTGGTGTCCCTCCACCATCCCGGGTGGACGGGCAACCTTTGGACCGGCGGGTGGTCGGTGGCGGAGATGGTGCGGCTGCGGGGCTACCACCTGATCGAGGTCAGCAACCACCACAGTCACAGTCCCGCGGACGTGCAGCGGTGGGCGGCGGTGCTGGCCCGGCGCGGACCGGTGGCGCCGGTCGGCGCGGCCGCCGTCGACGACCTCCACCGCGACCGGGACTTCAATACGGGCTGGGTGATGGTGAAGACCGAGGCCGTGACCGGGGAGGCGTTCCTGCGCGCCCTGCGCGGCCTGGCGGTCTACGCCTCCACCGGGCCGAGCGCCGAGTTTGTGGCGCGCGACGGCGCGATCAGGTGCGCCACGGATGCGGTCCAGGTCCGGTTCATCGATGCCCGCGGCGCGACCCGGTACCTGGGCACGGGCCCGGAGGCCGTCTACGAGCCCCAGGGCGATGAGGGCTTCGTGCGCGTGGAGTGCGCCGGCCGTTCGGGGGGATCCGCGTGGTCGCAGGCGTTCTGGGTCTCGGGTCCCGGGGACCCGCCTGGTTTGCGTCTCCCCGAGGAGCAGAGTATAATCTCACCATGAATTCCGTCCTCACCACGGGGTCGCGCCTCGCGCTCGACGACGCGGCCCCGGCGACCGGGCCGGTGAGCACGCGCGAACTGGTGCTCGTCGCCAACAGCCCGGGCGAGGTCTCCTACCTGGCCATCCCCATGGCTCGGGCCGCGCGGAAATGGGCGGAGTCGCGGGGGCTGCCGCTCGCGGTGTCACTCATCCTGCCGCCGTGCCAGTGGGCGAGTGGTCAGGAGGAGCCGTTTGCCCGGCAGGCGGCGGTATTCGAACGCATCTTCAACCCGCGGGATTGTCTCGCGTTCGCCGCCCGCCTCCGCCGCTTCCCGGCCCCGGGCCCCGGGTGCGTGCTCCATTTCGGGGGCGATCTCTGGTACTCGGCCACCCTGGCCCGGCGGTTTCGCTTCTCCGGCTTCGCCTACGTCGAGGCCCCCCAGCCTATCCTCAGGCGCGCCCGCTGGTTCGAGCGGGTCTTCCTCCCCTCGGGGGCGTTGGCCGACCGCCTCATCTCCGGCGGCGCGCCCCCCGATCGCCTGGCCGTCGTCGGCGACCTCCGGGTCGAGCATCTCCAGACGATCGGATCGGCCGCGGTGCGCTCGCGGTCGGGATCGCGCGTGGCGCTCCTCCCCGGAAGCCGCCGCTGGATCGTCAGCATCGCCCTCCCGTATATCCTCGAGGTCGTGCCGGCGATGCGCGCGCTGCGCCCGGATCTCCGGTTCTCGCTGATCGCCTCGCCGTTTTTGTCCCGCGAGGACTTCGCCCGGGAGCTGGCCCGGCGTTCGATGACGCTGCCGGATCTCGGGATCGAGGTCGTCGAGCGCGAGCATCTGCGGGCCATGGCGCAGTGCGATCTCGCGCTGACCTACCCCGGCACCAACAACGATGAACTGGCGATTCTCGGGGTGCCGATGATCGTGGTCGTCCCGCTGGAGCGGGTGAGCACGATCCGCACGCCGGGGCTCAGCGAGTGGCTCGGGCGCATCCCCGGAATCTCGAACCTCGTCAAGGCCGTGGTCGTCGGCCACTATCTCCGCCACCACCGGCTGCTGGCGTGGCCGAACCAGCACGCCGGCAGGATGCTGGTCCCGGAGATCGTCGGGCGATTCACCCCCGCTGAGGTCGCCCGCCGGGCGGTGGCCATGCTCGAGGATCTGCCCGACCTGGCCAGGATGTCGCAGGAACTTCGCTCGCTGTACGCGGTTCCCGAGGCGACCGCCGCGCGAATTCTGGAAGAGATGGCCCCCTTTTTGGAGAAGCGCCCGGGCCGGCACGCGGCGTGAGCCCGCGGCTCCTCGTGGTCACCAACGGACACGGGGAGGACGTCCCGGCCTCGCAGGTGGTTCGGGGGCTCGCGCGGCACGGCGTCGCCATCTCGGTCTATCCGCTCGTCGGCCTCGGCCGCCAGTATCCCCCCGGGATCACCCTGCTCGATCCGCGGCGGGACCTTCCAAGCCAGGGGTTTGGTCTGCGCCGGGGATGGGTCAGCCTCAGGGAGGACCTGTCCCAGGGGTTGCTGGGATTCTGGCGGGCCCAGCGCCGGACGCTCCGCGCCCAGCGGGGGCGCGTGGATCTCGTCGTTTCGGTCGGCGATGTCTACTGCCTCGCGATGGCCCGCCTGGCCGGCGCGCCGACCGTCCTGGTCGCCGGCCCGAAGTCCGAGCACATCGCTCCCCACAGCGCGCTCGAGATCTGGCTGATCCGGCGGATGGCCGCGCAGGTCTTTGCGCGGGATGAGGCGACGGCCGGGGCGCTGCGGCGCCGGGGCGTGCGGGCGGAGTTCGTCGGAAACTGGATGATCGACAGCCTCGAGTTCTCGGGGGAGACCTTCGGAATCCCCGGCGACCGGCCGGTGATCACCGTGCTCCCCGGGAGCAAGTCCCCGGCGATCGACAACCTCCTCCCCCTGCTGCGCGCCGCAACCGGGGCGGCCGCGCGGGCGAGGCCCGTTCCCGCGGTGCTCCTCTCCTGGGCGCCTCAACTTCCGCGGCCCGCCCTGCGCGGGGCGGTGGACGCGCTGGGGGGAGCCTGGCTGGACCCGCACCGCTTCCGCTTCGACGCGATCGAGGTGAGGGTCATCACCGACCACTATGCGGACGCGCTCCGGCGCGCCACCGTGGTGGTGGGCATGGCCGGGGCGGCGCACGAGCAGGCGGCCGGGCTGGGAAAGCCGATCGTCGCCTTTCCCGGCGCCGGCGCGCAGTTCACGCCCCGCTTCCTCGCCGAGCAGCAGCGGCTGCTCGGCGACGCGCTGATCGCCGCCCAGACGTGGGAGGAGGCCGCCCGTGCCCTGGCGCGCCTCCTCGCCGATCCTGACGAACGGCGGCGCCGCGGCGAGGCGGGGCGGGAGCGCCAGGGGCAGGGCGGGGGCGCCGACGCGATCGCCGGCTATCTGCTCGGCCGGCTCGGCCTCGAGCGGCTCAGCGCGTAAAGGCCAATCGAAGGCCGATCGAAGCGCGGAGTCGTGCCAAGGTAAGCGAGGAGTGGAGCAATGGTAGGGTGAGGCCCCGCCACGAGCGCCTCTGGCTGGCCGGCCTGCTGATTGCGTCGTTCTGTCTCAACCTCTACCGGCTGGGCGCTCCCTCCCTCTTCGACCAGGACGAAAGCGAGTACGCGCAGATCGCCGTCGAAATGGTCCACACCGGCGATCCCGTCACGCTCCACGTCAACGGCGAGCCCTGGTACGTCCACCCGCCGCTGTACATGTGGCTGGTCGCCGCCACCGGGCGCCTCTTCGACTTCAATGAACTGACGATCCGCATCTGGTCTGTCCTCGGGAGCCTCCTCGCCGTGTACGCCACGGTGCTCCTCGGCCGGGACCTCTGGACCCCCCGGGTCGGGCTGCTCGCCGGCACGATCCTCGCCCTGACGCTGCAATACCTGATGCAGTCCCGGCTGGCCGTGTTCGACACCGTGCTGCTGGCATGGATGCTCCTGGCGCTCCACGCGTTTGTCCGGGGGTATCGCTCCGGCCGGCGCGGCGATTTTATCCGGTTCTTTCTCTTCGCCGGACTGGCCACGCTGACCAAGGGACCGATCGGCCTCGTGCTCCCGGGGCTCATCATCGCGGCCTTCGTGGCGCTGCGCCGGGCCTGGCCCCGGCTGCGCGAGATCCCGTGGGGGATTGGGGCGGCGGTCTACGCGGCGGTGGGCCTCTCCTGGTATGGGGCGCAGATCGCGCTGCACGGATGGGCGTTTCTCTCGTCGAACGTCGGCTACTACACGCTGGGGAGGTTCTTCGGGGTGGTGGAGAAGCACTCCGCGCCCTGGTATTTCTACGTTCCGGTCGTGCTGCTGGGGGCGTTCCCGTGGACGACGTTCTGGCCGGCGGCGGCGGCGCTGCACCTGCGGCGCCGGCGGACGTCGGACGGCAGCCTGCTGGTGCTGCTCGGGGTGGCCGTGCCGTTTCTCTTCTACACGGCGGCCCAGACCAAACTCCCCGGCTACATCATGCCGGTGCTGCCGTTTGCCGCGATCGGCGTCGCCGTCCTGTGGGAGGGGTTTCTGGAGCGGGCGCGCATCGACCGGGCGGCCGGGATCTCGCTCTGGCTGCTGCTCGCGCTGGTGGCGGCCCTCTTCGGCGCCGTGGCGGTGTTCGTCGGCGGAGCGTATCCCGACGCGTACCGGTCGGCCGCGGGTGTCCTCAGGCTCCCGGCCGGCATTCTGGCCGGCGGCGTGGTCCTCGTCCTGGGGCTTTCGGCCCGCGCCCGGCCCGCCGTCGTGTTCGCCGCGCTGTGCGTCACCATGGCGGCCACCTGGGCCGCGCTGCTGACGTGGGTGCTGCCGCTGGCCGAGGCGCAGAAGCCGATCCGGCCCCTCGCCGCGGCGCTCCGCGCCGGCCTTCACCCCGGCGATCGGATCGTGGCCTTCCGGATGGGGACCGCGGCGTCGCTGATCTATTACACCGGGCGGCATGTCGAGTACGCGGAAACCGCCGCGGCCCTGCGCCGCGACCTGTGCGTCCCGGGCCGGGTGTTTCTCGTGGCCACCCGGTGGGAACTCGCCGCCCTGGACTGGACGCCGCCCCGCATGACGCCGGTGGCGGATCACACCGGGACGCTCCTGCTGCTGAAGCCCTCCGCCGCCACGTGTGCGGCCGGGATGTCGCAGCGAGTCTTTCTCGGGGCCGGACGACGAACAGGATGAGACCATGACAACGTCGGGCGCAAGCCAAGGCCGGCCGGCATCGGCGCTCATCTCGAAAAGAATCGCCGAACTCGGGGACTGGCGCGGGGCAACCCTCAGCCGAATGCGCAGGCTCATCAAGGAAGCAGACCCGGACGTCGCCGAGGAGTGGAAGTGGGTCACACCAACCAAACCGGGCACCCCGGTTTGGTCGCACGACGGCATCATCTGCACCGGCGAATCCTACAAGAATGTCGTGAAGCTGACCTTCATCAAGGGCGCGTCTCTGAAGGATCCGGCCCGTCTCTTCAACTCGAGTCTCGACGGAAACGCGCGCCGCGCGATCGACATCCACGAAGGAGAAGACGTTGACGAGTCCGCCTTCAAGGCGCTCGTTCGCCAGGCGGTCGCCCTCAACCGTTCTGGCAAGTCGAACCCGTCGAAGAACGCGAAGTCCTAAGGGATTCCGCGCCTAGCGGATGCCCTGCAGCGCCCGCAGGTATCTGATCTGGCCCGAGTGGTAGATATCGTGGGTGGTCGTCCGCACCACCCGCACGGCGAGCGGTTGAGTCGCTCCGCCCTTGTACCAGACGACCTGTCTGGAGAGACCGGCATCGTCGAGGGCCTGCGCCCGGGTGAGGAACTCGGTGGAGATCTCGAGCAGCGTCCGGCGATCCTTCTGCCAGTCGGCCTCGCCGCCGGCGGCCGGCTTCCAGTCGGCGCTCGAGAGCTGGTTTCCGTCGGGCGGATCGCCGTTCCACGCGTCGAGCACGCCGCGCTTCCAGAGAATGAGATGGCGGACGATCTGCCAGATCGAATGCCGGTCCGCCGCCGGCTTCCATGCCGCCTGCGCGGCCGTCAGCCCTTCAAGCGCCTCGGCGAGCGAGGGCTGCCACTGCCAGTCCTCCGGTTCCAGGGTCGTGTGCACATGGTCGACCACGAGCTCTTTGAGCGTGAGCGCAGGCCCTCGACTCATCGTCGCCCCTCCGGCTGTTTGTCCGGTCCTCCGTGGTATCTTCGCGGCCGTGCTAGTTTGCTTCGATCCGACCGGATGAGCGCCCCGCCGCCGCTTCCGGCCGGATCTTCCGCCGGCGGGCGGCCAGCGACTCGAACACGCCCGCGTAGTAGGCTTCCCACACCAGGTGGTTGGTGCATTCGCCGAGGACGGCCGCCCAGCCGCGGGACGAGGCGACCGGCACGAGCCGGCGCACCAGCGGGGTGATCAGGGGCGTCCGGTACACCAGCCACTTGATCGGAAGCAGACACGCGGCGATCTCGAGCCGGATCCGGAGCCACAGCGACCGTCTATGCTTCTCACAGAAGTACACGGCGCTCTTGCCGCCGTCGCGCATTTTCCGGCGCAGGCCGTCCAGGTCCTGCACCGCAAAGTGATCCCCGGCGGCGCGGGGTTCATAGTAGAATTTCGCGCCGCCGGCCCGCATGCGCCAGGCCAGCTCGATGTCCTCCCAGCCGTACCCGCCGAACGCCTCATCGAACCCCCCCGCGGCCAGGAAGTCCGCGCGCAGGAGCGACAGGTTTCTCGTGCTGACGCGAAACAGCGAGATGCGTCCGGGCGGGCCGGGCGGCAGTTCCACGCGGACCTCCCGCGCTTTCATGAAGGGCGTGGTCAGCGACTCGGGGTGGGTCCGGCTGGCGCCCTGGACGACGATGGCCCGCGCGTCCCGAGGATAGTGCGCGTGGTGGGCGGCGAGGAGCGTGGGGTCGGCCCAGAAGTCGGAGTCCAGGAAGACGACGATCCGCCCCCGGGCGATCCGGACGCCGGCGTTGCGCGCCGCCGCCCGGCCGCGGTGCGCCTGCGCGTGATACCGGACGGGGGCGGGGCCGCGCGCGGCGTGGATCATCTCGGCCGTGCCGTCCGTGGAGCCGTCGTCGACGACGACGATCTCGTACTGATCGTGCGGAAATTGCTGGGTCTGTAACGTGTGGAGCGTGCGCGCGAGGACGTCCCGATTGTTACAGGTCGGGATGATCACGCTGATTTCCATTGCTCCTGGCCACCGCCTCCCATTCCCGGAAATGGTCGTAGTAGTGGGACCGGAGGACGCCGGCCAGAAGGATGCGGGCCAGGCCGGGGAGCCCCCAATGGCGGGCCCGGTCGACCCAGGCCACCGTGTTTCCGGCGTGGACGGCGCCGAACCCCCGCTGCAGGGCGTTCGCCCACCGATGGATGGGGGTGAGACACGTGGCCAACCGCGCCTCGAGCGTCGGGTTCTTCGTGATGAAGCGCAGCGCCGTCAGAGCGCGCTCCTCCTCTTTGGCGAACAGCCCCGGGAGGACGTCCGGCGACACCTCGGGCCGGTAATGATAGATCGCCGCATCCCGCAGCCACACCCGCCGCAGCCGAAGCGCCCGCAGCCGGAACCCCAGGTCGAGTCCCTCCCACCCGTAGGGGTAGAAGGCTTCGTCGAACAGGCCGGCGCGGAACAAATGGTCCCGCCGCACCGAGGCGTTGTCCGTATCGAAGTAGGCGGTGGACAGGTCGAGGATCCCGCCCCGGGTATCGAACGGCTGGAAGAGCGAGTGCGTGACGATCACCGGGCCGCGGCAGATCACGTTCGGCCCGCGCTGCCGGTGGCAGCTCAGGTGCGTGGCCAGAAACGACGGAGGCGCGAACTCGTCGCTGTCCACGAAGACGATGAGGTTTCCCCGGGCCTCCCGGACCGCCAGGTTCCGCGCGGCGGGGATGCCCGCGCGCTGGTCGAGCCGGAACCCCCGGATGTCACACGCGGCCGTGCGCTTCGCGCCCTCGACGACCGCCGGGGTGTGATCGGTCGACCCATCGTCGACGACGAGGATCTCGTACCGGCTCGGCTCCAGGGACTGCGCGGCGAGCGCGTCCAGACAGCGGGCCAGGACCGACGCGCGGTCCCGGGTTGGGGTCACGACGCTGAGTTCGATCGTCATGGGGCGGTGGCCGGGGTTCGGTCGGCGGCTGGGGCTCGGTCCGCCTCCTCGATGAACTGCGCCCGGACGAGGCGGCTGTACGGTCCGTCCTGCGCGGCCAACTCGTCGTGCCGGCCCATCTCGGCGATCTGACCGTCCAGGAGCACGACGATGCGGTCGGCGCTCCGCACCGTCGAGAGGCGGTGGGCGATGATGAAGGTCGTCCGCGCTTCGGTCAGCCGCGTCATCGCCCGCTGGATGGCCTCCTCGGATTCCGCGTCGAGCGCGGAGGTGGCCTCATCCAGGATGAGGATGGCGGGATTGTTGAGGACGGCGCGCGCCAGCGCCAGGCGCTGCCGCTGGCCGCCCGACAGCTGCATGCCGCCCTCGCCCAGCACCGTGGTGTATCCGTCCGGCAGGCGCGTGATGAACTCGTGGGCGGCCGCGACCCGCGCCGCCGCCTCGATCTCTTCCTGGGACGCGCGCGGCCTGCCGTACGCGATGTTCTCGGCCACGGTCCCGGCGAAGAGGACCGTCTCCTGCGGCACCAGCCCGATCTGCTGGCGGAGCGGGGCGATCTGCACCCGCCGGAGATCGGATCCGTCGACCAGGACCTCGCCGTCCGTCGGGTCGTAGAACCGGGGAATCAGGTTGACGAGACTGCTCTTGCCCGCGCCGCTGGGGCCGACGATGGCGACGTGCTCCCCGGGGCGCACGTCCAGGGTGATATTGCGCAGCGCCCACCGGCCCGGGTCGTAGGCATGGGACACGTTCCGGAACCGGACGTGGCCGGTGAGCCGCCCCGGCCGCACCGCGTTGGGCGCCTGCACCACGGTTTCAGGGACATCCAGCATCTCGAAGATGCGCACGATCCCCGCCATCGCCTGCCGGGATTCCGAATAATAGCGAAGGAGCGATCCCGCCGGATCCATCGCCAGCGCCAGATAGGCCAGGAACGACACCAGCGAGCCGGCGGTCATCTGTCCCGCCGCCACGTACTGCACGCCGGCCCACATGACGAAGACCAGCCCCAGCGCATTGAGCACGCTCACCAGCGACACTTCCAGCGCGATCAGCCTGCGGATCCGGTAGTTCTCCTCGAAGGTCCGTTCATTCTCCCGGCCGAAGCGCGCCTCCTCCCGGGGCTCCTGCGCGAACGCGCGGATGATCCGGGCGCCGGTGATCGCCTCCTTGAGCAGGCTCGTCAGCGACGCCACCCGCGACTGGGCCCGGGTGGAGCCCTGCTGGACCTCGCGGCCAAAGACGCGGGCCGCGACGATGAGCGTCCCGATCGTGCCGAAGGTGAGGAGCGCCAGGCGCCAGTGCATGAGGAACAGCGCGATGACGACGCCGACGACCAGCAGCCCCGTCGTCAGCAGGTCGACCAGCCCGTTGAGCAGGCGGGACTCGACGAGTTGGGTGTCCTGGATCGTGCGGGAGATCACCTCGCCGCTGTGCCACCGGAGAAAGCGGTCGAGGGACCACCGCTGGATCTGCCGGAACGCGTGCGCCCGCAGGTCGGCCACAAGCCGGTGGCCGACGAACGCCAGCAGCGACAACTGGACGAACAGGCAGAGGCTCCGGAAGACGTAGATGGCGAGAATGACGAGGGCGGCGGTGTTCAGGACCGCGAAATTGCCGCGCGACTTGATGATGTCGTCGATCATCAGACCCACGTATCGGGGGACGTACAGCCAGGCGACGGCGACGAGGACCGCGGCCACGAGGCCTCCGGCGAGCTGGAACGTGTACGGCCGGAGATAACCGGCGAGCCGTCGGATTTCAACCATTGCCGTATATTATACATCATCTCTATATCATCGCCCGGCAGGGGGAGGTTGAGCCACAGAGAAGCACCGTAGCCGTAGAGACCCCACGTGGGAGGACATCCGCGGTGCGTCCACCGGCTGAGATCTTTCGCGAATACGACATTCGGGGCGTCGCCGGCCGGGAGCTCGACGCCGAGGCGGCAGAGGCGATCGCTCGGGCCTTCGGCGCCTATCTGGCCGAGCGAGGGGTCCGGCGCGCCGTGATCGGTCACGACAACCGGACCAGCTCGCGGATGCTCTACGACGCGGCGATCCGCGGGCTCACGGCGGCCGGCTGCGACGCCCTCACGATCGGGCTCGCCGTCACGCCCATGCTCTACTTCGCCGTGCGCCACTTCGGCGTCGGCGGCGGGATCATGGTGACCGCCAGCCATAACCCCCCGGAGTTTAATGGTTTCAAACTGGCCTATGGCCCTGGGACGCTGTACGGAGCGCAGATCCAGGAGATCCGCAAACTTGCGGAAACGGCGCCGCTCCGCCGCGGCTCGGGCGCGGTCGAGCCGCGCGAGATCCTCCCCGCCTACGCGGGCGTGCTGCGCGAGCGGATCCGGCTCGGGCCCGGCCGGCTCCGGGTCGTGGCGGACTGCGGAAACGGCACGGCCGGCGCGTTCGTCCCGGAGATCCTGCGGGCGTGGGAGGTCGACCTCACCCCGCTCTACTGCGATCTGGATCCCACCTTCCCGCACCACCATCCGGATCCGGTGGATCCCAAAAACCTGGTCGACCTCCGGCGGGTGGTCCGGGAACAGCGCGCCGACGTGGGGCTCGGCTTCGACGGCGACGGCGACCGGATCGGCGTCGTGGACGATCAGGGGCAGGTGCTCTGGGGCGATCTCCTGATGGTGGTGTACTGGCGGGAGGTCCTCGCCGCCCACCCCGGGGCCATCGCGCTGGTGGAGGTGAAGTGTTCCCAGGCGCTCATCGATGAGATCCGGCGGCTGGGGGGCCGGCCCGAGTTCACCCAGACCGGCCACTCGCTCATCAAGGCCCGCATGCGCGAGGTCGGGGCCGTCTTTGCGGGCGAGATGTCCGGCCACATGTTCTTCGCCGACGAGTACTACGGATACGATGACGCGGTCTACGCGGCGGGCCGGCTGCTGCGGATCCTCTCCCGCGCGGGGCGCCCGCTCTCGGCGCTCACCGCGGACATCCCCCGGTATCACACGACGCCGGAGGTGCGGGTGGCGTGTCCCGACGCCCGCAAGCACCAGGTCGTAGACGCGCTCACCCGGGAGTTCAAACGGCGCTACGACGTGATCGATATCGACGGCGTCCGCGTCGTTTTTCCGGACGGGTGGGGGCTGGTGCGCGCCAGCAACACTCAGCCGGTGCTGGTGGTCCGGGCGGAAGGCACGACCCCCGCCGCGCTGGACCGGATCAAGGCCATCCTGGAGGAGGCGCTCCGGCGCTATCCCGAGGTCGCGGCTCCGGACTGGTAGCGTAGAAGGATGAGGCGGCCCGCCGCGATCTCGCCCTCACGGTCGCCGGCTCTGGTTCTGGCTGCGAGCGCGCTTCTGGCCCTCTCCCCGGTGGTTCCGGCCATCGCGTCGTTCATGCCGGAGGGACCCGGTCAGATCTCTCCGTCCGAGACGCCTCCGACTCCGGCGGTCCCAGGGTCCCCCCAGGCGCCCACCCCCGCGCCGTCTGCCCCCGGCCCGGCGCCGCCGTCCGGCGAGGCGTTCACGGTGACGGCGGACCGCATCGAATACGACTCGCTCGCCAGGACCCTGCGGGCCGACGGGCACGTCCAGGCGTCCGGCGGGGATGCCGTCATCACCGCCGACCATCTCGAAGGCAGCGCCGACACGCAGGAGGTCACGGCCAGCGGGCATGTCGTCCTGACCCAGGGTCTGACCACGGCCACGGGAACTCTGCTCACGTACAACCTCGGGACCAAGGTCGGCCGGATGGAGAATATGGCCGGACAGTTCGGCCCGCTGCACGTGTCCGGGCAGGCCATCGAGATCGCTCCCGGGCAAGACGTCGTCTCCGAAGCCTCGATGACGCCCTGCGATCCCGACCATCCGTTCTACAAGGTCACCGCGAAGAAGATCGTGATCGTCCCCGACCAGTCCGTCACCGCGTACGACGCCTCGCTGTGGGTCGGTGGGGTCCGGGTGATCACCCTGCCCTCGTACACGGCCGGCCTGCGCGGACGGAGCGGCCCGAGCCTCGGCTACAACTCCCTGGACGGCGCGTACATCGAGTACGCGAACTCCTTTCCGGTCGGCGGATGGCGCGACGAGTACCGCATCCGCCTCGCGACGACCACAAGCCTGTCGGCGGAGAACATCCTCTCCGAGCGGGCCGCCGATCACCTCTGGAAAGTGGACCTCGGCCGGAGCCAGGTCCAGGATGTGAACGGCACCCTGTTCAATATCGACCGCTACACACTGGATCTGGAATACGATCGGGAGCGGCTCTCATGGGCGCCGATCGACCTTGGAGTGGAAGCGCACGCCGGCAGTTACCGGGAGCTCGCCACGGGGATCGCGACGCCACGCGCCGAAGGCCTCGCGACCATCACCACCGACACGTTCCGCCTCGGCCCCCGCCTGTTCGCGAGCGCCGGCGGCCTCGCCCGCTACGACACCTATGGGACCGGGCAGCAGCGGACCGTGCTCGAGGGGTCGGCCGCCCTCACGAGCCCGCTCAGTATTTGGGCCTCGGCCAGCCTCTCCTACAGCGGCATTGGGGTCAGCGGCGCCACGCCCTTCCTGTTCGACCTGATCAACCCGAGCAGCGTGGCGTCGCTCAGCTATACCTACATCTTCGGGGGCTTCGTGCAGAGCGCCGGCGCGAACCTCTCGTATGACTTCCTCGCGCAGCAGACGACGCTGGGCCTGAACGTGGGCATGACGATCACCCCGACCACCGCGTTGAGCGTGTCCAGCGAGTACAACGTGACGACCCGGCAGCTGACCGAAGTGGATTACGCGGTGAACGTCCGGTGCGACTGCGTGACCGTCGGGTTTGTCTACCGGACCTTCCCCCAGAGTCCTTCGGCCAACAACCTGATGTTGACGGTCCAGTTGAACTCGTTGGGCAGCAACGTGACGTTTTAGCAAGGAAAGGACTTCATTGCCCATCCCCGAACATAGTCCGGGTATGCACCGGCGGTGGGCGGCCATCCTCGTGATCGGCGCGGTGCTGGCGGTCGCTCGGCCGGCGTCTTCGGCGTTGACGTTCGCGTCCGTGGAGATCCTTCGGCCGATTCTCAGCCAGATGCTGGGCACTCCCCCGCTGATGCGGATGGACGTGGTCCCGGACATCTACGAAGGCGGGTACGCCCGCGTCAGCGTCTACGCCCAGCAGGCGGCCGTCGGGGGGATGCGCGTCGACGAGATGTGGATCCGGCTGGTCGGGGTGAGCTTCGATCCCGCCGAGCTGACCCGGGGCGTCCTCAGGGTCCTCGGGGTGCGGGACAGCGGGGTATACGGCAGGCTCAATCTGCAGAACGTCGAGGCGTTCCTGGCGCGCCAGGGGACGATCCAGGACGTCCGGCTGACCCGGGACGGGGACTCGGTCATCGCTTCCGGGACCGTCCTGTACAACGGCGTCCCGACCCACGCGAGGATCCGCGGGGTCTTTCAGGTCTACGGAGAGCCTGAGATCTACTTCCACATCGAGGCGCTGTTTGTCAACTCGCTGCCGGTTCCCTACGTCGTCGTGGATCGCCTGGAGCGGTCGATGAACCCGGTCGTCGATTTTCGCTCCTGGCCGGTGCCGTTCAAGATCCGGTCGTTCCGCGCCACCCCCGAGGGGTTCGTCCTGAGCAGCCAGCGCGATTTCTCGCAGCCGTGCACGACGTGCGGCGGCCCGGAGCTTCGGCTGACCCGATGACGTCCCCGCAGCATCCGTTTCGCGCGCGCCTCGCGCGCGGCCCCCTCCTTTGCGACGGGGCGATGGGGACCTTCCTGTACGAGCGCGGCGTGCCGTACGACCGGTGCTTCGATGCGCTCAATCTGACCGACCGCGAGCGGGTGCTCAACGTGCACCTGGACTACCTGCGCGCGGGCGCGGAGATGATCGAAACCAACACCTTCGGCGCCAACGCGATGAAGCTCGAGGCCCACGGCCTCGCCGATCGCGTGCGCGACATCAACTGGCACGGCGCGAAGATCGCCAAGGAGGCCCGGGACATCATCGGCAGGGCGGTGTGGATCGCGGGGTCGATCGGCCCCCTCGGCAAACCGCTCGTGCCGTACGGGCGGGTCACGCGGGAGGAAGCCGGCGGCGCGTTCCGCGCCCAGATCGACGGCCTGGTCGAAGGCGGCGCCGATGTTCTCATCCTCGAGACCTTCACCGATCTGGAGGAATTGCTGGAGGCCGTCCGCGCGGCGCGGGCGGCGTGCGATCTCCCGGTCATCGCGCAAATGAGCTTCACGGAGGACGGCCGGACCCGGTACGGTCACGGGCCGGCCGAGGTCGCCTCCGCCCTCGAAGCGGCCGGGGTGGACGTCATCGGGGCCAATTGCAGCGTCGGCCCGGTCCCGATGCTCGACGTCATCCAGCAGATGGCCGCGCACACCCGCACGCCCCTTTCCGCCCAGCCCAACGCGGGGTTCCCGACCCTGCTGGAGGGGCGGTACCTGTACATGTCCTCCCCCGAGCACATGGCCATCTACGCCCGCAAGATGGTGGAAGCGGGAGCGGTCATCATCGGGGGATGCTGTGGCACCACCCCCGTCCACATCGCGGCGATCGGGCGGGCCATCCAGGCGCTCCGCCCGGCGGCGGTCCGGACGCCCGCCGCGGTCCCGGAGGGCCGCGGGGAGCCGGTCGCGCCCCCCGTCGATCAGCCCACCCAGCTGGCCCAGAAGCTCGGCCGGCGGTTTGTCATCAGCGTGGAGGTGGATCCGCCGAAAGGCCTGGACGCGACCAAGGACCTCGAGGGGGCCCGCCTGCTCCGGGAGGCCGGGGCGGACGTCATCGACGTCGGCGACAGCCCGATCGGCCGGGTGCGGATGGGCGCGTTGGCGATGTGCGTCCTGATCCAGCAAGAGGTGGGCATAGAAACGATTATCCACTTCACCACGCGCGACCGCAATCTCATGGGCGTTCAGGCCGACCTGATCGGGGCCCACGCGTTGGGGGTGCGCAATATCCTGGCGCTGACCGGCGAGCCGCCGAGGGGCGACTACCCGAACGTCACGGCCGTCTTCGACGTGGACAGCGCGGGGCTGGTGCGGATCATCAAACAGTTCAACGGAGGCCTCGACCTGTCGGGCAAATCGATCGGCCGGCCCGCGCAGTTTCTGATCGGCTGCGCGCTGGACATGAACCCCGAGACGCTGGATCGGGAACTGCCAAAGCTCGAGCGCAAGCTGGAGGCGGGCGCCAACTTTTTCATGACCCAGCCGATCTACGAACCGGAGACCCTCGACGGGTTCGAGCGCCGGGTCGGCCGGCTCCCCGTCCCCGTGCTGCTGGGGATTCTGCCGCTGCAGAGTTTCCGCCACGCGGAGTTCCTGCACAACGAGGTGCCGGGCATCTCGATCCCCCAGTGGGTGCGCGACCGCATGCAGGCCGCCGGCAACGCCGGGCGGGAGGAAGGACTGCGGCTGGCCCGCGAGCTGCTGGAGGCGCTGCTCGGCCGCATCGACGGCGCCTACTTCATGCCGTCGTTTGGCCGGTACGAGCTCGTGGCCACCCTGGTCGGGGAACTGAAAGCGCGCATCGGGGCGGGCGCCGTGAGGACCCGGGCGTGAGGCGCCGAGACTGGTTCCTGGCCTACACGCGGTTCGCGGCGATGGTCACGGTCGCCTTGTACACGGCCGGGCATGCCGCCATCGGGTTTCCGCTGCTGCTGGGGGGAGCCGTCTGGCGCCTGGCGACCCTCCGTCCGCCGCTCTGGCAGAGGACTCCGCTCGATCTTCCTCTCGCGGCGTTCGGCGTGGTCCTCGCGCTCTCTACCGCCGTCTCTCCGTACCGGCCGATCGCCGTGACGGCCACGGCCATCACGCTCGCGTCCGGCATCGTGTTCTTTGGATCGTTCGCCTGGCTCGTGCACCGCGACCCCGCAGTCCGGGGGACGCTGCTCCGTGTCTGGGCCCTGGGCGGCCCGCCCGCCGCCGTAATCGGGATGATCGCCGGCCGGTGGGCCCCCTACCGGGCCCACTTTCCGAACATGCCGATGGGCTCGAGCGCGTTTGGGACGACGCTGCTCATCGGCAGCCTGATCGCGCTCGGCCTGGCGTATCGCGCGCAGGGGCGGGCGCGCCTCTTCTGGTTCGGGTGCGCGGTGGTGACCCTGGTCGCGCTCCTCGACACGATCTCGCGCTCCCCCCTGGCCGGCTGGCTGACAGGCGCCGGCTATCTGACGTGGCGGGAGCTCCGCACGCATCCCCGGCGGATGGCCGTCACGCTGGGGTCGGGGCTGGCGATCCTCGCGCTCGCGGCCGTCATCATCCCACACGAAGCCGGCCGCATCCGGCAGGCGCCGGCACACTTCATGCAGGACCGCCTGCAGATTTGGGAAATCTCGGCCGGGATGGTCGGAGCGCATCCGCTCCTTGGGACCGGGCCCGGGACGTTCGAGACCGTGTTTCCCGAGCAGAAGCTCGCGAGCGGGGAACGCAAGTGGTCCGCGCACAACCTCTGGCTCAACTATACGGTGGAGACCGGCCTCCTTGGGCTCGTGAGCATCCTTTGGGTGCTCGCGGTCGCCGGTCGTGAATGGGTGCGCTCCGGGCGCCGGGCCGCGCGCGCGATCGTCTCGCCCGGCGGGGATCCGCTCTGGCCGGCCATTACCGCGGTGGTGATCGGGGTGCTGGTGGATCAGTGCGGGGACAATACGCTGCTCTCGGTGTCGACCGTCTCGGGGTTCTGGCTGCTGCTCGCGTTCCTGGTGGTGCCGCTTCCCAGCCCCATTCATCCGGGCGGATCCAGGGACGGCCGACCGGTCGATGGCGATGGTGCCCGACCCGCGCCGTTGGAAGAAGTCGTGGCGGCCGGACCGAGATCGAAGGAGGGATCCTGGTGAAGACGCGGGCCTTGGTCGCGGGGGCGGGGGGGTTCATCGGACATCACATGGTGAAGTCCTTGAAGCAGCGCGGGTACTGGGTGCGCGGGGTGGATGCCAAGCCTCCCGCGTACGAGCCCACGGCCGCCGACGAGTTTGAGATCCTCGACCTGCGGCGGTGGGCGGACTGCCTCCAGGCCACTCGCGCCGTCGACGAGTGCTACAATTTTGCCGCCAACATGGGCGGTATCGGGTTCATCACCGCGTACAAAGCGGAGATCATGCGGGACAGCGTCCTGATCAACACCCACATGCTGGAGGCGGCGAGGACGAATGGCATCCAGCGGTTTCTGTTTACGTCCTCCGCGTGTGTGTACCCGGGATACCGCCAGAACGTCACCGATCTGACGCCGCTCAAGGAAGAAGACGCCTACCCCGCCGATGCCGAGGACGGGTACGGCTGGGAGAAGCTCTTTTCGGAGCGGATGTGCCGGCACTTCTACGAGGACTACGGCCTCCGGACCTACGTCGTCCGCCTGCACAACGTCTACGGGCCGCTCGGCACCTACGACGGCGGCCGGGAGAAATCTCCGGCGGCGATCTGCCGGAAGATCGCGCTCGCCCGGGACGGCGGCGAGATCGAGGTCTGGGGGGATGGCAGGCAAACCCGCTCGTACTGCTACGTCGACGACT
>Ga0209154_1000587_pt1 | contig 23637 bp, 19 predicted proteins | sample GraSoiAngelo_121_FD_185878 | JGI IMG/M metagenome (GOLD analysis project Ga0209154, IMG submission 185878) | Grasslands soil microbial communities from the Angelo Coastal Reserve, California, USA - 14_0919_12_20cm (SPAdes) (version 2) | ecosystem: Environmental > Terrestrial > Soil > Grasslands ... | reverse complement strand
CGATCCTGTTTAGCACGCAGCAATCTGTCCCGCTCGCGCTTGGCACGGCGCTCTGCGGCATCCGCACGGCATTCCTCTTCCGCTCGCTCAAGGGCAGGCTCTTCAATTAACACACCCTGGCGTTCGTAACGGCCACGAGACCTGCTGAAACGAACCACCACGGCTGAAAGAGCGCTGTGTTTCCTGGCCCGCCGCGTAAGGGCGGTATCGCCCCTGGGCAGATAAAGCAAATGATCGAGATCGGCGCAGCTCAGGCAAAGGGGGCGCTGCCCTTCCATAAACAGAAAATCACCCTTCCACAATTCCTGGAAGCACTCTGCGCATTTCGAGTCGCGCAAAATGTCGAACACAACCAGATCTTTGATTTCCGACGACGATTGCTGACTGCCTTCCCGGGGCTTCATACTTTTCATGACGTGCCCGTCGGTGAGAGAGGTTCGCTTGCCTGCACCATTGGCTGCAGCCCGTTCCGCAGGTACATAGAAATAAGACCACAAGAGCGGTGCCTGGGGCAGTGTAGCTGTCGAAATTAGAGATGGACCAGCCTCCTCCCGCCCGACAGTGTGTTCAGTTACCTTTCCCTTCCCCGCTTACGTCCTTTCGCAGATCCCTTCTTAGCGCTGGCGTTTTTCTCCAATCGAATCTTCCAGGCGGTTCGCAGAGCCCCCGCCAGGAGGTCCTCGTTTGCTGCCGCCAATCGAATGTGAGTCGCGCCCATCCTGCCCCAGCCGCCTGCGATGGGGATAAACACATTGGGTAACTCGGAAACGAACTCGGCTTGCACCTCTGGGCTGAGCATCAGGTTGCCGTAGCCTAGGCTTTGAGCGGCGAGCGTGGCAAAGATCCGACCTCCAACCCGAAAATCGGCCGCTCCCATGTGGGAGCCCTCCTCGGCGCCTTCAAGAGTGAGCGCGATGCGGCGAAAATCTGCTGGGGTCATATGCCCTGGAGCCAGATTGTAGGCCGCCTGCTGCGCCTTGCCAACACGGGTCTGAAAATGAAGGCGGGCTGGCCCATGCTTCCCGATGGTTCACAATCTTCGAAAACCGCGAAGCGTGGGGCCCCCTCTGCCTCGCCTCTTTCACGCTCGCCCAACAATCTCCTGCACCGCGCGATAGGCCTGGTCGATGGCGGCATCGGTATAGGCGTACGCGGCGGCATCGGCATTGGCGATCGCCAGGCGGCCAAACGGTTTGCGCGCGATTTCGCAGGGAGTCTCGCCACCTTCCAGCCAGAACTTGTCCCATAGCGAGTTGTATTCGTAGGCGTAGCCGTGCGGCCAGCGGTTCACCGTGATGGCAGCGATGTCGCGGGCGGGATCGAAACCTCCGGAGCCCAGCGTGCGGGCGATCTGGTCGCGGATGTTGCGCTCCATGGTCTCAAAGGTGGTGCGAAACAACTCGCCTCTGCCGACACGGTGCTGCGTGCGGGCGGGCAAGCCCGGCTTGCAGGGAGTTTTCACCATGTGGACGACGATGGGCTCTTCCGGCATGCGGGAACAACGGTAGTCGCCGATGCTGACGGGGTTATCGAGGTTGAGGAAGGTGTGATAGCTGCCCGGAGCATAAACCGAGTTGACGCCCAGCTTCTGGAACGAAGTCCAGTTTCGGAGCACCACGTTGGTGTAGAGCAGAGGAACTTTGGCTGCGGAGGCGAGGGCTGCTTTCTGGGTCTCCGGCAGTTGCTCACAGATGTAAGGGATTACCGCGTGCCAGCAGGCGAGAATGCAGTTCTTTCCTCGGACGGTGTAGGCTTTGCCGTAACGCGCGTAGGCAATCTCAACTTCCTTGGCTGTCGCGGGCTCTCCCACGTGCTTTACGCGAACAGCGGTGCTGTTCAGACGCATGCGCACCGCTCGGGAAGACTCGTCCAACTTGGCGTAGTCCGCTTTGGCAGTGACGATGTCGGACGATGAGTTGCCGGGAATGGCATCGGGGATCAATTGGCGCACCAGCAGGCGAGCGATGCTGGCGTTGCCGTCGGGAAAATGGAAGAAGTATCTTTCGGCTTCTTCGTTGCGGATGGCATCGCGGTTCATTCCCTTCCCCGGCGATGGGTCGAGCTTCATGCCATCAAAGCCGGGCAGACCGAGTCCCCACGCGTCCTGAGCCGAGACGGCGTCGATGCCCACACCAAAGAGCGGCTGCGGTGCGGCCTGGTACAAGCGGACGACTTCCTGGCTGACTCCGGCAAGCTCGGTCAGGAATTTCGCATAGCTCATGCGCGCTAGGCGCGCCTTCTTCTCAGGGGAGGACAGGCCGGGAAGATAATCCTTTTTCTCGTGATGCAGGCGGAAGATATCCTGACGAGCCGGCTGGGAAAGGGGCGCTTCCTCCATGAACGTCTTCCAGAGATCCGACTGGGGCGACGGTTGATCGTCGGTTTCGCTGCCCGCCAGAGGGGCAGGGTTGATGACCAGCCGGTCGGCGCCAAATGTTTCTTTGTCGAAAAAAATCTTCGGGTTCAGGCCCAGCGAGCGGTAGAGATTTCTTGTGACGTACTTTTGAAATCCGGGAACATCAATTCCCAGTTCCTCGACTAGTGCCCGGGCTACAGGACTGTAGGGCGCGGGGCTCTCGATGGCATAGGTGCCGCCGTATCCCAGCAGGCTTCGATTCCCTACGCGGAATTCGTTGCGCTTGGCGTGGCCCCCGAAGTCGTCGTGGTTCTCAATGATCAGGATGCGGGCCTTCGGTCCTGCTGTCTGGCGGAAATAATGTGCGGCGGCGAGGCCGCTAATGCCTCCACCGACAATTACCAGGTCGTAGGCTTCACGCGTATCAATCGGCGGGCCGGCCTGCGTCCAGAAATCGCCATCGCGCAGGCTGTGGGCGGCTTCGAAGGAGCCCACGTGGCTGCCGCGCAGTCCGGTGAGCGCCGGCGGGTAGTAAGTGAGAGAATTCTCGTCTTCAATGAATGGAAATAAATGCGCAGGAAGAAGGGCGGAGCCCACGGTCAGTGCGATTCCGTTGAGCAGGTCGCGGCGGGTGATGTTGCGGTCGAGCCCTAGGGCTCGATCCTTTGGGTCCACGGGATCCTCCGGCTTGCGAGTTTAACCGGAGCAGGTGAGGGATGCCAGCCGGCTTTCGGGAAAAAGCAGATTCCTCAGCGCAGAACGGCCTCGCAATGACAAGATTGAGTATTGGGTTACTTGTTTTCTTCCGTAGCTCTCACGGCCGCCTCGGCGGCCTGGAAGCCGATTTTGGTGTGGGTTCCGTCGCAAAAAGGTTTATTGACCGATCCGCCGCAGCGGCAGAGAGAGAAGGCGGGTTTGCCGGTCAGGTCGTATGGGTTGCCATCGGCATCGACGAGTTCGATCGTGCCTTCCGGAGCCTCTACGCGGTAGGGTCCGTTTTTCCTGACGGTGATTTTGACGTGCGCCATGTCTGTCTCCTCGATAAGAAGATAGCACGCGAGGGCAGTCGTCGTTAGATGAAACAATCGAGATTCCCCGCCGCACTGAAGTCTGGACTCGGAATGACAAGACGTCCAGGGATTCTAAGCCGCGGCGGATCTGGCGGCGATCAGGCTGCGGTAAAGCTGGAGGTAGTCGTCGAGCATGCGCTTGGCAGTAAAGCGCTCGCGGGCTCTCTGGTAGGCGCGGTTGGCTTGGGCGCGGCAGAGATCGCGGTCGGCGCTCAGGGTGCGGAGAGCTTCGGCCAGGCTGTCGGCATCGTTAGCTTTGAAGTAAAGTGCACAGTCTCCCCAGATTTCGCGGAAGCTGGCAATATCGTTGGCGACAATTGCGCAGCGCGAGAGAGCAGCTTCGAGCGCAGCCATACCAAACGGCTCATAACGCGAGGTGGCGGCATAAATCGCGGCGCGACTATAGAGATTTCTCAGCTGCGCTTCGGTCTGCGGCCCTTTCAGCGCGACCGATACCTGCTCAGTAGCCAGCTTGACGTCGGCGCGAATCGGCGTGCGCGGCGCGTACGTGGGATTGTCCGATCCCACGATGCATACCGAAAGCGGGTGCGCGTGCTGGGTCAGCAGTGAGACTTGTTTTCCCGCATCCCACAGACGTCCTACCGATAAAACAGAATCATCTTTGCTGACGTATGGGTTGAAGTAGATGGGGTTGCGACCGTTGTGAATCACCAAGTCGTGACGCGGCTCGCCGTAGCAGACTCTCAAGCTCTCTTTCATCCAATTCGAGGGCGAGACTACGGCGGTGGCTTCCGCCAACCCACGACTCACGGTACTGCGATACCAGCGGAGCCAGCGTGTATCTCGGGGTTCATGTCCGTGAACGGCGAGCCACCAACTTACCAGGTCGCCATGCGCCACCACTACGCGCGGAATACTGGTGGAGAGGCTGCCGTAACTGTACTGGCTGAAGTGGAGGATGTCGGGCTTGACGTCTCGAATCACCGACTGCAGATAATTACAGGAATCCTCCAGGTCCGCTTCGCCTTCCTGCATCCACTCCAGACGAAATGCGGTGGGTCGGTAGTCCAAGCCATGCAGGTTCTGCATCCAGGAAGTCTGTTGCGGGAACGGGATCTCGCCAAAACTGACCAAAGTCACACGCATGCCGCCGGTGATGAGTCCTGTAACCAGTTCACGCGCGTAGGTCCAGACGCCAGTCAGCGTGTCGGCCGTAACCAGAACGTGCAACCCGGGCCTCCCAGAGAACCTAGAAACCGCAACCAGCAAGCCATCCGCGCCGGTGCGTGGGTTTATTGTAGTGGGGTTCGCCGGGAAGATGAAGAGTTTTAATGGCTTGGGAGAGCAAGGGCTGCAATAAGTTGCACAACTTGTCCGGCAGGGTTCGGTATCCGGAGTTGCCCCAGGCCGGGAACTTAGCTCTGAGTTGCGGCAGGCTCCTCGATGCATCACATATTCCTGGGATGGTCAAGCGCAGAAAAACGGAAAAAAGGCGCCGATGATAGCGCCCTCAGGCTGAGACGGGGACGAGGGGGGAAACAGGCTTATCCGTGGACCGGGACCGGTTCGGTCAGGCGAAATGTAAGGCGGCGTTCGGCTCCGAAGCCAACATCCTTTTTACCAGTGCCGTAGGCTACGCCAGTGCCGCCAGCCGCGCCCACACTGCTGCCGAGGAGTGCGCCTTTACCACCCCCAGCCAGTGCGCCGATCAGGGCACCAGCACCGGCGCCTCCGCCAATCATCTCCCAATTACGCTTTTCGTGAGAACCGCCTTTCAAGAAGATGCTCGAGGTCTGCACGGGCAGTGCTTTGCCCTTCACGGTAATGCTGGCGAGAGTCAGGCGGAGATAGCCGGGGTCATGCAGCCTTCCCGAAGATTTTGCCGCCACCACGCGGCCGGTCACGGTTGCGCCGCGCGGCGCTATGGTTTGGCCTTGCACTAAGATGGGCTCATCGAGCACCGCCTCAAAGGGATCTCCCGCGTGCGAGGTCGCGCTGGAGACTGCAGACTGCAGGCGGATGGTGATCGGGGTTCCGGCCGGCACACTCTGGGGAGTCGGCAAAATGGATTCGGATGGTGAGATTCCGTTCTTCTGCGAGGTGCGCTCAAATGGCAGCTTCTCGTGATCGCCGGCCGTCTGCGCCGTCTCCTCCGCCCCAGCCGCATTGGGCTGTCGGGCGCAAGCAGTCGTCAGCACAAGCGCCAACGCTACCCCAGCGGCCGCCCCGGCCTTATACCAATTACTTTTCATCCCAGCCATTCCTCCACCGACCCACGGGATAGCTTACAAAAGGCACGAAAGGTGCCAATGTTTGCCCAATGCAATCAGTCACTTAGACCTCAAACTTGCTTGGAGGTGTGTATTTTTTACGGGAATCTTCAGCGCTTACTGGGGGATTGCGGGCCCAAGGATCGGCTTAAAGAAAAAACTGCGCCAGCAAGGGACGCTGGCGCAGGCGAAGTGAGGGGAAGGGCGGAGGTCTATCGGGAAGCGCCGCCCGCCGAGGCGGTTTGCGCTTCTTTGTCGGGTTGGGCCACGACGCCGTCAAACGGAGTGGCAGCCAGGACGCGTCCGCGCACCACGCTCAGGGCGCGGATGGTATATCCGGAATCAGAGCCGCGGAACCAGTTGCGACCGTTGTCGTAGCTCTCAAACACCACGCCCGAAGCATTGCTGGTAGCCAAAAGACGCTTGCCATCGGGAGTGATCGAGCCAATCTCTTTGGCCGGAAGACCATTCGCCATGTGCTCCCAGGTCGCGCCCGCATCGGCGCTATGGAAGCCGCCTTCGCGCGTGGCCAGGAAAATGTGCGCATCGGGAGTGACGGACAAAGCGTAGATGCTGCTGATTAAAGAACTGGTAGGAGCCTGCCTCCAGTCCGTGCCGCCATTGGTCGATACGAACAGGTCGGAACGGGTCGCAGCAACCACCAGTTCGTGATTGGTGCGCACGGCAATGAAGTCCTGCTTGCCCATTACCGGACCGCCCGACCAGATCTTGCCTTGATCGGAACTGGTGAACAGGCCGGCAGAGGTGGCCGCTAGCCAGCGGTTAGGCGCGATTTCGATACCGCTGACGCGGGCGGTCAGGATGCTGCGGACCGCGGTGTGCGCCATAACCTTGCGCGGCTTGCCTTTGGCGGTAATCATGCGCGGCGTGCCTTTTTCAGTCACAACCGTGTTGCTGGGACGCCACTCGTTGGCGTTGGGCGAGAGCAGGAAAATGCCGCGATTGGTGCCGGCAACCAAGGTGCCGTTGCTGGCCTGGCTGAGACTGAATACGTCACGTCCGCCAAGTCCGGCGCTCTTCTGCTGCCAGTGTGCGCCGCCATCGGTAGACAGGAAGACTCCACCATATTGCTGATCGTTGATCAGGCCGACGTAGACAATTCTTGCATCGTTGTGGTCGGGCACAATCGCGCTGATGTAGCGGTGCGAATATCCCTGACTGGACGCGACAAAAGTCTGGCCGCCATCGTCGCTGGCCAGCACACCCATGCGATCGGTCGCGAGCAGCACACGCTCGGAATTGCGCGGGTCTACCATGACATCATTCACCACCACGTCGGTATTGCTCAGGCGCTTCCAGCTCTTGCCCGAATCGATCGACTTCCAGAATCCTTCCGTCGTGCCCGCGTAGACAATCAAAGAGTTGCTCGGGTCCTGCTTGAGCACGCGAGTGCGGCGCGCCGAGAACGGAATGCCCTGAATCTTGCTGAACAACGCGCCTGCGCTCTCGCTCTTGTAAATGCCGGAGCAGGCGCTGGCGAAAACAATCGAAGGATTCTTTTTGTCGACGATGATGGAGAACACATCGGAGTCGTCGATCATTCCCTTCTTGATGTGCTCCCAGGTGGTGCCTCCGTCAGGAGTCTTCCAGGCGAGGTGCCAGGTGCCAGCGTATACGATATTGGGATTCTGCGGATCAACCGCGATGGACTCGACGTTCTTTATGTCGGCATGGTTGGGAGGCGAAATGCGCTGCCAACTATTACCCCCGTCATTGCTGCGGTACACGCCATCGAGCGCGCCGGCTACCAGAACCTTAGGATCCGATGGGGAGACGGCCAGAGCACGAACCGACTTGCCGTGCATGGCGGGAAGGGTTTCCCAATTCTTGCCGCCATCCTGGCTGCGGAAGATGTCGCCAGTTTGCTGGCTTTGAAAGCTCCAAGCGGACACATAGATTCTCTTGCTGCCCTGGGGATCGAAGACAATGTGGTCAAGAACATAATCATCGCCATTCCCCAAATGCGCGAAACGATTCCAGCTGCGACCGCCGTCATGGGAAACGAACAGCACGCCGGTGCTGGTGCCCAGGAAAATGTGGTCGGGATTCGCTGGATCAGCCGCCAAGCTGCGGACGTCACCACCTTCCGGCCCTAAAGACGTCCATTGCGCGGCTGGCAGAATGGGTGTCAAGAATAGCCCTAAGACCAACGACATCAGCCAATTACGCGTAGATCGTGCCATATACAGGAGAGTCATACTTCCGATGCGCCCCTTGTGGTGTGGTTGACCCTGCGGGGAGTCCAGGGATGGCATCAGAGTGACAGGGTAACACCCTGCCAGCAAGTTACTTAAGGGCAAAGAAGGCAAAGGGCCGGTCGGACGGCGGAGCGTCCTGACCAGCCCTGATTTGGGGTCCCTACTCGGCCTTCTTGGCCGGTTTCTTCTTGGCGGCTGCGGCGGGATGATCAGGAATCGGTTTCACTGTGCTTTCATCCACCGGTTGGGTCTCCGGCTCAGTGAAGCTCGCCCCTGGGGGAACAATCCAGTGCTCGGTCTTCTGGCCGCCGCCCGGACCGGTGCGCGTCTCGATGCGGCTGGGATCGATAGCCTGTTTGGCCTCGCCTCCGGAAAGATAGGCCTTGACGTCCACGGCGCGCTCACCCGCGAGGTTCTTGCGCCTTTTGAGCTCATCAGGATCGGCAAAGCCCACGACTACGAGCTTGGCGTCAGCTTGGTTTTTCAGTGCTTGTGCCACGTCGTCCAGCACTGCCTTGCAGGTGTTGTCGACCCGCCAGGGCCTAGTTTTGTTCGGATAGCTGCAGTCGCTGAGTTTGCTGGCCTGCGGCGGTGGCGGAGGCGGAGCCTCGATCGTCACCTCGGAGTTGGCGGAGGCGGTTAAGCCGCGCGAGTCGGTGCAGGTTGCGCTCACCGTGATCGTTCCCGGAGAGGCCCCCGCCGGGTTCAAAGTGGCAGTATTGCCGGTGCCCGAGATCGTTCCCCCGGTTGCGTTCCAACCAGCCACACTCACCGGAACGTTGTCCGGGCTCTTGCAGTCGCAGGTGATGGTGGCCGTCGCGCCCGCCGGCAACGAGGTCGGACTCGCGGTACAGCTCATCGTCGGCGGGTTCTTGGGAGGCTCTTTGACCGTGAACTGGGCATTGCAGCTGGCTTGGTTATTCTTCTTCGCCTTGGGATCGGTGATCCGCGCCGTGGCGGTGTAGGAGCCGCCGGCCAGACCGTTGGTGTCGATACTTCGGGCGTTGTCCTTGCCCGTGATCTTTCCGCCGGTGCTGGTCCAGTTGTAGCTGACCGTGTGCTTAGGATTGAAGTTGTTTGGAGTGGCGGTGACCGTGACGGGCTCGCCGACCATGACCTCCGTAGGTTGCGCCGAGCAACTGGCGGACGGTGCGAGGGAGGGAGCGCCGCCGCCAAGGTTGAAAACCAAACCGCCGCGCAGACGCACTCCCTGGTAGTTCGGGCGCTCCAGGTCCTTAAGACTCGCCGGCACTCTACCGGCAAAATTCTGATGCGCCACCTGATAGTCGGCCTCGATCAAGCGGATGCTCAGGTGGCGGCCTGCCGTGACATCAATGCCGCCGCCCAGGATCCCCCCGACTCCATTGTGATTGCCAAAGCCCGGTACTTCGAGCCGATTAAGTCCAACCAAGGTGTGCCCAAAGAAATTGACCCCTTCCGTTCTCCAGGTGAAGCGAGGTCCCCCGGAAAACGTGGAGTTGTTGAGACCTCCGCTCTGAAAGTTGTAGCCGAAGTCAAACTCCAGCCCGACATTCGGATAAGGGTTAACGCCCAAGGCCAAAGCAAAACCGCGCGGCAGACTGGGCAGCTTGGTGGACTGAACCGTTCCGCCAACATTGGTTGGCATATTGCCGCCTGGATTCAACCATTGATAGCCCGCAAGAATATCGACCTTCGGGGGATTTTCCTGCTGCGCCTGTGTCGCGATAGAGATGAGAGCGACGACGAACACCAACAGAGAGCCGGTTACTCTCACCCGGCTACCAAGTCCGTAGCGGCGAAGTGACATGTAGACCTCCGGGAGGAATGAGGCGGACTTCTTAACAATTAATTAATGGAAAGGGGCCTGACGAAGTAGAGAAAATTCTACAGCACGCCTCTGTGAAAACAAAACATAGTAAATAAGTTCGAGGAGCTCGGCGGTGGAGGGGGACGGCGATGGACGGGGCTGGTGGGAAAGCCGTTTCTGAGCTACAGTGTTTTGCAGTCTCATACTGATATTCTTTCGTCTGTGGTCTCACCAAAGTTAGCGGGGCAGAGGCCAGTCACCCGCAGCTTGCCGGAATTCGTCATGAGCCACAATAATGACGTCAAACCTCCTATGAACCACGAGAAAGTCCTGATCATTGAGGATGAGGAAAACGAGCGAACCGGCCTGGCTGAACTGATCTCAGCCTGGGGCTACCGCACGGAAACCGCCCGCGACGGCATGGAAGGTCTGGAGAAGGTGAATACCTGGTCGCCTTCCATCGTCGTTACCGATATGAAAATGCCACGCATGAACGGGCTGGAGCTGCTCGAGAAGATGGAAGGGCACGCCCAGGCTGTCGCCGTGATCATGGTGACGGCACAAGGCACGATCGACAGTGCGGTCCAGGCGATGCGCATGGGCGCCTACGACTATATTCAGAAGCCCATCGACACCAACCGGCTGCGGGCCATCCTGCAGAACGCCTCCGCGCTGCTGGGGACGCGCGCCGAACTTGAAGTCACCCGGCGCAAGTTGCGCGATGCCGGGTCGCTGGGCTCGCTGGTGGGAAGCTCCAAGAAGATGCAGGAACTCTTCCGGCTTACCGAGATGGTGGCGCCCAGTACGGCATCAGTCCTGATCACGGGCGCCAGCGGAACCGGCAAGGAACTGGTTGCTCGCACCATTCACGAACTGAGCCCGCGGCGCAGCAAACCTTTCATCGCAATTAATTGTGCGGCCATCCCTGAAACTCTGATCGAGAGCGAAATCTTCGGCCACGAAAAGGGCGCCTTTACCGGCGCGCTGGAGCGGCGCACGGGATGTTTCGAGCTGGCCGAGGGCGGCACCCTGTTGTTGGACGAGATCGGAGAAATGCCGGTCGCGACCCAGGCCAAGTTGCTGCGCGTTCTCGAAGACCGCAAGCTGCGGCGTTTGGGCAGCAAGGTGGAAACGACGGTGGATGTGCGAGTGCTGGCGGCGACGAACAAAGTGCCGGACGAAGCGGTCGCTCGCGGCGAACTGCGCAATGATCTTTATTACCGCTTAAACGTCTTCAACATCCACATGCCACCGCTGAGGGAACACAAAGAGGATTTGCCCGAGCTGGTGCAGGCCCTGCTAACCGAAATGAATGCCAAGCATGGACGCAAAGTGGGCACGATCAGCGAGGCGGTGCTGCACGTATTCCAGAACTACTCGTGGCCCGGGAACGTACGTGAACTGCGCAATACGTTGGAACGGGCCGTCATCGTCTGTGAAGCATCGGTGATTGAGACCAAGCATCTGCCGCCGGGCTTCGGCCAAGGCACGGTGCGGGCGGCAGCCAGCGATCCCGATGCCGTGCGCCTGGGGGTGGGCACGACCGTCGAGCAAGCCGAGAAGCTGCTCATTCTGAAGACCCTGGAGGCGACCAGCAATAACAAGACCCGGGCTGCGGAAATACTCGGCATCAGCCTGAAAACCTTGCATAATAAGCTGAAGGAGTACGGCAGCGCGCAGGCCGACGTCGCCGCCGCGAAAGAGGAGGAATAGTTTCGGGAAACGGGTGAGTTGGGCTCGGCCGCCACTTCTTTAAAGATCAGCCGTTTGTCTCGCTGCTGATTTATGCGCCGCAAAACCAAAATCGTATTGGGCATCACCTTGATGGTTTTCCTGCTGGTGGTGGCCTTCTCTTACGTTTACATTTCCGAACTGCTCCGGCAGCGAATTACTTCCGCCTATGAAGCGGCCTCTCTGCTCAGCGAGCAACTGGCGTACGCCACCTACAACGCTCAGCCCGATCTGAGCAGCACGCGGATTGACACCAACGATCCGGCAGCGTTGCGCGCGGGCATCGCGGAATATCTCTCCGAGGATGTGAATCTCAACGACATGCTGGAGTCGGTGGTCGGAAACTGGCCGATCATCTACGACGCGGCCATCGTTGACATCAACAACAAGGCCCTGTTGCATACCAATACCGACCTGATCGGAAAACACATGCCGGAGCGGCCGGATTTTGCCTTTGTGCGCGACACCAGCTTCCGCCGGCAACTGGCGATCGTTTACAGCCCGGCGGCAGTTTTCGAGATTCGCATGCCGCTGGAGTTGGACGAAAGACCTTTCGGCACGGTTCGGGTGGGCGTTTCGACTGTCTTTCTGAAGAGCGAGGTAACGCCTCACCTGCGGCGGGCCGTGGTCTACTCTTCCCTTGCCTTGCTGACTTCGCTCATCCTCGCGGCCGGACTTTCTCACCTGGCGCTAGGTCCCTTGGAGCGGATCAGCCGCAGTTTGGACAGTGTAAGCGCCGGTGAGACCACCGAAGTATTGGCCGAACCGGAGGCGACTCACGACGAGTATGGTCTGGTGACGCTGAAGATCGCTCATCTTGGGCGGCAGATGCGCGACACGAAGGAGATATTCTCGGCCCTCAAGGACAACGTTGACCAGATCATGGCCAACCTGCAGGACGGCTTGATGCTGTTTACCGAAGAGTTCCGGGTAGTGCTGGTCAGCGCCTCGGCAGAACGTTTTCTGGGCCGGCCTCGCGCGGAGATGCTGGGTCACACCGTCAACGAAATATTTTCAGATTCTTCCGCGCTGGGGACGGTCGTGCTGGATGCGTTCGAGCGGCAGCGTCCGATCCCGCAGCGCGAGGTTAAGGCACCGGAGGGAAAGTCGGTGCAGGTTTCGCTGGACTTCATTCAGCAGGGCGGAACGCATATCGGCGCCTTACTCACCATGCGGGACAACGAATCGGTGCGACGCATCGAGGATGAAATCGAAACCTCGCGGCGTTTGTCGGCCAGCGGACGCATCACGCGCGGCGTGGCGCACGAAGTGAAAAATCCGATCAACGCCATCGTGTTGCACTTGCAGCTCCTGCAAAACAAATTAAAGCAGGCCGATCCGGATACGCGCCGTCACATGGACATCATCGAAAGCGAAATTCACCGCCTGGATCGGGTGGTCCAGACCTTGGTCGACTTCACGCGCCAGCGCGAACTCCACATCGAGGAGGTCGACCTGCGGCAACTGATCGACGAAGTAGGTTTGCTGGCGCTGCCGGATGCGGAAGTACACGGTGTGCGCATTGTGCGCGAACTTCCCCCCGTGCCTCTGCCGGTTAAAGTTGATATTGATTTTATGAAACAGGCGCTGTTGAACGTCGTAATCAACGGAGAACAGGCGATGCCCCGCGGAGGCGCCTTGAGGATTGCCGCCCGCCGGGACAACGGCAATGCCGTCATCGAGGTGCGAGACCAGGGCAACGGCATTCCCAAAGAGATTCAGGAGAAGATCTTCGAGCTGTACTTCACGACCAAAAAGGGCGGCAGCGGCATTGGCCTGGCACAGACCTACCAGATCATGCAGTGGCATTACGGGTCGGTCGACTTCGAATCGGCGGAAGGACAAGGCACAACCTTCCGTCTGCGGCTGCCGCTGACAGAATTGCCTGGCGAGACTCTGAAGGAGAAAGAAGTTACTGCCCAGGGGTGATTTGCGCCTGGGACAAGAAACAGCGTACGGATTTAGAATTCTCGAAGCACCCCTCGCTTTTCGCACCGGCCGCCGGCGCTGGGACAATATGATTCTGGCCTTTATCCTCGGACTATGGGCTTTGCTGGGCCCGTCTTCGCCAACTCATTCGTATTTCCCGCAGACGCCAACGTCACAGCAGACGCCTGACCCCAACTCAGGGCAGACAGCTCCGAAACAGCAGGAGCCATCGCCGAAGGACAGGCAGCCTCAGGAGAAGCCCGAGCAGCAGCCACCGCCCCCTGAGGGCAAGCCTCCGGAACCCGGAGAAACGCAACCGCAGGCACAACCACCCCAGGAACAACCGCAGCAGCCCACGCCGCCGCCGGCTCCCGCTAACCCGGCTCCCGCGCAACCGCCCCAAGCCGTGCCAGAAAAACCAGCGCCGGAAGTGGAGCCATCTCGAAAACCGCCGGCGCGAAAAGGCAGGGGCACGAAGGCGGCGACGACGAAAAAGGACCCGCCTCCGGCAAACTCGGAACCGAAGAAGGTTGTGGTGCGCAATGGCGGCGCGCCCGAGCCTAGCGGCCAGCTGGCTCCCGGCATGTCGCGGGACGAGGCGTCGCGCTCGCGGCAGAGTATTAACCAGCTATTGGCGTCCACCGAAGAAAACCTCAAGCGCACCCGAGGACGCTCCCTAACCGCAAACGAGCGGGCTATGGTGGAGCAAATTCGAGCTTTCATTACGCAGGCTCACGCCGCGCTTAAGGTGGGCGATCTGCAACGTGGGCACAACCTCGCCATGAAAGCCCATCTGCTCTCCGATGATCTCGTTCAACACTGAGTTTTCAGGCGGCGAGCGCCGCGTCTTCCGCAGCATAGTCAAACTGGTAAAAGGTAGCGCCAACAGGCGGATTCGCCGCTTCCCATTCCGCAGATCGGCGAATGGCTTCCTCCAGTGGAACAGGCTCACGATACGCGAGCTCGCCACGAATACGTTCTGAACTTGCTACCCAGTGCTGGGCAATGTTTCCGGGGGGCGGCAGGAGATGCTTGGGGGCTCGCTCCGGCGGGATGACGACGAATTCTCCCTGCCAGCGCATCTGGGCGGCGATTTTCTTTGCCCATTCCAACTCTGAGAAGGCTGGCCATTCGGCGACGTTATAAATTCGCCCTGCGGCTTGGTCTCGTTCCGCGGCAAGCGCAATGGCAGCGGCAACATTCTCGACGTATGCACGCGGCGAGCGCCAGACGGCCAGCGGCTCAGAAAAGAGGATGGTTCGGCGGCCATCGAGAATTCTCTTCACTATGGGATAGAAACGATGCAGCGGATCACCCGGCCCATAAACCATGGGCAGCCGCAGGACAGTTCCCGGCAGCTCCGGGTCGCTCATCACAGCGCGTTCCGCGGGAATCTTGTCGTAGTCGTCATCCATCCATGGAAAGATAGCTCGCACCGCCTTCAAGCGGTCGGGAGGGTACGGATGCCGAGTCCTGCGCAGCGCGGAATTCTCGGTCAAGGGCAACGGCTCAAGCGGACCCGCGTCGATTCCGTGCAGCACGCCACAGGCGCGATAGACATCCATGCTACTGATCATCAGCACTCGCCGTGTCAGGCCGTGGCACATTCGCATCAAGGCTTCTGCCTGCGCTCCCGAGCTGATGATCAGGTCAATGACAACTTCAGGGCCGAAGCTCTCGATCTCGGGCCGCTTGTCTCGGAGGTGGGCACGGTCGGCAAGAATCTGACGAACTTCAGGCGGCAACGAGGGGTTACTCTTGCCGCGGTGGACGACGGCAATCTCGTTCCCCTGGGCCGTCAGGATGCGCACCACATTGGGGCCGATGAAACCGGTGCCGCCGATGACCAGGACTCTCATGGAAGTTCCGTGTGGCTAGAAGCTCTTCAGCGGCCGAAGCCGCTGAGTACATGCGTGGGCATTCCGTCGGTACGGCTTAAGGGCCGTACCCTGATACCAACAACTGACAAAATCCCCGCCCGACAACACCACTATTTCCCTTTTGCCCGGGCCGCGTTTACTTTGGCCAGCAGATCTTGTGCCGGCTGCTGAATGGGGCCGGAAATCTTTACCGCTTCCGTCAGCACTTCGCGTGCTTCGGTCAGCTTGTTCAGCTTGGCGTAGCCCCAGCCGAGGCGATAAAGCGCCGTCGCATAGGCTACGTCGTCGTGACCCTTCAGCAACTCGGACGCTGCCTTCAAATGCGCAATGGCGGCTGCCGTCCGGTCCTGCTTCATCAATGCGTAACCCAACGTCGAATGGGCCACGGCCGCCGATAGCTTGCGCGGCTGGTCGGCGTCCGGCGCATCGGCCTTGGAAAGCGCTATCACTTTTTCGGCGTAACTGGCGGCTTTGCTGATGCTGGCGGGCTTGGTGTCTTCGACGTAGTGATTAGCCAGCAGAAGCAGCGTGGCAGTGTTGTTCGGGTGCGCCGCGAGCGCTTTGTCTCCGTATGCAACCAGGCGGGCTGGATCGTTGAGTTGCCCCGGGCCGAGCGTGTACATGGCATATTGCGCCACCTGGTCTTGAAAACGAGAGTCAGGAAAGGCCGCGGTGAAGCGCTCGACGTACGCCATGCGGGCCTTGGGGTCCTTCTCGTCGGCGATCGCGTTGAAAGCCGCCGCTTCGAGAAAATCATAGGCGCCCCTCGCTGAGTTCTTCTCGCCCTCCACCTGGTTCCGAAAATCCTGGTCACTCATGGTGTCCGGCTTGGTCTGGTTGGCGATCGAGTTGTAAGCCTCTCCGCCTCGGACGGCGTAGTCGACCAGCTTGGCATTGCTCTTCATCTGTTGAGCGATGTTGGCTTGTGAGACCAGGATATCGAGATTGTGCGGCGAGGCGGCCAATGCCTTGTTGCCAAAATCGATGGCCTTGTCAAGGTCGCCCGCAGTCTGGTATGCCTGGGCGAGTTGCCAGTTTCCATACGCGACGGCGGCCGGATTGGAGGAGAACTGCTGCACGAAGTCCAGGTACATGGCCAGCTTCTTCGGCGCGTCCTGCTCACGGGAAATCGACGACAGGGCGACGTCTTCCGGAGTTCCCGCGGGAATCACGATCTTGTCGAGCTGTGCCTGAGAAAACAGCGGAATGACAATGAGAATGAGGGCGGCGAAATGGTAGTTGCGACGCATGAGTCACCTCCGCGATGGCAAGGTACTTGACGGGCGAATCGTATCGCCGAAACGGGCAACGGGCAAGGGCGAGAAACGCCCGCCTACTTACGTCCTTCCCGCTTTTGCGCGATTACCAGACCCCGGGGAGTGGGCAAGAGGACGACTGAGATCAGCCCTTCGGCCTCCAGCTTCAGGGCAGCTTCGCGTACCTGCTTCAGATGGGAACTGGCGTCGTGCATGAGGATTAGGCCGTAGGGGTTGATCTGGGGCAGGAAGCGGCGAACTTCCTGCTCGCGCACCGGCATGTCGCTGTCGCTGAAAAACAGGTCGATTCGACCGTCTACTTTCATTTCCAGGCTCGACTGGTTGCGGCATTCGATCCACTGGGCGAGGCCAGAAGATTCAATACGTTTCTTAGCGTCGGCGAAGACGAGAGGATCGAATTCACAGGTGATGACCTTTCCGCGTGCGTTTTGTTTCAGGCCTTCGGCCATGGAAAGCGTGCTGATGCCGCTGAAGGTGCCGGTCTCGACCACCAGTTCGGGTTTGAGGGTAGTTACGACCGTGCGCAGGAATTCCAGCACTTCGACCTCGGCGGTCATCGAGTCGTACATGCTCCAGCGCTCCGGATGCGGGCACTCGGGCGTGGCACGATGGTATTCGGACTGCAGCACGTCGCCGGTGCGCTGAATCTGGCGCAGGATCTTGTGCTCTTGCTTTTGTTTTTTCTGGAATAGGCGCTTCAGGTCGAGGCGCATGCACGGGCAGTATAACTCGCGAGTCGGCTTCGTTGTCGTCCTCAGGGAGCCCTGTCGCGCCCTCGCGCGCGACGCGCGGGCGAAGGATCGATGCCGGGAACCGGCTGGCAACGGGCGCGCAAAGAAATGCACACAGCCGGGTGCATCAACGGTATCCGGTACAGCCGCCGCATGTACCTCGGGGATGACAAGTCCAAATGGAGTGATGGGCAGTTGCCATGCGAGTTGGCGGGCATTTTATTTTTCATTTAAAGTGAACGAATGCGGGCCATTTTGCAAAAGCGGGCGCTGCGCTACGTGTTTGGCGCGAATGTCATCTCGATGCTGGGCAGCGGGATGAACTCGGCCGCGGTGGCCTGGTTCATCCTTCAGGCCACGCATTCCGAAATGGCCCTGGGCACGCTCGCCGTTTTGCAGACCATTCCCGCCATGCTGATGCTTCCCTTCACCGGGGTCATCATTGACCGTGAAGACCGGCGGCGTCTGGTGATGATGCTGGACGCGGCGCGTGCCATCGTGATCCTGGTTGTGGCTATTCTCGCTTTCCGCGGCAAGGCGCAGGTCTGGGAACTTTACCTGATGAACACGCTGGTGGCAGCAGGCTTCTGGATGTTCTGGCCGACGATCACGGCGCTGATCCGCGAACTGACGCCGGACGCACAATTTGTGCAAGCCAACACGTTTCTTTTGGCCGGGGTGCAGGGTGGGTGGTTGATCGCGGGCGCGATCGTCGGATTCGTCTACGAGCACATCGGACTGGGCGGCGTGCTCCTCATCGACTTCTCCACCTATGTGGTTTCGTTCCTGTGCTATTTTGCGGTTCGCAAGGGCCGTCACGTGGTGCCGCGCCCAGCCGAGTTGCGCGCCGATATCATCGCTGCGGAAACGCAACTGGAACGCTTCTGGCGGGAAATGAAGGAAGGGATACAGTTTCTGCGCGATAACCGGCCGGTCGCATTATTGGGCGCCTGCTGGGCGTTGTTTCTGGGGGCAATGCTGACTGGAATTGTGGTCACGCCGTCCTTGAGTGAACGGGTCTTCCACGCCGGCGCTACCGGTTTTGGATGGCTCAATGGCGGATGGGGAGTGGGAGCGTTTCTCAGCGCGCTGTATGCGCCCGAAGTGATCGCCAGTCTGGGATCGCGCCGTTCGATTGCTCTTTCCATGGCAGTGCTGGCGCTCTCGATGTTTGTGGCGCCATTTTCGCTGGCTTTGGCCATCGCGGTCCTGATCTATGGCGTGATGGGTTCAGCGCGGGGCGTCAGCGGCGTCGCCATGAACACCAGCCTCATGGAACAGGTGCCCGACCACTTCATGGGACGCGTGCAGAATATCTTCTATTTCTTCGGCACCGCCTTGCAGGTGGTGTTGGGATTGGTTGTAGGAGCAGCGGCCCACAACATAGGCCTGGGCACCGGCTACGCCATGATAGGCCTGGTGTATACGCTGGCATTGGTCAGCGCAAGCTGGTCGATGGCAGGTCGAGCAGCCGTGGCGGCGAGCGAGGCAGAGTGAACCGATAGTCGAATTGACCGCTTTTTGAATTGACGAATTGAAAAAATCCGGCTCCATCCCCAATCCCACAATGCGAAAATTCGTAAATCCATCGTCGGTGGTCAAGCGCACGCACTCGCTGGTATTCTTTCCGTTCTAATTTCCTCAGGAGACATACATGTCATCGAATCTCGAAGGCCGCGTTGCCGTTGTCTTCGGAGTCGCTAATAAGCGCAGCATCGCCTGGACGATTGCGCAGGGATTGCATGCTGCCGGCGCCGAGCTGGTGATCACTTATCAGAACGAGCGTCTGGAACAGGAGGCCAAGGACCTGATTCTTTCCCTGCCCGGCGCGCAGGACTTCATGTGTGATGTGTCCAAGGACGAGGAGATTGATCGTCTCTTCGCTGAGTTAAAGCAACGCTATGGCAAGCTGCACGTCCTGGTGCACAGCGTGGCCTTCGCTCCGGCTGACGAACTGAAAAGAGATTTCGTCAACACCACTCGGGAAGGATTTCGCATCGCGCACGACGTCAGCGTTTATTCCTTGATTGCGGTTGCGCGCGGCGCGGCTGCGTTGATGGAGGATGGGGGAAGCATCATCACGATGACCTACTACGGTGCGGAAAAAGTTGTGCCCCACTACAACGTCATGGGCGTAGCCAAGGCTGCCTTGGAATGCACGGTGCGCTACCTGGCTTACGAGCTGGGTAAGCGCAAAATTCGGGTCAACGCGATTTCTGCGGGACCGATCAAGACACTGGCTGCGCGCGGCATCGCCGGTTTCGGAGATATGCAGAAATCCCATGCCGAGCGCTCCCCGCTGCAACGGAATGTGGATGTCAACGAGGTTGGGGCAACCGGGGTGTTTCTCGCCTCCGACGCCAGCTCGGGAATTACCGGGGAAACCGTTCACGTGGATTGCGGGTACAACATCATGGGGTTTTAGGGACAGTTCTTGGTGGTCAGTTTCCGAGTTCCCGGTTGTCAACCATCAACTATGAGAGCTCCAGCTGAATCGCGCTAGCGATTCGGAGTCTTCGCCGGATCGCCTTTAGCGGGTGGCGCCGCGATCGATCCTACCTTCTGCTTCTTTTTGTTCCACTTGCGGCGGACGTCGGGCCAGAATTCTTTGACACCGAAGGTGAGCGTGTCCCATCCCACCTGGGTACCCCAAACGCTCAAGGCGTTTCGGAGGCTGCGATCTGCCTTCGGGTGATAGGTATAGTTGGAGATTCCGGCGGAAAGGGCGCTACCCACGACTTCCGAGAGGTTGAACTGGGTGTGAGCGGAATCGGAACGAGTCAGGCAAATCCGGCCTATGGCGTACCCGGCTCGGTGAGGGAATCCGCCCTTCCCCAATTCGTAATAACGAGGATCCTGCTTCAGCAGGGATGGTAGAACAGCGCCGGTCATGAAATTCTCGATGGCGTTGTCAGCGAAGGCGGCTCCATAGCGTTTACCGTAACCGGCAGCCCCCTGTCCGAAGCCGGGTTCACTGTCTTGCGCCTGGCTGATTCCCGAAAGAAAAGCAATGTAAAAATATTCCACCGGATCGAAAGTTCCCCGGGCCACCACTTTGAATTTCTGGCCCGTCGTCAGCGGCGGAACATCCTTGCCGGACACACTTAGAAAATTGGGCAGAGTCCAGAAGAGCCGATCGTCCGAGGTTCCGGTTGTTTCTTCCCTGCGCTTGTCTCGTGGATCCGATTTGGTCTTATCCGCCGATACCTGCGCGGACGTTTGTGCCTTCTGGGCCGCGGGCGAATCCGGCAGCGGAGAAGAATCGGGCTGAGCTTGGGCAGGAAGTTGGCCGGGAGAAGGCGAGTTCGGCCCTTCCTTCGCCGAATCAGAGGAAGGCTCGCTTCCGGATTGCGCGACACAAAGCACGCTTGACAACAGCAGGCTTAGAAAAAAAGAAATGACTCTCACCTTGTGCGGAACTCCACTTTGAGGATACCCAAGCAGTTAGCGGCCGGTGATCAGGATCCGACGCTGGCTTTCTCCCATTCGCTCGAGGGCGATTTCCACGTCCCGCTCTAATTGCAAGCGGGGGAACTTCTCTCCCCACTCTATCAGGAGAAGGCTCTCGTGGGCGAGAAGGTCATCGAGGCCAAGAGTCTCCAATTCGCGAGCTGTATCAACTCTGTAAAGATCGATGTGGTAGACCGTCACCTGCGGGCCTCGGTATTCGTGGACCAGAGTGAAGGTGGGACTGGTGACGTCTTCCTCGCGGGCGGCGTGAAACCCCTCTGCAATGCCTTTCACAAGCGTGGTCTTGCCTGCTCCCAACTCGCCTCGTAGGAGCACGAGTTTAGGCGGGGCGAGCGTCTCGGCCAGGGTGCGCCCGAAGGTAATGGTCTCTTCTGGGGAGTGGGTGATGACTTCGCGGGTGCCCATGGTCATCCGAAACCAGTATAGCGAGCGGCAGGGCGGATCGACTCCCGCCGGCTCGGTGCTAGACACCGGCGGACAGGACTGATCCAGTCATTGAACAGGCTTCATTCCGCCGCAGAAGATGCGCTCGGTAGCGAACGTGTCGAAGGCGGGTGAGTTCGACCAGCGGTGACCACACGGAGTGCACAAGATTATGCTTGATCAGCAGGTGCCAAAACCGATTGGACCGCTTGTAGAGATAAGACATGGCGAGATACAGGGGCACTGCGCGCCAGTCCGCGGGACGGCGGCGCCAGATGGACGGGTGAGAAAAGAGGCGCTGGTAAATCCAGGCATAGCCTTGTTCCAGTTCTTCCGGAGTCATATGCCGCGGCCGGAAAACCGCGTGGGCGGTGTCGTAAAGACTCCAATCGCGGTGCAGTAGACGGTTCTCTGCCTCCATTTGCTGGAACAACGGCGTTGCCGGGTACGGCGTAAGAATATGGAAGGTCGCGCATTCAAGACGGTTTTCTTCGACCCACTCCGCGGTGCGGGCAAAGACATCCTTACGATCGTGGTCGAAGCCCAGAACAAACGACCCGTTTACCTGAATTCCGTAATCGTGCAGGAGACCGACACGGCGGGCGTAGTCTGACGTTTTCGGAGTCTTCTTTCGGGCATCGGCGAGATTGTCGTCGGAAAGCGACTCGAGGCCAACGAAGACTCCAGTACAGCCAGCCAGCGCCATCTCGCGAATGAGATCCGGATCGTCGGTGACATCGATTGACAGGGCCGCACTCCAAATCTTGTTGAGCGGCCGAAGGGCATGACAGAGCGCGCGCAGGTAGTCCCGGCGGGAGCCCAAGTTGTTGTCAATAAACACGCCGTAGGGCTGGTTATCGGCCGCGAACTCATCCACCACCAGCTTGGGATGGCGCATGCGATACGGCATCCGCAGACCGTCGGTAGCGAGATAGCAAAACCCGCAGCGATTATGACAACCGCGAGTGGCAATCAGGCTGGTTGTGGTCAGGAAGCTGTGCCGCGGCAGGATTGATCGGCGGGGCGGCGGATCGTCGGAATAGTTGTTCTCATATCCTGCGTGGTAACGTGGCTGCAGGCATCCGCGCTCGATGTCGTTGAGGATGCGCGGCCAGAGTTGAACGCCGTCGCCCAGCGCCAAGGCATCCGCATGAGGCGCGCACTCCTCGGGACAAGACAGAACGTGCAGACCTCCGAGAACGACCTTCGCGCCCCGGTGGCGGTACCAATTCGCCAGTTCATAAGCGCGCGCTGCAAAGGTCAGGTGAACCGTGATGCCGACAACCTGAGGAACGGGATCGAAGGGTGGCGGCCCAGCCAGCAGATTTTCGTCCCAGTACCGGATTCGCCAACGATCCGGCGTTGTGGCGGCGAAGCTGGTCAGTGCCAGAGTGGGTGTGAGGACGTGTTTGCCAAAACTCGCCCTCGGGTCTTTGGGATAGAAAGGATTGACGAGCAAAGCACAGAACAGCTCCGGGGGATGCTTCGCTCCGACATCCGGAAGGCTGGGCGGAGTGCTCATCTCCGGTGGCAGCCAGCGTGGCTTCGCAGGCCGAACAAAGGGCTCTTCTGCGCGAATCATGGACACACAGCTTGGCGGGGTTTTGGCACGCCGTCAAGATAGCGGGTGTGCTTAAGGATGTACTCCGACCAGCGGCCATACTCAGCAAATCGCCGGCACGTCAGCGCATGCGCTATCTCAGCTTTCGTCCAGGCGGAATAGGCAGGCCGGGCCAAAGTTTGGAAAAGTATTCGACTGCCTGGGGGTCCTGGTGTAGGGGACCGATGACGAACTGGCCGAAGGCGGCTCCGCCCATGGCGTAGTAGCCGACGGCGAGACCTCCGATCGCAGCATAACCGATGGCTAGTCCGCCCATCGCGAGACATCCCAAGGCAAGCCCCGCGAGCGCGAGGATGCCAATCCCGCAACCGCCGAGCACGATTCCGCCGATAGCGAGTCCTCCGAGGGCCACCGCTGCGCGAGCGACTCCACCTGGTGCGATCACCCCGGTAGCAATATCTCCAATGGCGATGATTGCTCGCGCATGACCACGAAGCTCGCTCTTGGATGGATCGGGACCAAGCGCGATCGAGACCAGCGGGTACTCGAGAAGAGTCGCCGACGAGGTCCAGCGAATGGGCATGGAAATTCCCTGTTGAAAGAATGCCCCCGTACTGGCGTGGACGCGAGTGACCGGTTGCGAGCGCAAGCCTCAAACTTCAGGCCGAGGTAAGCGAGCCGAGGTAAGCGAGCTTGAATTTCGTAGCGGATTGCCTTAAGGTCCTCATTAGAGGCAGGGCATGCCTGGTTAGCCTGTGGAGAGAATGCGCTGTAAGGCATCTCGGTGAAACAGGAACCCACCGAAGAGACTTCGCAAAACCAGCGAAGCTCTGTAGGAATCCTCTCCCTTAAGGGAGAGGAGGATGTCAAAAGAGAGGAACTGGAAAAGTAAAAAAACAGAAGAGAGTCGGCGCGGCTGGAGCCGCGTTGTTTAAGACGAGCACGCTGAGGCAGGGCAAGCCGGGTCTC
>Ga0209154_1000579_pt1 | contig 23783 bp, 19 predicted proteins | sample GraSoiAngelo_121_FD_185878 | JGI IMG/M metagenome (GOLD analysis project Ga0209154, IMG submission 185878) | Grasslands soil microbial communities from the Angelo Coastal Reserve, California, USA - 14_0919_12_20cm (SPAdes) (version 2) | ecosystem: Environmental > Terrestrial > Soil > Grasslands ... | reverse complement strand
TCGCTGAGTGGAAACGCTCAGTGTTGAAGGTTAAGCGAATCGCAACCTACAACCAGTCTCCACAGTACTATCGCGTTTGCCCCACACAGCAGATCAAACCAACGCGGCCCACTAGTTGAGACGTGGACGAGCATTTCTACGGATATAGACGGAGGAATAGACGATGACTCTATTTGTTCTCTGCCAGTTATCGACCACAGAGTTTGGCCACTGCAGATAAGATTTCGAACATGGTTTTTGAGTGTAATTGTGAGCCGGAGGTATTCCGACCTATATCCTGACCGGCCAGAGGCTCCGCCTCCTGTGAAGGGAAGAAAAAAAGTAGGGCCTAACCTTTGTAGGCTAGGCGGTGGATTTCGTCTTTGCTGCAGGGTCGATGTGCCACCTCAGGGTGTAGTCCATCGCCACTCCTATGCCTGCTTTGCCGGAGAATGATCCCTGTCCATGGAAGTCTGCTTTTTCAGGCCTTGGTCGGGCTCTTTTTTCTAGCTTCTAGCTTCTTCTAGCTTCTCTCTGGAATTATGGGGTTATCCCAGGATATCCAACCCGAACAAGAAAAGGGATATTGCCCGTCTACCATTTTTCGCAGCAACGCTTTTGGGCTCTTGGCGCGGATATAGTGTGGGTCGCTGAGTTGCCTCTTAGGAGGGCGGTTCCCGTGCTCTTCATTCTTCTCGTAGGAACCACCATGCTTCCCCGCGTTCTCCCAGTTCTTCCCGCGAACCCTAGTGGACAGTTTAGCACCGCGCTATCGTCAGGAGTTCTCATGGCGCTACAACATGTGAGAGGGTCTTCAAACCAATTTGTCTCGTTAGCCCCAGGCGACGACGTCCAGGTCTCAACCAGCACCCTTCCGCAGAACGAGCCTAGTGTCGCTCTCGACCCCTCTAACCCGCAGCAACTAGTGGCTGGTGCCAACGACCAGCTCAGCTCAGGCGCGGTCTGGCTTGCAGTCTACACTTCCTCTGATGCCGGGCTCACTTGGACGAATGGGCTTATTCCTATGACCGGAACTTTGGGCAGCTTCCAAGACGCCTCGGACCCAGCAGTCGTCTTTAGCCAAAACGGGACTTTGTACTATTCGGGGGTGGCGTTCAATATCAATACTAGGTACAACACGGCCGTGGACGGGACTGTCTTCGTATCGAAATCAACCGATGACGGGTCCTCGTTTCCCCTGACCACTATAGTCACCTCGGGCTCGAACAGGATCGGGGGGATCTTCAACGACAAGCCCTACGTCGGGGTAGACGAGACAACCGGGCTTTTCGCGGGAAGGGTCTATGTAAGCTGGACTAGGTTCACCAGCTCCACAACTTCCGATATCATGGTCGCATACTCTAGCGACGGTGGTCGATCATTCTCCTCCCCGATGAAGGTTAGCAGTAGCCTCCTCAACCAGGGCTCCGTGCCGGTGGTTGGCTCGGATGGGACGCTCTACGTGCTCTGGAACGACTTATCGAACTTTCAGATTATGGAGGCCAGGTCTACAGACGGCGGGGTCTTTTTCTCTAGCCCTGTCTTAGTCTCATCCTACGTCCCGCTGCCCAGCCCGTTGCCTAACAGCTTCTTCAGGGTCAACAGCTTTCCCACTGCGGCCGCGGACGATACCAATGGAAATGTGTACGTGGCCTGGGCGGACTATCGGAATGGATACGCGGACATTTTGTCAAGCCGGAGCTTTGACGGGGGCGTTACTTGGAGCAAGCCGATCAGAGTGACCGATGACACTACCACGAACGACCACTTCTTTCCCTGGATGGCAGTGTCTCATGGACTCCTCAATATCGACTTCTATGATAGGAGGCTGGATCCCCAGAACCATCTTGTAGATGTCTTCTATGCTGAGTCTGCTGACGGCGGGGCCTCCTTCTCCTCAAACGTTAGGGTGACGGATGCGTCTTTCAACCCTGACGCGATCATTTTCAGCAACGGGCAATCCTTCATCGGAGACTATATCGGAATCGCGTCTAACGGGACCCTGGCTCATTCTGTCTGGACGGACATCCCAGCTACGAGTCCGAGCAATGAAGACATATTCACTGAGGGGACAAAGGTGGATAGGCCGCCGGTTTTGGTTCCTGTCGGGAGCCAGACCGTCTACCCTGGAGCAGAGCTCCGGTTTGGTGTCAAGGCAACGGACCCGGATGCTGGAGAGACGTTGACAATGGTGGTACTAGGAGCGCCGTCGGGCGCTACTTTCACCTCGACTCCCTCAACTAACGGGACCGTAACAGGGAGCTTCGATTGGACACCCAGTGCGGCCCAGGCCTCAGGCATCTACTCAGTAGAGTTCAAGGCCTCTGACGGCTTCTTGGCCTCCAGCGAAAACGTGTCTATCACAGTGAACGTTAACAGCCCCCACGGACCCTGATGCGCCACCCGACTTTGTAACAATATCCTGCGACGATTGTGCTCAGATAGGCGCAAGCTTCGATTCTTCCACGGGCAACTTCACCTGGGTCCCAGCTTCGGGGCTGAGCGCAGGAGACTATTCCGCCACCTTCACAGCCACAGACCATCTCCTTCCCCAGCTCTCTGACACAAGGTCGGTCGTTGTGCATGTCAACAAGCCTAGCCTAGCGCCCTCCCTCGCGGCGATCAGAGACTGGACCATTGATGATGAAACGCTACTCACCTTCAAAGCGAACGCCACTGACCCGAATATCCCGCCAGCAACCCTCACCTTCTCCCTGGGCCCCGACGCACCTCTTGGCGCGTCCATCTCACTCGACGGCGTCTTCTACTGGACACCCACCGAAGCGCAGAGCGGAATCTATCGGTTCACAGTTACAGTTTCCAACAGCGCCCTATCCGATTCGAAGATTGTAAGCGTCACGGTGGTCGAGGTGGAACAGCCTCCTGTTCTGACGGTTCCCGGCTCCCAGACAGTCGACGTCGGAACCCTGCTGATCTTCACGGTAAGTGCGACGAATCCTGACGCCGACGACTTGGCCACTCTCTCTGCGAGCGACCTCCCCTCGGGAGCTTCCTTCGACTCCGACCTTGGAAGTTTCGTTTGGACCCCAGGCAACAGCCAGGGTTCAGGCGTGTATGCTGTGACGTTCAAGGCGGTTGAGCCGGGTCCGATGGGTTTCTCGGACACGAAGACTGTTACGATAACCGTTGAGAAGGCAGCCTCCTCATCTGGCCAACCTTTTGGCGTTGGAGGCCTGGGGCCCGAGCTGTGGCTTGTGGCCGGGGTGATCGTGCTAGTCGCGATTCTTGTCTCCATACTGGTGATAAGGGCGAGGAAGGGGAAGAAGGGCGCTGAAACGGGTGCGAAGGCTTAGGGAACTGGTCCTGGCTGGTGAACGTGGGATTCTCGGCGTTTCACGAAGGGCGCGGGCGCGGGAAAATCGACCACCCCCGGAGGGGTCACATAATAGTTAGCAGAAAAGAAAAGTTACGAGAAAAAAATAGTTACAGGAATCAATCCCTATGGATTACTCTCTTTTCACAAGTGCGATATTTATGATGCGTCTGGTCTTGAAGCCTAGTTTCTCATATACACGTATTGCCTCAGCGTTCGCTATGCCGACGTGAAGGAAAGGCTTCTCACCTAGTTCTCTGATCTTTGGATGAGAGCGGAGACAAGTGAGCTGGCATATCACCGTCCCCGGTGGTCGAGATGCGTGCAGACAGCTAATCTCACTGAATCCGGGGAATCGGAAGCCTTTCCCTGCCATAGCCAGAAGTTGCCCGATTCGTGAATCCCGAGGTATGATCCGAGTTCAGGTGCCCTTAACGACCCGGCATGGCCCTAAAACTTCGCCCGCGAAGCTAGGCGAATCAAGGCCCTTGGAGAACAGGCGATTCAACCAAAGCACAGAACGGTTCTAATACTCTCAACTCTAATTAATCGGCTAATCCAACTATCTTAGTGTCAGAGGGGACTCGAGGCGAAAAGCTAGGCCGGTTGAGAATGAGAAAGGCCCAAGGCCATTTGAGATTGCTGGATATGGCTTAGGATACACGGAGACTGATCGTTATTTGCTGAATCTGAGGATTTAGGCGAGAAAACCGGATATTCTAAATAGTACTTAGCCGTGAGCTACCCTTGTGTTTCTTGATCTTGAGACAGTACCTGATACTAACTCTGCTATTCTTCTCGATCATCCTAGGCGTTAGCTTCACTCAACCTGCAAAGGCAATCGCTCAAACCTTGGGCGGGACTTGGTCTGTCAACGCCGGAATGCCGACTCCCAGAGAAGGACTGGGCGCGGGCGCAGTAGGGTCGAAACTCTACGCGATCAAAGGGTACAATTTCGGTGACACAAGTATCAACCAGGCCTACGATCCAGCAACAAACACTTGGACGATGCTAGCAAACTCTCCTGTCCCCGAGTCTGAATTCGGAGCGACCGCCGTAGGGACACGCGTCTACGCTATAGGAGGCCGAACGAACGGCGGGACGACCGTCAGCATCTACGACACGGCTTCGAATACCTGGTCGTTTGGATCATCTATGCCGACGGCGAGGAGAGGCGCCGCCGCGGTCGCCGTGGGCAACACCATCTACGCGATCGGAGGTTCAGCCTGCTGCGAGCCAGGTGCGTCTCCCCAGTATACGGCTAACGAGGCCTATGATACGCTGTCCAACACTTGGAGGATCCTGGCACCGCTACCCAGTCCCAGAAGCGACGCGTACGCTGTCGCGGTATCCGGCAAGATCTATGTCGTAGGAGGATTCAGCTCGACTCTTTCTAACTCGACCTCGAGTTTTCTATCAACCACCCAAGCGTACGATATTGCTAGCAACACTTGGTCCACTCTTGCTCCGATGCCGACGGCGAGGGATCACGTGGTGGCGGGAGTCTGCGGAAACGACATCTTTGTCGTCGGAGGTGCCACCAATCCGTTCTTCACAGCTACCTCGGTGGTTGAGGCTTACCAGATTGGAAACAACCAGTGGGTAACAGGAATAGCTCCAATGCCCACTCCGAGATGGGAGATGGCGGCTGCACAGATAGGCAATACATTGTATGTGGTGGGAGGGGGAGGTTTCGGACTGCTCGATACTAACCCGGATGGGACAGGGCCGAACCAAGCACTCACCATGGTCTGCCCTCCGGCTGTTACTCCGAGCCTCTCAGTAAGCCCGTTGGTTAGCATGGGAGCAAAGGGGAGCGCGTTCACAGTCAACCTCAACGTAGCCAACGTGACAAACCTGTTCTCGGTCAATGTCTTCCTAACCTTTGACCCAACCCTGCTCACGGCTGGGCCCCTAGTCGACTCTGGAAGTGTTCTCCGCAGCTACTGCTCCGCGACACCTGGATGCTCGGGAGTGACTGTCCAGTCCACATCTGGACCCGGCTTCGTGGGGGAGACACTGTCAATAGTAAGCACAGGCAATGGAACCTCTATCCAGGGCTTCTCAGGAAGTGGACTCGTCTATTCCGTTACCTTGATAGCCGCTAAGACGGTCACGGGGACGAGCACAATCCATATCGCCAGTGACAGCCAGGGCAACAACAACGGAAACCTCGTTACCAGCCAGTCGGAACTCATCCCACACTTCTCAGTGGACGGAGTCTTCACCGACGATGGACCAGCCATCTTTGTCTCACCTGTTCCTAACCGATTTACCATTGAAACTCCCGGCATGGACGCGTCTAATATCACGGTCTATTCTCTCAACGGGTTTACCGGAACAGTCTCGCTCTCGCTCTCAGGCGTACCTGCTAGCGTCAATGCCAGTCTCGCCCAATCAACTCTCCTACTCGCCGGTGCGTCAGCTACGACCAGGCTCAGGGTGAGCGTCGGACCTTCAGCCTCTTCAGGAAACTTCACCATTACAGTAACGGGCACAGCGGCGGTCAAGTCAAAGACTATCATCAACTCCAGCAGCCTCCTCCTCAACATACCTGCTCCAACCCCCGACTTTCTCGTATCCGTAGCCCCGTCCCAGATCACAATTCCAAACGGGGGATCAGGTTCGGCGAGTGTTACGATAACCTCGGTTCACGGGTTCAAATCCCCAGTTAGTCTGACCCTACAAGGTCTGGCTTTCTCTATGGGAATAACTAGTGCTTTCACCGTGAACCCGGTTACGCCTTCAGCCGGCGGAAATGCGTCCTCGACGCTGAAACTCTTCGTCGCGGAAGGCCAGACTCCCACCATAATCAACCTGATCATCATGGCGACTGGTGGTGGATTTACTCACGCAGTTACCTTCACTCTTTCAGTGTCCGCCTTCTTCATCAACGTCTTCCCCCAATTTCTAACCCTCACACCTGGTGAAACGACATTTTCATCGGTCCAAGTCTCTGGAGTTAACAACTTCATCGGGACTGTGAACTTGAGCACGGTGGGCGTCCCAAGCGGGGTCAGCGCAAACGTGTTCCCCTCGACAGCAACCCTTGTTGGTGGCAACCAGTCGGCTTTCTCGACGCTGACCATCCAAGCTGGTGCTAATGCCAAGCCTGGTAATTCGGTAATTTTTGTCATTGGAAACTCTACTACCTCGTTCGCTGTCGCTGCGGTCGGATTGCAGATCACAGACTATTCTGTCGCGTTGGGGAAACCTGATGTGACGGTTCCGGTGACCGGTTCCGTGGCCTCGACCGTCTTCCTCTCTTCCCTGAACGGGTTCACCGGTCCGATCGCAATATCCGTCTCCGGTGTCCCCGCCGGAGTATCCGTTACCGCGACACCGATTTCCTTCTTCCTTGGTCCAGGCAGCATTGCATCCGTTACTCTGAACATAGCTACCAGTGCCGCAGCCGTTGCCGGAAACTATGAACTCACCATAACCGCCGCCAGCGGGCCGCTCACCCACACGGCAACCCTCATGCTTCACGTGACAGACTTCTCCGCGACTGGTTCGCCGCAAACAGTAAGCATGTCCAGGCGGCAGACAGTTAACGTCACCATCAGCATCGCGTCGCTCAACGGCTTCTCACAACCCGTAACGCTGAGCGGGACCATCCTAGGCAATACTACAGGCGTCATGGTTACCATTACACCAAGCACCGTAGCGCCCGCTGGAGGGGTCGTGACCGCGACACTCACCATATCAACCGGCCTGAAACCAACCCTCGGCACCTTCACGGTCCTCGTCACGGCATCCAGCGGATCGCTGGTTCACCTAGTCCCGATAACACTAACCATTACCAAGTAACCGGGGCAAGACCCACTCGTTCTCAAGTTCCACGGAACGAAACAGCAAAGGTCTAGAGAACTAAGGGACTGCAGCCAGTATTCCGACAACAAAGCCGAGCATCGCTTCGCTTCGACAATCTCGCTCCTCTTCAATGGAAGGGCCGGGCCCTCGAGCTGTCAACTCAATCGTGAAGACCGGTTTTCTATTCCGTTTCGATCGGGAGTTGATTCCGCACCGGGAGGAAGAGTTGCAGCTCGGCTTGGCTTCGATAGGACTCCAACGAGGGGTGCTTCGAGTCCATGTTGTGAGTGCGAACGTGGAGCCGAAGGAAGAAAATAGGCTCCGTTGGCATGACCTTCGCTTTGCTCTTTCGGTCATTGTTCCTTGAGAGGTGGTCTTCTCCGGTACACCACCAAGGTTGCTATGGAGAGGCCGATTATTGTTTGCAGCCACCAGAACGACCGGAGTGTGGAAAGTGCAGAGGATGCATTGTCGAGGGCTGAGAGGTTGTTCGTGGCCGCGCTAGTGGAGTTGGTCGTGGTGCTGTTGCCCGGTGAAGGCTGTTCTGAAGGTGGCCGGTAGTCTCCAACCATCACGATGGCCCGGTAAACATGGGATATTGTCCCGTTCGACGCCGAGATTGCTACGATATAATTTCCGACGGGGGTCGTCCTGACTGTCGAAACCAAGGTGGTGTAGACGGCCGGTGTGCCTGTTGTGAGATCAAGGATGCTCGGCCAGAAGGAGATCGTGGGAGCGTTCGTGACGTCCGGTGTGACCGTGGCCGACAGGCTCACTACGCCTCTGAAGCCGCCGAGGCTGACCAACTGTTCTTGTATCGTGACGCTTCTTTCTTGAAGGGTCGAATATGATCCCCAAAGCCGCGTGGTAAAGTCGGGGCCTGAGACAGGCGACACTGTGACCGGTATCACAAGGGAACGGGACAGGGAGCCGATTGTTGCGACGATTGTCAGATTGTAGTTGCCCGGAATGTCTCCAGGGGTTAGCTGGAGGTCCGTGCTCACCTTACCGTTTGGGCTCAGCGTCATCCCGGTCGAGAATCCCGCTCCATCAAGACCCGTGCTGGGTCCAACCGGTGCATTAAGCTGGATTGTGCCCTCAAAACCGTTCAAGCTAGTAATGGTGAGCATAGTCTCAGCCCAGTAGCCTAATGGAATACTGACCTTGCTAGGGTTTGCTGACCCGGTGAAATCCGGAGTTGTCGCAAGAACCGGTCTCGTTAGACCAAAGGTGCCGAGCATCATGAGCGTCAATAGTATGACGATAACCGTTCCGGAGACCAGACCGTTTCGGAAGACGCTCTACCTCCTCGCTTTTTATCAGACTAGAATGCCTCTCCTTGGACACTTAAGCGCGCTGTACACAAGTGTACATGAGCATGGGTTGCTGAACAATCTTGCTCAAGCATAATCTGCCGCCGTTGAACATAGAACTGGAAAACAGAAAGGAGTACTATGATGCCCTCGAAGCTTATCAGACGACTGGGAACATGCGGCCCACCCTCGAATTGATGTTGAAGGAATATCGACGGGTTAAGATCACGCTAGGAAGGTGACTACACTTTCGGTTAATGTAGTCACCCACGAGCTTCCCAGATTGGCGGAGAGCCGTAGTGTCACCTCGACTTTATCACTTTGTCATGAGACGGTCGTCACTTGACGTTATCTAGACCAAGTTACTTTGAACGACGCAAGCCCAGTGTTGGGCGCGTTGGAATAGGATGCGCAATAATTGTAATTGCCAGTAGGCGGCGTTCCCGGTGCCGTGTCGAACGCTATGCGTGAACCAGAAGTGAGCTTGACACCTGATGCGCATATCGGGCTGGACGAGATCGTGAGGGAAGAGTATCCGGGTGGGAGCGAGAAGTTTGGCAGAGCCATACCAGGATGCCTGACCGTAATTGCTGAGCCTGTGGGTCCGCAGGAGAACATGATGGTTCCGGGAGAGCCTGGGGCAACTTGGGTAATGTTTGCTGTAAGAGTTGTAGACCCCGTTCCGCAATTTGCCACAAGAATCTGGGGATCTCGATGCGTTGATTCCAATGCAAAAGCAACGGGGACTAAGGCTAGGGCCAACAGCATTGACCCTACCACGGAGTAGCGTTTTGGCAGCATATCGCCATCTACCCTGCTTAGTTAGTACCTCTTTCTCTCAATACGGAAACCTGCTACCTTGAACAGCCACAATAGGCTAAACCCAATCCCGAATACTCCAGCGATTAATAAGAAAAGGGAAGTTAGAGACAGAGCGGGCATGGTTAGTGCACTATGTTGTCCAGGTAATGTCGAAGGTTGGAAGCCCTGTACTGGGAACGTTCTGGAACTCCAAGCAGTACCCGTAGCTATTGGAACCAGTGAAGGTGAATGGAGTACCAGATGTTATCTGGGGGGCTGATGAGCCGATATCCTGTATTCTACACAAACCGCCAAATGAAACTATTGCCGCCGCGATGTAAGGACCAGTCAACGTAAACTGAGGAGTAAACGTAACCGAGGCTCCCGGAGCTACTATACTGAAGGCGGAAGTTGTTCCAAGAAAGCTAGTTCCGCTGCAGTCGAAATAGACCGTTCCCGACGAGCCTATTGCGACAGAGGTGATGTGACTCCCGGAGTTTGCGTCCTGCGCATTATCAAAGGGCGTGAGGGTGGCACAATTACTCGTAATCCCTGTCCCCCCCGATATTGCTGGGAAGGTCTGTGTAAACGGTGTCGTGGGTGTTGTCCATGTTACGGAAAGAAGGGGAAGTCCGGTACTAGGAGCGCTTTGGAACTGTGCACAATAGGAAAAAGTGGTAAAACCGTTGAATGGAAGAGTGACACCTGTGCCGGAGGTTAGAGCTGCGCGCAAATCGGTCCGGCTGCAGCCATAACTACCCGCACTTACTATCTCGACTGCCGTGTAGGGTGCGGCCAGGGTAAATGTGGGCGTAACCGTAATCGTCCCACCGGGGAGGTTTACGCTGAAAGCAGGCGTTGTGCCAAACGGGCTAGTACCGCTGCAGTCAAACTCGATCGATCCTGAAGATCCTACAGTGATCGAGGAGACTGGTGCGTTAGTAACTCCATCGAAGGCTGTTTCAGCAGTACAATTGACCGTAATTCCCGATACTGCCGATATTGCCGGGAAGGTTTGTGTGAAGAGGTTAGTCGCGGCATAAGCAACCCCGAGCGTTGATATTAGCAAGAGTGAGATCGGTGGTAGGAATTTCTTTGCAATTTTCAAAGTGTCTGTTTCACCTCTAAGTAATAGCTCATAAGTTTAGACCGTGAATGTGGGGTCGGGCTTCCATAGGAATTTAAGACTGCCGGTATCTAGGGATAGAAAGAGGTAGAGTTTCCGCTTCCGAATATCTCGACTATGAGGCCTCGCTGAAAAGTTCGTCCTTCGTTAGCTCCGTGAAACATCCTGGCAAACCTCAGATCCCCTAAACATCAACTGAGCCTCCCTTACCCTCCATCTCTCGGCTATCAACCAAGAACCAAAGAACACGATGGGTACCCAGGGAACAGCCTCTCAATCCATGACGGTTTGTCGCCTACGTCGTCTCCATCGGGGGACTACCCCCGCACAGGGAGGTAGAGGTGCAGCTCGGCTTGACTTCGATAGAACTCCAACGAAGGACGCGTCGGGTCAACATCATGAGTGAGGGAGGGCCATTTCTTCGAAAAGACTAGGTAGCTTCGAGAGGTTATTCTCCCAGTCCATGAGCTTGCTGCGGGCGTACCAACCGCCCGGGATCACTCCTGTCTCCAGCTGCATCCTCAGAGGATCGTCAGAATCGATTCGCGCTACACAAGCGTAGTACTCTTCTCCGTCCGGTGTGGGCTGGAAGGTGCCGTAGAACTTGCGACCCTTCAAAGTCGGAAGCTTGGACTCAAGCAGGTCGAACGCGGCAGAGGGACCTTTCCCCTTCATATCGGCCCTGAAGCGTAGGACGGGCATCTCTTGGAGCTCAACGTAAATGCTCTCCATACAAATGGTACTCCCTGCGAATGCTACTTATGAATTGGCAAGCTCAGTCAAAGCAGAATCTAAGATTCAACTTGGAACGTCGCGAACAGTCCTCTTTTTCATGGCGCAGGAACTCAAACGCATTCTTGTGAAGACAGCCCTTCGTATCCCAACGTAGGCTAGAATTGGGGCGTAGTACAGAGCCATGTAGATCAGAACGTCAAGGAGAAAGGCTCCTTCGACGACCCCACTAAAAGGCCCGAGAAGCTGAATCAAACAATCTCCCCCTAAGAATTCGTTATGTCCAGTAAAGAACCAGGGAACGGGAAAACCGTACCACGTCGTCTCCGTTGCCCCCATGCACGCTGGGGACCCCCAAGAAACAAAGGTGACCGCTGCCTTGTACGGTCGGCTGGCCAAAGTCGCCACTGTACCAAATGCGGCAGGTACAATGAGAAGGAAGAGTAGAGTTAATGATCTTCGCAAGACGATAGTTATTCTCGCACTCTGACGTAAGGGTCTTGCGACTGGGTGAAAATCTCCTTAGGCGAACGTGTGCTGATTCCGCTCTTCTGTCGATATACCAAGAAATATGTGGCGTCTCATGGGTGTAATTTCTGGACGAATGTTTGGTCGGGAGCGCAGAGAGCTTATATTTGTTCGGCAGTTTCCCCCTCTCCTGAGCGTTTGTAGAGGGCAATAGTGAGGCTTGGTTTTGGACTCTGAAACCGTCAAGCCCTCTAAGTATGAACGTTTCAGGATCGAAACCAGACCTGCTCCGCATGTCTATCAGATTCCGAACAAGTTCGATGTGAGTGCGCGCAAGCTGCGGCTTGCGGCTATGTTGGTGCATGAGGCTTTCGAGTACAAGCTCAACAAGGAAGTTGTTCTCAGTCGACCTTGTATCTACGGGGTCTTTGGTGGACGGTTTGGCGGGTTCAAGCCGTTGAAGCACAAGTGTGTCGGGTGCATGAGGTGTGTTCAGGAGTATCCGCACATTATGACGGTGAAACATTCGGAAGAATACAAGGGGCTGGGCGATTCGTTCTGGACGCCCGAGGCTGTATTCACTATCTGGAATGAGGCGTCAACTGGAAAGATTCCAGTGAAAGGGATGGGCTACAAGGGCGCGTTTGGTGGAGAGGGGTTTGATGGGATATGGACGGACATGTCAGAGATCGTCCGTCCGACGAGAGATGGTGTTTATGGTCGCGAGTATATCTCGACCTGTGTTGATGTTGGCAGAAAGCCTACGAGTGTCGATTTTGGTAAGATAGATCACGCTTCTTCCACTGTGGAGATTCCTGTTCCGATAATCTTCGATGATCTCCCGGCGTTGGAATTTGATGTCTGGAATGCCGTTGGAAAGGCGGCAAGGAAGCTTGGGACATTCTTTGTCACCCACGACCAAACGAGAGGCGAAGATTACCGAGAGAGGATGATTCCAATTGTGGACGACAACAGCATCTACGAGACCCTGGAGAAGAGGCCGAGTATTGTCGAGTATGATGGTGAGAGATCGGACTTGTTCGAGAAACTGTCGGATAGTCTCCCGTCCTCGATTGTTATCGCGCGAGTTCCTCTGAGGGAGGAGGCGGGTTTGGTTGCGTGCAAGCTGGCACGAGAGGGCGTGCACGGGCTGCACTTGTACGCTGACTATCATGGCCAGGACTATTCTGAGGATCCGAGGCATATCTCCGAGTCTCTGAAAGAGGTTCACCAGCTATTGGTCAAGGAGGGATTGCGGGACCAGGTGACGATTATCGCGAGTGGGGGAATTACCCTGGCGGAGCATGTTCCCAAGGCGATCATCTGTGGTGCGGATCTTGTCGGGATCGATACGACTGTTCTGGTTGCGTTGCAGGCAGAGTTTCTAGGTGAGACTCAGAAGAGAGGTACCTACAAGTTGAGACCTAGAAGAGTTGACCTAGCGTGGGGTACACAGCGTCTCGTGAATCTTTTTGGTGTCTGGCATGATCAGCTGATCGAGATTCTTAGTGCGATGGGTATGCGGGATGTTAGGCGGTTGCGGGGGGATATTGGCCGATCGATGATGGACGCCGAGCTTCGGGAGCAGTCGTTCAAGGGGATAGCATGGGCAACCTAGAACTGATTGTGGAAAAACATTCGGAAAGAATCCATCACGGGTTAGAGGTTCTTCCGACTCTCCGTCATGGTTTGCCGGAGGGGCTGGGGAACAAGCGCTGGACCGCGGAGCTGATTCTGGCGACTTACGAGATGGCGCTGACCGGGGATTTGCCGAAGAATGGTCTGGAGTATAAGACTGGGGATTCGGGTGGGGGTTTCGATGTTCTGGGATGGAAGAACAATGGCTTTGCGAAGATCGATCAGGAGAATGTTGACCTTTCTATCTCGTTGAACAAGAGAGTGGAAGGTCGGAGAATCGAGATTCCGTTGCCGATTTATGGTGGGGGTATGTCTTTTGGATCGATCTCTCTCAACTTCATGCTGGCGCGGGCGAGGGCGGCGAAGAAGATCGGAATATACACGTCTACTGGTGAGGGTGGATATCCTGACGCTATTGTTCCGTATCGTGATCATGTGATCACGCAGGTGGCGACGGGGATGTTCGGGGTCCGGGAGGAGACGATACAGTACGCGCCGATTGTCGAGTTCAAGTACGCTCAAGGCGCGAAACCGGGTCTCGGCGGGCATTTGCTGGCTGACAAGGTGACGTCGGAGGTTGCGAAGATGAGGGAGTCCTCGATGTTTACTAGTCTTTACTCGCCTTTTCCGTTTCATAGTGTCTATTCGGTGGAGGATCACAAGAAGCATGTTGACTGGATCAAGACCGTGAATCCTCGCGCACTTGTCTCGGTGAAAGTGTCCACGCCGACGGATGTGGACATGGTGGCGATCGGGAGCTACTATGCGGGGGCGAACATCATCCATATCGACGGTGGCTATGGTGGGACGGGGGCAGCGCCGGAGATTGCGAAGAAAAACATCGCAATGCCGATAGAGTACGCGATTCCGAAGGTCCACGACTACCTAGTGTCAGAAGGGGTCAGAGACGATATCGTACTCATAGCAAGCGGTGGCATCCGGACGGCTGACGATGTCGCAAAGTCGATTGCATTAGGTGCCGATGGTTGTGTAGTGGCGACTGCCGAAGCAGTGGCCGTCGGTTGCACGCATTGTGGTAATTGCGAGCGGGGACGCGGATGTCAGGTGGGCATCACGACAACGGACCCTGAGCTCTCACGGCTTATCGAGCCTGAATGGGGCGAGACGAGGATTGTGAATCTCTTCAGTGCATGGTCGAAGCGGCTCAGATCGATACTGGCAGGTTTCGGGTTGGAGAGTGTAAGGGATCTGCGGGGAAGAAAGGACCTGCTGGTGAGGTACAAATGAGAACGTTGTCTGGAGAGCGGATTATTGATTCGAGAAGATCACTGCCAGTAGACAGAGTCCAAGTCGGCAAGCAAGAGGCGGAAGGTGGATGCGGCGTTGTCGGCCTCGCATCTAATGCTCCACTTGAAGGAAAATATCTGCTCCAGTCTCTTGTTCAGATGCGGAACCGGGGAAACGGGAAGGGAGGAGGAATCGCGGCTGTCGGACTCATCCCGGAACAATTAGGGGTCTCCAAAAAAATTCTGGAAGAGGATTACATCCTACAGGTTGCTTATCTCGATAAATCGGTTAGAAAGAAGGTTGAGAACGAGCATATTCGGCCTTTCTTTGTTGTCGACTATGAGTCGAGGGTAGATGCTGTCGATGATTATCGATCAGTTCCGGGTCTTGAGGTCGAGCCCCCTGAGGTTTACAGATACTTTGTGAGGATCAAGAGAGATGTTCTTGCAGGGTTTGCTCGTAAGAACGCTCTAGAGGGTCTCAGGGAGAGTGAGGTTGGGGATGAATTTCTCTACCAGAACTCTTACCGATTAAATCAGCAGTATTACTCCTCTCTCGGCGAGAAGAAGGCGTTCGTTGTCAGCCATGGGAAAAACATGGTCGTATTGAAGCTGGTGGGTTTTGGGGATGATGTTGTACGGTATTACCGGTTGGAGGATTTCAAGGCGCATGTTTGGATTGGGCATCATCGGTATCCGACGAAGGGCCGGGTCTGGCATCCAGGCGGCGCGCACCCGTTCGTGGGGTTGCATGAGGCGTTGGTGCATAATGGTGATTTTGCGAATTATCATTCGATAATGGAGTACTTGGCCCAGCGGAACATTCACCCGTTATTCTTGACGGATACGGAGGTCTCTGTGTTACTTTTCGACCTTCTCAGCCGCGTCTACAAGTACCCACTGGAGTACCTGATAGAAGCTCTGGCACCGACAACGGAGAGAGATTTTGAGATGCTGCCGGAGGAGAAGAAAAAGATCTACCGACTGATACAGTCAACGCACATTCACGGGTCCCCTGATGGCCCATGGTTCTTCATCGTCGCAAGGAATGATGTGGAGAAGAATGTGTGGCAGTTGCTCGGGATTACTGACACATCGATGTTGAGACCACAGGTGTTTGCGGTGCAGGAAGGCCCAATGAAGATTGGGATCATAGCGTCAGAGAGGCAGGCGATTAATGCGGTATTAGGAAAATTGCAAGAGGATCAAAAAATTCCAAGTAGATTTGCGGATTCTTACTGGAATGCACGGGGTGGAAGCTTCACCGACGGGGGAGCATTCCTCTTCACTGTTAGAGATGGGGAGGGTGGGAAGGAGTTGGAGTGTGCGGACAAGTTTGGAAAGTCGATTGAACTTCCGGAGCAGAACTGGTTGCCGAATGTGGGTTCGAGTGTTTCTCTGAATGCGAGTATTGCGATTCAGTTGCAGAAGGGTCCAGGTACGCAGGACCCGTTGGGATTCTATGAGTATGTTCGTCCCGCGCTGAGGCATGCTGGCTTCCAGTATGTGGGGGAGATTCTGGAAGAGTTGAAACGGCTGGCTATGAAGGGACAAGAGTCCCGACAATTCGCGATAAAAGCACTCTCACTACTATACGACAGAATCTATAACACTGGAAGAAAAAAACGAAGCTCATTACTACAACTATACCACGAAACACTAAACGACGTTTTCTCGTCTATCTCAGTATCGAACTACGACTTGTACACTCGACTGGACTGGAAGAATAGATCTAGACTGGTCCATCCCTTATTCGACGAGCAAGTGCTGGTGGTTGATGCCCTAGAGTTTCCGGCTGAAGGAAACGAGAGCGCTGCCAGGTTCGTGGTCGACGCATATGGAGAAGGCTGGAGGAACATTCTACTCTACAATTTGCGAGGCCACCGATTCATTGGGAGCGGGCTCGGCGCAACAACTAATGGTTTGAAGATTGACTGCTACGGAGACATTGGAGATTACGTCGCGTCTGGTATTGACGGTTGTGATGTCACGGTTCATGGTGCTGCTCAGGATCAGGCCGCCCAGATTCTCAAGTATGGAAAACTAGTGGTTCACGGTGACGTGGGCCAGGCGTTCATGTATGCGGCGAAGGGAGGTGATGTATATGTGCTCGGCAATGCAGCGGGACGACCACTCATCAACGCTGTAGGTAGGCCAAGAGTAGTGATCAACGGGACATGTCTTGACTATCTAGCAGAATCGTTTATGGCCGGGGACCCGTACAATGGAGGCGGGTTCGTCGTTGTCAACGGATTGAAACCGTCCTTTGACGGAAGATTCGTTGAACAAGAATACCCGTATCCCGGGAGCAACTTGTTCTCGCTAGCGTCAGGCGGAGCGATATTCATTCGGGACCCCCACCGGAAAGTTTCGAGTGAACAATTGAACGGTGGACGATTGACAGAATTCACTATGAAAGATTGGGAACTGATTCTTCCATATCTGGAAGAAAACGAGAAACTGTTTGGAATATCAGTGAAGAAAGACGTCTTGAGTGTTCGGGAGATACACTTGGACCCACCTCAGGTCTATCGCAAAATTGAACCCATACCGTTGCAGGAACTAACCTAGCTCGAACCTTCAGAACCGCTTCTTTCTCCAGCCACGAACCTTCTTGAACCGTCAAACTTTCCGCGCTCTTAAGGTGGCACAAGTTTCGGAATCCGGCAACATCAGTGCTAGCTTTCTTCAGTTTGACATCTTAATAGCTGATTCACAGCAGTTAATTCTAGATATATCAGAGTTAGAGTGTTAAACCAACAACAAGCAGAGATAATCGTATCCGAAAGGCCCCCTGTGGCGCCCGTTTTTGATGGAGCAGGGAACTACGTGAGGTGCTCAAAATGTGCAGCGATACCCCGCACGGGATGCCGTTGCTATTATTGCACAGAAGTGAGAGCACGCATCCGGAGAAGGGGCTTCCTTAACCCGGAGAAGGGGCTTCCTTAACCCGATTACCCCTTACCCGAAGTATTTGGCTTCGACTCCCCAACGATGTACCCACTGCGGTCTTGCTATCTGGGAGAGGACTCGGAAACAGGCATTCCACGCTGAGTGCAAGTATCTGTGGGATGAAGCGAAACTCAAAATCTACAAGGCAAATCAGCTCATCTGGGTGATTCGTAAGCAGGGCTACTACGACCTGGACGGCGCTCAACATGGGACTGCTGGAATGACTGACGAAGCAATACTCGACGCAATAGGACAGGGACTGCCTGTAGGGATAGTGTATGAGAATCTGCAAAGCGGTGGATTCCGCTTCGTGAAGGTCGAGTTTCGTGGAGACTATCTTTGGCGGCCCGAGGTGAAGCGGAGAACCGTATCAAAAAGAATCGCCAAATACGAAGCTCTGAAAACGCCGAGTAAGCCGCTCTTGGAGAAAGAGCTGTTCGTCCAAGTCAAGCGCGCTCAGCGCCAAGAGCTCCGGGCCGAGCAACGCCAACGCAAGATCGGAGGACGAAATAGACTAGGGGTAGGCCGATCTTGAGCCGGTCTACGTCTGACCGTTGGACTTAGTCCTCGTCGTGCCGCTTTTGCAAATACTGGTGCCCATTGCTCTCAAACTGTTGGATCGGAGGAAGAGGGACCCTCCGGTAGTGATTGTAGTGATCACGCAGCTGCCGAGCAAGACTATTAGATAGCGGATAGCCCAAAGGTGAACGATGACAGTCCAAATCCTAAGGTGGGCACCAAAAAAAAGGACGGGTCTAGGTCACGGTAAACTTGATGATGCCAAGTCCGGCTAGCTCAGTCATTAGTTCCAAGCCCTTTGCATCTAATCGGTCTTTCTCAAAGGTGATGTGCCCGAACTCTGTAAAGTCCGAAGCGAAACTTACACCCTCCTCCCTGAAAATGACAATCTTGTTCCCGTAGAGAACACTGCCTGCTCCTAGTTCGTACACAACATTATCGCTGGGTCTCAGGACAGTTTCTTCATCTCCTGTAAAGATGAAGATACCGGCTGTACATTTCTTCATCTCCTCTGCTACCTTCTGCCCTATTGGTCGTCCTTTGTGTGGCTCGTCGCTAGCCACGATGTGTGCGATCTTGTATTTCTCAAGAATTTTTACGGCTTGGTCTAGGGGCTTCTTGTTCTTGCCGTGTGCCACGAAAATCTGTTTGGGGCCTTCGGCTATCGCCGGCGGAATCTTCGGTGTAATTGAGAAGCCTTCCCCTTCGCTCGGGCCTGAAAGTGGTGGCTCTGTCACACCTTCTTTCGGTTCTTCTGAGCCAGAGACTTCGACTACCGGACCCAGTTTGTCGAGCCTGAGATACCTCACTCCGCCCGCAGTCGCGTCAGCGAGATTGTAGTCGGCTATGTTTTGCATGAAAACCCGAAGAAACTCATCAACATCCTCCTGCGGAATTCCGAATCCTCCGCCCGATGGGGGCTTGACCAGCGTGTTTCGGAAAACGTCCTCGCGAGGGATTGGTTTTCTATCCATCCACGAGTAGACCTTTTTGAAGATCGGAGAAAACAGCAGAGCCTTTCGGAGTTGTGCGTTAACGTCGACGTCAACAGTCGGTGCGACTATCGAACTTCCTAGCGGATTGAGACTGATGAACTTGGTGCTGGGACTTCCCTCGGTTAGCCCGTATCTATACGAAGAAGCAAGTAACTGTACGAACGCGCTGCTAGTGGGGGACTGACCGACTGCCTTCGCTACGTCAAGGATATCGAACGGGTTGCCCGCGTTTTGGGTCCATACCGCTTGGGCAATTGGAATTGCCTTCTTCAGGGAGAATCTTGGGAAATAAATGGCTCCGGCCTTTCGTCCCGGCTTAGAGCTTTCCTTCGCCGGCTCGTTTGCTGAGAGCTTCTCCGTGTCGGGCAAATCGATGGTCGAGGAATCTAGATTTTTCCGTTCGACTTAAGGATTTGTGGTTTTCCGAAGGGGAAAACCAATGATAGATGACAAGCGAGGAAATCACATAGACCAACTCAATCTGGCTACGAACGCCCCTCTCGAAAATACAATCGCCCGCTCTTCTCCATGGAACCTAGCCCGGTTCCGTTGAACTGGCATTCCGCTCCAGGCTGTGTTTGGCGTTTGGCCATTACGACCTGGTCTATGTCTGCACGATAACTGCTGGGCTCATAGCCTACGCCGTCATCTTCGCCTTCCCTTTTCTGGGCATCTTACACAAACGGGTCTCTCGGCCGTCTACTTGGAGCAAAAGCCGCGGGGGGCGCTGACTGAATGCCCACGTTATCCAGATTGTTAAGATACTGGACTCCGGCCTTATTCAGAGGCGATGCCTGGGGAAATACTTGTTGCAAGCAGGAAAGTAGTTAGAACGATTCATGAATATCAAAAGGACTTGGACTAGCCGCGGTCGGAGAACCGAGAAGGCAAAAGGATTATTTCACTGATCTATGATTTCCGAGTCCGGTCTTACTAACTGAACTGGGGTGAAGATGTTCGGTAGGGATGATTCATGACTACTATCAGGAGGCTTTTCGAGCGATAAGGGCTGACATAGATTCATTGAAAGAAGGCCTCCTCAGTAGCGATACTCAAAGTCTCGTCGAACATTACGTGAGCGCATATGAATTGCCACCGATAAAGCGAGATCAGGCTAGAGAACCAGCTTTTGAGGAAGACGGCTCCAAACATCTCGGACAAGCTTCACTGAAAACAATCACATATCTCTATCCAATAGTTCCAGATGAGAAAATTGGTGAGGTAATCCGTAGGCAGGCCAGTACATCCTTAATCCCAGGGATCGAAATTGCCGTTCGAGGTTCTGACCTTTCAACAACTATTCGAATCGAGCAGTGGTCCAGTCCCGAGACAGTTAAGGAACAGATCAGAAAATTTGACGAAACCATTCAGCTCAAGAATAATGACGTAGTCAATGAGAATCGAATCTTCAGAGCACTCATCAAGAGCTATGTTGAAAAAAGGAAACAAATCATTGCAACGGAAACTGAATTCGTTGAGAAACTAATCGAAAAAGTCGGAATTCCTCTCAAGAAGCGACAGTTGGAGAGTCCCCTAACTTTAGAGGTGAAGAAGAGGGTTATCCCGCCCATCAGGAAGCACTCTGTTACGATGGAACCCGTCCTAGATGGGACACAGGTCGTAGAAATAGTCAAGGTAATTCAAAATGCGGGAAGCTGGATGGTCAGAACTCCTGAAGTTTTCTCCGTTCTACAGGAAGAACCTCTACGTGACGTGCTATTGGCCGGCTTAAACATGGTATTCGAAGGTGGGGCAACAAGTGAGACCTTCAGCAAGAGAGGGCACACGGACATTTGCCTGGTAATCTCCAAGGGGGATATTCTGATATGCGAGTGCAAAATTTGGGATGGCCCGGACTATTATCGTCAAGGCATAAATCAGCTATTTGACTACCTAACGTGGAGAGAGAACTACGGCGTCATGATCACTTTCTCAAAGAAGATGAATTTTTCCGAAATTGTGCAGAAGGCGACGGATGTTGCAGTAGCCCATCCGTCATTCATTCAAGGATCAGCGAGGAAGATTAGTGATACATATTTCACTACGAACCATAGATTCCCAACAGACTCCAACAAAACGGTCGAGATTCATCATCTGCTCCTTACGCTCGTCTAAACTCATGCCGAAGCATTCTATGTTCGCGTTTGATGGAAAACCTGTGAAGTTTTCTGTTCATTATTTCGAAGGTGACGAAGATTCCGAGAAACTAGCCGAAGGGTTCTCCCAAAAGTATGGGATCAAAGCTTCCCCAAACTCGGAAATCGACTTTTCGAGACCCTTCTTCGTAATCAATGGCGACTACAGCTTCCACGATAGAACCCTTGATGTCGTGAGAAACATGCCAGACGTTCAAGGATACGTTCACGTTGACAACCACGATGATATCGGCTTGATGCCCTCGGATCCCGAAAATGTAGGCCCAGCAAATTTTGTGGAGAGAATTCTCGCACTAGGCAAGAAGGTGGCCTACGTTGGACAACGATACTGGAGTTTCCGTCTCCTATTCAGTGGTCGGCTCTACACGGGTCTGATGAGGAACAACCTACTTCGATACAAACCGATCGACTCAATCTATTTCATTCCAGACGCGGAGCCGTTTGCAATATTCTACTATGATGACCTGCCAAGGCTAATAGTCCCCGCTTTGGGCGACATCATACCCTCTCGCGATACTCAGGCTGTGTATGTTTCTGAGGCCAAGATTGATCAGATTCCTAAAGAGTACGCAGGTAAGATCGGTAGGTTCCGACCGGAGGAAGTTACTCTATTCTTGCGGGATGGGACACCTATGAAAACCTCGGACAAGGCTCAACCGATCTTTCTTCTCCTTCGAAAGATGTACACTTTTGAAAATCTGCCCGTGAAGAACACCTTCCTCAGCATAGACATGGACATAACCGAGGAGCTACCCCTGAGGACAGTTTACGACACAGTTGGAAATATCGCAAGAAGTCCCATCGAAATCGCAGGCGGTGACATTTACGGGCTCAATCCAAACGATCCGGTGTCGCCAATTATTGTCAAGAAGGTTCTCGATGGGCTAGAGGATGCTTGGTCTCATCTCCTCAAGTTGAGCAAGCAGGAAGGGAAATCAAATGAGAAGGGGGATTAGGCCGCGATGAGTTTCTCAGTTTGCGACACAAGTTTGCCGAGAGTGTCTAAGACAATGCGTCCTCAATCGGAGGAAGTCGGCGGATGAAGGACTCTTGAGTGAGCTAGGAGACTCGAGAGACGTTGGCCGGACGAAGAAGAATATCGCGCTCTTCATGTTGTCGTCAGTGGGCTTTGGCGTCATACTCAGCCTTCTCTCTTGGTCGATACCTTACCTACTCCCCGCGGGATTGCTGCCCGTTTATGTTCTGATTGCCTCGCTGGTGCTACTGACGGCCTTGGGGTTCGTCGCATTCAAGCTGATTCTTCCATCCCTCAAGATCTCTCAAGCGGTAGATTGGTATCTGGCCCACGACATGAGAACTGGGAGTGTCCTCTCTCCCATCATCGTAAATTACAGCTTTTGGTCTCTCGCTGATCAAGCATTCCAAGAACTTACCAAGTCGAATCCGAACTATGGCGAAGCATTGAAGCAGCCGTTCAGTTTGCAGGACAATCTACTTGCACAATTTATGTCGTACTCTATTCTCGCATGGTTGGTGAAGCTTCCCTCGACGACCTTATTCTCAGCTTATCGGACCCGGGTTCCGATTGCGCCCTCAATCTATCGAGAAACAAAGGAGAAAATGCAAGAAATTGACCCTCATACTTTCGACGGAATCATAGGTGGCCCATTCGTATCTCTTCAAGGGCTTAAAGCAAGAATGTTGTCGAAAATCAGACTTCCCAAGAGCATGCGATTAAGGGCCGACAAAGACAAGCTAGTCATGAGCAACCGCTATGTCAAGATCCGCGTGGGCTACCACTTGAATTCGTGGTTCCGCGGACTTGACCTCGCCACCCAGAAAATCCTCGGGATCAGTGATGATGATGCCCATGAATTCGGGAGTCTTGATGGAGTTGTTACTTTTGAAGCAACACTGAAATCATTGGCAACGTTGTTACCAAATGCTGACAGATATTGGAATTTCGCGAAGGAAGCTGCAAAGAATCTCACAGCGAATTACAGTTGGTCTTTTGTGATGAGAGACGTGAAAGAAATGTTAACCTGGAACATGCTGGCGAAGCACAACGACCTTGTGATGTCCAGATAGGATTCACCGTTACGCGGAACTAGAATCCGAATCTACCAGGCCCCATTACTCGACAAATAGGTTGTATTGTGGAAGGTGAAAGTCGGGTCTGCTTATCTTGGCTTTGAAGATGAACCAGTCGTTAGTCGTTGCCGTGGCTTCATAGTAATAGGGAATGCCGTGGCGGGTGAAGTAATCGGCGATAACTCTCTCCGCCTTACTCCTAACCGGTTGACCAGTCAGCGTGACTGATGGTGTGCCGTACTCCTCATGGGATCCGAAGAGGTCATTCAACCAAGAGAGAAGGCCCATCTTGGATAACAGCTATGACCAACTCGACATTAACGCGATCTTCTTCTATCCCGAGAGTAAGGCGAGTATCCTCAAGTTACGTTGAGTCTTGTTTTATCAGAGAAATGTCTTCTAAGGCCGCGACGCAACAATAATCGGATCGTATAGCTCACACCGATGCCATCTCCTATGACATAGTCGCCCTTGTCTCCAGCGCCCTTAGAGTCGGGCCCCGTGAGATGGGCTGGTATCCTGTCAAAGGATAGCGAGTTCGCTTCGAAGGAACCGATATTGGATGGGTCAAAGACCAGAACGAGTTCTTCAAAGCTCCTACCGATGGGTTTCCAAACAGTGTTCATCTGCCCACGCCCTTTGAGCTTGCCGAGAGTCT
>Ga0209154_1000578_pt1 | contig 23806 bp, 21 predicted proteins | sample GraSoiAngelo_121_FD_185878 | JGI IMG/M metagenome (GOLD analysis project Ga0209154, IMG submission 185878) | Grasslands soil microbial communities from the Angelo Coastal Reserve, California, USA - 14_0919_12_20cm (SPAdes) (version 2) | ecosystem: Environmental > Terrestrial > Soil > Grasslands ... | reverse complement strand
GAAATAGGAAACATTTTCCTGCGCAGGAATTCCTAAGTCTGGCGGAAAGATGTAGCAACAATAGAAATATTGTCTCGTGGTTATATCGTCCATCGGTACGCGGATCTGTAGGACGGGAGCCTTCCGAGAACCGGTGGCGATCAGATTTGGGAAAACAAGCGTTTGCCCTACTGTCCAGCTCTCGTCCTCATAGGAGCCCCCTTCCAGCAGGTCCCTCTTTACGATCCCGTACCGAGACTCCTCATATGCAACTTCTATTTGGCGTCTCTGGACCGGTATCGGCTCATCCCCCAAGCGCTCGAAGACGTAGTTAGTAAAATGATAGTGCAGGAACTCCCGGTGGATAGTATCCACGGAGTTCTCCATGATTTGCAGCCAATTACATCCCACCTCCACTGTGCCAATTTCTTTGAACACGTTCTCGTCTTTGACCAAGTTTTCCATCATCAGAATGTTCCAACGTGGCAAGAGTGGTGCCGGTGACGGGCCCAGATAGGCAAATATCAGACCTCCCAACTCTTCGACAGGATAATTAACGATGTGAATACGCTCTCGAAGAATGTGACCCTTTGGCTCTGCCGGCATGTCAACGCAGCGCCCATTACCGTCGAACTTCCATCCATGATAGGGACAGCGCAATCCGTTGTCCTCTGGCATCCCATATAGAAGTGATGTGCCCCGATGTGGGCAGTAATCTTGGATGAGACCTAGCTGACCGCTTCTATCTCTATAAAGAACCAGGGATTCGCCTAAAATCTTGACAAGTTTTGTTGGCTGAGCGCGCAATTCCGCGCTTGCGGCGACGGGGTGCCAATAGCGCCGCAGTAGCTCTCCTGCCGGGGTGCCAGGCCCGACTCGTGTCAGTTGCTCGTTCTCTTCGGGAGTAAGCATAAAGTATCCTTATTGAGGCTCAAAGATTTGGATACTGATACTTCACCCGGCTCACAAAACTCCGGGCTCGTCGAATCAGTTCCTGGTGCGGTCGAGGGAGACGATGATCCAACCAGGCTAAGGCGGGATGGACAGGGGGTAGATCCAGTCGCCTCGGAATCCGGAGCGGCTTCCGAGACGCACAGCCATTGACCAGCTCCCGCAAAAGCTCTTGCCAACGAGCGGCGCATATCTCTATGGAGTACTCAGCCTCAACTCGAGCGCGGGCTGAGCGCGCCAATCGCTCCCAAAGCGACTGATCTTCCCGCAGCCGCCGAACCGCAGCGACAAACCCATCACCCCGGTCGTCTACCAATAGGCCTGTTACGCCGTGCTCAATTAATTCCGGTGCCCCGCCACGCGCATGACGAAGACCAATGGGAACCAGACCGCAAGCCATCCCTTCAAGAAGACTAAGGCCAAGCCCTTCCCAATCCGACAGAAGGACCACGGCATGGCACTTTAACAAGTGTTTTGAGATCTGATCGTTTTCTACACGGCCGGCCAGATGAACCGGCAAACCTTCGCCCTCTTCACGAAGTATATGCTCTACCGCTGAACGATCCTCGCCGTCGCCATAGATAAATGCTTCGGTGCCCGGAACTTCGCGCACAGCCCGGCAAAGAGCGCGGGTTACTTCGGAGATCCGCTTTGCTTCCTCCGCCAGTCGCCCCACGTAAGCAAGCCTCAGCCGGCCGTTGGGCTTTTTGGCCACATCTTCTGGAATCGAAACCCCGCACGGAATCCTCCGGACCAAAATTCCCTCGGGACGCCGTTTGAGAACATCCTGCTCCAGGTACTTGGACACACAGACAAAGGCCGAAACTTGATAAGCGGCCCGGCCGAGGACAAACTCATCTAAAAGTCCCGGATAAAGAAAATGATCCGCTCCAACGTGGCATATCCCTACAGTGGGAATGCCAGCTTCCCGTAGCCAACGCCCCGCGTAGTATGCTGCCGGAACAACCATATTGGACACAAACACATCAGGCGGGTTCTCCGCCAGTTGTTCGAGAAGCCAGCGAACCCGTTGTTCCGTATATCTCTTTTCTTCGTCAGAAGATGTCGTGCATTTAACCCCAGCCTGGCGGAGTGAACGAACGGTTGGAAGTTCTTCCTCATGCGATGAAGTAAAGAATAGAACCCGCGACTCGATCCCAAGCCGGCGGAGATCGGGCAAAAAGTGGCAGAGCCATGTGTTCTGTCCGCCACTAAGATTGCTATATTCCCTAGTACAAAAGGTAACCTTCATTAACCCGATGTGACTGAAGCGCAGAACTTGTGCCATGTGGAATAATGATCTCCTGTCATGTTCTGTCTCGGGTATTCATGAGCTGTCCCCAGATTACGAGGGGCAGTCCCGCCCGTGTAAGGTTTCCGAATCTCCGACCCGGGCAAAGTTGCTAGAGTCCTTCTCCAACTCTCTCTGCCACACTTCTCACTCATATCTGTCCTCGATGCAGAGACTATCCCGGAGTTGTAATCCCTGAGCCTTAGAGGAAGTCGACGAAGTCTCAGCCAACGGCCTCTGCACTGATTGCGGATACAAGCCAGAAGGAGTTTGTCGATGAGGGCGGCGTCATGTCCTATGGCGCGGATGTTGGTCACCTGTTCCGCCGGTCCGCCCTCTACATAGACAACATCCTCAAGGGAACGAAACCTTCTGACCTGCCTGTGCAGCAGGTGACCACTGTTGAACTGCTCGCCTGGATTGATCAAATCGTGGTGCTGTCATGGCTCGTTCCTGCTGGGCTGGCGCTTGTCTATTCTGCGCCGTCGCCACCAGGGCCATACAGGATTCACAGAACGCGATTGGCTGTTCCTGTTTGGTCACTCGCGCAAGGAAGTATTTTCGCCGCGCCTCTTGCTCCGATTGTCCGCGCTGCTGCTCGCCTCGGCGGTCGTCGGCGTCACCATCATCTTCTACGTCTTGCCTCACGGCGTCGGCTGGTTTGCCGGCGCGACGCTTCTCGCCGTCGCGAGTATTTTGCTCACCGTGCCGAGATGGTTGCGGTAAGACTCCGCAAGCGAGCGGGCTAAAATACCCATTCGGCTGCCTGGCCTTAGCATCAGGGCAGCTCGACACTTCCCACTGTGTCATTCTTCGGCACTTCTCCGCCAACTAATAGGCATCCTACAACGGCCCCGGCATTGCTCTACCTTTTGGATAGAAGATTTGCGAAATGCAGCATTTTTTCGATTACGTGATATTCCTTTTCCCGCTTTTCCTCGCACTCTTCGCTCTGGGGAAAGTTCCTAGCTGGACTCTCGGGATCGTAGTCGTAGTCGATATTCTCTGCGTGGCTGTCTTCCTCTGGGTCGGATTCATCATCCCGCCCAAGATTGACCACTATCGAAAGAGCCGCCGCATACGGCGAGGGATCGCAGCATATTTGAGGGAGATGGCGGCAGGAAAAGAATAACCTGAGCCGGGTTGCGTCAATGGTGATAAAAACGCTTTATGAAAAATTCGAGCAGTCGCATCATGAAAAATTCGCGTCGACGATTTGAGGTAAACGGGCAGAACGATGAATAGAAGATTCACTGCAGCTTTGGGACTGTTTGTTCTTGTGCTTACGACAGCCTTTTCTTTGCCTCTGCATGCGGATTCGGGAGCGCTCGGGCTATTGAAAACGCATATTTCGAACTTGCAGCAAGTACTAAGCGATCCAAAATTGGCCGGCGACGAACACTTGATTCAACGAAGGAAAAGCGAGCGGGCCATCTTGCAACAACTCTTTGACTTTGAAGAAATGGCGCAGCGCTCGCTCGGTGCCAACGCGCGCAGGTACAACGATCGCTTGGGAGAATTTACGCCGCTTTTCATCGATTTTCTGGAACATGCCTATATGGGAACGTTAGAGGAAAATGGCGACGCCAAGATCCAATATCTCAGAGAAATTGTTGTCGACGATAGTGTCGAGATAAACACCAAAACGAGTTTGAAGAACGGCAGAGAATACAGGGTTGATTATAGGCTTTTTCTGAGCCCTGCGGGGTGGCGCGCGTATGACGTTATCGTGGAGGGCATCAGTTTGGTCGGTAATTACCGGTCTCAATTCGACAGGGTTTTGCAAAAGAAGTCCTTCGATGAACTTCTCCAAGATCTTCGGGAAAAGAAAGACAAGCTCAATTAACAGCATTTCCTAAGCTTGTATTTATTTTTCGCCACTAACTCCCGAATATTGTTGGTTCAGACTTATAACTTACGGAAGATCCAGTGAAGAAAAAAATTCTTATTGTGGAAGATAACAAAGACTCTCTTGAGATCCTAGGTCTACGTGTAACAGCGATTGGATATCAGGTCATAAAAGCCCGCAACAGCAAAGAAGCGATCGCATTCGCCGAGGCCGAGGGGCCAGACCTTATTTTCATGGATATGGAACTGCCGGATGCCGACGGAGTCAAGACAACCGCGATACTTAAACAGAATCCCAAAACCTCTCGCATTCCCGTCGTCGCGCTGACGGCTTGGATGTCTGAACTATGGCGAGAAAAAGCTTCGAAAGTGGGCATTGTAAGTTACCTATTAAAACCGGTCTCGCCTCAGACTTTAAAGCAAACGATTGAGAAATTTACCAACGGATCACCTAGTCCTGCCGATAACAGACCCCTCGAATTTAGCTCGCCCTATTGGATAGGCAATTAAAGGCGGCCCCTGAACCCGGGAAGAGAAGTAGAGACTGAAATCTCAGTTGACGCGTACTATGTCGCCATTAAGCTGTAGTTAAAGCTACTCCAATCAACCTCCCGCTGTTTCCAGAAGCCGCGTTTAGATTCACGGCAGGACGGTAGGCGTGAATTCTCTTGTGGTTTGGTTCGACTAAAAACCAACGCTCGTAAACAATAGAAACTTCGTAGAACACGACCGGTTCTTTATCTTTTTTTCTTAGCAGCTGTTGCCTTTCGGATTATCGCAGCGCATTTTGTGGCGTCTGCGTCAGACTCAAATCCAAAAACCGCTGAATATTTTCTCCCTACCACCTGGGCTACGAGAAAATCCATGTTGATTCCTGCATCGGCAATGGCCTGCGCGGTTGCATAGCCAAGGCCCGCCCTGTTATCGCCCTCGACCAGCAGAGCCGGGATGACTGACGCGCTGAATCCCGCCTCTCCGGCTGCAGCCGCGGACTTCTTCCCCGTTACCGGGTAAAGCTCAATAGCGGCTTTGGATTCCGCGCCCGGAAAGCGATAGGCCATCACCACATGGATGTCTGCTCCTGCGTTAGCAAGCGGCGCAAGAGCGTTGGCAAGAATTCCGGGCTGATTCTCAACCTCTTTTCGCCACAGCACGATCTTTTTGACGGTCACTGACATATTTGAGTTCCTCCTATTTCCCAGGCTTCCCTTGCGGGTTTCTTGTGGTGGAATTCTATTGCCGCGTGATTGTGGCTACAAGGTTGCGGCACACAGTGGTTAGACCTACAAACTAAATTGCCACAGCGGTCTGCGTAAGGGCAACGCTACCCGGCAACGCTTCGGTCATACTCAGATCTGGCATTCTGGTACGCCGTTGCCCAACGCTGCTGTTCATAACTCCACGAAAGATTTGTTCTTGGAAGTAAGTCCTTACGGGATAGGCAAGGAAGGCTAGGGCAACCCTCCTTACCAATCGCCGAAGAGTGCAGCGATTGCAGGCCGCTCTGCTATCCCGCGCCGCGAATACGGCGCTAGATTCGTAGAGCAACTCGAAGGCCAATGAAGAGGCGAGAAGAGAAGCTAGGCGAGTGTGGCACCACGACACGACGACTCCCAAAAATCACTTAAGGGACGACGCGACTTCTGGCAACTTTGCCCATCTTGGAAATCTGAGACCCTGATACAAGCCGACACGCCTTCTTTGTCTTGGCGACAGCTCACGAAAAAGCAGGACAGAATTTGACAGCCAGTCGGCAAGGCAGATAGAGAGAACGAAGCTGCCGGAACCTCGACGTATCGAAGATTAGAGGAAAGGCGAATTGTTTACACGTCTTCGCGATAAAACTTTATCGAGCAGGGGAAACCCAGCTACAGCTAACTGCCGCCGAAAACTGAAGTATGTCGCGCGCTACGCCAAGATATTCGTGTACAAGTTCTTCCTGATTTGAACCGAATGAACGGCCTTTTGCTTGGACCTTTCGCTTGATTAAGTACCGCATGTCAGGCTCGTTCATCGAATATCCGTGGTCTTTCTTATACTGATCAACCAGCCGGTAAAAGCGTTTTCTGTCGGATGGGTGGTTGGAATCCCAAGTTTCAGGCCCAACCCAATCGTTTAGCGCCACCTCAGTTTCGGATGTAAGCTGCAAATGTGTTACTCTTGTACTTGCTATTGTCGTTCTGGTCAAGCGGGCCGATAGGCATACGACCGATACCTTCTCGTCATCCGTTGTTACGCCTCTAGGCTGACTCTCCTACTTAGCGTCCTAAGATGCAAATGCCTCAAGAGAGTGGGTTAATTTGCCCGCTGCTATATCTCCCTATAGAACTGGGGCATCGTGGCGCTGCCATACTAGAGACTTTTTGGTAAGCCTGCCCTAATTTACCCAGTTCCCGGCCCCGTTTCTTACCGGCCTCGGCATTGCTCTAACTTCCCACCGAAACGCAAGGGCAATGCCTGAACAAAATTTTTTATTTACTCATTGGGTCGTGCATCGTTGGCAGCTTTTGGTTTGTCCTGGTCGTTATGCCCAGGATTGGCCGGGGTCGAAATAACCGCCGTATACAGCGAGGAATCGAAGAATACTTGAGCGAGAAAGCGGCTGGAAAAGAATAACTGAAGCGAATTGCATCAATGGCGAGAAAAACGGCTTATGAGCAATTTCTGGTGACTGATGGATGGACTTTATTCGATCCTATGGACAGTGGAATTCTTGAAAGACTGTCCAAGAAGGACATCCTGGAGGGAGAAGAAAAGTTGATGCTTGCGGTGTTGGGGAAGGCTGTTGAATATTTTCAGAAATATGTCCTTGCAAAGGATGAGAGGGGAAAGAAACTATTCCAAGAAGCGGAAGAGTGGATTTTGGACAAGAACAGCGCCTGGCTCTATTCTTTTGAAAATATCTGTGAGGTCTTTGGGCTACACCCCGATTACATGCGTCAGGGGCTACTGTGCTGGAAGGAGGCAAGGCTCAAGCATCATGCAAAGCGTCTCAACTTTCATCGCACACGTTGATATTGAAGCAGATGCCGCGTTACTTCTCACGTTCTTGCCCTCGCTGTGGCTCTTTCTTCGGCCTAGTTTTACGCCAACTTTCAAGCCGACCGAGAGTACTGTCCGTAGATGGTTTGTGTATAACCTGCCGCTACGGGATTAATTGGGCGCTTGTCCGTGGCCGTGCTTTGGCTATTAAAGTTCACAAAAAACGTTTACCTATTCGCGCTACGAGACCTGGCCTCTAAACGACGAACATCGGGCTTGGCTCAAAATCCAGCAAGCCAAAGCTAGCCGCTACGCCGCCTTCACACCTGCATCAATCCATGCCTTGGCTGCTTCAATAGCGAAGGCTTCAGCCTCTTTCTTAGTCCCAAAGTAATGAACTGAATCCTGAATGGTGTGGGACTCGCGGCCACTGGCGGAATGCCAGCTTATATCGGCAATGGGCATCCGCAGTTCTTTATCTTTGTCGAACTGGCCGATGGCGATGATGAGACAGTCCTTGTAGAGCAACGCAGCCATAAAAACCTCGCTGTTCGGGCTTGCTGACCCTTGGCTAACCCAGCTCAAAGACGACATGGGATGTTAGTCCTCATTGAGGAGCGATGTCAAACAAAACCGCAACCTCAGAAATCAGATATGAACTTTGCGCCTTGACTCGGCGTGCTTGCAGGCGTTCTAGGTGGGCTATTTAATCCACGGCGCGTGAGGTAGTTCAGCCGCGTTACGGTCTATTAGTGGGCAACAAAAAAGCCTAACTCATCAACAGGGCCTGCTTTACTTTGGACAGCACTTCATTTAGGTCAAACGGTTTGGCAATCAAATCCGTTGCTCCATGTTCTATCATGTGGGTCCGATGAATACTTCCATATCCCGACATGAAAAGCACGGGAGTTTTAGGGGAAAGCGATCGAATACGCTCTAAAAGCTGTAACCCATTCACTCCGGGCATGATTACATCCGAAATAACAAGGTCAAATGCATTGTTCTCCAACATTCTAACCGCTTCGCTTCCGTCGCAAGTCTCGTTTATGTCGAAACCTTCTGAACGCAAGAAATGGCCAAGATTCTGTAGGTTTCGGGGATCATCGTCAACGAGAAGGATTTTATCGTGCATATTTCCGCGATCAGCATTTATGATGCCAGCGGGGCCTAGTCTACTATTTCGAGTAATTAGCGGTCTCTGTTTAGTCGAGTTGTACCGGAAATTAAAACAAATTGCCGTCTCATGTATCTCATAACCGACATTTCGGCTCACCGAAGGCTCGATCGCAGCCTATTTGAGAACTGCCTGTCTTGATGTTTTTGTTTTGCATCGGTGCGAATGTCCCGTGTGTTCATCTTAAATGACACCGTGCGCTCTCAGACGCCTTCAAAGGTGCTGTATTGGAATGACAACGAATAACGCTGAGAGCAGAACACAGGCAGTTATTCTCCCTTAGGTGGGAAGGTTATCGTTAGTGGGTTAAAGAATAATTCGAACCCCTCACCGCCAAACGACTTTTACTTCTCTCGCTGACGTTCGTGGCCTATGCGTTTCAGCACGGGCGGAAAGCGACATGATGGCGATGGGTAATCCCATGACCCGAATCCTGCCGTTCTTGGCACGGTTCGCCGCTGGCAAGGCTTAGTACGATAATACGGCAGTATCACAATACCCTGGTTACTAAAGGTGACGCTTTATGACATTTCACATAAGAGAAAAAAATGGTGACTCAGGAAAATCAATGACATCTGGAATTTGGCGCACGGGTTGCTCCAGGTGAAAGATGTCCATGCTAAAAACCAAACAAAAAGAGGCTAGACAAGATATGTTCACCACGACTATTTCCCTCTCTCCAGAGGTTCACCAAAAGCTTAAACACCTGGCGGTGGATTTAAGGGTGTCCTTTCGGGACCTGATTCGAGCGGCTATTGAAAGCTATCTTGGACGCTGTAAGGAGGAAAAACAGAATGGAGTTGAGACAAATTCGAAACAACACGCGGTTTTGGTAGAGAATAATTAGACGATACAAAGGAGTATTGCATTATGAAAGCTCAGACAATTGACTTAGGAAAGCCCACTTTTTGGCAGCTTGTCTTTTCACAAAGCAAAGTGAACGGAGCACCATACACTGAGGAATGGCTGTCGTTGGGCAGCTGGAAGTGGCCGGAGAATACCTATCTCCAACGTCGATTGAAGGCTCTAAGACAATATCAATCCTCTGACTTTGATGATTCACATCAAATTGCGGCGTAATCCAACCCTTCCAGCGTATAGCCATTCGCCGCGACTTTGAAGAGTGACGCCCCAGGGACCGTCACATAGCCATCGAGCCGCTTGCAATAGTAAAGCTTGACGATGGTTTCGCCGGGGATTAATTCGCCCTCAGAGTCAATAATTTCTCGCTTTCCAGTGAGGGGGCTGATAGCACTCCAAAGTTCATTGCCTTGATAGCCTTTTTTCATGCCCACAAGCCTACGGCATAAAAGAGTCGCTCGTCAACGACTGGAGCGCCACGGTCCGTGCTGCCCGGCCCTCTCCAGGATGGACTCCGGGCGTGTCGCTGGTGTCGGTTTCCTCCTGCCAGGAGACGTATGGTACGATTTAATTGACGGGCTTCCGGTCAGCTTCAGGCAGCTGGGGCTTGAAGAGAGAAAACAGTTTATTCCCGTAATCCGAGATTGGAACTTTAAGGCGAGCATTGCGAAACCTGTGCGAACCCCATTTGTCAGGGTCCAATCAGTGATCTACCTCCACCCGGTAACGGAAAAGTGTGGCGCCGAACGCCCAGGAAGTTTTGCTCGAACCAATGTAAGACGGAAGGCTGGATATTGGCGACGGCAGCGAAACTCCTTATGCGCGAAGTCACAAAGCAGGATTTCCCGGGGAGTCATGACCGCGAGAGAGAATAGACTTCTGCGGCGGCCTAGCGATCGCTGAAGAGCGCATTCCGAAATCAATAGGAAATCAAATGTGAAGTTTTCAGCCGCGGGGTGGGCCTCCTCCAAGCCCGATGAGTGCCTGAGATGAGCGAATGGGGTGGACGGTGGCGACTAAAACTCGACGAGATACCAAGCCTCCAGCTCGTCGCCTCAGACCTCACAGAGAATTAATATCAACCTGCGAACGCGGCCTACTTGTCGCTGATCAATTAATCCGAGAGCACCCGAGTGTTTGGTGTCTGCGGCTAACGAGTCGATGCATTGGAGCCGCCGATCCGGCGCGTGGAAAGCGGAAGATCACTTGGCGTCGATGCCGTAGCGGAGGTTGGCGTAGGCCTCCAGGTGTACTGGATTGGGGTAAAAAAAAACGCGGGTCGGGGTAGTGCTAAAGGGTAATTCTAGGAATCCAAAGTACCCGTTATACATGATGCATTCCGGTTATTTCTCACTTTATTTCTCACTAAGTTTTGTTGTTTTGAAAGCCTTTGGAATCAAGATTATGCAGTCGAATCTTTCGGGAAAGGGTCCGCAGTCCGATTCCACAGCTTTTTGCCGTAAGCGCAACGTTCCCGCCGAAATCTTCCAGCTTTTGCTCAAGAAAACGCTTTTCCTGCTCCGTCATCCATTCGTCCAACGAAGCGCAGAGAATAGCTCCGTTTTCCTTCGGCTGAGGTTGGGGCATAAGGTCGAGCAAGTCTACTGCGTCGATGATAGGTCCCGCAGCCAACACGATCGCTCGCGCGAGAATGTTTTGAAGCTCTCTAATGTTTCCCGGCCAGGCGTAATCCATCAAAACATTCACCACATGCTTGGAAATGGTATTAATACCCTTTTCCGCGGCAATCGGCTGATGACGGAGAAAATCATGCATCAGCAGCGGAATGTCGACCTTGCGCTGACGCAGAGGCACCAGGTGAATGGGAATCACATTGATCCGATAGTAAAAGTCGGACCGCATCCGACCCTCAGCAACCATTTCCTTTAACGGAATGTTGCTCGCAGCGATCACCCTCATGTCCACGTGAATGCTTGCGCCTCCGCCCAGCCGGTGGACTTTCTGGTCCTCAAGCACGCGCAGCAATTTGCCCTGCATCACCACCGAAATGCTCTCAATTTCGTCCAGAAACAGGGTTCCTCCATGGGCGAGTTCGATTTTTCCCGGTTTTGGGTGATCCGCACCGGTAAAGGCGCCCTTCTCGTGACCAAAAAGCTCGTTTTCCAGTAAGCTCTCGGGAAAGCCGGCGCAATTGATGGTTACAAACGGTCCGTCACGCCGCTGGCTTTGGTAGTGGATGGCGCTCGCAACCAGCTCTTTTCCAGTTCCCGTTTCTCCTTGAACCAGCACGGTCATGTCTGTAGGCGCCACCATCCGAATGATCTCAAAGACTCGGTGCATCTCTGGAGTTTTGCTGAGCATGCCGCCGAAGACGGAGCCATCTTTGAGCCAGCGGCGGAGGTGGCGAATTTCCATGTACACATTGGATTTTTCCAGGGCAGCGCGAGTCGATTCCTGCACCGTTCCCAGATCAAAAGGTTTCACCATGAAATCGCTGGCTCCGAGTTTGAGAACATTGACCGCAGTCTCTATATCGGAATAGCCTGTAATGGCGATAACCGGCACGTCGGGAAAGTTTTCGTGGATGTACGATATAAACTGGACGCCGTCCATCCCTGGAAGCTTGATGTCGGTGATTGCCAAGTCGATGTCTTCCTCCGCGAACCGGGAAATGCCTTCTTCCGCTGAAGAAACCGCGACCACCGAATAGCCGCTTTGGGTGTACAAGCGTTCCAGCTGCTGACGAACCGTCGGGTCGTCGTCTACTACCAGTAGGGTGGGAATGGGAAGATCGATCTCGTTCTTGAGCAACTGTCCGCTTTTGGACGGTCGCCGGTCTTCGGACTTAGACCCTGTCAAATGCTGTATCTTGGACATCTTAATGCGATCGCGTTTTGTGACCGAGTGACTTTTGTTTCATGGCGTCGAGGATTCGAGGGACGTTGACGCGGACGTGTTGCTGTTCGCCCCTTTGGACGCGGTTTCAATTTCGGTACTCTCGCCCCGGCCTTGCGCATTCGATACCGCCGCGCCCTAAGAGCCTGAGTGGAATCATGACGGCGACGTTTCTGGAACCGGTGATGACCGGAATCCGCTCCATCTCAGTCGTCACGATCTTTCTGTTTCCCCTTCTCCATTCTTTCTCTCCGCCTTTCCCGCTTCCCCCGCTCAAGGCCCGCCGCGTACTCGGCCCAGGTGAGGAGCAGGATGCGGCCTTTGGCAAGCTCTATCCGGACCAGCCGGTCCCAGCCACAGGCCAAGAAAGCAGAGGAAACCAAAACAGAGCAACATCATCATTTGATCACCGCCACATCGCCACCAGCAACGCCAGCAACACCGCCGCCGCGATAACGGCGATGATAATGTTTTCTGGGGTCAAGGGAGTAGTCACCGGATCACCCCCGCCTCCACGAGTTTGTTGCGGGCGGCTTGAAGCTCGTCAAATAATCGCTTCCCCTCGAATGCGTTGGGGCCATAATACCCGCGAAGCGCCTCGGCGCATCGAATGTACTCGTCGCGCAGGGCGAGCTGGCGGTGCAGGTCGGCGATCTTGGCGATGATTACGCCACGATCTATGTGGACTTGGGAGCCGCTGTATGGGTTCTCCAGGGGATCGTCAAATTCCTGAATCATCAATTGAAGAACTGCTCCTGCGAGATCACTACGCTTCGCCTGTTCGTGATAAAAAAGAGCGAGCCGCCAGAGAGCTCTTTTGCGCTCCTGAGCTTCACTGGCTGCGTCAATCGCTTTAAGAATCTCTTGCTCAACGGGCGGGTATTCCGGGAGGAAGTGGCGCCCTGATGGACGAGCTCATGCGCGATTTTTGAGCGCAAAGTACGCGCCATAGAAGACATTGCCGACGTGAGTAATCGTTGGAACTCGCGGAAGTGTTGAATGACACCTCTGTCGGGCGGCATTGCCAGTCAACTGAGGATCGGGCAGAGAGGTCAGAACCGGGTTTGAGCTACAGTCATAGACTGCCTTGCGCCGTTAGCGGAATCGAGCGAGACCGACAGATAAGTTCAAGGTTTTCCGTCACCCTTTCATCCAATTCCTGAAGGGAAAGCCAAGACGGAGGAGGCTTTACCTAGCACCATAGGCTTGACACCGGCAGATATAACAAGCGGCTGAAGCGGACGCGCTGACTGCTCCGCTTAGCCAGAGCGGTTATTGCAGAATCGAATTGAAATTCTCCATCACATGCAATCCGCGCAGGAAAAGTGAAACCGTTGCACTTTTTTGGGGTCGTTTGGAAGGTGAAGAGGGACGTTTAGGGGTGAGCGATTTTTGCTCGCCGGTCGCTCCGTCGAGGAAAAGCCTAGAAAATTTCCTTCGGTACGTTTTCACGAGGATTTTTTCCCCGTTCGGGTTCGAATCCAGGTGGGCCCACCAACTTCTTCCCACCAATAACGTCGGCGTAGTGGCGAACCAGAGGAGCCAAAGACGAGTCGATCGGGCCGCATCGCCCCACTCAGCCTTTTCGGAAGAGATTTCTCCCATTCTCTTACCGCTTGCTTTCGCACCTTTTCGGAATTCTATTCCAACGTTGGCAATTTCGCTTCCAATTGTGCCCTGGTACTGACTTTGCTCAATGTTTCAATCCTTATGAGCACGATGGATAAAAAGACCACATTGCCGCAACCCGCTTCAGCAGAGCAGCATAGTGAAAAACTGCTCCTTGAACGGCTTAAAAACAGCATCACGGAGGAGGATTACTTTCGTTGGCTGCTTTTTGTCGTTGGGTTCTACCGCGGCGTCAATAAGGCTGAAGCTGCTATCGCATTGCTCGATAGTTTCATTGAGAAGAGCCATAACGATGAGCAGAAGGCTCACTGTCAGCTTGCCTTAGGGCAAATAGCGACTGATGAGGATCGTCTCGAGGCTGCTTTGAGTCACTTCCGAGCGGCTCTTGGATTCCGCTGTAAAAAGAAAATCACCTATGTCCTCCACAATAACATCGGTTATTGCCTCAACATGCTCGGGCGTTATGCGGAGGGAGAAAAGTATTGTCGTATGGCGATAGACATCGATTCGAGACGCGCGAGCGGGTACCGAAACCTCGGCGTCAGTCTGGAGGGTCAAGGCAATCTCAAGGGGGCGGCGTGGATGTTGGTGGAAGCAGCGAAAGCGGAGGTGTCCGATCCGCGCGCGCGAATCTCGCTGGAAAAGCTCCTCGCCGAACATCCCGCGATTGTTGTTCAATGTCCCTGGATCGCAGAAGGATTGTACCCGGATCTGAAAACAGCGGCCGCCACTCTTCTCGTTTAAATCAGTCCTTAAACCCGAATATGAATTCTACTCAACGGAATTAGCATTCCGTCGCAAACCTCCTACGTATTTATTCCCTCGATTGCGGCACGCAACCAAGGTTCTATCCGTCCCCGAATTTGATCTTCGCGACGTCTTCACGGAAGAAAGCAACCGATACAAGGGTATCGTCAATTTACTGTCCGTTGTCGCGCTTTACAAACCGACTCGTTGGCAGTAGATTCGCTACCGACGCTTTCGATCTACTGCCACATCCCCGCTAGAACAACGTAAGCTCTAAAAGGAGGTCTCCCGTGAAAAGAGTTCGAGACATCCTAACAAGGAAAGGCAATGATGTTTGGTCGATCTCGCCTAGTGCGTCGGTTTACGACGCGATGAAGCTCATGGCCGATAAGGGAATTGGGGCGCTGTTGGTCATGGAAGGGGAAAAGCTGGTGGGAATCATCTCTGAGCGCGACTATGCTCGGAAAGTTATTCTCCAAGGACGTTCTTCGAGAACGACATCTGTCGAGGAGATTATGACGTCTCGGGTTGCGTATGCCGAGCCCGGGCAGAACATCGAAGAGTGCATGGCCGTGATGACCGAGAAACGAATTCGACATCTACCGGTCATGGAAGCAAGCCAAGTACGCGGCGTAATCTCCATTGGAGATCTCGTAAAATCTATCATCGATGAGCAGAAGTTTATTATCGAGCAACTCGAGCGCTATATCACCAGCTAATGGTTCTGTGCTTCCCATGTTTGAGCCCCCAAGGGCGTTTTCTAGCCTTTCTGTGTCATAAAAGCCGCATTTTGGGATCTTCGTCGGCTTGACACGATCTTTGACAAACCCGCGGAGGTGAAACAGTTCAATTTCGCCAAAAAATATCAAATTTTCCGAAAATGGCCCTTGACATCGAAATCTCGGGATGACATAAGAACATTAGGTTTAACCATCGTATAGCCTAAAAGTATTAACTTGTTAGACGTAATAGATTTAAAAATACTTTATATTCTTCAAAATAACGGACGATCCAGGTTGGCCGATATCGCCGGGGAGGTCGAACTATCGGCACCCGCCGTAATGGAGAGGGTCAAGAAGCTTGAGGCAGGCGGGGTCATCAAAGGGTATCAGGCCCTTCTGGACAGTAAGAAAGTCGGCAAAGACGTCACGGCGTTTATCGGCGTCTCAGTCGGTAATCACGGAGATATTGACAAGTTCGCGGCGCAGATGCTGCAGCATCATGACGTGCTGGAGTGTCATCACGTTACTGGCGACGAAAGTTTCATTCTCAAGGTCAAATCGGCGAACACGGGTTCGCTAGAAAAACTTCTGGGCGAGATTCGCTCAGTCGAAGGGGTTACGCGAACCGTCACAAAGATAGTTCTATCGACGGCCAAGGAAAGCCAGACCCTGGAGCTAAATAGTGGAATGGCGGAAAATTCTAACGCCAAGAGAAAATGATTTCTGTGGATGAGTCAAACTATTTTTGTCCATTGGCCTGAATGTTTCAGAGGATTTCGCGGAGTGTTTCGGGTCTATTAAAAAACTCAGATCGCAAGAAGGGAATAAGCATGACTAAGGCCGGTTTGCCACCTAAGCAAGGTCTCTATGATCCCCAATTCGAGCACGATGCCTGTGGCGTCGGGTTCGTCGTCAATATCAAAGGTGAGAAGTCACGCGAAATCGTCGAGCAGGCATTGACAGTCCTGCAGAATCTCGATCACCGTGGCGCTTGCGGTTGCGAAGAAAATACTGGCGATGGCGCCGGGATACTCATACAAATCCCTCATACGTTTTTTCAAGATGCCTGTGCGGGGTTGGGTTTTCACCTGACTGATCCCGTTGAATATGGCGTCGGCATGATCTTCCTGCCGGATGATCGCAAGCAACGTCGTCAGTTTGAAAAAATTCTTGAACAAATCATTGCCCAGGAAGGGCAAAAGCTTCTCGGCTGGCGCAAGGTCCCCACGGATAACTTGTATCTCGGTGATACGGCAAAGGCTTGCGAACCTTTTGTGCGCCAGGTTTTTATCGGACGCGGAGAAGCCGTCAAAGACGACCTGGCTTTCGAGCGCAAGCTCTATGTGATCCGCCGCCGCGCGGAAAACGCCATCCGCTATGCCGGACTGCCGGGAGGGGATTTCTTTTATATTTCCAGCTTGTCCTGCCGCACGATTATCTACAAGGGCATGTTGACGCCCCGGCAGCTCATGACGTTTTATCCGGATCTTTCCGATCAAGCGGTAGAATCCGCCATTGCGGTGGTGCATTCACGGTTCAGCACGAATACTTTTCCGAGCTGGGGCCGCGCGCACCCCTATCGCTATCTCATCCATAACGGAGAGATCAACACGTTGCGCGGCAACGAAAACTGGATGCACGCGCGGCAAGGCATGCTGGCATCAGAATTATTCGGGGACGACTTGAAGAAGGTTTTTCCTATCATCCAGGAAGACGGCAGTGACTCCGCAAAGTTCGACAACTGCCTAGAATTTCTGTCTTTAAGCGGCCGCTCTTTGCCTCACGCCGTGATGATGATGATTCCGGAGCCCTGGGAAAATCACGATAGCATGGATAAGAAGAAGCGGGCGTTTTATGAATACCACAGCAGCTTGATGGAGCCGTGGGACGGCCCGGCATCCATCGCCTTCACCGACGGGGTAGTGGTCGGTGCAGTGCTGGACCGCAACGGCCTCAGGCCGTCGCGCTACTACGTGACTAAGGACGATCTCGTCATCATGGCGTCGGAAGTCGGGGTGCTCGACGTGCCCCCGGAGCAGGTTTTGGAAAAGCGCCGTCTCCAACCCGGAAGAATGTTTCTTGTCGATACCAGCGAAGGCCGCATCGTTAGCGATGAAGAGATCAAGCAGCAGGTGGCCGAGGCGAAGCCTTACGGTAAATGGCTGAAGGATAACCTCGTGCACTTTGACAAACTCCCCGCCGTTGCGGAAAAACAGCCGGCACTCAATCATCCAGCGACGTTGCAGCGCTTGCAGGCGTTTGGCTACAATTTCGAAGATCTTCGGGTCAACATCGGACCCATGGCGCAGAACGGCATTCAGCCGGTGGGTTCTATGGGCACGGATACCCCGCTGGCCGTATTGTCCGACAAACCGCAGCTGCTTTACAATTATTTCAAGCAGCTCTTCGCCCAGGTGACCAATCCGCCGATCGATCCAATCCGCGAGGAGTTGATCACCTCGACAACGCTGACATTGGGCTCCGAAGGTAACTTGGTCGATCCGAAGCCCGAAAGTTGCCATCAGCTGAGGCTCTCAATTCCGATTCTGAAGAACTCGGAGATGGCAAAGCTTCGGCAGATCAACCAGCCGGGAATCAAGCCGGTGACTTTACCGATCCTTTTTGAGCCAAAGGAAGGTAAAGCTGGTCTCGAGCGGGCGCTGGAAGCATTGTTTCAGGCGGCAGATCAGGCCATAAACCGTGGGACAACTATTCTAATTCTCTCAGACAAGGGCTTCGATCGCGCCTATGCGCCGATTCCGGCCCTGCTGGCCTCGTCCGGGCTGCACCATCATCTTATCCGCCGCGGCACGCGCACGCGGGTGGGGTTGGTGCTCGAATCCGGTGAGCCGCGCGAGGTACACCACTTTTGCCTGCTGATCGGCTACGGTGTGCAGGCGATCAATCCCTATCTTGCCTTCGAGTGCCTCAATGACATGATCAGCGAGGGCCTGCTCAAAGACATAGCTTATGATGACGCGGTTAAAGGTTACGTCAAAGCGGCAGTCAAGGGCGTGGTCAAGGTCATGGCCAAGATGGGGATTTCCACCATCAAATCCTATTGCGGCGCGCAGATCTTTGAAGCGGTCGGCTTGGGTCAAGAGCTGGTGGACAAATATTTCACATGGACGCCTTCTCGCGTCGGCGGGATTGGCTTGGAGGAGATCGCCCGCGAAGCGGGAGAGCAACATGCCAAAGCCTTTCCAGCGTACGCGCTCAATGGGCACACCCTGGAAGTTTATGGCCAGTACCAGTATCGGAAAGACGGCGAGCTACATTTATTTAATCCGCGAACGATTCACCTTTTGCAGAAGGCCTGCCGTAACAACGACTACAAGACGTTCAAGGAATACACCCAACTGATCGACGTTCAGTCGGAGCAACTGGCGACCCTGCGCGGATTGATGGAGCTCAAGTATACCCAACGGCCGATTCCTATCGACGAAGTGGAACCCGTGGATGCCATTGTCAAGCGGTTTAAGACCGGCGCTATGTCCTACGGCTCTATCAGCAAGGAAGCACACGAGGCACTCGCCATCGCCATGAACCGGATTGGCGGCAAGAGCAACACGGGCGAGGGCGGCGAGGATCCGGCGCGTTACGTTCTTGATGCCAACGGCGACTCGCGCAACAGCGCTATCAAGCAAGTCGCATCCGGACGATTTGGTGTCACGAGTTATTACCTGACGCAAGCGCAGGAGCTGCAGATCAAAATGGCGCAAGGCGCCAAGCCTGGGGAGGGCGGCGAGCTGCCGGGCCGCAAGGTCTATCCATGGATCGCAAAAGTGCGCTACTCGACGCCCGGCGTGGGGCTCATCTCGCCACCCCCGCATCATGACATCTATTCCATCGAAGATTTGGCGCAGCTGATTCACGATCTCAAAAATGCCAACCATCACGCGCGCATCAGCGTCAAGCTCGTCTCCGAGATCGGCGTCGGCACTATCGCCGCGGGTGTGGCGAAAGGGCATGCCGATGTCGTCCTGATCAGCGGGCATGATGGCGGCACCGGCGCTTCCCCGCAGACCAGCATCAAACATGCGGGTCTCCCTTGGGAATTGGGCCTGGCGGAAACCCATCAAACGTTGGTGCTCAATAATTTGCGCAGCCGCATCGCCGTCGAGACGGACGGGCAATTGAAAACCGGCCGAGATGTCATTATTGCCGCGATGCTCGGCGCCGAGGAATTTGGTTTCGCCACCACCGCTTTGGTGACCCTGGGCTGCATCATGATGCGAGTGTGTCATCTCGACACCTGTCCGGTGGGAGTCGCAACGCAACATCCTGAGCTACGCAAAAAATTTAACGGCGATCCCGCCCACGTGGTGAATTTCATGCGTTTCATCGCGCAGGAAATGCGCGAGTATATGGCGACGCTTGGCTTCCGGACCGTCAACGAGATGATTGGACGCTCGGATAAGCTGGAAGTGCACCGTGCCGTTGAGCATTGGAAGGCCAAAGGTTTGGACTACGCGGCGATTCTCTATCGGCCGCAGGTTGGCGCGGACGTCGGACGCTACTGTCAGATTCCGCAGAACCACGGGCTTGAAAACGCGCTCGATAATCAAGTTCTGCTCGATTTGGCCGCGCCGGCTTTGGAGCGGCGGGAAAAGGTCAAAGCTACTTTGGATATACGCAATACCAATCGCGTCGTCGGCACCATCCTCGGCAGCGAGGTGACCCGGAGGTTTGGACCGCAAGGACTTCCTGAAGACACGATTCACTTCCATTTCCGAGGCTCCGCCGGGCAGAGCTTCGGCGCGTTCGTGCCGCAGGGCATGACTCTCGAACTCGAGGGAGACGCCAATGATTATTTTGGTAAAGGGCTCTCAGGCGGCAAAATAATCTTGTATCCGCCCGAAGGTTCGACCTTCGCTCCCGAGGAAAATATCATCGTTGGGAACGTGGGGTTTTACGGCGCCACCAGCGGCGAGGCGTATATCCGCGGTATGTCCGGCGAGCGTTTTTGCGTGCGCAATAGCGGGGTTCGGGCAGTTATCGAAGGCGTGGGCGACCACGGTTGCGAGTACATGACCGGCGGACGCGTGATCGTCATCGGCAAGACGGGACGCAATTTTGCCGCGGGCATGTCCGGTGGCATCGCCTACGTCCTGGATGAAGATGGCACCTTCAAGAGTCACTGCAATCTGGAAACCGTCAGCTTGGAGCGGCTCGACGAAAGAGATGTGCGAGAAGTGGAGGAACTGCTCAAACGCCATGCGGTCTATACCCGTAGTGCCAGGGCTTGGCAGATCCTCGCGCTCTGGCAAGAGAACGCGCCGAAGTTCGTCAAAGTAATGCCGAAAGATTACCGGCGGGTCCTCGAGGCTCTGCAGGAGGCGGAGAGTCAAGGACTCGTGGGGGACGAGGCGCTCATGGCTGCCTTCGAAGCTAATAAGAACGACGCGGCTCGCGTCAGCGGGAACTGAAAACAGCGAGATTCCTCGCTGCGCTCATGATGGCAATTGAAAGGATTGTCCATCGAGCGTGGTGAGACCTGTTAATTATTCCGCCATCATCCGCGGTTCGGCTATTTGCTCACCAGCCACGTTCTTAGGCGTTGGCTTCCTGTTCAGAGAGGAACAGAGGACGCGATCAGAAGCCGGGGCGGTTTCCGGCCCGAACGCTGAGGGCGCTGAATGATTCGCATCGTTAGGAGAAGCTTGAGAGATGGGTAAACCAACCGGATTCATGGAATACGAACGGGAACTCCCCGCAGACCGCTCCCCGCTTGAGCGGGTGAAAGATTGGCAGGAGTTCCACGAGCACTTCGCCAAAGCGAAGCTGCAGCAGCAGGGCGCGCGTTGCATGGATTGCGGCATTCCTTTCTGCCACACCGGTCAATTGATCAGCGGCATGGCTTCGGGCTGTCCGATCAACAATCTGATCCCGGAATGGAATGATCTGGTTTACCGTGGGCTGTGGAAAGAGGCACTGCATCGACTTCACAAGACCAACAATTTTCCTGAATTCACCGGTCGCGTTTGTCCGGCTCCATGCGAAGGCTCCTGCGTGCTCGGCCTGAATGAGCTGCCGGTGACGATCAAGACCATCGAATGCGCGATCATCGACAACGGCTTTGCCCAAGGATGGGTGACTCCGGAGCCGCCCGAGAAGCGGACCGGCAAGAAAGTCGCCGTTGTTGGGTCGGGGCCGGCCGGCCTCGCCTGCGCGGCACAGCTGAACCGCGCGGGTCATTGGGTGACGGTTTATGAACGGGCCGATCGCAGCGGTGGCCTGCTCATGTACGGCATTCCCAATATGAAGCTCGACAAGAGCATCGTGCAGCGGCGGCTCGATGTTATGGCCGAAGAGGGCGTTAAGTTTGTCACCAACACCGCCGTCGGAGTCGATATTTCAGCGGCGAAACTCAAACAAGAATTCGACGCCGTCGTGCTTTGCTCAGGCGCGACTAAGCCACGTGACTTGCCGATTCCCGGCCGCGAACTCAAAGCAATTCATTTCGCTATGGAGTTTCTCCACGCCAACACCAAGAGTCTTCTCGATTCGGAACACCGCGACGGACACTACATTTCGGCTAAAGACAAGCACGTGATTGTCATCGGCGGCGGCGATACCGGAACCGACTGCGTCGGTACGGCGATGCGTCACGGCTGCAAGACTCTCACGCAGCTGGAAATCTTGCCCAGGCCGCCCGACACGCGCCAGCCCGATAATCCTTGGCCGGAATGGCCCAAGGTCTACAATCTCGATTATGGTCAGGAGGAGGCGAAGGCTCGCTTCGGCGCCGATCCGCGCATTTATCTCACTACCGGCGATAAGTTTGTCGGTGATGAAAATGGCCACGTGAAAGAGCTCCACATCTACGACGTGGAATGGACGAGAGATGAGAAGGGCGGTTTCATACCGAAGCGAGTTCCTGGCACGGATCGAGTGCTGCCGGCCGACCTAGTTTTGCTCGCGATGGGCTTTCTCGGTCCCGAGGACACAGTGCTGGCGCAACTCGGCGTTGAGCGCGATCCCCGTTCCAATGCCAAAGCCGAGTACGGACAGTTTTCGACTAATGTTCCGGGAATCTTTGCTGCGGGTGACTGCCGACGCGGTCAAAGCCTGGTGGTCTGGGCGATCAACGAAGGTCGCGGCGCGGCAAGGGAGTGCGATCGCTATCTTATGGGTAGCACGGATCTACCCTGATTTGGTCAGTGCGCTTCGTTATAGCTCGGAGCTTTTCTTCTCATTTACAGTTCCAGACAACAAAAGTGGATATAAATTTGCGTTCTTCGGCGGACGAGATCGATCGGCTGGATTGCGAAGGACGATCAAAACCAGATGCCGGATCCCTACAGCCTTTCACAGACTCTGCGCGGAGCCCGCGTATCTGGACAAACGAGATGAAACCTCTCTGGTGGGGATCACCGTAAAGGATCGCGTCATCCTTCACGAGCTACATTAGTCGCCCAGCTACTCTGGGCGTTAAACGAGTCGTTAACGGTGTTTCTCCGGTGATCCACGGAGCGTATCGATAACGGCGGCGACTGTAGGAGCCGGATCGGTGCGATCCTTGAAGGGGACAAGTCGCTCATAGAAATCAGCAGCAGCATTGTGAAAGCCAGCTGGTAGTCCGGAGCTTTCGAAGGCGGCGGCGATCTCTCTCATCTCTCCTACGTATCGCCATGCCTTGGGCGCTGCCATGGCGGCGGCCCGGATGCTCTTGCGCTCGAGGTCAGGTTGGGACAGAGTCCATTCATCGAGCAGGGCTTTGTCGACCCCTTCCCGGGTCGCGAGCGCACGAATCGCTAGGACCAAGGCGTCTGTGCATTTTGTCCACGCCGCATATACAATCTTGAGAGCGGAGGCGGCACCAGGATCTTCGCCGATGGCCCGGGCATCGAGCATGCTCGCGGAGAATAACTCCGCCACTTCCGGGGCACGAACACCCGAGAGATAAAGACGAGTGGTTCCGGCTCGCTTTACCGGCGATCCAATAATGCCTCCATCGACGAAACTTGCTCCCCCTTGGCTTATGGTCTCACCGATTTGCTCGGCCGTGGCTCGAGCAACCGCATTAGCGTCCACATAAATGCCTTTGAAGTTGTGCTCCGCCACGCTGCGGGCGAGTTCCAGAGCTGCATGCGGCGGGCAGACAGAAAGAATGACATCGCTCGTTCGGACCACATTGGTAAGATTCTCCACGTCGGCGAGCCCGGCCTGCTTGGCACGTTCTTGGGTTGCCTTGCTACGTTGACGCGAGGCCCAGATAACGCGCACACCACTTGTAGCAGCGGCCGTGCCAATGGTAACGCCCATATTACCTGGATGCAGCAGTGCAACAGTTTTGAAGTTCACGATCCGTTCCTCCTGAAAAATGATTGTTTTTCATCAACATTTGCTCCTAGCCGTAGTGTTTCACGATTGAAACTGAGGGCTACCGACACCCAACGAAAGCCACAACTAGATATATAAAAACGGATGAACCCGCGCAAGAAAGAACGCGACGGTGTTTATCTGTAACGAAAAGATCCGCCCATTAAGCACTGTGTTCTTCTGTGTTATTTTCGTTTGCTACAAAGCATGGTTATGGCGGCGTTATGATTTATAGCTTTTTCATTTACGGGCAGGGAGGAGTCATATGAAGGAATTCAAAAGAGACGGGCTGCGGCTTCAGGTGCTTTACTTTTTAGCGGTCACGTGGTTCTTGTTTCCAGTCACGGGGCAGTCGGCTGACGTGTTAGCGCCGGCTCAGGGAACCGTCACCGCTTCAGCGGGGATGCAACAGGGAACAGGGCTGACTCTTGATGAAGTCGT
>Ga0209154_1000576_pt1 | contig 23849 bp, 23 predicted proteins | sample GraSoiAngelo_121_FD_185878 | JGI IMG/M metagenome (GOLD analysis project Ga0209154, IMG submission 185878) | Grasslands soil microbial communities from the Angelo Coastal Reserve, California, USA - 14_0919_12_20cm (SPAdes) (version 2) | ecosystem: Environmental > Terrestrial > Soil > Grasslands ... | reverse complement strand
TACGACAGCGCCTCCTCGTGCCGCCCGAGGTCGACGTAGGTATTGGCGAGGTTGTTCAGGGCGGCGGCGTCGTTCGGATTGTCCGCGATTTGCCGCAGGTAGCCCTGGATCGCGAGCTCCTGCGCGTCTGGATCGCGCACGAAAGCCGCGTAGTTCTGATTGGCTTGGGGCTGCGCGGGATCGAGCTCCAGCGCCTTGCGGTAGCAGGTCAGCGCCGCGTCGATTTTCCCCTGCATGTGCAAGGCGGCGCCGAGGTTGTTGTGGGCCTTGGCATGGGTCGGGTCCAGGCTGACCGCGGTGCGATAGCTTGCTTCGGCGTCGGCATACCGGCCCGCCGCCTCCCACAGCCGGCCCATGGCGTAATGCGGCACGGCGGCGCGAGGTTCCACCGCCACCGCCTTGCGCGCCCACTGCATGCCGTCGTCGATTTGCTTGGCATCGGCCGCGATCGAGGCCAGGAGGCACAGCGCGCGCACATCGCTCGGGGAGCGGCGCACAATCTCGAGGCAGGAGCGCCGTGCCTCATCCAGCGCGCCTCGCTGGTAGGCGTTTTCAGCCTGCTCGAGACGACGCGCGCGCTCCGGCTCGGTGCGCAGTTTCGATCGGATCCAGCCGATCACCGCGCCCTCGCCTCACATCGAGCGCCGGCCATAGAGGAAGGTGATGTTGATGCGGCGGTTCAGGTAGCCGTCGCGGAACACCGGACGATCCGTGGCGTGAAACAGGTCCGAATCAAAAATCACGGCACGGTTCGCGCGGTAGGGCACCCGCACGGGCGCGCCGCCGGTCGACTCCAGGTAGCGCAGTATCGTCGCGGAGTCCTTGTTGAATTTGGCGAAACCCCAATCGCGGGGTGCGTCCTGCCGGTACACCAGCAGACCGCCGCGCTCGACATCGAGGTTCGCGTCGTCCTCGGTGATCCAGAAATTGACATTCACCGCTGCCTCATCGGCGTGCACGCCGAGCCCGGGCAGGGTGCTTTCGCATTTATAGCCCCACATCATCTGCAGCGGCAGGCCGCGCATCATTCCCGGCAGGCGCTCGCGCAGCTCCAGCGCGATGCGCAGCAGCAGCTCGGAGCAGAAGCCGTCGAAAAAGTATGCGCCCAGGTACCCTGGCTTAATGTTGTTCCAGATCGTGCTCTCCAGGCAGTACTCGCGCAGCGCGCGCAGCGCGCCCGGCGCGAGCAGGCCGTCCACGGTGACGATATTGGGCTTGGCACCAAGGTAGCCGTCCTCGATAGCGCGAAAGTCGAGCTCGGGATTGACCAGCGGCCCCTCGGGAGGCGGCGGGTTGGCGAGGTAAATCGGCCGCTTGTACGTGCGCGCCACGAGCGGATGCCGTGCGCCATCAAATGGAACGACGGAGTCGATACCTACCTTGCCGCGCACTTCTTCCAGCAGCCTGCGGTAGTCCTCCAGCACCTCCCGATAGCTCGCCGGCAACCTGCCGAGCCCAAGCAGGTACTCGAGCTGCTCGCAGTCGTGGCGCAGCTTGATTTCGTTCACCGCCATATCCTCCGGTGGAAAGGGCGGCGACGGGTGCGGGGAAAGAGCGGCCCTGCGCGCCTCGCTCCACGGCTCGCCACGGTTCAGCACGGCGCAGCGCGCGAAGCTGCGCGCCGCGCCCTCGAAATCCGAGCGTTCGAACCTCGCCAGGCCGAGATTAAAGTGCGCTTCGGGGAAATCCGGGCGCAGCGCGAGCGCGCGCTCGAAGAGCGCGACGGCCTCCTCGAAGCGCCGCAGATCGTTCATCACCGTTCCGAGCATGCAAAGCGCGTCCGCATCGTCTGGCGCGAGCTTGAGCGCTTTCTCGAGATGGTCGATGGCGTGCTCATGCTCGGACAGGCTAGCGTGCAGCACGCCAAGCTGAAGATGGATCGGCGCGGCGGACGCCCCGTGATCGAGCGCCTCGCGGTAAGCCGCAATGGCCGCGTGCGGCTCGCCTTTCTTTTGCAGATCCTTGGCAAGCGCAAGGGCGCCAGCCGCGTGCCCGTCCCGTTTCGCGCCGCGGGAAAAAAACGATTTGAACAGAGCTTTCAGGACGATCCCCCGCGCGCCGCCGCATCTGGCACAAGCACAAGCCACTGCGTGATTTTCACGTGTAAATGGTAGGCGCGATTGGACTCGAACCAACGACCCCTACCATGTCAAGGTAGTGCTCTAACCAGCTGAGCTACGCGCCTAGAGCGGAGAATTTTATACTAAGCAGATGGACCTGATCCTGTGGCGCCATGCGGACGCCGAAGCAGGCGGCGACGATCTGGCGCGCCAGCTGACCGCGAAAGGGCTCGAGGACGCGGCGCGCGTCGCAGAGTGGCTGCGTGCGCGGCTGCCGTCGAAGTTTTCCGTCGTCGCCAGCCCGGCAGCTCGGGCCCAGCAGACCGCGGGCGCCTTGAAGGTAAAAATCGATACCTCGAAAATTCTCTCTCCGGGGGCATCCGTCGAGACCATTCTCAAGGCCGCCGGGTGGCCGCGGCAGAGGGGCACCGTAGTGATCGTCGGCCACCAGCCCGATCTCGGGCGTGCACTGGCGCACCTCGTGGCGGGCGCACGCAGCGAGTGGCACATCGAAAAGGGCGGCTTCTGGTGGCTCTGCGGCGAGGCGCCGGTCGCCGTCAGAGCGGTGCTGTCACCTGACTTGCTTTAGCACCGACAGCTTTTTGTCGGACAGGCCGCTCACCGCGAGCTTCATGCCGATGGCTTTCCAGTAGTCGGCTTCCGACTCGAGCGCCGCTGCCGAGAGCGGATTCTCGTCGAGCCAGGATTGCGGCAGATCGATGGCAAAACCGCCGGCATCGTCCGCGACCCGCAGGAACGGGAGCTTCAGGTCGCTGCGACTGCGCAGGCTAAGGGACGCAGTGCGAAGCGCGAACACCAGCCTCCAGTCGCTGCCTTCCAGGCCGGCATCCTGCACCTTGGAGAGCTTGCCGCGGTGCGCGAGCACGATGCGGGCGAGCCGCGCCTGCTCCATGCGCGAAAAGCCCGGCATGTCGGCGTTCGACAATACGTAGGCGGAGTGCTTGTGGTACTGGGCGTGCTCGATCGACAGGCCGATCTCGGCGAGGCGCGCCGCCCAGTCGAGCATCAGCCGGTCGGGATCGTCCTCGCGCTCACCCCCCGGCGTGAGCGCGTCGTAAATCGTCAAGGACAAGTCCCGTATTCTTTGCGCCTGCGCGCTGTCGACGTGATAGCGGCGCACGAACTGCGCCACCGTGGCTTCGCGCATGTCGCGATGCTCCACGCGTCCGAGCAGATCGTAGAGCACGCCGTGACGCAGCGCACCCTCCGAGACCTTCATGCTCTCGATGCCGAGCTCATCGAGCGCCGCGCTCATGATGGCGACGCCCCCGGGCAGCACGGGCGCGCGGTTCGGCCGCACCCCGGCGATGCGGTCTGGATCCGCCTTCTCGTGCTTGATCAGGAGAGCGCGCAATCGCTCCAGCCCTTCGCGCGTCAGCCCTTCCGCGGCGAAACCGTTCTCGCGCAGGATGTTCTCGATCGCCTGCGCCGTGCCCGAGGAGCCGACCGCTTCATCCCAGCCGGTGGCGCGGTAGGTGTGCACGATCCCCGCCAGCTGCTGGCGCGCCGCCAGCTCGGCGGACTTCATGCGACCCTTGTCGATCTTGCCGTCGGGGAAATACCTGAGGCTGTAGCTGACGCAGCCCATGTACAGCGACTCGGTGAGCTGCGGCTCGAGGCCAGTGCCGATGATGAGCTCGGTCGAGCCGCCGCCGATGTCTACCACCAGGCGCTGGTGCGCGGCGGCGGGCAGAGAATGCGCCACGCCCAGATAGATGAGGCGCGCCTCCTCGCGGCCCGAGATCACCTCGATCGGGAAGCCGAGCACATGCCTGGCCTCGCGCAGGAATTGGGGCGAGTTCTTCGCTACGCGCAGCGCGTTGGTGCCCACCGCGCGCACTGCCTGACGAGAGAAACCGCGCAGCCGCTCGGCAAACTTGGCAAGCGCCTCGAGTGCCAGGGCCTGCGTGCCGCGGTCGATGCGTTTCTCGGCGGTGAGCCCGGCGCCCAGGCGTACCAGCTCGCGCACCGCATCGAGCGGGTAGATCTGGCCGTCGACCACCCGTCCGATCTGCAGGTGAAAGCTGTTCGAGCCGAGGTCGACCGCCGCCAGAGTGTCGTGACGCGCCATGGCCCGGGTACGGTAACACGGAACCGGTAAAATTAAAGGTTCGCCGTGAACCGCAGAGCCACGCTTCCGACGCAGTTTATCAACCGCGAGCTGGGCATTCTCGCGTTCAACCGCCGCGTGCTGGCGATGGCGGCCGACGAAGCGGTGCCGCTGCTCGAGCGGCTGCGTTTCATCACCATCGTTTCCTCCAACCTCGACGAGTTCTTCGAGATCCGCGTCGCCGGACTGAAGGAAAGCATCAAGCTCGAGCTTCCCGAGCCGGGCCCCGACGCGCGCCCCGCCGCGGAGGTGTTCGACGCGGTGAGCCGCGAGGCGCACGCGCTCGTCGCCGCCAAGTACAAGCTGCTCAACGACATCGTGCTGCCGGCGCTCGCACGCGAAGGCGTCGTTTTCCCGCGGCGCGAGGAGTGGAACCCGGCGCAGCGTCAGTGGATCCGCGAGTATTTCTTCCGCGAGCTCTTGCCGGTGCTCACGCCGATCGGCCTCGACCCGGCGCACCCATTTCCGCGCGTGTTCAACAAGAGCCTCAACTTTGCCGTCGAGCTGGAAGGCCGCGACGCCTTCGGCCGCAGCTCGCGCGCCGCGATCGTGCAGGCGCCGCGCGCGCTGCCGCGCCTTATTCGCCTGCCGAAGGCGATCGCCGGCGCGCCATACTCGTTCGTGTTCCTGTCGTCGATCCTGCACGCGCACGTGGGCGAGCTCTTCGCCGGCATGAACGTGCTGGGCTCCTACCAGTTCCGCGTCACGCGAAATTCGGATCTGTTCGTTGACGAGGAGGAAATCAAGAACCTGCACGCTGCGGTGCAAGGGGAGCTGCTGCACCGGCACTTCGGCGATGCGGTGCGGCTCGAGGTCGCCGACAACTGCTCCGAGCGCATGACCGAGTTCCTGCTACAGCAGTTCGGCCTGCAGCAAGCCGACCTGTACCGCGTCGAAGGTCCGGTGAACCTGTACCGGCTGCGCGAGGTTCCCGACCAGGTCGAGCGCCCGGATCTCAAGTACCCGCCGTTCCAGCCCGGCCTCGCGCCGACGGACGATATCGACGACCTGTTCGGCGTGCTGAAAAAGCAGGACGTGCTGCTGCATCACCCCTTCCAGTCGTTCCTGCCGGTGATCGACTTCATCCGCGCCACGGCGAACGACCCGAGCGTGATCGCCATCAAGCAGACGGTGTATCGCACCGGCACCGACTCGGAGCTGATGGAGATCCTGGTCGACGCCGCGCGCAAGGGGAAGGAAGTGACCGTGGTGGTAGAGCTGATGGCGCGGTTCGACGAGGAAGCGAACCTCAACTGGGCGGCGCGGCTGGAGGAGGTCGGCGCGCACGTCGTGTACGGCGTGGTCGGCCACAAGACGCACGCCAAGATGGCGCTCGTCGTGCGGCGCGAAGACGACGCCGACGGCAAGGTGCTGCGGCGCTATGTCCACCTCTCGACCGGCAACTACCATCCCGCGACCGCGCGCCAGTACACCGACTTCGGCCTGATGACGGCCAACGAGGACTTGTGCGCGGACGTCAACGAGGTGTTCAAGCAGCTCACCGGCCTGGGGCGCGCGGGAAAGATGAAGCACGTCTGGCAGTCGCCGTTCACCCTGCACAAGAACATCATCGCCGCGATCCGCGGCGAGGCCAAACTCGCCGCCGAAGGCAAGCCGGCGCGCATCATCGCGAAGATGAACTCGCTGCTCGAGCCGCGCATCATCGAGGAGCTCTACGCGGCTTCCGCAGCGGGCGTGAGGATCGACCTCGTCGTGCGCGGCGTGTGCGCGCTAAAGCCTGGCATCGCCGGCCTGTCGGAAAACATCCGCGTGCGCTCGATCGTCGGCCGGTTTCTCGAGCATTCGCGCGTGTTCTACTTCCAAAACGGCGGCAGCGACGAGGTGTATCTGGCGAGCGCCGACTGGATGGACCGCAACTTCTTCCGCCGCATCGAGCTGTGCTTCCCGTTGCTCGATCCGGCTCTCAAGCGCCGTGTGATCCGCGAGGGCCTGCAGCCGTATCTCGACGACAACTGCCAGGCCTGGGCGATGGCGCCCGACGGCAGCTACGAGCAGCTCAAGCCGCGCCGCCGCCGCCGCTCAGCGCAGGAAGAGCTGCTTTTCACCCTCGCCACGCCGAGCTGATGCTGCAGCCCATTTTCAACGCCGCGCGCAACTCGCTTGCCGGCGTCGCGGCGGCGGCGCGCAACGAGGGCGCGTTCCAGGTCGAGCTGGCGGTGTGCGTCGTGCTTGTGCCACTGGGCCTCTGGCTTGGCGGCACGGGCGTCGAACGCGCGCTGCTTGTCTCCAGCGTGCTCATCGTGCTTTGCGCCGAGCTGGTCAACACGGCGCTCGAGGCGGCCGTGGACCGCATCTCGCTGGAAATCCACCCGCTGGCGAAGCGCGCCAAGGACATCGGCAGCGCGGCAGTGCTGCTCGCGCTCGTCAATGCCGGCGCGGTCTGGCTGCTGGTGCTTTTCTCTTAACCGCGCCTCGCCAGCCAGGCGAGCGCACAGGCGAGCGCCGCCACCGCCAGCGCATAGATCGACGCCACCGCCGCCTGCAGCGCCGGATGCGCGCGCTCGGGCAGGGGCAGGCGCACCGCGACCGGCACGAGCGCAAGCGCCGCGGCGGCGTGCCAGGGCAGTTTCGCGAGAAGCAGGGCCCCCGAAGCGAGCAAAGACGCGATCAGCCCTGCCGCAAGGGTGAAAGACGCGCCCGCCGCCGCGCGGCTGCCGAAAATCATCGCCACCAGCAGGAAGCCGCCGCAGGCGGCGCCAAGCGCCAAGCCGTACATCCCGATCAGCGCCGAGGCGCTGAGGATCGCGCCGATGCCGGCGCCGAGGCCCAGGCCGACCCCGGCTGCGCCGGCACGAATCGGATGGGAATGCACCTCGAGCATGAAGGCGACCGTGACGAGCACCAGCAAGCCGATCCCGACGCCGTGTCCGACCGCTTCCAGGGGCGGCCTCTGCATGAGCACCGTGGAAAAAACCCACGCCGAGGCCGCGCCCGCCAGCAGGCCGAGCGTGATCCCGGCCATGCGGGCGGGCTTGAACGCCAGGTCGGCTACCGCGCCGAGGAGCCCTGCTCCCATGCCGACCAGCGCCAGCTTGCGCAGGGCGGTGAGCGGCTCGAACACGAAATTGCCGGTCAGGTAAAGCGCGGTGGCAAATCCCGCCGCCGCCGCGAGGCCCGCAAGGCGCAGCGGCATGCCGATCGCAGCCACCAGCAGGCCAACAACGAGCGGCGCGACGCCGGCCTGCACCGCCGGATGCGAGAGCCAGTCCTCCATCAGCCGCGCCCCACCCGGATCACGCCCTTCAACGAGCGCACTACGGCAAAAGCGCGCTTCAGCTGTCCGAGGTTCGCCACGTCGAAGGTGAAGCGCATGAAAGCGAGCTCGTCCCGGCTCTGCGTGCGCACCGCGGTGACATTGATTCTCTCGCGCGCCAGCGCATCGCCGATGTCCCTCAACAGGCCGCGCCGGTCCGCCGCAGTGACGGTCATGTCGACGGTATAGCTGCCCTCGCCCTTGCCCCAACCGGTGTCGATCAGGCGCTCGGGCTGCGCCTCGGCGAGGCGCTTCAGGCCCGCACAATCCTCGCGGTGCACCGACACGCCCTTGCCGCGCGTCACGAAGCCGCGGATCGGATCCGGCGGCACGGGCTTGCAGCAGCGCGCAAGCTGCGTGAGCAAGCGGTCCATGCCGACGATGAGGACCCCTCCCCGGGCAGGCGCAGGTTTGGGTTTTCTCTTGATCTCGGGTTCGACAATTGCCGTGTCTGCGCCGCGCAACGCGCTTTGCAGCTGGCGCAGGTTCACTTCGTCGCGCGCGACGGCAACGAAGAGGTCGTCGGGCCTGCCGAAGCCCAGGCGCGACGCGAGCGACTCGAGGCTCGCCTGTGCTGCGCCTTCACGCCGCAGCTCTTTCGCGACCTCCGCGCGGCCTGCGGCGATCGTTTGCATCATCGCCTGGGCGTTGAACCACTGCCTGATTTTCTGGCGCGCGCGCGGGCTCTTGACGAAGCCGCGCTCGGTGCTGAGCCAGTCGCGCGACGGGCCGCCGGACTTCGCGGCGACGATCTCGACGCGCTGGCCGCTCGCCAGCGGCGTGTCGAGGGTCACGATGCGGCCGTCGACCTTGGCCCCGCGGCAGCGGTGACCGAGGTCGGTGTGCAGCGCGTAAGCGAAGTCAAGCGGCGTCGAGCCCGCCGGCAGGTCGATGACCTTGCCCTGTGGCGTGAGGACGTAAACCGTTTCGTCCATCCGGGCCTGCTTGGTATTTTCTCTCCAGTCGGCAACCTCGTCGCGCCACGCCAGCAGCTCGCGCAGCCAGGCAATCTTCTGCTCGAAGGCGCCTTCGCGCCGGGAAGGCTTGCCCGGCTCCTTGTAGCGCCAGTGCGCGGCGACGCCGAACTCCGCCTGGCGGTGCATCTCCTCGGTGCGGATCTGCACTTCGAGCGTTCTGCCGGCCGGGCCGACCACCGCGGTGTGCAGCGACTGGTAGAGGTTTCCCTTCGGCCGCGAGATGTAGTCGTCGAACTCCTTCGGGATCGGCTGCCACAGGTTGTGCACCACGCCGAGCGCGGTATAGCAGTCCTTCACCGACGGCACGATGATGCGCACGGCGCGCACGTCGTACACCTCGGAGAAGTCGAGCGACTTGCTGCGCATCTTGTTCCAGATGGAGTAGATGTGCTTCGGCCGCCCGGTGATCTCCGCCTTGACGTCCGCCTCCTCGAGCTCGCGCGCCAGCGTGGCGATGGTCCGGGCGATGTATTGCTGGCGCTCGACGCGCCGCTCGTCGAGCATCTGCGCGATGCGCTTGTAGACCTCGGGCTCGAGGTAGCGGAACGACAGGTCCTCGAGCTCCCACTTCAGCTGCCAGACGCCGAGGCGGTTGGCGAGCGGGGAATAGATATCCAGGGTTTCCCTCGAGTAGGAAATCCTCTCCGGCGAGTCGTTTTTTGCAAACCAGCGCAACGTCTGCGTGCGGCTCGCCAGCCGGATCAGGACCACCCGCACGTCCTCGACCATGCCGAGGACCATCTTGCGCAGCACTTCGTTCTGCTCGTGCGGGTTGCTGCGCGTCGCGACGCGCAGCTGGTAGAGCTGTTCGACGCCTGCGGCAAGGCCGGCGATCTCCTCGCCGAAGCGCTCGCGCAGGGCATCGACGCCGCCGAGGTGCTTGGGAGCGGCGAACAGGACTCCGGCAGCCCGCCCCGGCGCATCGAGGCCGATCGAGGCGAGGCTGGCCGTCAGACCGAGCGCATGGCTCCAGGTCGGCTCGCCGGTCGAGAGCAGCTGACCGGCGTACATCGGCTCGGCGAACCCCAGCGCTCTGCCAAGCAGGGCATGCTCGTCCGCCGCCAGGCCCTCGGCGAGCGGGCCGAGCGCCGGGGCGCTGTTTTGCGGATGGAGCTGGACGACGGTGACCATGCGCTATTTTACTGGCTGATTGAGAAATCCCTACCTGCCGCTCACGCTCGCCACGCTTTTCTGGTCGGGCAACTGGATCGCCGGGCGCGCGCTCGCCGGCCTGGTGGCGCCGGTGGCGCTCGCTGGGCGATCGCGCTCACCCTGATCGGCCCCTCGTCGCGCCGCGGCTGCGGGCGCAGCGCTCGCTGCTGGCGCGGGAGTGGAAGGCGATCGTCCTGCTCGGCCTGCTCGGCGGCGGGGTGTACAACGTGCTGCAGTACTGGGGGCCTGTGCTACACCAGCGTGACCAACGGCTCGTTTCTGAATTCGCTGACGATTTCATCATCGTGCTCGGCGCCGCGTTGCTGCGCGATCCGTTTCCCCGTGCTTCGGCGGCCGGCGCGAGCGTGTCGCTCGCTGGCGCAATGGCAATCATTAAGCGCCCTGGATTTCGAAGTTGTTAGAACATTTCGATTCAACCGGGAGGACTTGCTGATTATCGCCTCGCTCGCCATGCTGGCGGGCTATACGCGCGTGTTGCGCCCGGTTTGACCTATGTCGCGATCTTTCCCGCCCTGCTCGCCTATCATTTCTGGAACCTGGGAGCCTCTACAATCGGCGCCGCGCGCGCCGGCGCGTTAGTGCACCTGATGCCCTTCTTCGGCTCTGCGATGGGCGTTGCCTTTTTCGGCGAGCGCTTCGGCCTGCATCATGCGCTCGGCATGGCGCTGATCATCGCCGGCGTTACGATCGCATCCCGCAGATGGGCTGGCTGACCGACTGGCGGCGCAGGCGCGTGCTTTCCAGGCATCGCATGGACGATGCGCTTTGGAAAGAAGCAACCCGTGGCCTGAGGTTCCTTCCTGCAAGAGAAAAACTGAAGAGCCTGGTGCTGCTCTTCCTTGCCGAGAAGGAGTTCTCCGGCGCGCACGGCATCGAGGTCAGCGACGCGATGCGCGTCTCGATCGCCGCGCAGGCCTGTCTGCCGATCCTGGAGCTCGGGCTAGACTGGTACGCGGGCTGGACCGGGATCGTCGTCTACCCAGGCGACTTCCGCGTGCGGCGCTCCGAGGTCGACGAAGACGGCATAGTGCACGAGTGGGACGACGAACTCGCCGGCGAGGCGATGCCAGGCGGGCCCGTGGTGCTGTCCTGGGATGCCGCCGCGAACGATCCGGCCATGAACGTGGTAATCCACGAATTCGCGCACAAGCTCGACATGCTCTCCGGCGACACGAACGGCATGCCGCCGCTGCATGCCGACATGGACCGCCGCGCCTGGGCCGCCGCCTTCGAGGAGGCCTATGAGGGGTTTTGCGACGCCGTCGAGCGCAACCGGGACACCTGGCTCGATCCCTATGCCGCCGAGCATCCCGGCGAATTCTTCGCCGTGATCAGCGAAGCGTTCTTCTGCGATGCGCGGGAAACGCAGCGCCGCTATCCGGCCGTCTATCATCAGCTGAGGCTGTTTTACCGGCAGGATCCTGCGATATGACTGCCGAGGAAAAGCTGCCCCACGCGGGGGTCGGCGAGGATTGCGCTCGCGGCCGCTTCGATCCGCGTGCGGCCCAGCTCGAGGACCACGCCGAAGTCAGAGATTTCGAGCGCGCGCTTGGCGTTCTGCTCGATCATCAGGATCGAGATACCTTTTGCGCGCAGGTCCTGCAGGATGCCGAAGGTCTCCTTCACCAGCAGCGGCGACAGGCCGATCGACGGCTCGTCGATCAGCATGAGCTTAGGTTCGAGCAGCAGGCCGCGCGCGATCTCGAGCAGCTTCTGCTCGCCGCCGGACAGCGTGGACGCCTGCGCGCCGGCCTTGCATCGAAGCATGGGGAAGCGCTCCATTAGCGATTCGATGCGCCCTGCGACTTTCGTGTCCCGCCTCGCCGCGGTCGCGCCAAGCTCCAGATTGTGCAGCACGCTCAGCTCCGGGAAGACGTTTCGTCCCTGCGGCACATAGGAAATCCCGAGCTCGAGCAGCCGCCGCGGGTCGAGGTTCGTGACCTCGCGGCCGTCGAACACGATGCGGCCGCGCTGCAGCGGGAGCAGGCCGAACACCGCCTTGAAAACGGTGGACTTGCCGGCGCCGTTGGGCCCGATCAGCGTGGTGATGGCGCCGCGCGCCACCTTAAAGCTGGTCTCGTTGAGCACCGTCAGCTTTCCGTAGCCGCTGACGACGCCCTCGAGGGCAAGAATCTCAGTGTCCACTCAGGTTCCGAGATAAGCGTCGATCACCGTGCGGTCGTTGCGGATTTCATCGGGCGAGCCCTGCGCAATGATCCGGCCCTCGGCAAGCACCAGGATGCGCGTGCACAGCGACATCACGAATTCCATGTTGTGCTCGATCACTACGAACGTGGACCGCCCGGTTTCGTTGATCGCCTTGAGGCGCTCGCGCAGGCCGCCGAGCATCGTCGGATTGACGCCGCCCGCGGGCTCGTCGAGCAGCACCAGGCGCGGACCCGCCATGAACGCCATCGCCACGTCGAGCAGCTTCTGCTGGCCGTAGCTCAGGGCGGCTGCGCGCTCCTCGGCGAGCGCCGCGAGGCGGAAGAAATCAATCATCCGGTTCGCCGCGACGGTGAGGCCGGCGTCGCGCGGCCCGAACAGGCGCGACCACATGCCGCCCTCGTGCTCCTGGCCGGCAAGCACCAGGTTCTCGCGCACCGAAAGCTGCGGAAAGACCTGCAGCAGCTGGAACGTGCGGCCGATGCCGAGGCGGTTCAGGTCAGAGGGCCGCATGCCGGTGATCGGCCGGCCGTCGAGGCGCACCTCGCCGGAGGACGGCGCGAGCTGGCCGAGAATGCAGTTGAACAGCGTCGACTTGCCGGAACCGTTGGGCCCGATGAGGCCGAGGATTTCGCCTTCGTGCACGGCGAAGGACACCCCGTTTACGGCGCCGATGCCGCCGAAGGACTTCCTCAAGTCGCGGACTTCGAGGACCGCGGCCATGAACTACCCAAGTGCTCGGCGAGCCCGAGCAGCCCCGACGGGAACAATGCAAGCAGGATCATCACGAACACGGCGTAAAGGATGAGGTACAGCCCTTCGCTGAACCGCAGCCATTCCGGCAGCAACACGGAAACAGCCGCGCCCACGAACGGTCCGAAGAAGCGGCCCGCGCCGCCGACGATCACCATCAGCAGCAGGTTGAACGAGAGGCCGAGCGTGAATGCCGTCGGCTCGATGAACTGCACCAGCGGCGCATAGAGCACGCCAGCGACCCCGCCGAGCGCGGAGCCGATGGCGAACGCCATCAGGGTGTAGCGCCGCGTGTCGATGCCCAGCGACGAGGCGCGGATCGGGTTTTCCCTCAGGGCGGTGAACGCGCGTCCCCAGGGAGAGCGTAGCAGCCACCACGCAGCGATCGATGCAAAGGCCAGAACGCCGAGGCAGAAAAAATAGAAGCCCTGCGGCGCCTTGGTTGACCAGCCGAGCAGCGTCGGCCGCGGAATCCCGCTGATCCCATAGACGCCCCTGGTCAGCCATTCTTCGTTGCGCAGAACGAGGAACACGAGCGTCGCGAACGAGAGCGTGACGAAGGCGAGGTAGTGGTGCGCTACGCGCAGCGCCGGGTAGCCGAGCAGCCAGCCAATGACGAAGCACAGCACCGCCGCGAGCGCGAAGGCGGCGCCCAGCGGCCAACCCTGCGTGGTCAGCAGCGCCGCGGTGTAGGCGCCGATGCCGACGAACGAGGCTTGCGCCAGCGAGATCTGGCCCGCGTAGCCGAGCGTCAGGTTCAGGCCGATCGCCGCGATGGTCATCACCGCCCACAGGCTTAGCAGGTAGATGCCGTACGGCTTGAGGGCGAAGGGCGCAGCTAGGAGCGCTCCTACAACAATGAATCCTAGAACTACTCTCATACCGTGCGCTCTTCCACCCGCCCCAGCAGCCCCTGCGGCCGCAACAGGACCACGGCGATGAGGAGAAACAGCGGGATGGCAGCCCGATACTGCGCCGAGAGGTACGCGGCAACGAAGTTGTCAACCACCCCGAGCAGCAGCCCGCCGGCGATGGCGCCGCGCACCTGGTTGAAGCCGCCGACGATGGCGGCGACGAAGGCGACCAGGCCGAGCGTCTCGCCGTTGGTGAATTTGGCGAGGTAGATCGGGCTCACCAGGAACGACGCGAGCGCGACCAGGCCGGCGTTGATGAGGAAGGTGTACAGGACCATGCGCCCGACCGGGATGCCGAGCACGCGCGCGAGCACCGGGTTCTGCGCGGTCGCCTGCATGCGTCGGCCGGTGCGCGTGCCGCTGAGGAAGTACTGCAGAGCCGCGACAGCGAGCACCGCCACCGCGATGATGACCAGGTTCTGCACCGACACGACCACCCCGCCAACTTGCAGGTTGGTCGTCGCCCAGGCCGCGGGGAACGGCTGGGCGTCCGCGGCGTAGAACTCCTTCACGCCCTCCTTCATCAGGATCGCAAGCGCGATGGTCGAGATGACGAGCGGCAGGACACCGTGACGTATGACCGGATCAACGACCAGCCGCTTGAAGAGCACGCCGAGCACGAGAAGCGAGACGGCAAAGCCGGCCAGCATCGCCATCGGGAGCGATAAGCTGCCGAACTTCATCGCCGCGAGGACGAAGAAGGCGGGCAGCATGACGAACTCGCCTTGCGCGAAGTTGATCGTCTGCGATGTCTGCCACAGCAGCACGAAGCCGACGGCGACCAGCGCGTAAATGCCGCCCGTCGCCAGGCCGGCGAGAGCGAGCTGCAGAACGTCCGACAGATTACTTGCCCAGCTTGGGCAGGGTCTGGACGATCTTCTGCTTGCCCTCGACGACTTCGGCCAGGAAGCTGATGCGGTCGATGTCGCCGTTGTTATCCCAGGTGGTCTCCATCAGGATGCCGGGCTCCTCCTCGGGCTTGATGGTGAGGCCGTGCATCGTCTTCGCCAGAAGCCTGCGATCGAACTTGCCGATCTTCTCGGTCGCGTACTTGACTGCGTACACCCCGGTGTAGCCCTTGATGCCGTTATGGTCCGGCACGTAGCCGAAGCGTTTGTTGAATTTCTCCTTGAACGCCAGCACGGCCGCAACCGGCGCGTCGGCCGAAAGGCCCACGTGCCCGCGTGCGCCATTCGCTGCGTGGCCCGCCATGTCGATCACCTTCTGACCCAGGAGCGTGGTCTCGCCGATGAGCGGCTTGTCGATCCCCTGCTTGCGCGCCTCGCGCAGGAAGCGCGCGCTTTCCTCCTCGTTGGTGTAGACGAAGATCGCGTCGGCGTTCGCGCCCTTCAGCTTCACCACGTCCGCGGCGAAGTCCATCTGCCCGGATTCCGTCGAGACGTCGCTGACGACCTTGATGTCGCGCGCGGCCATCTCCTTGACGAAGGTGTCGCGCCCGCCCTTGCCGAAGTCGTTGTTCACCCATAGCACGGCCACCGTCCTGGCCTTCAGGTCGTCGCGGATGTAGTTGGCGATCTTCGGCATGCTCATCTGCTGCCCGAACGAGGTGCGGAAAATGTACGGGTTGCCTGCCTGGGTGATATCGGCGGCTTCGGCGCCCACAATCTGCGGCACCTCGGCCTGCTGCGCGAGGATCATGTTGACTTTGACCGAGCCCGAGAACACCGGGCCCAGGATCACGTAGGGCTCGGCGTCGATCGCCTTCTGCACCTGCGCGCGGGAGATGCCAGCGTTGCTCTGCGTGTCGGATTGCGGCGCGTTGATCTTGCGCCTCAGGATGCCGCCCTTCGCGTTGATCTCCTCGATCGCTAGCACCGCGCCGTCGCGGAAATTGGTGCCTGACACCGCGCCCGCGCCCGAAAGCTCGATCACGATCGGCATGTTCACCGTCTGCTGGGCGGATGCGCCTGCCGCGCCGAGCGCGAGGCTGATAGCAATAAAGGCCTTCATCATTTGAGGTTCTCCAGTCATTTTGGTGTCTTGGCGACAATATCGGCTTCGAGCATTGCGCGCAGTTCCGGCGTCAGCCTCGGATTGCCGCCGAACCACTTGCGAAAGCCAAATCCCGCCTGCTGCAGCAGCATGCCCAGGCCGTCGACGGTCCGGTGACCGCGCTTGCGCGCGGCGGCGAGCAATCCGGTCTCCAGCGGGACATACACTACGTCGTATACGACTGCGCTGCGCTTGAGCGGGTCGAGGTCGATCTCGAGCGGCGGCTTTCCCGCCAGGCCGAGCGAGGTGCAGTTCACCAGCACATCGGTCTCGCGCAGCAGCCGCGGCACGGCGTCAAAGCCGTGCGCCATGACCCCGAAGCGCGCCGCGAGGTCCTGCGCGCGCGAGACGGTTCGGTTGACGACATGCACCTCGGCGCCGCGCTGCTTCAGCGCGTACACCGCCGAGCGCGCGGCGCCGCCTGCCCCGAGCACGAGCGCGCGGCAGCCCGGCACGTCCCAGCCGCGCGCGCGTTCGTCGAGATTCGCGATGAAGCCGTGGGTGTCGGAATTGCCGCCCATCAGCCTGCCGTTCTCAAGCCATAGGGTGTTCACCGCGCCTATGGCTTCCGCGGCTTCGTCGCGACCGGCGACGAGGCGAAAGGCGGCCTCTTTGTGCGGCACGGTGACGTTGCCACCAACATAGCCGTTGCCGGCTAGATTCGCAATAAAGACGGGAAACTCCTCGACGGTCAGGTCCTTCAGCTCGTAGGCGCCCGGGATGCCAAGCGTTTTGAGCCAGTAGCCATGGATCATCGGCGAGCGCGAATGCGCCACCGGGTGGCCCATTACGCAAGCACGGCGCACCTGCATTGTTACAGGGGTGAGAAGGATGTGGATTTCAGAATGCGGCATTCCTGGTTCTGGTGCGCGCCGAGCTCGCGGCTTTTCTGCAGATACGCCTGGAACGCAGGATCGGCCATCAGCGCATCGCGCTTTCTCTCGCGCTCGGCCTGGCTCGCGTACTTCCAGAGGTGCACTACCTGGTTCAACTGCCCGACCTCCGTCGTCGCATAGAACACCGGCTCTCCGCAGTGCTTCACCTGCGTGGGATGGCCGTACTCTTCGTAGAGCTTAAGCCAGGCGCTGAACTTGTTGTTGTGCAGCGTATAGATGCGCAGATCGAAAATCATGTTTGCTCCTCCATAGTCAGTATAGCCCTCGCGGCCTCGAGCGCCCGGCTTGCACGCTCCAGTGGCTCCATCTTCGTCGAAATCGGAATCTCGAGGCTGATCGGAATCCCACTCGGCAAGGCGCGCAGCAGCCCTTTGAGATCGAGTCCGCCCTCGCCCGGAAACAGGCGATCCGAGCGCGCCTGGCGAATGATCTCCTGCAGGTCGGAGGGCCGCTCGGCGCGCGCATCGCAGAGCTGCATGTAGCGCAGGAACTTGCGCGGCACCTTAGCGAGCGCTTGAGGGCTGTCTCCGGCACGGAAGAAATGAATCGCATCGACCAGCAGGCCGCCGTTCGCGCGTGCGGCGCCGTCGACGATGCGCATTGCCTTCGCGAGATTCGAAACTTCCACCCAAGGCATCGGCTCCAGGTTGGCCGACAGCCCATAGCGGGCAGCGAGATCGCAAAGCCGCCTAAAGGTCTCGATCAACCGCGCTTCGTTCGAATCGGCACCGTGCACGAGAAGCTCGGTCGCGCCAAGGCGCTGCGCGGTCGCCATCACCGCTTCAAACTCCTTGACGTTTGTCTGGGGCGTGAGGCGGAACACCTCGACGTCGAGGACGCCCACGCCGGTGTCGGTGAGCCGTCTCTCGACCTCGGATGCGTCGAGGGCATGGATGACGGGTTGGCCCGCCACCGGAATCAGCCTCAGGCCGACGTGGCTGTAGCCGGCTTGCGCCGCGACGCTCACCTGCTCTTCATGCGGCAGCTCGAGAACCGTCAGCGCGGCGAGGCCGACCGCACGGTTCATCTGGCATCCATCGACAGAAAGTGCCGCATCATCCGCTCGGCATCGGGCTCGATGCCGGTGAACAGGCGAAACGCGCCCACCGCCTGGAAAACCGCCATGCCGCCGCCATCGACCGTGCGGCAGCCTTTCGCGCGCGCCGCTCGGAGCAGTTCCGTTTCCATAGGGAAGTAGACGATCTCGGCAACCCAATGCTTAGCTCGCAACAACCCTGCGTCGAGCGGCATGCCGGGCATCTTCGCCATCCCGGTCGGCGTGCAGTGAATCAGGCCATCGGCGCTCGCCATCGCCACGGCGAGGTCGCCGGGGGCCGATGCTTTGGATCCGAGATTCTTCGCGAGCTCGGCGGAGCGCCGGGGATCGATGTCGAAGATCATGAGCTGCTTCGTTCCAAGTGTGAGCGCCGCGTGCGCGACCGCAGCGCCGGCGCCGCCCGCGCCGAGCTGCACCACGCGGTCAAGCTTTGCGTCGGGCAGGCCGCGCCGGAAGCCTTCGGCAAAACCCGACCAGTCGGTGTTGTGGCCGGTCAGCCTGCCGTCCCGGATCACCACCGTGTTCACTGCGTTGAGCGCCCGCGCGTCTTCGGACAGACCGTCGAGCAGCGGGATGATCGCCTGCTTGCAGGGATAAGTGATGTTGAGCCCGGCGAAGCCCACGCGCTTCGCCGCGCTCAGCAGCTCGGGGAGCGCCTCGACGCCCACGCCCAGCTTGTCGAGGTCGATCAGCTTGTAGATATAGCGCAGGCCCTGCGCGTCGGCCTCGCGCTCATGCAGGGCCGGCGAGCGCGACAACTGGATGCCGGCGCCGATGAGGCCGCAGAGATACGAGGCACTCATCGCTCCTGCTTTGTTGCAGAGACTGCGGCTCTGAGGCCGAGGAGATAGCTGTCCACGCCGAAGCCGCAGATCTGGCCTTTTACGATCTCGGCGAAGACCGAGTGGTGCCGGAATTCCTCGCGGGCGTGGATGTTCGACATATGGAGCTCGACCACCGGCACCGTGAGGATGGCGAGCGCGTCGCGGATGCCATAGCTGTAATGGGTCCATGCGCCGGCGTTGATGAGGACCGCATCCATGCGTTCGGCGAAGGCCTGGTGGATGCGCTCGCACATCGCGCCTTCGTCGTTGGTCTGGAAGCTCACTACGTCCACGCCAAGCTCCCGGCCCAGAGCCTGGAGCTTGGCATCGATCTCCGCCAGGGTGATCGTGCCGTACTGCGCGGGGTCGCGCTTGCCGAACATGTTGTGGTTGATGCCGTGGAGCATGAGGATCTTCACGAGATTTCCACCGTCGTGTTGGATTTCGCCGCCTGGGCGATCGCTTCGGTGACCCGGAGGTTCGCCAGGCCGTCCCGGGCGTTGACCAGCGGCTTGGCCTCGCCGCGTACCACTGCGCCGAAATGCTCGAGCTGACGCTCGATAGGGTCGTCGCGCACCATGGACACCAAGCCGATCTGGAAGGGCTTCCACCACGAGCGGTCTGCGGCGCTCGGATAGGTCTTGAGCCGCATGGTGGGCACCGGCAGGCTGCCGTTGGTGCCGGCGATGACGTAGCAGTCCTCGTCCGCGTAGCTGGGATAGGCCTCGTTCTCCCGGGAGGTCTGCTCCCAGCTGCGCGCGCAGGCCGCAGTGTCCGAGAGCATGAAAGTGCCAAGCACGCCGGCGGCAAACCGCAGGTTGATCGCCACCGTGTCCTCGACCGGAAAGCCGCGTACTGCCTGCGACGCGAATGCCTGCACCGCGACGATCTCGCCGCAGAGCATGCGCAGGCCGTGCACCTCGTGGATCATGTTCAGGAGGATCGGGCCGGCGCCGATCTCCCGCCGCCAAGGCGCGCTGGCAAAGTATTCATCGGGCTTAAGGAAGATTGCGCTGCCCATCACTGCCACCAGACGTCCCAACACACCGGACTCGACCACCTCCTTCGCCTTGGCCATGATCGGGCTGTGCGCGCGGTGGTGGCCGATCAGCACCTTTGCTCCGTTCTTATCAATGGATTCCAGCAACTGCTGAGCCTCTGCGACGCTCGGCGCGATAGGCTTCTCGAGCAAGATCGGCATGCCCGCAACCACGCACCGCAGCGCTTGCGCCACATGGAGCTCGTTCGGCGTGGCGAGGATGATGCCATCCGGGCGGTTTCTCTCCAGGAGTTCATCGAGTGACTTAAAGAGCGGCACGCCCGCTCCGGCGGCGGTCTTTGCGGCCTCGGGCGACGGATCGACGATGGCCGAGAGCGCGCAGCTCGGGCTCGACTGCGCGGCGCGAATGTGGGCGAGCCCGATATATCCCGCGCCGGCGACCGCGATACGGGTTTTCACTTACGCAGTTTGGCGAGCTCACGCTGGAGAGCCGAGACGGTTTCCGCACCCACGATCTCCGAGTACTTGGCGATCACCGGCTTCATCTTCTCGCGCAACTTGGCGAACTCGAGCGCTGACAGCTCCGTGACCTGCATGCCGTTCTTCTTCAGGTTTTCAAGCGCGCTGCTCGCCGCGTCGCGCGAGACCTGGCGCTGATATTTCGAGGCCTCGACGCCGGCATCGGCCAGGATCTTCTTGTCCGCGGCGCTCAGCGTGTCCCAGACCTTCTTGCTGATGATCAACGACTGCGGGTTGTACTGGTGGTTGCTCAGCACGATGTGCTTTTGCACCTCATAGAGCTTGTTGGCGCTGATGACCGTCGCCGGGTTTTCCTGCCCGTCGATCGCCTTCTGATCGAGCGCGGCGTACACCTCGGGGAAGGGCAGCGGCGTCGGGTTGGCGCCGAGCGCCTTGACCCAGTCGACGTTGATCGCGTTGGGAATCACCCGCAGCTTCAGCCCCGCGATATCGTCGACCTTGTTGATCGGGCGCCTGCTGTTGGTGATGTCGCGAAAACCCAGTTCCCAGTAGGCAAGGCCCACGATTCCCTTGGCTTCGAGCTTCTGGTGCATCATCTTGCCGAAGGGCCCGTCGACGACCGCGTCCGCCTCCTCCGGGTTGGCGAACATGAACGGAAAGTCGTAGACCCCGAACTCCTTGACCTGCGAGGCCAGGATCCCCGAGTTCAGAACCACCATATCGAGCGTTCCGCCTTGCAGCGCCGAGACGTTGGCCTGATCGCCGCCCAGCACGCCGCCCGGAAACAGGTTGATCTTGATCTTGCCGCCGCTCTTGGCGGTCACGATCTCGGCGAATCTTTCCATCCCCGTCACCACCGGATGGCCCTTGGGGTTTTGCGTGGCGAACTTGAGCTCCAGCGCCTGCGCGGGCAAGCACCCGAGCAGCCCCGCGAGACATGCTATGAATGCAAATTGCCTTTTCATCATCTCCTCCTCAATTCAAAAACCATTTAGCGGGCGCGGTGACGAGCTGCGGGAACAGCACCATCAGAAACATCATCGCGAACTCGGCCCACATAAACGGCAGCATGCCGCGCGTGACGTCGTCCATCTTGATGCGGCCGACGCCGGCCACGGTGTTGAGCACGGTGCCCACCGGCGGCGTTATCAGGCCGATGGCGTTGTTGATGATGAACAGCACGCCGAAGTACACCGGGTCGATGCCCGCGGCCTTGACCACCGGCATCAGTACCGGGGTCAGGATCAGGATGGTCGGCGTCATGTCCATCGCCGTGCCCACCGCCATCACCAGCACCATGATCGCGATCATCAGCAGCATCTGGCTGCCCATGAAGGGCTCGAGCAGCGCGATCATCTGCTGGGGAATCTGGGCGACGGTGATGAGCCAGGACGAGACCAGCGCCGCCGCGACCAGGAACATGATGATCGCGGTGGTCTTGGCGGCGCTAACGAATACGCTGAAGATCTGCGCGAGCGTTATCTCGCGATAGACCATGGCGGCGACGAACAACGCGTACACCGCCGCCACCACCGCCGCCTCGGTGGGCGTGAACACGCCAAAGCGCAGGCCGACCAGGATGATCAACGGCAGCACCAACGCCCAGGCGGATTCGCGCAGCGCCTTCACCATTTCGGCGAACGACTTGCGCGGCGGCACCGGAAGCTGCTCGCGCCGGCTGAGCCACCACCAGGTCACCCAGAGCGAGGCGCCGATCAGCAGTCCTGGCACGATGCCCGCCAGGAACAGCCTGGTGATCGACACGTTAGCGGCGACGCCGAAGATCACGAAGCCGATCGACGGCGGGATGATCGGCGCGATGATGCCGCCGGCGGCGAGCAATCCGGCGGAACGGGCCTTGCCGTGACCGGCCGCGACCATCATCGGCAGCAACAGCGCGGTGAGCGCCGCGGCATCGGCGACCGCCGAGCCCGACAGGGACGCGAGCAGGCAGGCCGCGATGATCGCCACGTAGCCGAGCCCGCCCCTGACGTGGCCGACCACCGCGAGCGCCACGTTGACGATGCGCTTCGAGAGCCCGCCGACGTTCATGATCTCGCCGGCCAGCAGGAAGAATGGCACCGCAAGCAGCGTGAAGCTATTGGCGCCTTCGATCAGGTTTTGCGCCAGGATCTGCGCGTCGAAAAGCTCGAGATGCCACATCAGAGCCATGGCGCTCACCAGCAACGCGTAGGCGATCGGGATCCCGAGGGCCATGGCGCCGAGCAGGGAGCCGAGAAAGACCGCGATGGTCAAGGCTTCTCCTCGGTTCCCTTGAGCATCACCAGGTCGTCCTCCGAGAGCTGCCCGGTCAGGATGTGCCACAGATCGCGCAGCAGCAGCACCGCCGCGAACACTGCGAACACCACGCCCGTGCCATAGACGAAGGCCATCGAAGCCCCGGTCACCGGTGCTTCCACATGCAAGTTGATGCGCGCCTGCGCCAGGGCGCCGGAGAACACCAGCCAGGTGGCATAAAGCATCAGCAGATGGCCGAGCACGAGACAGACTTTCTTGCCCAGCACCGGCAGGCGCGAGATCAGGAAATCGCTGCCGAGATGACCGTGCTCTCTGAGCGCGACGATCGCGCCGAGGAAAGTCACCCAGAGGAACAGCCAGCGCGACACTTCTTCCGAAACGATGATGCCGGAGTTGAAGGCGTAGCGCAGCACCACATTGCCGAACACCATGACCACCATCACTGCCAAGAAGGCCGCGATCAGGATCTCGGCCAGGCGGCAAAACGCATCGACGACGCGTGTCATGCCCCCTCCTTCCTCTGGCCAAATGCTAGCATCCAACGACGACACCCTGCAGCATTGCGTCGCGGAGGATACTGTCCGTATGACGAGCCGAGAGCGCATACCCGAGCCGTCCAATCCGCTGGGAATGGACGGAATCGAATTCATCGAATACGCCACCAACCAGCCGCAGGCCTTCGGCGACCTGCTGCAGCGCATGGGCTTCGCGCCGCTCGCGCGCCACCGCTCACGCGAGGTGATGCTCTACCGGCAGGGACCGATGAACCTGATCGTCAACTCGCATGGCGCGACCACCGGCATGCCGACGGTATCGGCGATGGCACTTCGCGTGCGCGATGCCGCCTTTGCGCACAAGCATTCGGTCGAGCTCGGCGCCTGGGACATGCCGACGCGCGCCTCGGCGATGGAGCTCAACATCCCCGGGATCCACGGCGTCGGTGACAGCCTGATCTACTTCGTCGATCGCTACCGCGATTTCTCCATCTACGACGTCGATTTCATTCCACTGCCGGGCGCTGATCCGCGGCCGCCCGCGGTCGCGGGCCTGCATTACTTCGGCGTGGTCCAGGCTATCCTGGGCGAGCGCACGCGCGACTGGGTGGACTTCTACAGTTATCTGTTCGGCTTCTCGGTGCTGCCGCGCGGCCAGTATTTCGGCGTGCTGCCCAAGGGCACGCTGCTCGAGAGTCCCTGCCACAAGTTCTATCTCCAGCTGATCGAGCCGCCGCCAGGCGCCGACGACATCCAGTGGGACGAAGGTCTGGTGCGACTCGGCCTGGGCGCTGCGAACGTGCCGGTGGCGGTGCGCGCGCTGCAGGAGCGCGGCATCGTGTTCGTCGACCACGGCGCGGTGCAGCCAAGCGACAAGGGTGCGCTCACGCAGTTTTACCTCGGCGGCGTGACGTTCGAATTCGTGGTGAGCCATCTCAAGCCATGAACCTCGATCACTTCGGGATGGACACGATCACCCTTGCAGGCACGCTGGAAGCGAAGCTGCGCGCGGTGCAGGCGGCGGGATTCACGCAGATCATGCTGAACGCCACCGACATTGTCGGACATCCCGACGGCGAAAGCGCCGCGATCGCTGCGGTGCGTGCAAGCGGGCTCAGCGTGACCGGATTTCAGGTGCTGCGCGATTTCGAAGGCCTTTCGGGTCACCTGCACGCGTACAAGGTCGATGTGGCGAAAGCGATGCTGGAGATGTGCCACGCGCTGGGCTCCAGCATCCTGCTCGCCTGCTCTTCGACTTCCGCGCATGCGACCGGTGAAACGGATTCCTTGAAGGCGGATCTGCAGAAGCTGGCGATGCTGGCGGTCCCGCTCGACATTCGCATTGCATACGAGGCGCTGTCCTGGGGACGTTACGTGA